>Ga0182736_1001563_pt1 | contig 21480 bp, 18 predicted proteins | sample eDN5th30CKraftBY_FD_128882 | JGI IMG/M metagenome (GOLD analysis project Ga0182736, IMG submission 128882) | Enriched backyard soil microbial communities from Emeryville, California, USA - eDNA 5th pass 30_C Kraft BY (version 2) (version 2) | ecosystem: Environmental > Terrestrial > Soil >... | reverse complement strand
GATCGGAATGGTGTTGATGCCGAAGAAATTCGTCGCGACCAACGTCGCGTGGGCGGCGTGGTTGGCGGCCAGCTCGGCCAGGCTCGGCATCGCCGCCAGCGCGGTGGTGTACGCCGCCGCCGCCGCTTCATGCCGAGCGGCAGCGACCGTACCCTCGACACTGGACTGCTCCAGCCACGCCAGATAGGGCTGGTGGACGGCCACGTACTCTTCGGCGCTGGGCCCTTGCCACGCCCCGGCCTGTATCGCGGCCAGCGTCGCGTCCAGTTCGGCTGCCGTCGAGGCATATTCAGAGCTCAACAAGGACCACGCCGTACCGGCCGCCAGCAGCGGCCCCGGACCGGGGCCGGCCGACAACAACGCCGAATGCACCTCGGGCGGCGAGGCCATCCACACCGGAGCCGTCACCGCGGCCCGGCCCCGATGCGCCGGTGTACACGGTGCAGTCGGGCCGCGAGGGCCTCGACCCCGTTCCCGTCGATGACCCTGCGGCGCTGGGCGCTGCGCCGCAGCCGGATACGGTGCGCGGACACCGGACCCCCCTCTCCTCGATGATGGATTATTGAAAATCATTGTCAATAAGAGTTCCGGCCGAACCGTACCGCGCGCAGGGTCTTATTGACAATGATTTTCATATACGGGTGGCGCGGCGCGCCATAACCGCAGGGCCGCCCGTCGCCCGGCTCGACTTACCGGACTTACCGGCGCTCCCCACCGAAGAGCACGGCCGCCATCAAGGTGTTGACCCGGGAGCGTTGCTCCGCAGTGTCGTCGAAGTTAACCAGCCGTCCGAGATCGACCACGAGAGCAAGTGCCGCGTGGACCCGGAAGACCGCCTCGGTCTCGGCTGTGCCGATCTGACAGAGCAGGTGGGCCCATTCGTTGACGTTCTGCCGCTGCAACCCGCGCAGGTGCACCCGGTCTGATTCGGGCAGGTTGGCGAACTCGGCGAAGTAGATGTTGATCAGATCCGGCGCGGCGAACAACAGCGCGGTATAGCGCTCGGCGATGCGGGTGGCCGCCTCACGCGGGTTGCTCGACTCCGCCAGGGCATCGGTGATCATCAGTAGCACCCGGTCGGCGGCCCGCTGGAACGCCGCAGCGAGCAGAGCGGCCTTGCTCGGGTAGTAGCGGTAGGCACTGGAGCCGTTCAGGCCGGCGGCGCTGCCGATCTCCTCGATACTGGCTTCGTAGAACCCGCGCTGCCCGAACACCCGGATGGCCTCGGTGAGCAGCCGTTCCCGTTTGGAGGTACTCGGCAGGCCCCGCTCGCCCCGCCGTGGTGCCGGATCCAGCGGCGCCGGTGGCAGCTCGGCGGTCAGCACCGACCAGCACAGCTCACCCAGCAGCGAGTGCAGTGTGGTGGCGGCCAAGCGGGTCCGGTGCGCCGAGATACTGCCGATGACGCTCAGCGCCGCCACGACCAGCATCGTGGTGTCCGCAGCGGGCAGCCCGGGGCGCAACGCGGCCAGCGGTTCGGCGATGGCGGCGTTCAGGGCGTCGTAGCTTTCCCGAATGCGCTTGCGGTCCACCGGTTGCAGGTAGCGCCGCTCCCACCGGTAGAACGCGCCCTCATGTCGCGTCCCGATGGTGGTCTCGATCAGCACGTCGATGATCGCGCGCAGCCGTTCGGGTGCGGGGCGGCCCGGGTCGTCGGCGCTACGGGTGGCGGTCAGCAATGACTGCACGGCGTAGTCGGCCGCCGCGACAAGCAACGCGTACTTGTTGGCGAAATGCCGGTACAGCGCCGGCCCGGAGATACCGACTTCGGCGGCGATCTCGTCGACGCCGACCGCGTGGTAGCCCCGGTCGCTGAAGGCGCGCGCCGCGGCCCGAACGATCTGCGCCTTGCGGTCCTTGGGGCGCCGCCGCGCGGGGGTTGCGGCCACGGATCCACCGCCGGTGGGCAGTGGCCGTCCCGCGTTGTTGACAGTTCCGCCCGGCACCCCATAAGTTAACCACAATTTACATTTCTGTCTGCGAAGGATGTGACGTGCTGCAAACCCGGTTCACCGACGTGCGGAGCTGTCCATGACCGAGAACGCCCCCAAACTCACCGCGACCCGCGAGGGCCGGGTTCTCCACGTGACGGTGACCAATCCCGCGCGGCTCAACGCGATCGACTACGCCACCATGGCGGGCCTCGGCGACGTGTTCACCCGAGCCGGCGACGATCCCTCGGTGCGGGCGATCGTCATCACTGGTGAAGGCAAGGCATTCTGCACCGGCGCCGACCTGTCCGCCATTTCCGGCGAGGTCACCCCCGAAGAGGTGATGGATTGCGCCTCCCGGCTGGTGACGGCGATCGCCGAAACCCCGGTGCCGGTGATCGCTCGGGTCAACGGCCCGGCTGCCGGTGTCGGGGTGGGTATCGCGCTGGCCGCCGACCTGGTCTACGCCGCCGAGAGCGCCTACTTCCTGCTGTCGTTCACCAACATCGGGTTGATGCCCGACGGCGGCACCACCGCCCTGATCGCCACCGCCGCCGGGCGAGCCCTGGCCAACGAGATGGCGTTGCTCGGGGAGCGCCTCCCGGCGGCAGCCGCCCGCGATGCCGGTCTGGTCAACGCGGTGCTGTCCGACGCCGAATTGGACACCAAGGTGCGTGAGGCCACCGAGAAGCTGGCCCACGGACCGCGTCGCGCGCTGGAATTGACCAAACAAGCCCTCAACGCCACCAGCCTTGCCTCCCTCGGCGCCGCACTGGCCCGGGAGAAGGCCGGCCAGATGGAGCTGTTGGGCTCACCGGACTTCATCGAAGGCGCCACGGCGATGCTGCAGAAACGAAAGGCGGTGTTCGCCGAATGACCGGCCAGCCACTGCGTTCCCGACGTAACCACTGGATGAATCAGGTGGCGATCCACGCCGAGATGCGCCCCGATGCGGTGGCATTTCGCTGCCGCGGCATCGACACCACCTGGCGCCAGCTGCATGACCGCTCGCAACGGCTCGCGGGCGCACTGTTTCGCCGGGGGATCTCCTTCGGTGACCGCGTTCTCATCGTGATGCTCAACCACACCGAGTACATCGAGTCGGTATTGGCGATCAACGCCCTGGGCGCAATCGCGGTGCCGGTCAATTTCCGTCTCACCGACCCCGAGATCAGCTATATCGTCTCCGACAGCGGCGCCAAGGGCGTCATCACCGACCAGCTGCTCGCACCGCTGATCGACGCGGTGCGCAAGAACACCGTCGGGCTCGAGGTGGCCGTCGTACTCGGCGATGACTACGAGTCGCTGATCACCGAACCGGGAGCACCGCACCCCGGCGCCGACATCCGCGAAGACACCCCGGCGTTGATCATGTACACCTCGGGCACCACCGGTAGCCCCAAGGGCGCCATCCTTTCCCATTCGAACATGCAGGCCCAAGCCCTGACCTGCATCCAGGCCCTGCACACCCGCCCGGAGAGCGTATATTTCTGCGCCGCACCGATGTTCCACATCGCCGGTCTGGGCAGCATCGCGCCCAACCTGGTGGTCGGCACCAAAACGGTGATCCACCCGCTGGGCGCGTTCAACGCCGCGGAGACCCTCGACGCCTGGGAGCGCGAGCGCGCCACCTCGGTTTTCCTGGTTCCAGCGCAGTGGCAACTGATCTGCGCGGACCCGACTGTGCGGCAACGGGATCTGGCCCTGGAGGTGATCAGCTGGGGCGCCGCACCCGCGTCGGACACCGTATTGCGGGCGATGGCGGAGACGTTCCCGGATGCCCTCAACGTGGCGGTGTTCGGCCAGACCGAGATGTCGCCGATCACCTGCGTGCTCAACGGCGCCGACGCCATCCGCAAACTCGGCTCGGTGGGCAAGGTGATCCCGACCATCGCGGCACGGGTGGTCGACGACGACATGAACGACGTGCCCCCCGGCGAGATCGGCGAGATCGTCTACCGCGGGCCGACGATGATGCAGGGCTACTGGAACAAGCCGGAGGCGACCGCCGAGGCCTTCGCCGGCGACTGGTTCCACTCCGGTGACCTGGTGCGCGTCGACGACGAGGGATTCGTCTACGTCGTCGACCGCAAGAAGGACATGATCATCTCCGGCGGAGAGAACATCTACTGCGCCGAGGTGGAGAACGTGCTGTTCGAGCACCCACAGATCCGGGAGGCGGCCGTCATCGGGCGCGCCGACGACCGGTGGGGTGAGGTCCCGGTGGCCATCGTGGCCCTCACCGGCGCGGAGTCACTGACGCTGGCCGAGCTGGAACCCTTCCTCAACGAGCGACTCGCCCGGTACAAGCACCCGAAAGACCTGGTGCTGGTAGAGGAGTTGCCCCGTAATGCCAGCGGTAAGGTGATCAAACCGCTGTTGCGCAAGACCTACTCCTAGGAGTGGCAGTGGATCTCAATTGGTCGGCCGAAGAGGCGGCGTTCCGCGACGAAGTTCGCGCGTTCCTCGAAGAGAACCTGACGCCGGACCTGCGTCGCGCGGGACAGCTGATGACCAGCGTGTACGCCGATCACGACGCGAGTATGCGCTGGCAGGCGATCCTGCACGAACGCGGTTGGGCCGCGCCGGCGTGGCCGGTCGAATACGGCGGCTGTGACTGGACGCCGTTGCAGCACTACATCTTCAGTCGTGAATGCGCGCTGGCGGGTGCGCCGATGCTGTCCCCGATGGGGATCAGGATGGTGGCGCACGCGATCATCGGCTTCGGCACCGACGAGCAGAAGGACTGGTTCCTGCCCCGGATTCTCACCGGCGAGGTGTTCTTCTGCCAGGGCTACTCCGAACCGGAGTCCGGCTCGGATCTGGCCTCGCTGTCCATGGCGGCAGTGGATGACGGGGATGAGCTGGTGTGCACCGGCAGCAAGATCTGGACGACCCACGCCGTGCAGGCCAACTGGATCTTCTGTCTGGTCCGCACCTCACGCACCGGACGCAAGCAGGAAGGCATCACCTTTCTGCTGATCGACATGACCACACCGGGTATCGAGGTCCGGCCACTGGTGATGACCTCCGGCGAGGAGGTGCAGAACCAGGTGTTCTTCGACTCGGTGCGAGTGCCCAAAGCCAACGTGCTGGGCCGGATCGACGACGGGTGGACCGTCGCGAAATACCTGCTCAACTTCGAGCGGGGCGGTGCGATGGCCCCGATGCTGCAGGTGTGGGCGGACGCGGTCGCCGAACAGGCTGCCGGACAGCCCGGTCCGGACGGCACCCCGCTGGCCGACGATCCGGGATTCCGGCTGCGGCTGGCCGATGCCCGGGTCCGCACCGACATCTTGGAGATCCTGGAGTTCCGCACCATCGCCGCGCTGGCCAGGGGGCACAATCCGGGACCCGCGGCCTCGATGCTGAAGATCCTGGGCACCGAGCTGAGCCAGGCGATCACCGAACTGGCGTTGGAGGCAGCCGGCCCGCGCGGCCGGATCTACCAGCCGCACGCGACCATGCCCGGTGGTCCGGTGCCCGACTACGTCCCGCCGGCAAGCGGCTACGTCAGCGGCCAACCGTGGCAGGCGGTGGCTGCGCTGCGCTATTTCAACGACCGTGCCGGATCGATCTACGCCGGAAGCAACGAGATTCAGCGCAACATTCTGGCCAAAGCAGCACTGGGGTTATAGATGGACTTCTCCTTCACCGATGAGCAGGAACTGCTGCGAGCGACTGTCGGCAAGTTTCTCGCCGAACGCTACGACTTGGAGAAGAGCCGGGCGGCCGCCAAGACGGGAGCCGGCTGGCAGCCACAGATCTGGCGTGCCTTCGCCGAGGACCTCGGCATCCTCGGGGCGACGCTGCCCGAGAATGTCGGCGGGCTCGGCGGTGGCCCGGTCGAGCTGATGATCATCACCGAGGCGCTCGGGCACGCGCTGGTGATCGAACCCTTCGTGGAGACCGTCGTTCTCGCCGGCGGGCTGCTGCAAGGCGTCGGCGGTCCGCGGGCCGAGCAGCTCTTGGAGCGGATCGCGAGCGGGCAGGCCGTCGTTGCGGTGGCCGCCGAGGAGCCGACGTCGACGGGGACGTGGCATGACGTGGCCACCACCGCGCGCCGCGACGGCGACCACTGGGTGCTCGACGGAGCCAAGGTCGCGGTGTCGTCGGCACCGATCGCCACCCATCTGCTGGTGACGGCGCGGACGTCGGGCGCCCAGCGCGATACCAGCGGGATATCGCTGTTTCTGCTCGAATTCGATGCCGCGGCACCGGGTCTCGGTGTCGAATCGTTGCGCACCATCGACGACCGTCGCGCCGCCGATCTGGTGCTCGACGGTCTGCGCCTGCCCGCTGAGGCACTGCTGGGCACCGCGGATCAGGCCTGGCCGGCGCTGGAGCACACCATCGATGTGGCCACCGCGGCGATCGTGTCCGAGGCGGTGGGCTGCCTGCGGCGGGTGCTGGCCGACACCGTCGACTACACCAAACAGCGTCAGCAGTTCGGCCAGCCCATCTCCTCGTTCCAGGTGTTGCAGCACCGGATGGTGGACATGTTCCTGGAGGTCGAGCAGGCCGTCGCCGCACAGCACTTGGCGATGATGAAGCTCGACGCGGACGGGCGGGAACGTGCCCGGGCGGTGTCGGCGGCCAAGGCGACGGTCGCTCGTGTCGCCCGGTTCGTCGGGCAAAGCGCGGTGCAGCTACACGGCGGGATGGGGATGACCGAGGAATTGGCGGTCGGCCACTACTTCAAACGGCTCACCGCCATCGAGTACCAGTTCGGTTCCCGCGACCGGCACCTGTCCCGGTATGCGGCTCTGACGGCAACCCGGTAACGCACCGTTCCTCCCGGTAACGTCGGTGCATGGGCCTGGTCTATTCGAGCACCGTCGAGGCGTCACCGGCCGAGGTCTTCGCCTGGCATGAGAGGCCGGGTGCGTTCAGCCGGTTGAACCCGCCGTGGCAGCCGATGCATCTGGTCACCGAAGCCGGCTCGCTGCGCGACGGCACGGCCGAGCTGGCGCTTCCGGGCGGGCTTCGCTGGATCGCCGAGCACCAGCCTGAGGGCTACGACCCGCCGCGACGTTTCGTCGATGTGCTCGGCGGCCGCGGCCCGGCGTCGCTGCCGGCCCGGTTGGCGGTGAAGTGGCGGCACACCCACCAGTTCGACGATCTGGGCGACGGTAGAACACGGATGACCGATGTGGTCGACACCGCGGTGCCCGGGTCGCTGCTGCGGCCGATGTTCGCCTATCGGCACCGCCAGCTTGCCGACGACCTCGACGCCCACCAGCGCGCCACCGCAGCGGGCCTGCCGCCGATAACGGTGGCGGTCACCGGCTCATCGGGGCTCGTCGGTTCGGCCTTGGCCGCGTTCTTGAGCACCGGGGGCCATCGGGTGATCCGGCTGGTGCGACATGCCCCGGGCCATCCCGGCGAGCGGCGCTGGAACCCCGACGATCCAGATCCTGACCTGCTGGCCGGTGTCGACGCGGTGATCCATCTGGCCGGCGCCTCGATCGCGGGGAGGTTCACCGCCGGGCACCGCCGTGCGATCCGGGACAGCAGAATCGGCCCGACCCACAAGCTCGCTGAGTTGGTCGCCCGGCAGACGCCCGGACCGACTGCGCTGATCTGCGCATCAGCGGTCGGCTACTACGGCTACGACCGTGGCGACGAGATCCTCACCGAAGACAGCCGGCGCGGGGAGGGATTTCTCGCCGACGTCGTCGCGGACTGGGAAGACGCCCTGGCCCCGGCCGAGCAGTCCGGCACGCGTGTCGTGCGGATCCGCACCGGCATTGTGCAATCGCCGCGGGGTGGGACACTGCGCCTGATGCGGCCGCTGTTCTCCGCGGGGTTGGGCGGTCGGCTCGGCGACGGCAGGCAATGGCTGTCGTGGATCGGGATCGACGACTTGGTCGATATCTATCACCGCGCCCTGTGGGACACCGGCCTGTCCGGGGCGGTCAATGCCGTCGCCCCGAATCCGTTGCGCAACAGCGAATACACCAAGACACTCGGCCGGGTGCTGCGCCGACCCACGATTCTGCCCGTCCCAGCGCTGGGGCCACGATTGCTGCTCGGCGGTCAGGGCGCGCGAGAGCTTGCCTGTGCGAGCCAGCGGGTACTACCGGGGCGCCTAGGCGATGCCGGACACCGGTTCCGCATGCCCGAACTCGAACAGGTGCTGCGGCATCTGTTGGGCAGGGCCACTACGGACGGCGATGCTAGGGACGCCGATTGAGTACCGCGATGTGTCCGGACAGCACGGTGGCAAATGCGCACCACAACGGATACAGCACCAGCGGTAGAGCACGCGCGCCCCGAACAGCGATCGCCCGGCGCGCCAGATCGGCGCTGCTCGCCGTCAGCGCCGCACTGACCAGCGCCGACGACCCGAAGCGGCGCTGATTGAAGAACACCCACGACCAACCTGCATTGAGAATCAGGTTTATCACCAGCGCGACCTGGTACGCCCGACGCCTGCTGACCGCGCCTCGCATGTTCAATTGATCGATGGTGGATGCAGACACGGCGGCGATGTCGGCGTACAGCGCCGGCCAGACCACCGGGAACGCTTGGGGCGGTGGTTGATAGGCGGGCTTGCGCAGCTGCCTATACCAGCCGGATCCAACCTCCGGCGTGGTAGCGCGGGATCCGATGGCAGCGGCCACGGCCACTGCCGAACCGGTGCCCAGCAAGGTGGAAATGCGCACGTGGCTCCTTAAGGTCAATGATGTTTCGTTACGGGTACCGCAATCTCGTTGCGGCGAAACAACGGAATGGTTGTGCAGTGTCGGCCGAGCCGGTCAGGCCGGCGAGAGTGGCAACCGCAGCGCGCCGGGGGCGTGCTCGGGCACGGTCGGGAATCGGGGAAACACCGGCGCGATGCGCCGGTAGGGCTCTCCGAGTGGCGGGCGGGGGTCCGGGTCGCCGTTGTTGGGCCACAACGCCATGGCGCGTTCAGCTTGCGCGGTGATAGTGAAGGAGGGGTTGACGCCCAGGTTGGCGGTGATCGCCGACCCGTCGACGACGTGGATTCCGGGGTGTCCGTACGCCCGCTGGTAGGGGTCGATGACACCGCTTTGCGCGGACTCACCGATCGGGCAGCCACCGATGAAGTGCGCGGTCAGCGGGATGTTGAGCGCGTCGAGGTAGGTGCCGCCGGCGAACCCACCCACCTTTTCGGCCATCCGGCGTGCGACATCGTGGGCGATCGGGATCCAGTCCGGGTTTGGCTCCCCGGCCCCCTGTTTGGTGGTCATCCGGGTGCCGAACACGCCGCGCTTGCGGTAGGTGGTCAGCGAGTTGTCCAGTGACTGCATCACCAGGATGATGATCGAATGTTCCGAGGCGCCGCGCGGGAACATGCTGCGCAGCAGCAGACCCGGGTGCCGCATGATGGTCAGCAGCAGCCGCGCGAAACGCCATGGGCCGCCGTCGATCAGATGGGTCCCCATCATCGAGAGCAGGTTGGATCCCTTGCCGTAGCGGCACACTTCGACGTGGGTGTTGGCCTCGGGGTGGATCGACGAGGTGATCGCCACCCCCTGGGCGAAGTCGTCTCGGTCGGGTGCCAGAACGACCGGCACCTCTTCGGAGTTGGTGCGGGTCAACTCTCCCAGCCGCGGCGACAGGTGCGGCAGTGATCCGGTGTCTCGCAGCTTGTGCAGGAGCCGCTGGGTGCCCAGCGACGCCGCGGCGAAGACCACCTGGCGTGCGGTGAAATCCCGTTTGTGCCTGCGTATCCACGCCCCGGTCCGCACGGTGCTGATGACATAGCCGCCGTCGCGCGGGCGCACGTCGGTGACCATGGTCAGCGGGTGGATCCGGGCTCCGGCGTGTTCGGCCAGATACAGGTAGTTGGTCTCGGTGGTGTTCTTGGCGTTGTGCGGACAGCCGGTGAAGCATTGCGCGCAAGCGATGCAGCCGGTGCGGGCGGGCCCGGCGCCGCCGAAGAACGGATCCTCGACGGTCTTGCCGGGCTCATCGCCGAAGAACACCCCGACGTTGGTGGGGTGGTAGGTGTCTTCGACCCCCAGATCGCGGGCCACCGCCAGCAACACCTCGTCGGCCGGGGTGGTGTGCGGGGTGGGCGTCACCCCGAGCATCCGCCGCGCCTGCTCGTAGTACGGTGCGAGCTCGGATTTCCAGTCGGTGATGTGTGCCCACTGCGGGTCGGTGTAGAACCGTTCCAGCGGTTCGTAGAGGGTGTTGCCGTAGATCAGCGACCCACCGCCGACTCCGACGGCGCTCGCGATGAACGTCTTGCCGAGCACGGTAAGCCGTTGCGGGCCGAAGCAGCCCAGTCTCGGCGCCCACATGGCCTTGCGGACGTGCCAGTTGTTGGGCGGGAAATCGGTCAGCGCCCACCGCCGGCCCATGTCCAGCACGCCGACCCGGTACCCCTTCTCGGTCAGCCGCAGCGCCGCCACACTGCCACCGAATCCCGAACCGATCACCACAACGTCGTAGTCGTATGCCATGCGGGGCTCCTGTGCTTCGCCCGGGGCGGGCGCGGACCTATTGCGGTAGTGAACCACGTCGCCGGGCGGTGCGGCGATGCTTTGACGTGGCGACGAGTACGACAGCAGCTAGCTTGCCGCGTGACCGCGGATGGGCACCAGCAGTAGCAGCGACGCCAGCAGGATCGCGCCGAGGCTGATGACGTTGAGCACCGCGTCGCGGGTCCCGTACATGTGCAGCATCCCGAGGTGAAGGATCAGGTGCAGTGCGTTGAAGATCGACCAGCTGATGCCGGTGATCACGACAACGGCACGGTTGCCCAGGTAGTACAGCGCCAGCGCGCTGAGCGCCGCGAGCCCCAGGAACATGCCGCCGACGTCCTTCACCAGATGTTCGTTATAGGGGCCCAGCACGGGCAACCACGTCATCCCCATACCGGGAAATGTGGTGTACCAATTCAGCGGGGCGAAGTACGCCCAGGCTCCGACGGCGACGCCGGCGATGGTCAAAAAGATCAGGCAAAGGCGATGCAACACGGGTTTCATACTCTCTTGACGACGCGGCGGCGGGGTTTGTGACGACATGGCGCTCATTCGCTATCCGGTGTGAGCGCGTCCAGCCACTCGGCGTAGGTCTGCTGGCCGCGTGGGCCGGGCTGGGTAGGCAGCAGCGCACCGCCGGCCATCGCCTTTCCGGCCGCGCCCGGCAACCGCAGCGGAATGACCGGGCGGTGCTGTCCACGCCGTCGAATCAACTGCCGGGCCATGTCGACGACCGATTCCACGCGAGGGCCGGCGAGTTCCGGCGCCATCTGCTGAGCCTCGCCGGTGGCCAGGCCGGCCAGGTGGGCGGCGACTTCGTCGACAGCGATGGGCTGCGAGCGCATTTTCGGGACCAGCGCGACCGGACCGGGAAACTGCGCCAGCACTTGGGCGGCGAACTCATGAAACTGTGCGGCCCGCAGAATCGTCCACGGAACACCACCGGCTTTGACCAATTCCTCTTGGCGCAGCTTGCCTTGGTAGTAACCGGTCGGCGCCCGGTCCACGCCGATGATCGATAAGGCGACGTGGTGGCGGACTCCAAGACGCTCGGCGGCCGCCAGCAGGTTGGTGGATGCTGCCCCGAAGGCGGCCCGGGCCTTCTTGGCGTTCAGGGTCGCGAAATCGGTGACATCGATGATGGCCTCGGCGCCGTCGAGTGCGGCGTCGATTCCGCTGTTCTGCAGCAGGTCGACTCCGTGCGCGCGGGCGAGAATCACCGGCTGGTGTCCCTGGTTGCGCAGATGATCGACGATCTTGCGCCCGGTCTTGCCACTTCCACCGGCGACCGCGATCCTCATGACCGTGTCCTTCCTGGCGGGGCTAGGACCATGATGTGACACCGCCGAACACGATTAACCTTCCCACTATTGCCGCCCGACGGGCCGTTGTCTGGAGGATTCATGACCGACCGCTTCGCCTTCCCGCCCGCCGAGGTGTTGCGGGCACGGGAGAAACTCGTCCTCGACCATTTCCACGACGAGGTGCGCCAGGATTGGGACGACGTCCTGGCCACGTTTCCCCACCCGCACTACGAGATCATTCCGACGCTGACCGTCCACGACGGTGACGCCGAAGTCCGCGAGTACTACCGTGACACCCGCGTCGCCTTCCCCGACCAAGATCACGAGATCATCGCGCTGCGGCACAGTGCCGACGCCATGATCGTCGAATTCTGGCTCCTAGGAACACATTTAGGTCCGCTCGGCGGCATTCCCGCCACCGGGTCACGCCACCGCACCCGGATGACCGCCTACTTCGTGTTCGACGCCGAGGAGAACCTGATCGCCGAGCGAATCTATTTCGACACCTTGTCGATGCTCAAGCAACTCATCGGCGGGCTCAACCTGCGCAACCCGCGCAACTGGCCGCTGGTGATCCGCGGGGTGCGCGGGCTGCTCGCGATGTCCCGGGACCCGGACCCGCTGCTGGTGGACACCCCGCCGGCCGATCTGGATTGTTGACCGCGGGCGTGCCCCTCTCAGTCGAGGACCACCACCATCTTTCCGCCGGCTTCCCCTGCTTCCATGACCCGATGCGCCTCGCGGATCTGGTCGAAGGAGAAGACATGCGAGGGGGCGGCCTGCAGGCGGCCGTCGCGCACCTTGTTCGCGATGTCCTGCAGCGGGACATCCGATAACGCGAACCCCGGCGTGCCGAACACGAAGCTGCCGAAAAAGCTGAGATTGACACCGCTGGCCATCTGCAGCAGCGGGTTGAAGTCCGCGATCGGGTCCAGTCCGCCGAGCCAGCCGGCCAGACACGCCGTACCGCCCCGGCGCAGCATGCTCAAGGAGTCCAGAATCGTGCTGTTACCCACGAGATCGAGGACAGCATCCACCTGTTTGGCTTCGGCGATGTGGGCACCCAGGTCAGGAGTCTCCAGTTCGACACGGTCAGCGCCGAGTGAGGTCAGCAACCCGAACCGATCGCGGCTACGCGTGGTTGCGATGACGTGCGCTTGGGCTTCCACTGCCAGTTTCACTGCCGCCTGGCCGAAAGACGATGTCGCCCCGCGAATCACGATGGTCTGTCCCGCAGCCAGGTTGAGGTTGCGGAACAGGCAGGTCCATGCGGTCGCGTAGGTTTCCGGCAGCGCGGCCAGCTGGTCCCACGGGAGCTCGGATTCGATCAGCGCGACGTTGCCGGCGCGCACCCGGGTGAATTGTGCGTAGCTGCCGTTGATGGTGCGGCCGAGCCCGCCCATCAGCGCCGCGACCTTGGCGCCGACCGGAAATTCCCCTCCGGGGCAGGAATCGACGATGCCGACGCACTCTATGCCGCTGACTTCTGCGGCCTCGGCCCATTCGCCCCGACGCATGTGCATTTCCGCGTGGTTGATGCCGAACCCCTTGACCCTGATCACCACTTCACCCTGTTTGGGTAGCGGCTTAGGGATGTCGGCGTAGGTCAAGGCATCCAATCCGCCGAAGCCGTCGAGGACGATGGCGCGCATGGTCGGGCCGCCGGCGGCTTCTCGCACCACCGCGGGTTGAGTCGGGATCGTTGAGGTCGTAGCCATGGTGGATCTCCTCTGAATAGTGTTGATGTGTTCTATTTTTCGAAAATTTGTCCCAGTTGCTGCGCCAGATCGACGAGATCGCCGGCGATGACGTCGGGTTGGTGGATGCCGTCTGCTCGAAGTGGCGCGTTGCCGGGGCGCGCGATCAACGCGCCGCGGAATCCGGCCGCCTGTGCGCCGATGGTGTCCCACACGTGTGCGGCGACCATCATGCAGTCACCAGGACGCACACCCATTTCTCGTGCCGTGTGTTGATACAGCTCCGTTGCGGGCTTGAAGACCCGCAAATCGTCGACGCTGAACCGGCGCTCGAAATGGCCGTCCAGGCCCGCAGTCTCCAATGCCGTCGGACGATCGGGGTGGGCCGGCGAGTTGGTCAGCGCCGCCAACCGGTAGCCGTCGTCGCGCAGTCGTGACAGCCCCGCAGCGACGTCGGGATGTGCCGGCATGGCGGCCATCGCGTCGATCAGGGCCGCCACGTCCCCGTCGGCCAGCTGCACACCGTGAATCTCGGCGAGCATCCGCACCACGGACTGCCCGAGGGCGAAGAAGTCCGTATAACAGTCCGCCAAGGACACGGCCATCGAATACATGACAAGTTGGCCGAACCATTCCCGATGCATTCCGGGACGGCCGAAAAGCCTTGCGAACAGGGGCTCTAAGGCTTCGATGTCCAGGAGCGTCTCGTTGACGTCGAATACCAGGACCGCGGGCCGATCGATGCCGGCCATGCCGGTCACAGCCCGTCGACCCGGTGCAGGAAGTCCTTGACCAACCGCGCGACCTCATCGGCGGCGGTCTCCAGCAGGAAGTGGCCACCGTCGAGCAGATGGATTTCGGCGTCGCGCGCATCACGGCTGAACGCCCGGGCACCGTCTGGGCCGAAGATCGGGTCCCCGTGTCCCCAGACGGCCAGGACCGGGACTCCACTGGTGCGCAGGTAGTCGTGCAGCGCGGGATACATCGGCGGATTGGTGGCGTAGTCCCGAAACAGCGCGAGCTGAATCTCGTCGTTTCCCGGGCGCGACAGCAGGGCACTGTCCAGCGTCCACGCGTCGGGGCTGACCAGGGACTCATCCGGTGCACCGGTGAGGTACTGCCATGCGACCGACTCCGGTTCCAGCGCCGTGCGGATGGCCGCCTCCGTCTCGGCCGTCTGGTCACGCTGGTAGTCCCAGACGGTCTTCCAGAAACCCTCGATGAAGCCCTCGTCATAGCCGTTGCCGTTCTGCGTGACGATCGCGCTGATGGAATCGGGACGGCTCAACGCCAGTCGCCAGCCGATCGGCGCGCCGTAGTCCTGAACGTAGATCGCGTAGCGGTTCAGCCCGAGCTGGTCCAATAGCCCCTGGGTGAGCTGCGCGAGATTGTCGAAGGTGTAGTCGAACTCGGTCACCAGCGGCATGTCCGAGTAGCCGAACCCGAGGTAGTCGGGGGCGATCACGTGGTAGTCGTCGCCGAGGCGGGTGATGAGGTCCCGGAACATGTGGGAGCTGGTGGGAAAACCGTGCAGCAGCACGATCGCCGGTGCATCGGCGCTGCCCGCCTCGCGGTAGAACAACCGGCGACCGTCGACGGCGGCGTAGTGGTGTCGCACCATGGAAACCATGACTAACTCCTTAAATCGATTTTGATAGTTAGGAGTCAAGCACCTCTGATGTAACCTGTCAATAGATGTTTGGAGGTTATATGGAGATCGTTGCGGCCGGCCCCGGCGACGAAGCATTGCTCTTGGACTTGCTCAACTCCACCCCCGTCATCGACGGCGTGGCCCGCGACGAACTCGAGGACCCGGTCACAGCACAAGCCTGGTTGAATTCCCACAACGCCGGCCCGGCAAACGACCAGCAACTACAGGAACTCATCGCCGTGCGGGATGCACTGCAAGACGTGGTGCGCGGGGACCGGACGCCGCAGGCGTTGGCGCCGTTCCTCACCGGAATCGGCCTGTCCCCCACCCTCGGCGACGAGGGCCTCACCTGGACACTCACCACCCGCGGGACACCGGTAGCCGCGGCGCGGGCATTACTCGCCTGGGACTCGTTGCGGATCTCCAGTCCCGGACGCCTCCGCCCGTGCGCCAACGACGAATGCCGGCTGTTCCTGATCGATCGCAGCAAGCCCAACACCGCGCGGTGGTGCTCGATGGCCATCTGCGGCAACCGCATGAAGGCGCGTCGGCACTACCAGCGGACCAAGACCACGACCGGCGATTGAGTTTCGACGACGACCTGGCGCCCACCCCCGCCGCCATGCACTAGAGTTCTCAACGCCTCTCCCTGCTGGTCACGCGCCCCCGTAGCTCAGGGGATAGAGCACGGCTCTCCTAAAGCCGGTGTCGGCAGTTCGAATCTGCCCGGGGGCACCACGCGTTGTATGTATTACCTCGGGTGATGCTTGACGTTTCGGCTTCGGGTGATGCCTGACAGTGTTTCGGCTGATGGTTGACAGTTACTTCGGTTGATCCTTGACACTCCCTGGATGAGGGAGTTGAGCGTGGTCGAGCAGCGGTATCAGGCCGTGTTGGCGGTGATCAGTGATGGTTTGTCGATATGTCAGGTGGCCGGCAAGGTCGGGGTGTCTCGCCAGACGTTGCATGCGTGGTTGGCCCGCTATGAGGCCGAGGGGCTAGAGGGGCTCAAGGATCGGTCGCATCGGCCGCTGTCGTGTCCGCATCAGATGCCGGCCGAGGTTGAGGCGCTGGTGTTGGAGTTGCGGCGCTCCCGACCGTATTGGGGGCCGCGGCGGTTGGTGTTTGAGCTGGATAAGCGGGATGTGCGGCCGTTGCCATCGGAGTCGGCGGTGTATCGGGCGCTGGTGCGTGCCGGCGTGATCGATGCGGGTGCGCGGCAGCGGCGCGCGCGGAAATGGAAACGCTGGGAACGCAGCGCGCCGATGGAGCTGTGGCAGATGGATGTCGTCGGCGGGTTCGCCTTGGCCGATGGCACCAGCGCCAAGGCGTTGACCGGTATCGATGATCATTCCCGGATGTGTATCAGTGCGCACCTGATGACGCGGGAACGCACCCGGGCGGTCTGTGATGGGCTGCGTGCGGCACTGGGTCGCTATGGGGCACCCGAGCAGATCTTGACCGATAACGGCAAGGTGTTCACCGGACGGTTTCATCACCCGCCGGTCGAGGTGCTCTTCGATGCGATCTGTCGACAAAACGGTGTCGAGCATCTGTTAACTGCGCCGCGCAGTCCTACGACGACGGGCAAGATTGAACGTTTCCATCGCAGTTTGCGTGCTGAGTTCCTCAGCAACCGAAAGCCTTTCGCCACTTTGAAACACGCCCAGCGGGCCTTGGATGAGTGGGTTGGCTACTACAACACCACCCGCCCTCACCAAGCCATCGGCATGGTGCCCCCGGTTGAACGGTTCAGCGCGGGCGTGATCGTCGCCGCCGTAGTGAGCCCGCCGAGTGCGGGCGGTACCGATCGCAGCGGTGATGACTGGGTGTCGCGTCGGGTCACCACCAACGGCGTCGTCAGCGTGGCATGGCAGCAAGTCAGCGTGGGAGTCCACCACGCCGGCTCCCGCTGCGATGTCCATGTCGACGGGGATCTGCTGCGGTTTTACATCGGCGATGATCTGGTCAAGACCGCCGCCCGCACCAGCCAAGGTGAGGTAAGAAACAAACGGGCCTTCCGCAGCCGCGAACAGGCCTAACCACTAACTCGGAGTGTCAAGGATCAACCGAAGAAGACCCGTCAACTATCAACCGACTCCGAACAGGGGCACCACGCGTTGTATGACGCGGCCCCTACTTCCAGAAGGCGTTCATCGGTGTGGCGTACATGTCGTTGTCGGTGAGCGGAGCCAGCGTTCCGGGCGAGGTACGCAGGGCGTCTTCGATGGTGGCCATCAGGCTGTACTGGTTGTAGTAGTCGTCGGTGGTGAAGTTGCCGGACTGCATTCCGCCGAGCGTTATGGCGCCCTGGTTGGGGATGACGATCATCGGGACGTGATTGCCTTCGTTACCGAAGCCCAATGACAGGTTGTTGTTGTCCTCGTCGAACGTGATGATGATCGCGTCCTTCTCGTTCGGGTCGGTCCACGTCGCCGAATTCTCGATGGTGGACACCTGCTGCTGCACGAACTGATCGCCGGCCGCGACGTTGTACTGGTGGTCGGTGAACTGGGTGGCAATGAACTGGAGAACGCCGCTGAGCGTATCGACCGGGCCTTCCATGTTGTTGTCCTCATTGGCGGCGATCCAGGTGAATCCCGGGAATGTGCTCGGGTCAGCAAGGTCGTCAGACAATTGCGTCAGCGGCAGCAAATGCTCCTGCAGATAGTCGGGAGTGTTGCCGTAGACATAGCCGAATTGGGCAAAGGGCAGCTCATCGGCGGAGTAGTCACCCGATGACACGAGGTCGCCCGCCGACGGCATGCTCTGCGCGTAGCCGGCCCACGAGATGCCCGCCTCATCCATTTCCTGCATCAGGCTCGGGGCGTCGATGGAATTCAGCGGGGAGTTGTAGTCGATGCCGAAGTCCGAGCCACCCAAGACGCGGAAGTAGTTGGGATCGCTGGGATGGCTCAGCGCGTAGAAGTTGTCCGCATAGCCATAGGTGTTGATCAGGCTGTTGATGTACGGCGCGTTGGAGCTTCCGACGATGTCGTCGCTGCCCTTGTTCTCCATGTAGATCACGAACACGTGATCCAGTTGGCCGACATCGGATGTCGGCGGGGTCAGCGGCGCCGGGGCGAGGTTGGGATCGCCGACGGTGAACGACTCGTTGTCCGCGTAGGCGCCGTTGTAGTTGCCCAGGTACTGGTTTTCGTCGGTGAAAGTGGTGGTCACCGTCGCGGACACGGCGCCCTCCGGGACGGTCCCGGTGATCTCGCGTTCCTCAAAACCGGTGAAACCCCAGCGATCCCATACCGTGACGGGATCGAGCGAGCCGGTGCCCACCACGTTGCCGTTGGCATCGAGGAAGTTGACCTGCACTGTGGCGTACGACGGGTTCCACGTCTGGCCGCCGAGATCCGCGCTCAGCGCGTACGGCGTTCCGGCCGCGCCGGTGATGTCGACGGTCTGGCTGATGCTGGACGTGGCCACCGGCCCGCCGCCGGCGAAATTGTCGCCGCCGCCCGGAGGCGCGTCCTGCGGAAAGCCGAACAACCCCGACACCGTCGGTAGCGGAAAGCCCACCGGGGAGGGATAGCCGACCGGTGTGCCGTAGGCAATCACGGTCGGGGTGCCGGTCTCGGTCCAGCCCGGTATGGTCACCCCGCTGTAGCCCGACCCGGATGGATCGGCTGTTTCGAAGCCGGGGTTGACCAGCAGGTTCGGACTCATCGGCAGCGCGTCAAGGGCGACCGGGGCAACCGGATCGAGACTGTGCAGCCAGGTGATGAGCTCGGTGTCGAGCTGCGGACCCAACACGGCGCTGACCGAGTCCTGCTCCAGGAAACTGGTAATCGAACTGAGAACCTCGTCGATGATCACGTCGAACTCATCGGCATGGGCCTCGGGGCTGGCAGCCAGCTGGCCCAGCCCCAGGCCCACAAACGCGCTGACCGCTCCCGTTGCCCCCACAGCACGTCGTCGGCGGCGGGCCGTCGCTCGACGTGTGGTTGGCTCTTCCACCCTGAGACGTTGACGAGTCATGGCCTAACCTTCCCCGAGGCAAAGGCAATAAAACGGCAAGTTACCAAGCGGAGACGCTGCCCGACGGCGGAAAAAACCCAATACACAGCACCCTGCCAGGTGGCCCGCCGATCAGCCCCCGAACAGGTCGTTCAGGTCCCAACTCGGCGTATCGGCGATCAGGTCCGCCATGTTCGCCCACTGCTGGGCAGCCTGCTCACCCAGTTCGGTCGGCCAGGCGTCGTTGGCGGTCAAGATCACCGTCGCCAGGTCGTCACGGGCGTTGAGCAGACCGGCCAGGATGCTGGTGTTCGGATCGAACAGCGCGCCGTTGATGGCGGGGATCAGCAGCTGGGGCATCACCACCGACAGTGCGGTCTGGGCCAGCGCCAGCGTGATCGGCAGGTTGATGTCGCTGGCCAGCAGCGGCAGGTTGTTCCACACTGCGGTCAAGCTTTCGGCGGGGTGCTCGAAGAAGCTGTTCATCACCGCATCCCAGTTCGGGCTGAGCGCGTCGGTGAATCGCAGGGCGATCGGGGTGAAGGGCTCGCTGCCGAAGACCGCGTCGTAGTTCTCGTTGCCCATCAGGCCGGCCAGCCCGTTCATCAGCAGGTGCTGGGTCACCCAGTCGGGCTGAGCGTGCATCCGGGACACGTCCAGGGCATAGCCGTAGGAGAACACCCGCTGGGCCATGTCGGCGGCGTATTCCTCGGGGCTGACGGTGGGGGTGTCCGGCGGCAGGTAGCCGGCCACATCGTCGAGCGGGACCACCTGTGCCGTGACGCCCTGGCCGATCGCGGCGTCGGGATCGGTGACGTTCTCGAACCGAGCGAAGATCTCGCCGCGGGTGATGCCACCGGTGTCCAGCCAGTTCGCCACGCCCGGATTCGTGCCGGCGACAACGTAATAGGTGTAGCCGTCGGCATCGTGGTAGGTGGTGGTGTGGTTGAGCGTGGTCTGCGCCATCACGTAGGGCAGCGCGCCGCCGTAGACGTTCATCAGCTCGATACCGCTATAGGCCGAATCCACGTTGGGCACCTTGATGATCAGCGCCTCATCGGGTTGCAGGTCGAAATTTCCGCCGGTGACGACCGCACTGGCCAGGCCGGCCCCGTAACTGGTCTCCGGGCCCAAGTCGTGCATGGTGTTGGCGGGGATGTTCATGCCCACCGACGCCCCGCCTTCGATGGCGCGCTGGTTGAACGGGCCGACGATCTGAGCGAAGGCGCTGAACAGCGTGGTGAGCATCGAGTCGATCGACGTGATGCCATCGGAGTTTCCCACCGCCGCCGCGACGGGGTCGGCCCCGTCGTCGCTGGGGAAGAACCCGCCCTCCGGGATGGCGAAGAACGGTGGGCAGTCCGAAACACATTGCAACGTGACGCTGCCCGGCCCCTTGGCCCAGTCGCCGAGCATGTCGCGGATCAGCAGGGACGCAGCGCCGCCGACGGTGGCGTCGGTGGAATCCATGAAGTTCAGGGCGCCGGGCGGGGCCTCCGGACCGATGTACACCGTGAAGGTGCCGTCGGGGTTGAGCACCAGGCCGTGGCCGAGTTCCAGGTCCTCGATGGCCTGCGCCGATCCGCCGGTGATGGCCTGGGTGCTGATCGAGAAGTGCTCGGTGCCCCCGCCGAGGCTTCCATGCAGCACATAGGTCGCTCCGGGCGCCAGACCGGCGGTCACGTGGTAGTAGATGTCGGGAGTGAAGTAGTCGAAATACTGCCGGGGGTCGGCGGCATTTCCCGCGATCACCTCGGGTGATTGAAAAAAGACCCCGTTGAACAGTTCGGTGACTCGCGACAGGCCCGCGGTGAGCAATTGGTAGTTGGTGTTCTGCAGCATCGCCATCAGGTTGTCTTCGCTGCCGGGCACCGCATACGGCAGTGCCATGTCGTAGGCGACCGCCTGATTCATCGCCGCAATCAGCTCATCGACGGCCGGCTGGAAGGCATAGGTCGACGCCAACGCCACCGCGGGCCCGACGGTCACCGGCGAGGTGGCCACCGCCAGCGACAGCGCGCTGCCGAGTACTGCCGCGGCGGTGGCGAAGCCCCCGCGCCGCGCCGAAGCGGAAACCCGGCTCGCGACAGCGGATGGACGCTGAACCCCGACGCTTCCACTAGCGGGCACAGACCCTCCCCGATTTTGTTAACTTCTACTTGTTTTATTCACGGCAAATTCTCATGTCGAACCCTATGTCCGGGCCGGAGCCGATGCAACCGTTCCGCCCCCGGACACCGTCGGCCATGACCCGCGAAACCTTTTGCCGACATGGGCCGGTGCCGACAGGTAGGTTGCGCTGCATGTCGAAGCGATGGCTTACCGCGTTCGGCCTGGCGGCGGTGCTGGCATTTTCCGGATGTGGCCTGACGGTGACGAAGTCCAATCCAGACCCGCTGGCGAACCAGGCGCCCCGCAGCACCCCCAACGGCATGGTGCTGGTCTCGCCGGACAACTTCGTGCGTGCCG
>Ga0182736_1001560_pt1 | contig 21516 bp, 21 predicted proteins | sample eDN5th30CKraftBY_FD_128882 | JGI IMG/M metagenome (GOLD analysis project Ga0182736, IMG submission 128882) | Enriched backyard soil microbial communities from Emeryville, California, USA - eDNA 5th pass 30_C Kraft BY (version 2) (version 2) | ecosystem: Environmental > Terrestrial > Soil >... | reverse complement strand
GCGGTGAACCCCTATGGCGCGAACCTCGCCGCGGAGGGGGCGCCCAAGCGCGGCGGCACCCTCACCATCGGTGAGGACCGCGAGATCGTCTCCTTCGACCCGACGGTGCAGAACGCCAACCCCGCCGCCGCGGCGGTCTACGACTCGCTGATGAAGGTCGAGCCCGACGGCACCGTCGCGCCCTTCCTCGCCGAGTCCATGACCACCGCGGACGGCGGGCGGACGTGGACGCTGAAACTCCGGCCGAACGTCGCGTTCTCCGACGGCACCCCGCTCGACGCGCAGGCCGTCGTCGTCAACGTCCAGCGCCACATCGACAAGGTCAGCTCGCCCGCCCACCAGGCCGCGGCGCAGATCGCGTCGATGGCGACGCCCGACCCGCTGACCGTCGTGTTCGGCCTGAAGACGGCCCTCGGCGACTTCTCGACGAACTTCGGGGGCGCGTTCTTCGGCGGCACGCTCGGCATGATCGTCTCGCCCGCGGCGCTGAAGCAGTACGGCGACCAGATCGGGTCGCACCCCGTCGGGGCCGGCCCGTTCATGCTGGTCAGCTGGGTGCGCGACGCGAAGCTCGACGTCACGCGCAACCCGCACTACTGGCAGCCGAACATGCCCTACCTCGACAACATCGAGTTCCGGCCGATCCCCGACACCGACAGCCGTTCGGCGTCGATCCAGAACGGTGACGTCGACATGATCTTCGGCGGCTACAACCAGGAACTGGTGCGCGGCCTCGCGAACCCGAACCTGAACGTCTACTACGGACCCGGCAACGCCGGCGAGTTCCTGTACTTCAACCTGCACAACGCGCCGTTCGACAACCGCGACATGCGCGAGGCGATCGTCCGGGGGATCGACCTGAACGCCCTGTCCGCGAGCCAGTACAACAACCAGATGGTGAAGGCGGACAGCCTGTTCGACGCCAGTAGCCCGTACCACACGGCGGCGGCGTCGGCGGAGTGGCCGACCTTCGACCAGGCCAAGGCCACACAGCTGGTCGACGCCTACCGGGCAGGCGGCGGCAACCCGGACTTCGTCTTCAAGACCACGACGACGAGGCAGGCCTTCGCGGAGTTCCTGCAGGCGCAGATGGCCGCGATCGGCATCCACGTCACGGTGCAGACCTACGACCTCGCGCAGTTCTCCTCGTCCGTGCTGCAGGGCGGCGACTTCCAGCTGACGACATGGGTCGGCCCGTTCGACAACCCCGACCCGGGGGCGTCGCGGCTACTGCACTCGGGCGGCAACGGCAACTACGGCAAGTACGCGAACCCGCAGGTCGACCAGTGGCTCGACGACGCGGCCGCGACGCAGGACCCGGCGCAGCGGACGAAGGACTACCAGCAGGTCGAGCTGCAGGTGAACAAGGACCTCGTCGTCGACTTCTTCAGCCGCTCCTACCTCTCGACGATCACGAAGAAGGACGTCAAGGGCATGGACCGGTTCCTCTCACGCGACATGTGGTTCGCCGGGACGTGGCTGGACCGGTGACCGGGACGCCGTCGGCCTGAACCGACGCGCCGCCGGCCGGGACCGAGGCCCCGGCCGGCGGCGCGGTGGAGTGCGCGGGCCGGTCAGCCGTGATGTCCGCCGTAGCCGCCGGAGTGGTCCCAGCTGCTGTCGTCGCGGTGCTCGTGGCAGCTCTTGTCGTGCTCGTAGGACTTGTCCTCCCAGTGGTGGTGCTGGGACTTGTCCTCCCAGCTGTCGTTGCAGCTGGTGTCGCGCCAGTCGTCGGACTTGTGGTGGCTGCCGTACTGCTCCTCGTACCGGTGCTTCTCGTGCTCGGAGTGGTTGTGGTGCTTGTCGTTGTCGTGATGCTTGCTCTTGAACATGACGACCTCGTCTCCTGAGGGTGCTGCGGCGGGTCGTGCGCGGAGCAGGCTGTTCCGTAAGGAGAGGTTCGTCGGTTCGATGTGCCGCGTTACGCCTGATCAGGTCGGGTGTCCGTACCATCCGGTACGTCCGGTCCGTCCAGCAGATCACGACGCTTGCGCAGGCCCGCGAGGTCGCCCGCGGCGAGCGCCCGCCAGAACCGCAGCGTCGCGTACTCGACCTCCAGGCCCAGTTCGAGCGTGATGAGCCGGGGGTTGTCCGCCGGGTCGGGCCCGAACCGTTCGACCATTCCCTCGTAGAGCGCGATGCGCTCCTCGTGCCGGGCGATCTGCTGGCCCGCGAGACGCGTGACGTCGTCGGGGTTGCCGACCTCGTTGAAGAACAGCTTGAGCTCTGCCGGGTCGCGTATCTGGAAGTGGCTGTCGCTGGGCTCGGCGATCCACGCCTCCAGCGCCGCGCGGCCTTCGGGGGTGATCGAGTACGTCTTGCGCCGTCGCCCGGAGGTCTCGGACTCGCAGGTCAGCAGGCCCGCGTCGGTCAGCCGCTCGGGCTCGGAGTACAGCTGGGCGTGCGGGAAGTGCCAGAAGTAGCCGACGGAGTGGCCGACCGCGCGCTTGAGGTCGTACGGCGTCGACGGTCCGCGCAGCGCGATCATGCCCAGAACGACGTAGGACGTGGGCGACAACCGGACATCGGGCACGCTCGGCATGCTATCCGGCTCGGACCGTCCGAGCGGGACGGTGCGTCCGGCACCACAATCGCGGATCACGGGTCGTCGAGGACCGGCATGTGGATCCCGGGGTCGCGGCCCAGTCGCGCGGCGCGGGTGACCGCCTCGCCGCCGAAGCGGTCGCGCAGCTCGTCGAGCGTCGCGTCGAGCTCCGGGCCGGCGTCGCGCTCGAACGGCAGCACGAGCTGGACGGCCCCGTCGTCGTCCAGGTTGGCCAGCGACAGCCCGACGAGGGTGATCCCGCGATCGAGGATCATCGGCATCGCGGCGTGCAGCAGCCGCCGGGCGGCGCGCAGGATGGTCGGCGTGTGCGCGGTGGCGCCCGCGAGGGTGTGCGAGCGCGTCGCCCGGGTGAAGTCGCCGAACCGCAGCCGCAGCACGACGGTCCGGCACACGCGGTGCCCGCCGCGCAGCCGCTTGCCCAGCCGGTCGACGATGCCCGCGACGATCGCGTCGAGCTCCTCTGGCGGGCGCTCGCGGCGGCCCAGTGCGCGCTGGGAGCCGATCGAGCGGCGGCGCACGCCCGTCTCGACCCGGCGCGGGTCGAGGCCGTGGGACAGCGCGTGCAGGTGCCGGCCCGCGGCCCGGCCGAGGAACGAGACGAGTGCAGGCTCGCCGAGGCCCGCGACCTCCGCGACCGTCCGCACCCCGATCGCGTGCAGCTTCGCCGACGTCACCTTCCCGACCCCCCACAGGCGCTCGACCGGCAGCGGGTGCAGGAACTCGAGCTCGGCCTCGGGCGGGACCCGCAGCAGCCCGTCGGGCTTCGCCACCCCGCTCGCGACCTTGGCCAGGAACTTCGTGCGCGCGACGCCGACGGTGATCGGCAGCCCGACCTGCTCGGCGACGTCGCGCCGCAACCGGGCCGCGATGTCCATCGGCGCGCCCGCGATCCGCCGCAGGCCGCCCACCTCGAGGAACGCCTCGTCGATCGAGATCCCCTCGACCAGCGGCGTCGTCGACTCGAACACCCGGAACACCGCCTTCGACGCCTCCGAGTACGCCGACATCCGGGGGCGGACGACGACCGCGGCCGGGCACAGGGCCAGCGCCTGCCGCCCGCCCATCGCGGTGCGCACACCCGCGGCCTTCGCCTCGTAGCTGCAGGCCAGCACGACCCCGCCGCCGACGATCACCGGACGGCCCCGCAACGCGGGATCGTCGCGCTGCTCGACCGACGCGAAGAACGCGTCGAGGTCGGCGTGCAGGATCGTCGCGTCGCGGGACACGAACACATGTTCGCATCGGCCACCGACGGTCCGCGTCCGCCGACGGGGCGGCTACCCGGTGCCGTGGTCCTGGATCACCGAGAGGACGTTGCCCGCCGGGTCGGTGAACCACGCGATGGGCGGCCCGTACCGGCGCTGGACGCCGCGCTCGTCGGTCCAGTCGCTGACCTGGAACGTCACGCCCTTCGCGACGAGCGCGTCGACAGCGGAGTCGACGTCGCCGACCCGGAAGTTGAGGATCGTGAACGACGCCGGGACGTGGTCGGGCTTGGGGTAGACGAGGGTGTCGCGGGTGCTGCCGGCGTCGCCCGCGAGGTGCAGGACGAGCATGCCGTCGCGCTCGGAGAGCCGGACCCCGAGGACGTCGCCGTAGAACGCCTTGGCGGCGGGGATGTCGTCGACCGAGAACCCGCTGAACGCGGGCGTCTTCTCGAACATGTCGGTCCCTTCCGTTCGATGGGGGTGATGGTGCCGTGTCCCGGGTCAGGGCTGCAGGTCGGTCGCGGCCCGGAAGGAGCCGTCCATGTGGAACGGCGTGGACGTGTGCTCGTGCACGACGCGCCAGCGGCCCTGCACCCGGCGCAGGCACGTCGTCGCGCGGTACCAGAACGAGAAGCCCTCCGCGGCCCCGGCGGGGACCGCCGACATCCGGCGCAGGCCGTGCGCGAAGGCCAGGTCGCCGCCGACGGTCACCTCCAGCTCGGTGGTCTCGATGGTCACGGGTCCGTCGAACCCGGCGAGCCAGGCCCGCACGCCCGCGGCGGCGTGGCCGCGCCGGCCCAACGGCGGGGCGAGGTCGAAGATCATCGCGTCGGTCGCGTAGCGGGCGACGGCGAGCTCGGCGTCGCGCGTGCGCATCGCCTCGGCCTCCTCGGCGAGCAGGGCTCGCACGGCGGCCTCCTCGGCGAGCACGGCTCGCACGGCGGCCTCGTCGGCGAGCACGGCTCGCACGGCGGCCTCGTCGGCGCGGGTGTCGGCCTGGTCGGTGGCGGGGGAAGTGGTCATCGGTGTCTCCTTGGTCGGGGACGCGCCCGGATCGGGCGCATCTCGTCGGGGACGTCGAAGCCGCGGCACCGGTCTCGACATCCTGGGTGCACGACCTGTGCAGGAGCTCGTCCACCGACCCGGAGGCCGCCGTGAAGTACCTGATCATGATCATGATGAATCCCGAGGCCGGAGCGATGTGGGCGCAGATGTCGCCCGAGCGGCAGCGCCAGGGCTACGAGGCGCACGACCGGGTCCGCGAGGCCATCGCCGCCGCGGGCGAGCTGGTGACGGCCGAGGCGCTGCAGGGACCGGAGGCCGCGCGCCGGGTCCGGCTGCGCGGCGGCCAGGTCGTCACGACCGACGGCCCGTTCGCGGAGGCGAAGGAGCACCTCGCGGGCTACTACCTCGTCGACTGCCCGAGCGTCGAGAAGGCGGTCGAGTGGGCGGCGGCGATGCCGGAGGCCGAGTTCGTCGACATCGAGGTCCGGCCGGTCCTCGACCTGCACCCCCTGGCCGGGGCGCAGCCCGGTACGTGAGTGCCGTCCCGTCCGGCGAGCTGCTGCGCGCGCTCACGCCGGAGGTCGTCGCGGCGCTCGCCCGGCGCTACGGCGACTTCGAGACGTGCGAGGACGCCGTGCAGGAGGCGCTGCTGGCCGCCGCGACGCAGTGGCCGTCGGACGGCGTGCCGGAGAACCCGAAGGCCTGGCTCATCACCGTCGCGGCGCGGCGGCGCATCGAGCTCTGGCGGTCCGACGACGCGCGTCGCCGCCGCGAGGAGACCGTCGCCGCGCTGGAGCCTCCGGACCCGGCCCCCGCCCCGCAGTCCGACGACACGCTGACCCTGATGCTGCTGTGCTGCCACCCCGCGCTGACCCGGCCGTCGCAGGTGGCGCTCACCCTGCGCGCCGTCGGCGGGCTGACGACGGCCGAGATCGCCCGGGCCTTCCTGGTGCCCGAGCCGACCGTCGGGCAGCGGATCAGCCGCGCGAAGCAGCGCATCGCCGCGGCGGGCGGGCGGTTCCGGATGCCGCCGCCCGCCGAGCTCGACGACCGGGTCGCCGCCGTCTGCGCCGTCCTCTACCTGGTCTTCAACGAGGGGCACACCGCGAGCGAGGGCCCGGACCTGCAGCGCGTCGAGCTCAGCGGCGAGGCCGTGCGGCTCGCCCGGCTGCTGCGGGCGGCGCGCCCCGCCGACGACGAGGTGACCGGGCTGCTCGCGCTGATGCTGCTGACCGACGCCCGCCGGGATGCCCGCGTCGGCCCCGACGGCGGGCTCGTGCCGCTGGCGGAGCAGGACCGGTCGCGCTGGGACGCGGGCGCGATCGACGAAGGCCTCGCCCTGGTGGCGCAGGTGCTGCCGGCCGGCCCGGTCGGGCCGTACCAGCTGCAGGCGGCCATCGCCGCCGTGCACGCGGAGGCGGCGTCGGCGTCCGACACGGACTGGCCGCAGATCCTCGGCCTGTACCGCCTGCTCGAGACGGTCGCACCGGGCCCGATGGTCGCGCTGAACCGCGTCGTCGCCGTCGCGATGGTGCACGGGCCGGCCGCCGGCCTCGCCGGGCTCGACGAGCTCGCCGCCGATGCCGCGCTGGCCGGTCACCATCGCATCCACGCGGTGCGGGCCCACCTGCTCGAGCGCGCCGGCCGGGTGGCCGCGGCGCGCCGCGAGTACACCGCCGCGGCGGACCTCACGCGCAGCGCGCCGGAACGGCGTTACCTCGCGGGGAGGGCCGCGGCGCTGCGCGGGTGATCCCGGGGGTCCGCCCCCGGCCGGCGTCGGGTCCGCACCCTCGTTGCGGCCAGCCGTGCTCGCCACCCTGGTCGACGGGGTCCGGACGAGCCGGGCGGGACCAGGGGGAGCGGGATGGACCTGACGACGGGTCACGCGGTCGGGATGGTGCTGGGGATCGGGGCGGGCCTGGTCGCGGGGCTGCTGCACGGCCGGTTGCTCCCCGTGACGGCGACCCGCACCGGGACCGCCGCCGTCCTCGCGGTCGCCTTCGGGATCGCCGCGGCCTCGCTGGCCACCGGCCGGCCCGCCGCCGGGCTGCTCGCGGCGGCGGCCGGCGTGCTCGGCCTGCTCGTCGCCGAGCGGCTCTGCCGCGGGCCGGACGCGCCCGCCCCGCCCAGGGTGCGGGGCCGGGTCGGCTCCGACGGCGGTCCGTCGCTCCTGCTGCTCTTGATAGGTGACCTGTAGGTCACCTATTCTCGTGCGGGATGGACGACGACCGCGTGTTCAAGGCGCTCGCCGACCCCACCCGCCGCGCGCTGCTGGACCGCCTGTTCGCGCGGGACGGGCGGACGCTCGGCGAGCTGGAGGAGGGCGTCGCGATGACGCGGTTCGGGGTCATGAAGCACCTGCGGGTGCTCGAGGACGCGGGTCTGGTGGTCACCCGCCGGTCCGGCAGGGAGAAGCTCCACTTCCTCAACCCGGTGCCCATCCGACGCATCCACGACCGCTGGATCGACAAGTACACCGAGGGCCCGGCGTCGTTCCTGGCCGGCCTGCAACGCTCGTTCGAGGAGGAGGACCGGAGTGAGTGACCTCTCCACGCAGCTCTACCAGGTGCTGCTGCGCGCCACCCCCGAGCAGGTCTGGGAGGCGATCACCTCTCCCGACCGGACCCGGCTGTACTTCCACGGCGCCCACGTCGAGAACACCGCCGAGTGGCACACCTCCCGCGGCCCCGACGGCGCCGACTGGGGCGACGGACCGGTCCTGGAGTTCGACCCGCCGCGCCGGCTCGTCCACGAGTGGCGTTCGGCCTACGACCCCGAGCTCGCGAAGGAACCGCCCAGCCGCGTGACCTGGGAGATCGAGGACACCGGCGACGGATCGTGCCGGCTGACCGTCGTCCACGACCGGCTCGACGACTCGCCCCGCACCGCCCGCAGCGTGTCCGGACCCGGCTGGGGCACCGTCCTCGACGGCCTCAAGACCCTGCTGGAGACGGGCGCGCCGTCGGTGAGCGCGCCGTGAACCCGCCGCTGTTCGTCATGACCTACGAGCCGTCCGAGGGGTTCGGCCCGCTCGCCGCCGAGCACGGGCCCGCCCACGTCGCGCGGCTGCACGAGTTCCACGACCGCGGCGTGCTCGTGCACGCCGGGCCGCTGTCGGACCCGTTCGACGGCACCGCGATCGGCGTCTTCACCTCCCGCGAGGCCGCCGAGGAGTTCATCGCGGGCGACCCGTTCGTGCTCGGTGGTGTCGTCGCCCGGTGGACGGTCCGCGGCTGGGGCGACCTGTTCGCCCCGGCGGGACGCCCCGGATGACCGCAGCCCGGGCCGAGTCCCGGGCCGACGCCCGCACCCTGCTCGTCTCGGTGTGGGCGTCGGCCGTGTTCGCGGTGGTCTCGCTGGTGTGGGGGCTGGTCGTCGACTCGCGGCTGATCCTCTTCGACGGGCTGTACTCGTTCGCGAGCGTGGGGCTCTCGCTGCTGGGGGTGTGGGCGCTGCGGGCCGCCCGCCGTGGTCCCGACGACCGCTACCCGTGGGGCCGGGAGATCTACGAGCCGCTGGCGATCGTCGTGAAGGCGGCGGCACTGGGCGGGCTGTGCCTCTACGCGCTCGCCGGCGCCGTCGGCGACCTGCTCGTCGGGGGCCGCGACGTCGACACGGGCTGGGCGCTGGTCTACGCCGTCGTCGCGACCACGGGCGGGGTCGCGGTGTCGTTGTACATGCGGCGCAAGGCCCGCGCCGGGTCCGACCTGGTGCGCGCCGAGGCCGCCGAGTGGTGGGGCGACGCCCTGCTCAGCGTCGGCGTGCTCGTCGGCTTCGCGATCGCGTGGGGGTTCACCCTCGGTGGGCGCGACGATCTCGCGCGCTACGTCGATCCCGCGATGGTCGCGCTGATCTCGGCGGCCTTCCTCGTCGTGCCCGCGCGGCTGCTGGCGCAGGCGTTCCGCGAGGTGCTGACGATGTCCCCGCCCGCGGTCCGTGAGCAGCTGCTGGTGTGCGTCCGCGAGATCGAGGAGGAGTACGGGTTCGCGGAGTCGTTCCTGCGGGTGGCCAAGGTCGGCAGCAGGCTCGACGTCGAGGCCGACTACGTCGTCGTCGCGTCGTCGACGGCGCAGACCGTCACCGAGTTCGACGCGGTGCGCGCCGCGCTGCTGGCCCGGATCCGGGCGACGGGTCAGGACCCCTCGATCTCCGTCGGGTTCACCGCGGACCGCTCCTGGGTGGCCTGAGCGGCCGGTGGGGCGGGCGGCTCGGCGGCGGCCGGGGCGGGGAACGTCGGCGCCGCGGGGTCGGACAGCAGCCGGGTGAGGCGGTCGAGGTCGTCGACGACCGTGGTCAGCCAGGCCCAGGCGTCGAGCACACGCAGGCCGGCCTCGACGTCGTCGGCGAGGTTGCTGGGGGCGTGGACCGTCACCGCCTCGTGGCACGCCCTCACGGTCGCGGCGGGCACGGCCTCCCCGGCGTCGAGCGCGTCGGCCGCCCCGCGCACCGAGAGCGCGACCTCGGCGGCGGCCGCCTCGATGCGCGTCGCCGTCTCCGGCCACGGCAGCGGACCCGACGGGGGATGGCGCTGGCGCAGGGTCGCCGAGTACGTCGAGAGCCGGTGCACCACCCCGATGAGCGTGAGCCAGTCGGGCTGGGGGCCGGGCCGCGGCGGTTCGCCGCGGTACTGGACGAAGGAGTGGTTGAGCAGGCCGGCGAGCCTGCGCAGCTGCGAGAACCCGGTCGGGACCGGGGTGCCCTCGGCCAGCAGCCGGACGGTGTCGCGCAGCTCGTCGGCCCCGGCCCGCAGCGAGTCCGCGGCGAGCCTGCGCAATTCCCCGCCGCCACCGCGCGGCCACATCACGGCGCCGATCAGCGCGCCGATCACGCCACCGGTGACCACGTCCTGGAGCCGGACCGCGGCGAGCTGCCACGTCGCCGGGTCGAGCTGGGCGAACAGCACCGAGACGACGAGTGTGAACCCCGCCTGGCCCGCCGCGACACCGAAGGCCGGCCCGGCCGCGAACGCCGCGATCATCAGGAACGGCAGCAACCACGCGTACAGCGACGTGTGCACCCAGGTCAGCACCGCCGCTGCGGCGGCGGCCCCGATCAGTGTCCCGACGAACGCCTTGACCAGGATCGACCGGCTCGCCACGGCCGAGGTGCGCATCAGGCTCAGCGTCGCGAGCAGCACCCAGAAGCCGTGCGACAGGTCGAACACGCCCGCGACCAGCCGTGCGACGCCCAGGCCGATCGCGACCCGCAGCGCGTTCTGCAGGTACACCGACCGCGGTGTGACGTTGTTCGCCAGCCGCAGCCGGACCAGCTCGAACCGGGTCATGCGCAGGAACCGCAGCTCGTCGGGGAGCGGGCCGGGCGGCACGGGCAGCCGGGCGATGCCGTGTGCGGCGAGCCCGGTGTTCCGTGCGGTCTGCGCGACGGCCGCGGCGGCCAGCCCGGCGCGCAGGTCGGGTGTCGGCCCGTCGGGCAGCGGGAGGTGCCGCACCCGCATCCCGAGGTAGGCGCCGAGTGCGGTGTCCAGCGCGTCGAGCGGGGGCGGCGCGCCGCCCTGCAACGTCCGGGCGGACCCCTCCAGCACGGCGGCCGACGCGTCGAGCAGGTCCGCGGTGAGCGGGTGGCGCGGGTGCGGTCCGTCGGTGACGAGCAGGTCGGTGAGGGTGCCGAGGCGTGCGGTGACCAGCCGCGTCTCCGCCGCCAGGGTGAACAGGGAACGGTCGCGCAGCCCGCAGCCGAGCGGACGCTCCGGCAACGGCATGTCGGCCAGCCGCAGCGCGTCGGCCGCGGCCTGCGCGTCGCGCCGGACGGCCGCCACCACGGCGGTGCCGCCCGTCGCCGCCGCGGGGGTGCCGCCGGTCGAGCGCAGGTCCGACGCGACCGCCGTCGCGAAGCCGGCCGCGGTCCTCAGGCCCACCCCGATGCGCCGTGCCGGGTCGGGCGGAGCCGGGGCGGGCAGCAGGGTGCGGTCGGCGATCGCGAGCAGCACGACGCCGATCGCCAGGCCCGCGAGCCGCTCCCCGAGCTGCTCGGGGGCGAACGGCGGGAAGCAGGCCAGCACGTAGAACAGCTGCAGGCCGTTCGCGACGCCGCCGACACGCGGTCCGGCGACGCTCGAGTACGAGATCGCGAACCCGAACACCAGCATCCCGGCCACGGCCGCGGCGGTGCTCCCCGCGACGAGGGTTCCGGCCGTGACCAGCACGGCGCCGACGACGAGCACGATCCCGTAGCCGCGCGTCCGTGTGGCCGGAGCGCCGGTCACCTCGGAGAGCGCGCCGAGGGCGACCGCCGCGAAGAGCGCGTAGATCGCCATCGTGTCGTCGTCGATGACCAGGTGGCAGACGTAGAAGCCGACGCAGGCGGCGACCGTGACGCGCACGGCGCGGCGTAGCGCGGTGTAGCCGGGATCGTGCCGGGCCATGACGGCCGACGGCGCGTGCCAGAGCCGGGCCGCGGCGGGCGTGACGACGGAACCGTTCGCCACCGTCGCACCCCCTCGGCCGCTGCGGACGCCGCGTCACGCTAGCGACGGTGGTGCCCGCACGACTACCGCGCTTCGGGTCGAACCGGGTCGTCGGCGCCCGCCCGTAGGCTCCCGGATCGGTTGGCCCACGACGATGCGGCGCCGGGTGCGCCGGGACGGAGGCAGGTATGAAGGTGGTCGTCACGGGAGGGGCGGGGTTCCTCGGCAGCAGGCTCGCCCGGGCCCTGCTCGACCGCGGTGAGCTCGACGGCCGCGAGATCCGCGAGCTCGTCCTGCTCGACGTCACCGCGGCCGCCGTGGGGGCGGACGACCCGCGGGTGCGCGCCGTGGTCGGCGACGTGGCCGATCCCGCGCTGCTCGCGGAGCTGGTCGACGCGGACACCGACGTCGTGTTCCATCTCGCGGCCGTGGTGAGCGGGCAGGCGGAGGCCGAGTTCGACCTGGGGATGCGGATCAACCTCGACGGGTCGCGCCGGCTGCTCGACGCCTGTCGCGCGGCGGGCCGCGTCCCCCGGGTGGTGTTCACGAGCTCGGTCGCGGTCTACGGCGGCGACGTGCCCGCTGTCGTGACCGACTCGACGCCGCTGACCCCGCAGACGTCCTACGGCACCCAGAAGGCGTGCGCGGAGCTACTGCTCGCCGACCACACGCGCAAGGGTCACGTCGACGGCCGGGTGCTGCGGCTGCCGACGGTGACGGTGCGTCCGGGCCGCCCGAACGCGGCCGCGTCGGGCTTCGCCAGCGGTATCGTCCGCGAGCCGCTCGCCGGCGTGGAGTCGGTGGTCCCGGTCCCGCCGGAGGTCCGGATGTGGGTGCTCTCGCCGCGCTACGCCGTCGAGTGCCTCGTGGCGGGCGCGGAGCTCACCGACGCGCAGCTGGGGTCCTCGCGTGCGGTCAACCTGCCCGGTGTCTCGGTGACGGTGGGGGAGATGGCCGCGGCGCTCGAGCGCGTCGCCGGTCCCGAGGTCGCGGCCCGGGTGCGGTGGCAGCGCGACCCCGCGGTGGAGGCCATCGCCGCGACCTGGCCGGGAGCCTGGGACACGACCCGGGCGCGGGCGTTGGGGCTGCGCGGCGACGCGGACTTCGACGCGATCGTCCGCGCCTACATCGAGGACGAGATGCGGTGAGGACGCCTTGACGCCGGCCGCTCCCGGGCAGAGAGTGTTCCCGGACATCAGACGTCTGATGTGAAGGGGGCGACGTGGCGACGTTGGCGGAGACCGTGGCCGACGCGCTGCTCGACGCCGTCGTCGCCGGTCGGTACCCGGCCGGCACCGCGCTGCCGCCCGAGGGCGAGCTCGCCGCCGCCCACGGCGCGAGCCGGCTCACCGTCCGGGAGGCGGTGCGCATCCTGCGGGCGACGAACGTGCTGGAGGTCCGGCGCGGCCTCGGCACGTTCGTCACCGCACCGGAGCGCTGGCGCTCCCTCGACCTGCTCGTCCGCGCGCACCACGCGGGCGAGCACGGCTCGGCGGTGCCGGAGCTGCTGCTCGAGGCCCGGCGGATGGTCGAGGTCGGCGCCGCCCAGCTCGCCGCCGTGCGGCGCACCGACGAGCACCTGGCCCAGCTGCGGGCCGGTGTCGAGGAGATGCGCGCGGCGGCGGCCGCCGGCGACGTCGACGTGTTCGTCGACGCCGACATCGCCTTCCACGACACCGTCATGCGCGCCACCGGCAACGTCTTCGTCCCGTTCCTGCTCGAACCCTTCGGTGAGCTGCTGGTCGCGGCCCGCCGCCAGACCTCGGCCGTGCCCCGGATCCGGGACAACGCCGTCGCCGAGCACGCGCGCATCGTCGACGCGCTCGAGGCGGCCGACCCCGACCGGGCCCGCGAGGCGATGGAGTCGCACATGAGCCAGACCCAGTCCGACCTGCGCGCACACGTCCTCGGAGTGAACCCGTGATCCCGTTGCCGGCCGTCACCGGCCCCGTCGACCCCGACGACCTCGTCCGCGACTACCCCCGGCCGTGGCGGATCGACCCCACCGACCTCGCCGGCCGGGTCGCGACCGGGCGGCGCGTCGTCGTGCTCGACGACGACCCGACCGGCACCCAGTCCGTCGCCGACGTGCCGGTGCTGACCCGGTGGGAGGCCGACGACCTCGCCTGGGCGTTCGCGCAGGACACGCCGGGGTTCTTCGTGCTGACCAACAGCCGCAGCCTCGCCGAGGCCGACGCCGTCGCCCGCGGCGAGGAGGTCGCGACGGCGGTCGCGCGAGCCGCGGCGGCGGCGGGGGTCGACCACGTCCTCGTCAGTCGCAGCGACTCCACGCTGCGCGGCCACTTCCCGGCCGAGGTCGACGTCCTCGTGCGGGCGGGAGCCGACGCGGGCCGCCCGGTCGACGGGATCGTCGTGGTCCCGGCGATGATCGAGCCGGGCAGGCTGACCGTCGGCTCGGTGCACTGGATGCGCACGCCCGACGGGATGATCCCGGTGTCGCACAGCGAGTTCGCCCGGGACGCGACGTTCGGCTACCGCAACGCCGACCTGCGCGACTGGGTCGCCGAGAAGACCGGTGGGCGGATCCCCCGTGGGTCCGTCGCGACCGTGACGCTGGCCGACCTGCGCGGTGGCGGCCCCGACCGGGTCGCGGAGATCCTCTCGGGGCTCACGCAGGCGCAGCCCGTCGTCGTCGACGCGGCGACCGACGACGACCTGCGGGTGCTCGTCGACGCGCTGCTCGTCGCCGAGGCCGCCGGCAGGCGCTTCGTCTACCGCTCCGGTCCGTCGTTCGTGCGGGCGCGGCTCGGCCAGTCCGCCCGCGCGCCGCTCACCGCGCCCGACCTGCGGACGGGTCCGCCCGACGGCGCCGACGTCCGGACGCCGGTGCCGCACGGGCTGGTCGTCGTCGGCTCGCACGTCGGGCTGACCACGCGTCAGCTCGACCGGCTGCGTGCCGCGGGCGGCGTCACCGAGGCCGAGCTGGACGTGCCGACGCTGCTCGATCCCGCGCGTCGCGAGACGCACGTCCGCGACACCGCGGCGGAGGTGGCCGACCTGCTCGGCGGCGCCGCCGACGTCGTGCTGCGCACCAGCCGCACCCTCGTGACCGGGGCCGACGCCGACGAGAGCCTCGCGATCGCCCGGACCGTGAGCGCCGCGATGGTCGACGTCGTCGCCGAGGTCGCGGCGCGGGTCCGGCCGGCGTGGGTCGTCGCCAAGGGCGGGATCACGTCCTCGGACACCGCGACGGGCGCGCTGGGCATCGCCAGGGCGTGGGCGCGCGGGACGCTGCTGCCGGGGATCGTCTCGGTGTGGGAACCCGTCGCCGGGCCCGCGCGCGGGGTGCCGTACGTGGTGTTCGCGGGCAACGTCGGTGACGACGACGGGCTCGTCGCCGCGGTCTCGACGCTGCGGGGCACCCGATGACCGCGGTGGCCGTGCTGGGTCTGGGCGCCATGGGGCTGCCGACCGCGACGCGGCTCGCCGGGGAGTTCACGGTGAGCGCGTTCGACGTCAGCGCGGCGCGCCGGGAGCTGGCCGCCGCCGCGGGTGTCCGTCCGGCCGGCGACCCGGCCGCGGCGGTCACGGCCGGTGGGATCGTGCTGCTCGCCGTGCGGGACGAGGCCCAGGTCCGGCAGGCCCTGTTCGGCACCGACGGGGCCGCGGCCGCCCTCGGGGAGGGCGGGCTCGTCGTACTGACCAGCACGATCGGCCCCGACGCCGCCCGCACGCTGGCCGCGGAGCTGGCCGGGTCCGGGATCGCGCTCGTCGACGCCCCGGTGAGCGGCGGCCCGGCCCGCGCGGGGGCGGGCGACCTGCTGATCGTCGTGGGTGCGGCCGCCGAGCCCCTCGCCCGCGCCCGCCCGGTCCTCGACCGGCTGGCCTCGACCTTGGCCGTCGTGGGGGAGCGTCCCGGCGACGGCCAGGCGATGAAGACGGTCAACCAGCTGCTCGCGGGCGTGCACATCGCGGCGGCCGCGGAGGCCGTCGCGCTGGCCCGCGCGTTCGGCCTCGACGCGGAGACGGTCGTCGCGACGCTGTCGGCGGGTGCGGCCGGGTCGTTCATGCTCGCCGACCGCGGTCCCCGGATGGCCCAGGCCTACGGCGAGCACGCCGACGAGGTCGAGGTCCGGTCGCGGCTGGACATCTTCGTCAAGGACATGGGCATCGTCACCGACGCGGGCCGCGCCGCCCGCGTCCCGCTGCCGCTCGCCGCCGCGGCGCAACAGCTCTACCTGCTCGGGCACACCGCGGGGATGGACGCCCGCGACGACTCCAGCGTCGTCACGCTGCTGTCCCCGCCCGGCTCCGCTCCCACCGACCCCACAGAAGGGTGATCATGGCCGACGATCGCAAGGTCTGGTTCGTCACCGGCACGAGCACCGGCTTCGGCCGGCTCATCGCCGAGCAGGCGCTCGCCGCGGGCGACCTCGTCGTCGCGACCGCACGCGACCCGAGGTCGGTCGACGACCTGGCCGCCGCGGCCCCCGACCGGGTCCGCGCGCTCGCGCTCGACGTGACCGACGGGGCCGCCGTCACCAAGGCCGTCGCCGAGGCCGTCGAGGCGTTCGGTCGCATCGACGTCCTGGTCAACAACGCCGGTTACGGGCTGCGCGGCGCGATCGAGGAGTTCACCGACGCCGAGCTGCGGCAGGTCTTCGAGACGAACGTGTTCGGGCTGCTCGCCGTCACCCGCGCCGTGCTCCCGACGATGCGCGCGCAGGGCAGCGGGCTGATCGTGCAGATGTCGTCGGTCGGGGGCGTGACGTCGCGGCTCGGCGGGACGGCGTACGCGGGCACGAAGTTCGCCGTCGAGGGGCTCTCGGAGGGGCTGGCGGCGGAGGTCGCGCACCTCGGGATCAAGGTCGTGATCTGCGAGCCCGGCCCGTTCCGCACGGACTTCGCCGGCCGCTCGATCCGCTGGTCACAGCCCATGGAGGCCTACGCGCCGGTGCTCGGTCCGGAGCGTGAGCGGTTCGCCGCCGAGGACGGCAACCAGCCGGGCGACCCGCTCGCGGCGGCGAAGGTGATCGTCGGGCTGGCGCGAGCGGAGAACCCGCCGCTGCGACTGCCGATGGGGCACGCGGCGTTCCGCCGGATCCGGGAGACACTGACGACGCGCCTCGCCGACCTCGACGTCGTCGCCCCGCTCGGGCTCGAGCTCGACCACAGCTGAACCGGGACCGCCGCGGGCGCCGGCGCGACGGGCTCGCGCCGGCGTCGCCGCGTCGGGGTGGGCGGTCGCGGCCCGGTCGGCACCGACTCACAGATGAGTTTCGGCGGGCGCCTCGGTCTGGGTGGACAGGAACGTGCGGCCGCCGCATCGCCGGGATGATGCGCAACGACGGCGCCTCCGGGACGCCCGACGCCGGGACCGTGCACCTCGCCGTCGACGACGCCGAGGCGGCGCGAGGAGCCCGTCGACACCCCGTTCGGACGCCTCGCCGAGATCGCCGACCCGACGGGCGCGGTGATCAAGCTGTCGTCGGTGCGCCGACCGTCCGCCTGGGCACCGCGCGCCCTCCCGACCGGGCCGCGCCCCCCCGGCGGGAGGCGCGGCCGGCCCCGTTGCGGCTACGTCGCCGTCGGGAAGTGGAAGCCGGCCGCACCGGCGGCGGCGACCTGCGGCCAGCGGGTCGTCACGACCTTGGCGCGGGTGTAGAACGCGACGCCCTCGGGCCCGTGGATGTGCGACTGCCCGAACAGCGAGTCCTTCCAGCCACCGAAGGAGTAGTAGGCCATCGGGACCGGGATGGGCACGTTGACGCCGATCATGCCGACCCGCACGCCGCGCTGGAACCGCCGCGCGGCCTCGCCGGAGGACGTGAAGATCGCGGTGCCGTTGCCGTACGGGTTGGCGTTGATCAGCGCGATCGCCTCGTCGACGTCGGACGCGCGCACGACCGACAGCACCGGGCCGAAGATCTCCTCGCGGTAGACGTCCATGTCGGTCGTGACGCCGTCGATCACGGTCGGGCCGACGAAGAAGCCGTCCTCGTGGCCGGGCACGGTCAGCCCGCGGCCGTCGACGGTGAGCGTCGCGCCCTGGGCCTCACCGGTGCCGATGAGCCCGACGATGCGGTCCCGGGCCGCCGCGGTGACCACCGGCCCCATCTCGCTGGTCGCGTCGCGGCCCGGGCCGACCTTGACCGCCCGGGCCTTCTCGGCCACGGCCGCGACGAGCTCGTCGCCCGGCCCGCCGACGGCGACCGCCGCGGAGATCGCCATGCAGCGCTCGCCCGCGGAACCGAACGCGGCGGCCACGAGGTGCTCCGCGGCGAAGTCCAGCGGGGCGTCGGGCAGGACGACCGCGTGGTTCTTGGCCCCGCCCAGTGCCTGCACGCGCTTGCCCGTGGCCGTCGCGCGCTCGTGGATGTACCGGGCGATCGGGGTCGAGCCGACGAACGACACCGCGGCGACGTCGTCGTGGTCGAGCAACGCGTCGACGGCGGTCCGGTCGCCCTGCACGACGGTGAACACACCGTCGGGCAGCCCGGCATCGGCCCACATCTGCGCGACGAGCAGCGACGCCGAAGGGTCGCGCTCCGACGGCTTGAGGACGAACGTGTTGCCGCAGGCGATGGCGACCGGGTGCATCCACATCGGGACCATCACCGGGAAGTTGAACGGCGTGATACCCACGCAGACGCCGAGGGGCTCGCGGAAGGAGTGCACGTCGACCCCGGCGGAGACCTGGTCGGAGAAGTCGCCCTTGAGCAGGCTCGGGATGCCACAGGCGAACTCGACGACCTCGAGGCCGCGCTGGACCTCGCCGCGGGCGTCGGCGACGACCTTGCCGTGCTCGTCGGAGACCACCTCGGCCAGCTCGCCGATGCGCGCGTTGACGATCTCCCGGAACGCGAACAGCACCTTCGTCCGCGCCGAGAGCGAGGACCGGGACCACTCGTCGAACGCGGCGGCCGCCGAGCGGACGGCGGTGTCGACGTCGGCGGCGTCGGCCAGCGCCACCTCGGCCTGCTGGACCCCGGTCGCGGGGTTCCACACGGGCGCGGTGCCCCCGGACGTCCCGTTCTCGGGCTTGCCGCCGATCCAGTGGGTGATCGTCCTCAACGTCGGGTCCTCTCCTGTGTCTGCGCGGTGCGGTGGGCGCCTCGCGCGCGTACGACGGGTTCGACCCTAGGTGTAGCCGCGGGACACGACCCCGAAGTGCGCCTTGTCGCGCCCGAAGTGGTCGGCGCTCGCGAGGTTCCAGTCGCCCGCCCAGCCGGGTGGCGGTTCGGCGAGCAGCTCACCGGGCTCGAGCCAGTCGAACAGCTCCGCGTACGAGCGGGTGTCCATGTGCCCGATGCGCCTGCGCAGCTGGTAGGGCGCCAGCTCGTCGGGGCCCCGCGAGCCCATCGACGCCATCAGCCGGCGTGCCTCGGCCACCGTCGCGGCCTGGAAGCGCCGCACCCGTTCGCTCTTGTCGGCGACGTCGAGCGCCGCGGCCCGGCGCGGGTCCTGGGTGGCGACACCGACCGGGCAGGTGTTGGTGTGGCACCGTTGGGCCTGGATGCAGCCCACGGCCATCATCATCGCCCGCGCGGAGTTGGTGAAGTCGGCACCCTGGATGATCCGTTTGACGACGTCGGAGCCGTTGGCGATCTTGCCCGACGCCCCGATCCGGACCCGGTCGCGCAGCCCGGTGCCCACGAGCGCGTTGTGCACCGTCATCAGGCCCTCGGTGAGCGGCGCGCCGACGTGGTCCTCGTACTCCAGCGGCGCCGCGCCGGTCCCGCCCTCCGACCCGTCGACGACGACGAAGTCCGGTGCGGTGCCCTCGGCCAGCATGGCCTTGCAGAGCGCGAGGACGTCGACGCGCGAGCCGACGCAGAGCTTGATCCCCGCCGGCTTCCCGCCGGCGAGCTCACGCATCCGCGCGACGAACCGCACCAGCTCCCGCGGCGTCGTGAAGACCCGGTGCGCCGCCGGGCTCTCGCAGGTCACCCCGGGCGGGACGCCGCGCGCCTCGGCGATCTCCGCGCTCACCTTCGGGCCCGGCAGAACGCCGCCGATGCCGGGTTTCGCGCCCTGGCTGAGCTTGAGCGAGACGCACCGCACGGCGGGGTGGGCGGCCTTGTCGGCGAACGCCGCCGGGTCGAAGTCGCCGTCGGGGGTGCGGGCGCCGAAGTAGCCGCTGCCCAGCTCCCAGATCAGGTCGCCGCCGTGTTCGAGGTGGTAGCGCGAGATGCCGCCCTCGCCCGTGTCGTGGGCGAACCCGCCCAGCGCCGCGCCCCTGTTGAGCGCTCGCAACGCGTTGGCCGACAGGGCGCCGAAGCTCATCGCCGAGACGTTGAGCAGGGCCATCTCGTAGGGCCGGGTGCAGTCGGGTCCGCCGACGCGCACCCGGTGCGGCTCGGTCGGCACGGGCACCGGGACGGTGGCGTGCAGCAGGTACTCGTAGCCGACCTCGTTGACGTCGCGCTCGGTGCCGAACGCCTTCTCCCCGGCGATGCCCTTGGCCCGCTCGTAGATCAGCGTGCGGGTGTCGCGGTCGAACGGGCGGCCGTCGACGTTGCGCTCGACGAAGTACTGCTGGATCTCGGGCCGGATCCGCTCGAGCAGGTAGCGCAGGTGCCCGACGACGGGGTAGTTGCGCAGCACCGAGTGCCTGCGCTGCACGACGTCGGCGACCCCGACGGCGAGCAGTGCCAGCAGGATCGCCGCCGCCACCCACCAGCCGGGCCGCACGAGGAGCGCGGCGGCGACGGCCGCCCCGGACAGGACGGTCAGCGAGCCGAGCAGCGCGATCCGCAACACGTCGCCACGCTAGACGGTCGCCGCACGGTCCATCCGCCGTGGCTCACCTGCTCCGGCTCACTCGACGGCCCGGATCTCGCGGCCCGTGCGGTCCGGTGCGAACAGCGAGACGACCGCACCGACGACCGGTCCGACGACCCCGAGCGCGAGCGCCATCGGGACCGAACCCGCGATCCCGAGCGCCACCAGCGGGAACAGGCCCGCTCCGATGCCGCGGCCGGCGTAGTAGCCGGTGTTCGAGCCCGACGACCGGATGCGCGTCGGGAAGAACTCCGCCATCCACACCCCCAGCACCCCGAAGCCGCCGCTCCCGCCGGCGCACAGCATGAGCGCCCAGAACGCGGGGGATGCCCAGTAGTCGTGGCCGACGTGGGCGTGACCGGTGGCGACCAGGGTCAGGAACCAGCCGAAACCGATGATTCCGACCAGACACGACACGAAGAACGCCCATTTGCGGCGAATCACGTCCGAGAGCCAGCCGGTGGCCGGGTAGCTGACCGCGGTGACCACGAGCCCGAACAGGACGATGAGGCTGGCGGTGCCGAGCGGGAGCTTCTGCACCGAGACGAGGAACGTCGTCAGGTAGGCGATCATCGAGTTCGTCGTCAGGAACATCGCGCTGGCCAGCACGATGAACAGGACCGTCCCCGCCGCGTAGCCGCCGCGGAACAGGTCCACGAGGGGCACCTTCGCCGCGCGCATGCCCTCCGGCACGCGGCCCGCGGCCAGCTCGCGCCGGTAGGCGAGCCACTGCTCGGACTCGGGCAGCAGGAGCGCCGCCAGCCCACCGATCACCAGGGTCACGACACCGATGACGACGTAGCCGGCACGCCAGCCGTCGTGCAGCCCGAACTGGAGGGTGCACCAGTAGACGACGCCCTCGGTGACGATCTCACCGGTGAAGTACATGGCCTGGATCGAGCCGCCCATCGCGCCGCGGCGGGCGGTCTTCCAGCTCTCGGCGAACATCGAGAACGCGAGCCCGAACAGCCCGCCCATCCCGACGCCGGCGAGGATGCGGGTGAGCATGAACGTCAGGTAGGTCGGGGCGAGGCCGCCGAGGATCGCGGCGATGCCGAAGATCAGCACCGACGCCGTGTAGGTCCACCGCCTGCCGATGCGGTCGCCGAGCCAGCCGCACACCAGGCCGCCCACGATGGAGGCGAAGCCCTGCAGCGTCGAGATCTGCACGATCTGGATCGTGCTGACGTGCAGGGTCTCGGCGATGTACGCCATCGGGTAGCCGACGAGGTTGAGCTCGGCCCCGTCGAACAGGGTCCCGAGGAAGGCGAAGACCAGGATCCGGCGGAGGTAGACCGGCCGGGCGAGGCCGGACACCACCCCCGGGCCGGCCTCGGGGGTGCGCAGGAGCGACATCGGGGTCCCTTCTCGTCGTGCGGGTCGAACGATGGGTGTCGCCGGGACGGCGGGTCCGCGGGCGTGCCGGGACGGGCGCCGAGGATCGGCGCCCGGGGCGGCGCCTGGGAGCGGCGCGGGCGGATCAGGGCTGGGGCGGCGCCTGAGGAGCGGGGCTGGGGGAGCGGCGCTGGGGGAGCGGCGCTGGGTGTCGGCGCTGGGCCTCGGCGCGG
>Ga0182736_1001557_pt1 | contig 21555 bp, 17 predicted proteins | sample eDN5th30CKraftBY_FD_128882 | JGI IMG/M metagenome (GOLD analysis project Ga0182736, IMG submission 128882) | Enriched backyard soil microbial communities from Emeryville, California, USA - eDNA 5th pass 30_C Kraft BY (version 2) (version 2) | ecosystem: Environmental > Terrestrial > Soil >... | reverse complement strand
CGCCAGATGGAGACCGAGCCGGCCGACGCGGACCGCCTGTCCGACCGCGGCTGGGAGCAGGCCCGCGGGCTCGGCGAGCGGCTGCGCGGGCAGGGGATCGACGCGATCGTCGCCTCGCCGTTCGGGCGCGCGCAGGAGACCGCGCAGGGCATCGGCGAGGTCCTCGGGCTGCCGTTCGACACCGACGAGGACCTGTACGAGGTGCGCCAGTCCGACGCCTACCGGGCCGCGTCCCCGCACTATGTCGGCACCGGCCACGTGAGCTGGATGCCGGACGCGCCGCCGGACTACGCGGAGCCCGGCGCCGAGTCGTTCGCGCAGATCGTCGCGCGCGTGCGGCGCGTGCAGGAGCGGCTCGAGCAGCGGCTCTTCGACGAGCGCATCCTCTGCGTCTCGCACTGGGGGTTCCTGCACTTCTTCCTCGGCGCGGCGATCTTCCGCGAGGCGTTCGCGCCGGCGCACCTTCCGGCGCTGTATCGCATCTCGCACGTCAACACGGGGATCACGATCTTCCACCACCGGCGCGACTACCTGATCGAAGGCGTGCGCTTCGACGGGTGGGCGCTGCAGACCTGGAACGACCAGGCGCACCTCTAGCCGCGCAGGCGGATCGGGATGCGCACCGTCTCGTCGCCGACGCGCACGGCGAGCGTGTACGCGCCACCGCGGACGCGGCGCACGCTGCGCAGGTGCACCGCCGTGCGGGTGCTCTTCGCCGTGCCGCTCGCGTAGAGCGTCTTCGCGCGCGTGAGGCGCAAGCGCAGGCCCTCGCCGCCGCCGGTGTTGGTCCCGCCGCCGGTGTTCCGGCTCGAGCCGAAGCGGCACGTGACCCTGCGCCCGGAGAGCTTGCAGGTGATCTTGGGGAGCTTCGCCGCCGCACCGGTCCTGCCGCGCGGCCCGGCGGGCCCGCGTTCACCGGTGACGCCGCGCGGCCCCGCCGGACCCTGCGGTCCCGCCGCGCCGGGGCTGCCCTGGATCGCCGGGCCCGGGTCGCCCTGCGCGCCGGTCTGCCCGGCGGCCCCGGTCGCACCCGTGGGCCCGGCCGGCCCTTGCGAGCCCGCCGGGCCTGTCGACCCCGCGGGGCCCTGTGAGCCCGTCGGTCCAGCCGGCCCCTCCGGGCCCGTCGGCCCGACCGCTTCCGCGAAACGCCCGAGCGTGTTCCCCGTCGCCGTGTACCAGAGCGAGCCGTCGGCCGCGAGCGTGAAGTCGATCGGCTGGGCGAAGCCGCGCGGCAGCGCCCACTCGGTCGCCACCCCGTCGACGAGCTTGCCGATCCGCCCCGCGCCGATCCACCACACGCCGCCCGCGCCGGCGTGCACGACCTGCGGCAGCGCCCCGTCCGCCACCGGCGTCGGCGTCCCCGCGGGCGTGAGGCGGACCAGCCCGCCGCTCGTCGCGACGTAGACGTCGTTCCCGGCCGGCGCCGCGGTCACGTCCAGCGCCCCCGCGACGTCGAACACCGTCGGCGCGATCGAGCCCGAGCAGTCGGCCGGCGGCACGGCCCGCGCGACCTTGCCGTCGCCCGCGTACCACAGCGCCCCGTCGTTCGCCCGCGCGATCGCCTGCGGATGCGAGAGCCCCGAGGTTTGAGCGGTGACCACCCCGGACGGCGTCACGCAGTCGAGCTCGCCCGAGCCGGACTCGACGACCCACACCTGGCCGCCGGCCGCGACCAGGTCGGACGGCGTGCCCCCGAGCGCCGTCCCCAGCGTCGTCGGCGCCGCCCCCGACACGGTGTGGCCGAGGCGCCCGTTGGCCGGGTCGACGAACCACAGGTTCCCGTCCGGCCCGGCCGCGATCACGGTCGGGGCGGTCGCGGCGCCACCGATCGCCACCGGCGCCGACTGCACGCCCCCGAGCCCCACTTCCCCGACCGCGCCGGAGGTGCTGAACGTGACCGTCAGCGGGCCGTCGCCGGCGATGCCGGCCGGCCCGCCGGGCGCGTCCCACTCGTAGAACGTGTACGCGTGAGCGGCGGCGGGGAGCGCGAGCGCGGCGAGGCTCGCGAGCAACAGGGTGAGGAGACGGCGCATCCACCGACGCTACTCCCGGTCGACGGCACCGAGCAAGGGCCGTTCGGCCGTCCACTCGGGCCGGGTATCGTCCCCGCGTCCAACAGATCGACCGGGAGGGCGTTGATGCGAGTGCGGGCTGCGGTGCTGGAGGAGTTCGGAGCGCCGCTGGCGGTCCAGGAGATCGACCTGGCCGAGCCGAAGGCGGGGGAGGTGCTCGTCCGGCTCGTGGCGTGCGGCGTCTGCCACACCGACATGTACACGGCCTCCGGCGCCGACCCGTCCGGCTACGCCCCCGCCGTGCTCGGCCACGAGGGCGCGGGCGTCGTCGAGAAGGTCGGCCCGGGCGTGCGCGACGTCGCCGTCGGCGACCACGTCGTGACGCTGTTCTCGCCCCAGTGCCGCGAGTGCGTGCACTGCCTCTCGCCCAAGACCAACCTGTGCATGGCGATCCGCGCCGAGCAGAACCTCGGCCACCTGCCGGACGGCACGACCCGCTTCAGCCGCAACGGCGAGCCGATCCGCCACTTCATGGGCACGAGCACGTTCGCCGAGTACACGGTGATGCCGGAGATCGCGCTCGCCGTGGTGCCGAAGGAGGCCCCGCTGGACCGCTGCGCGCTGTTCGCGTGCGGGCTCTCGACCGGCCTCGGCGCCGCGCTCTACACGGCGCGCGTGGAGTCCGGCTCGACGTGCGTCGTGTTCGGCGCCGGCATGGTCGGGCTCGGTGCGGTCGCAGGCGCGCGGCTCGCCGGCGCGGAGCGGATCATCTGCGTCGACCTCTCCGAGGACCGCCTCGAGCTCGCTCGCGGCCAGGGCGCGACCGACCTGTGGGTCGGTGGCGAGGACACCGTCCAGCGCGTGCTCGACGAGACCGGCGGCTTCGGCGCCGACTTTACGTTCGAGGCGACCGGCAACGTCAAGGTGATGCGCCAGGCGGTCGAGTCCGCCCGCATGGGCTGGGGCCTGTGCACGGTCGCGGGCGTCGCCGGCAAGGGGGAGACGCTGGACGTCGTCCCGCGCTTTCTGATCACCGGCCGGCGCATCGCCGGGTCCTCCTTCGGCGGCGTCAAGGGCCGCGACCAGGTGCCGCAGCTCGTCCAGCGCTACCTCGACGGCGAGCTCGACGTCGACCCGTTCATCTCGCACCGGATCACGCTCGACGAGGTCAACCGGGGCTTCGACCTCATGCACGACCAGAACGGCATCCGCAGCGTGATCGAGTTCTGAGCGCGGTCAGCACGTACCCGCCGGCCAGCATGTAGCCCACGGCCTGCGCTGGATCAGCGTCACCGTGGACGCGACGACGAACGCGCCTGGAACGCCGGCGGCGGCGATCAGGATCGCGTCGGGCCATACGGCGGCCAGAGGAAGAGCGCGAGATCGACGGCCCCGAACGCGATCGCGGCGCAGCCGAGCGTCGTGGCGGCGCCGACCCGCTCGCCGGAGGCGGCGCGAGCAGCCCGCCGCCGATGCCGCTGATCGCCTGCAGGGACAGCAGCGCGCCGTACTCGGCGGCGCTGCCGTGGACGACCGAGCGGACGAACGGTGCGAACAGCGTGCCCATGACGCCCTCGCCGACACACGTGACCAGCAGGAAGATCGCGACCGTGCGCAGGACGGGGTGGCGGCGAACGAGACGAAGGCCGCCGGAGCCGGGGCGGGGCCGCGCGGCGGGGACGCCCGGCGCCAGGCGCGCGAGCAGCGCAGCCGAGGCCGCGAAGCTGGCGGCGTCGAAGAGCACGAGCGGCGCCAGCCCGCCCAGCCCGAGCCGGAGACCGCCGAGCGCGGAGCCGACCAGCCGCGCCACGTCGCGTATCTGTCCCGCCAGCGCGTTGGCCGTCGGGAGGCTCGCGTCGCCGGCCAGCGACGGCAGGATCGCCTGTTCGGCGGGCATGAAGAGCTGTTGTACGCCGCCCTGCCAGACGAGGACGAGGTGGACGATCCACATGTCGGCGGGGCGGTCGACCATGACCAGCGGCACGAGAGCGGCCGCGCGGGCCAGATCGGCGCCGATCATCGTCCGGCGCAGGTCCCAGCGGTCGACGAGCATCCCCGCGGCCGGGCCGAGCAGGATCTGCGGCAGGAACGCTGCGAGTAGCGTGAACGCTGACGTCCGCAGATCGCGTTGGTCGAGCGCGCGCCGGATCGCGCGCACCGCTCAGTCTCCGGACGCGGTCGGTGCGTTCGGGACGGCGATCACGGAGAGATCGACCGGCACCGAGCCCGCTGGGCGCGACGCGCGGTCGTCGAGCCGCGGCGGTCATCGGCCCGCCTCTTGGGATCGCCTCGCGCGAACGCTCTGTGCGGCGTTCAGTCGCCGAGCGCGGCCACGAGCGCCGCGGCGTCCGCGGCGTCCAGCGGCCGCAGCGGCGGCCGCAGCGTGCGCCACACGTCGTCGCCCGTCCGCGCCCGCATGATCGCCTTCAGCGCGGGGATCAGCTGGCGGTCGCCGATCGCGCGGCGGACCTGCGAGAGCGCGCGCTGCTCCGCCGCCGCGTCCTCGCCGGCCTGGAAGCGGTCGTACACGGCACGCGCTTCGCGGGCATTGAGGTTCACCGACGCCGAGATGCACCCCGCGCCGCCCCAGCGCAGCGTGTCCAGCAGCAGCGACTCCGAGCCGGTGAACACGTCCAGCTGCGGGAACTCGCGGCACGTCGCCTCGATCCGCGCGGCGTCGCTGGAGCTGTCCTTGGTCCCGGCGATCGTGCCCGGGTACGCGTCGAGCAGCCGGCCGATCAGCGCCGGCGAGAACCCGATCACCGCCATCGGCGGGATGTGGTAGAGCAGCAGCCGCAGGCGGTCGTCCGCGACCCGTTCGATCAGCTCAGCGAAGAACGCGAACAGGCCGTCGTCGGACACGCCCTTGTAGTAGAAGGGCGGCAGCGCGAGCACGGCGCCCGCACCGACCGCCAACGCCTCGCGGGTGAGCGTGACCGCGTCCGGCAGCGCGCACGCGCCGGTGCCGGGAACCAACGTGGCGGCGGGAACGCCGTCCGCCACCAGGGCCTCCCAGGCGTCGACGCGCTCGGCGATCGAGAACGAGTTCGCCTCCCCGGTCGTGCCGAAGATCCCGAGCCCGTGGCAGCCGGCGTCCAGCAGCCGCGTGCAGTGCGCGGCGAACGCCGCGCGATCGATGCTCAGGTCCTCGCGCAGCGGCGTCAGGACGGCGGCGACGACGCCCTTCATCGCTTCGAGTCGCACAGCCACATCGAGCTCCTCCGTTCGTTTCCGTACCCCACGTCAGACCACGAGCCCGTGCCGCACGGTGTTCTCGGTCACGACCCGCGGCTCGACGAACTGCAGCACGTAGCCCGGTCCGCCGGCCTTGGTGCCCGTGCCGGACAGCCGGTTGCCCCCGAACGGCTGGCGGCCGACCATCGCGCCGGTGATCTCGCGGTTGACGTACAGGTTGCCGACCGGCGACCGGTCCGCGACGTACTCGATCGTCCGCGGGCTGCGGCTGAACAGCCCGCCGGTGAGCGCGAACGGCGACGCGTCGACCCGGTCGCACGCCTCCGGGACGGACGCCACCCGCTCGACCGCCAGCAGCGGCCCGAAGATCTCGTCGGCGAGCACGGGCGAGTCAGCGGGCAGGTCGGTCGCCAGCGCCGGCGTGGCGAACCAGCCGCGCGACGGCACGTCCCCGGCGCGCGCGACGATTCGCCCGGCCGCCTCCGCGGTCGCCGTGTAGCGCGCGACGCGCTCCTGTGCCGACCGCTCGATCACCGGCGGCACGTCGATCTCAGGGTCGCTCGCCTGGCCCACCTGCAGGACCTCGATCGCGCCCGCCAGCCGCGCGACCAGCGCGTCGTGGATCGCCTCGTGGGCCAGCACCCGGGCGGCCGCCGAGCACTTCTGGCCCGCGTAGTTGAACGCGGACTTCACCAGGGCGGGGACGACGTCGTCGAGGTCGGCGTCGGCGTCCACGATCACGCAGTTCTTGCCGCCCATCTCGGCCACCACGCGCTTGACGTGCCGCTGGCCGGGCGCCGGCACGGCGGCGCGCTGGACGATCTCCAGCCCGACCGGGCCGGAGCCGGTGAACGCGATCGTGTGCACGCGCGGGTCGGCGACCAGCCGCGCGCCGACGTCCCCCTCGCCCGGCAGCAGCGCCAGCGCGTCGGGCGGCACGCCGGCCTCCCGCAGCGCTCGCACCAGCGCCAACGCGCACCCCGGCGCCTGCTCGGCCGGCTTGAGCACGACCGCGTTGCCGGTCGCCAGCCCGGCGCCGACCATCCCGAGCGGGATCGCGATCGGGAAGTTCCAGGGCGAGATCACCGCGACGACGCCGCGCGGCACCCAGCGCAGCTCGTTGCGCTCGCCCGGCGGCTGGAGCAGCTCCGCCGCCGTCCCGGGCACGCCCGCGGGATGCTCCGCCAGCGCGATCGCGGCGCGCGCGTAGTACTCGAGGAAGTCGATCGCCTCGCACACGTCCGCGTCGGCCTCCCGCCACGGCTTGGCCGCCTCCCGGACCTCGAGCGCGGCCAGCGCCAGGCGCCGCTCGCGCAGCCACGCCGCCGCCCGGACCAGCACGGCGCCGCGCTCCTCCGCGCTCCGGCGCCCCCACGAGCTGCCCGCGGCCAGCGCCAGCGCCGCGTCCACGTCTCCAGCGCCCGCGACCGCGGCCCGCGCGACGACCCGCGACGGCTCCCCGGGATCGGTGGAGAGCAGCGCGTCGCCGTACCGCGCGTCCTCCCCGATCCAGACCGGCACGTCGATCACCCCCTGCGCGTCGAACGCCTCCAGCGCGCCCGCCAGCTGCGCCCGCACCGGCGCGCGCCGCAGCTCCAGGATCGGCTCGTTGGCGAACGGCTTCATCGCGGCGCCGCCAGCAGCTCGTCGAGCGCGACGCCGCGCGCCTGCTCGTAGAGGAACGACTCGTTGGACGTGTTCTCCAGCAGCCGCCGCACGAGGTACGCCATCCCGGCGACGAGGTCGCCCACGGGACAGTAGGTGCGCACGCGCAGGCCCTGCGCGGCGATCGCGGCCTGCAGCGGGTCGCCGAGGCCGCGCAGCACCTGCAGCTCGAGGTCGGCGTCGGCGCCCCCGGTGAGCCGGTTGTAGGCGATCGCGTGCGCGACCGACCGCAGGTTGTGCGACGCGATCGCGACCCGGACGGCCGGCCGCGCGTCGAGCAGCCGCCGGGTCAGCCGCTCGAAGTTCGCGTCCGTGTCCGCCTTGCGCTCGAAGACGGGGGCCGACCAGCCGTGCTGCGCCGCCTGGACCAGCTCGTGGTCCCAGTACGCGCCCTTGACGAGCCGGATCGTCAGCGGCTGCGCCCGCTCCGCGCCCCACGCCAGGATCGTGTCCAGCGTCGCCGGCGAGTCCCGCAGATACGCCTGCAGGACCAACCCCGCCGACGGGGCCTCCCGGAACTCATCCTCCGCCAGCAGCGAGAGGACCAGCTCCAGCACGGCGTCGCGCGAGTCCATCGACTCCATGTCGATGTGCAGGTGCGCGCCGCGCTCGGCGGCCCGCCGCAGGAGCGGCCGCAGGCGGTCGGCCGCGTCGCGCTTCCCGCGCTCGGGCGCGTCCGCGCGCAGCAGCGGCGTCAGCGCGCTCACCTTCACCGACAGGTTCGCCCGCGCCAGCGGGCCGGCGCTGTCGCGCTCGAGCTGCTCGCGCGGCGGCCAGGCGGCGGCCGCGCCCGCGATCGTGTCCAGCGCGTCCGCGCAGCGGTCCGCGTAGCGCTGCGCCTCGGCCTGCGTGACCGTCGCCTCGCCCAGCAGGTCGACGGTCGACGCCACGCCGTCCTTCCACAGGTCGCGCAGGACGCCGAGCGCGGCGTCCGGCCGCTCGCCGACGATGAACCGGTGCGCCATGTGGCGCACGCCCGCCGCGGCGGCCATCCCGAGCGCGCGCCGCCCGGCCTTGGTGTTGCCCATCCGCATCGCGACGCCGACCGACGGCGGCGGCTCGCCGACCTCCTCCAGGAACGCGGTCAGATGCCGCGCCAGGTCGTCGAGGTTGCGGCACGCCGGCACCACGTCGACGAATCGGAACAGCGCCGCCTTGAGCTCCGCGTCCGACGACGCGAGGTCCATCGCCTTGTCGTCGAGCACCTTCAGCGGGTTGCGTGTCGTCGGCAGCGCCGCCGCCATCTGACGCCCGACCTCGAACAGCTCGCGTTCCAGCGCGCTCTCGTCGACCATGGCGGAAGGGTATTCCGACGGCAGTACCCTGGCGCCATGAACCGCGAGCCGGGGCTGCTGAGCGTGGTGGCGCCGATGTACGAGGAAGAGGAGACCGTCGACCCGTTCACCGAGCGGGTTCAGGCCGCGCTGGGCCACCTGAACTACGAGCTGATCCTGGTCAACGACGGCTCCAAGGACGGCACCCGCGACGCGATGGCCGCCGCCGCCGCGCGCGACCCCCGGATCAAGATCGTCTCGCTGGCCCGCAACTTCGGTCACCAGCCGGCGCTCACCGCCGGCCTCGAGCACGCCCGCGGCGACGTGATCGTGATGCTCGACGGCGACCTGCAGGATCCGCCGGAGGTCATCCCCGAGATGCTCGACCGCTGGCGCGAGGGCGTCGACGTCGTGTACGCGGTGCGCGAGCAGCGGCTGGGGGAGAGCGCGTTCAAGCGCGTGACGGCCAAGGGCTTCTACCGCACGTTCCGCCGCCTGACGGGGCTCAACCTGGCCGTCGAGTCCGGCGACTTCCGCCTGATGGACCGCCGCGCGCTCGACGCGCTGCTCTCGATGCCCGAGCGCAACCGCTTCCTGCGCGGCATGACCGTCTGGATCGGCTTCACGCAGACCGCGGTCACGTTCGTCCGCCAGGAGCGCCACGCGGGCGTGACCAAGTACCCGCTGCGCAAGATGCTGCGCTTCAGCTTCGACGCGATCACGTCGTTCTCCAGCCGGCCGCTGCAGTGGGCCACGTTCCTGGGCTTCTTCTTCAGCATCGTCGCGTTCCTGGCGATCCCGCTGACCGTCGTCGCGCGCTACGCGAACATCTTCGAGCGCGGCGTCCCGACCACGATCATCATCGTGCTGCTGCTCGGCGGCATCCAGCTGATCACGCTCGGGATCATCGGCGAGTACATCGGGCGCATCTACGACGAGGTCAAGAAGCGCCCGCTGTACGTCGTGGGTGAGCGCATCAACGTGGAGGAACCCGCCAACCGATGAGGATCGCCGTTCTCGGGGCCGGTGTCGCCGGTCTCGTCGCCGCTCTGCGCCTGACGCAGGCCGGCCACACCACCGACGTCTATGAACGCTGGCCGGGCCTCGGCGGCCAGGCGGCGACGCTCGACGTCGGCGAGGGCCACCTGCTCGAGCGCTACTACCACCACCTCTTCTCCAGCGACCGCCACATCGCGGCGCTCTACGACGAGCTGGGCCTGCCCGACGAGCTGGAGTGGATCCCCTCCAGCGTCGCCTACTTCGCCCAGGGCCGCCAGTGGCCGTTCGTGACCCCGATGGACCTGCTGCGCTTCAAGCCGCTGCCGCCGCTGGCGCGCGTCCGCGTGGGCGCCGCGGCGCTCGCGATCCAGCGCGGCCCGGGCAACCCGAAGCCGTTCGAGAACGTCACCGCCCGCGCCTGGATCACGCGCTACATGGGCACGAGCGCCTACCGGCACCTGTGGGGCCCGCTGCTGCGCGGCAAGTTCGGCGAGCGCGCCGACGACGTCGCGATGGTGTGGCTGCAGAACAAGTTCCGCCTGCGCCGCGGCGACGACGCCTCCGAGGAGAAGCTCGGCTACCCGAAGCACTCCTGGGAGCGGCTGTTCGACGCGCTCCGGCAGCGCATCGAGGCGGGCGGCGGCCGCGTGCTGATCGACCGGCCGGCGGCCCGCGTCGAGCCCGGCTTCGTCGTCACGCCCGGCGCGCCCAGCTCCTTCCGCCACGGCCACGACCCGCGGACGTTCGAGACGCTCGAGCCGGAGCACTACGACGCCGTCCTCGCGACCGTGCCCAGTGACGTCTTCGACCAGCTGGCCGCGCCCGGCCTGGTCCCCGAGGCGTACCTGGCCAAGCTGCGCGGCATCGAGTACTTCACCGCGCTCTGCCTGCTGATCGAGCTCGACCGGCGGTTCTCGCCCTTCTACTGGACGAACATCGGCGACGACGCGCTCCCGTTCGTCGGCCTGATCGAGCACACGAACCTGATCGACCCGGCCCGCTACGACGGCCGCCGCTTCCTCTACGTCGCCAACTACCTGCCGCGCGGCCACGAGCTGCTGGACCTGTCCCCGGACGAGCTGCTGGCCCGCTACACCCCGGGCCTGCGCGCGGTCAACCCCGCGTTCGACCCGAGCTGGGTCAAGCGCACGTGGCTGCACCGGGAGCCGGCCGCGCAGCCGATCGTGACCGTCGGCTACCGCGAGAAGATCCCGCCGATGAAGACGCCGACGCGCGGCCTGGTGCTGGCCAACACCACCCAGATCTTCCCCGAGGACCGCGGAACGAACTACGCGGTGCGCGAAGGTGACGAGGCGGCCAAGGCACTGCTGGAATGGCTTCCGAGCAGCTGACAACCAGCCTCTGGAGAACCGTGGGTCAGCTGCCGATACTCGGGCCATGACCTCCCCGGACGCGAACTGGCTCTCCCGAGTCCTCGGCCGGCGCCGGCCGCGGCCGGTGGACGACGACCTGCACGCCTGCGCCGCTTGCGGCCTGGACTTCGTCAACCCCGTCGACTGGGAGCCGGTGACCCCGGAGGCCTGGTGGATGCGGCTGCGCTGCGGCGAATGCGAGGTCTACCGCGAGGTGACGGTGACCAACGCGGTCGCCGAGCGCTTCGACCTCGAGCTCGACCGCCGGGCGGTCTCGATTCACCGCGCGCTGGCCAAGCTGGACCGCGAGCGGATGGTCGAGCAGGTCGAGGCGCTGATCGGCGCGCTGCGGTACGACCTGATCGAGCCGGCCGACTTCTAGATCTCGAGCCGCTCGTCCTCGAGGTCGAGCTCGCGCTCGATCCGGTGCATGACGTCGTTGGAGATCGTCCCCTGGTTGCGCAGCCGGATCACCTCGGTCCGCTGCGCTTCCAGGATCTCGCGCAGGATGGTCTGGTAGGCGAACGAGCGGTCCTCGTACCCGTCGTCCTCCGCTTTGCCGGCGCGCGCCGCCAGCCGCCGCTTGCGGTACTCGAACTGCAGCTGGAGCCGCTCGAGCGTGTCGTCGCGCGTCCAGTCCTCGCCGCGCAGCTCCTCGATCCGGGCCAGCGCGGCCTTGGTCGCGACCAGCCGCGCCTTGAGCTCCTCGCGCGCGTCGTCTGACCCGTCCTCGCCGACGTCCAGGCGCCGGATCAGCGGCCCGAGCGTCAATCCCTGGCCGACGAGCGTCACGAAGATCACCGTGAACGTGAGGAAGATCAGCAGGTCGCGCTGCGCGAAGTCCGGCGGCAGCGCCAGCGCGGCGGCCAGCGAGACGGCGCCGCGCATCCCCGACCAGCCGCCGACCAGCCGCAGCCGCCAGCCGACGCGCCGTGCGCGCTGCGACGGCCGCCGGTCGAGCGCGCGGATCACGAACACGACCGTGTTGCCCCAGAGCAGCCGCGTCAGCACGACGGCCAGGCTGACCGCGGCCCCGTAGCCGACCAGCGTCGGCCACGGCGTCGACCCGAGCCCGTCCAGCACGGCCGGCAGCTGCAGTCCGATCAGCACGAACAGCAGCGCGTTGAGCAGGAACGTCAGCAGCTCCCACATGCCGAACCCCTGCAGGCGCGTGGTCGGCGACGCGATCCGCGGCGCCTGCCAGCCGAGGTAGCACCCGACCGTGACCGCCGCCAGCACGGCCGAGACCTGCAGGTGCTCGGCCGGCACGTACGCCGCGTAGCCGCTCAGCAGGCCGATCGTGTTCTCCACCAGCGGGTCGTCGAGCCGCCGCCGGACCTCCGCGATCACCCAGCCGACCGCGATCCCGACCGCGATCCCGCCCGCCGCCTTCCAGGCGAAGTCCCAGCCGGCGTCCAGCAGCGAGAACGCCGAGCCGGCCGCCGCGGCCAGCGCGATCTTGTAGGCGACCAGCGCGGACGCGTCGTTGACCAGCGACTCGCCCTCGATCACCGCGACCATCTGGCGCGGGACGCCGAGCCGGCGCGCGATCGTGGTTCCCGCGATCGGGTCGGTCGGCCCGACGATCGCGCCGAGCGCGAACGCCGCCGGCCACGAGAGCCCGTCGATCAGCCCGTGCGCGACCCACGCCACGGCGACCATCGTCGCCAGCACGAGCCCGACCGCCTGCAGCGAGATCACGCGCAGGTTCGCCCGCAGGTCGCGCAGGTCGGTGAAGAACGCGGCCGAGTACAGCAGCGGCGGCAGGAACAACACCAGGACGAGGTCCGGGTCCAGCCGCACGTCCGGCAGCCACGGGACCAGTCCGAGGACGGCGCCGCCGATCACCAGCACGATCGGGTACGGCACGTGGATCGCCCGGGCCGCGGCCGAGAGCACGACGACCGAGACCAGCAGCAGGACGAGGATCAGCTCGACATCGCCCACCGCACGACCCCGTCGCTCTCGAGCTCGACGACCTCGCCCCGCTCGGCCAGCAGGTCGAGGTGGCCGAGCACCTCGCAGAGCGTGAGATAGGCCTGGGTGAACGCGACGTCGCCCCACGTCCGCTGCGCGATGTCGTGCGCGGTCCGCGGCTCGTCGCTCAGCAGCGCCGCGAACTTGCGCGCGCGCCGCTCGTGCATCGCGAAGCGCTCGTCGATCACGGCGGCGTGGCCGCGGAACGGGTCGCCGTGGCCGGGCAGGACGAGTGCGACCGGCAGGGCGCGCGTGGCCCGCAGCGACTCCAGGTACATCGGCAGCGCGCGCGGCCGCGCGGCCGACGGCTCGCCCGAGCGCCCGCCGAGCGGCGTCGCGATCAGCGGGTTGGACGAGATCGCGTGGAGCAGGTGGTCGCCGGCCAGCAGCTCGCCGCTCGCCGCGTCGAAGAACACGGTGTCGCTGGGGGAGTGCCCGGGCCGGTGCAGGACCGTGAACGTGCGGCCCGCGAACGCCAGCTCGCCGCCGTCGCGCAGCCGCTCGGCGACCGGCGCGCTGCCGCTCCAGCCGCGCGTCCCGCGCGACATCGCCCGCAGCGCCTTGACCACGTCCGGCGCGATCCCGTGCCGCAGCATCAGCCGCCGCGCGAGCTGGTCGTCGCGCTCGGCGTGCGCGGCCGCGTCCTCGATCACCGGCGCCAGGACGTCCAGCGCGACGACGTCCGCGCCCGAGCGCTCGGCCAGGATCCCGACCAGGCCGAGGTGGTCCATGTGCTGGTGGGTGATGACGATCCGCTCCAGCTCCTCTACGCGGCGGCCGTGCTCGGCCAGCGCGGCCTCGAGCGCCACCAGGCTGCGGCCCGAGTTCGGGCCGACGTCGACCAGCGTCAGCGGGTCATCCTCGATCAGATAGCAGTTGACCGGGCCGACCCGGAACGGCGTCGGGATCGCCAGCCGGTGGATCACGAGCGGATCAGTCTCAGTACCTCGTCGCGGCGTCGTTCCATGTCGGCCTGGGAGCGCAGGCTCTCGAGGTTGAGCCGCAGCAGCGGTTCGGTGTTGGAGGAGCGAACGTTGAAGTGCCAGTCGGGGTAGTCGACGGAGACCCCGTCGAGCTCGGTGATCTCGGCGTCGCCGTACGCGGCCTTGATCGCGGCGAGCTTGGCCTGCGGGTCGTCGACGGTGGAGTTGATCTCGCCGCTGATGAAGTAGCGCGAGCGCAGGTCGCGCAGCAGGTCGGCGAGCGTCGTCTGGCGCTTGGAGAGCAGCTCGAGGATCAGCAGCGCCGGGATCGTGCCCGAGTCGGCGTTGTAGAAGCTCTTGAAGTAGTAGTGGCCGGAGACCTCGCCGCCGAACTCGCCGCCCTCGTCGCGCATGCGGGTCTTGAAGAACGCGTGGCCGACGCGGTTGACGAGCGCGTTGCCGCCGAGGCGGGCGACCGTGTCCGGCACGGCGCGGCTGGCGCGCACGTCGTAGAGGATGTCGGCGCCCGGCGTCTTCTCCAGGACCGACGCGGCCAGCAGGGCCGTCAGGAAGTCGCCGGGGACGAACTCGCCCTCGCCGTCGATGAAGAAGCAGCGGTCGGCGTCGCCGTCCCACGCGATGCCGAGGTCCGCGCCCTCCTCGATCACCTTGCGGATGATGAACTCGCGGTTCTCCGGCAGCAGCGGGTTGGGCTCGTGGTCGGGGAACTCGCCGTCCGGCTCCCAGTAGGTCTCGACCAGCTCCAGCGGCAGGCCGCGCAGGATCGGGCCGACCATCGGACCGGCCATCCCGTTGCCGCCGTCGAGCACGACCTTCAGCGGGCGGATCGCGTCCGGGTCGATCGCCTGCAGCGCGGCGCGCTGGAAGTCGGCGTAGACGTCCACCGTCTCGTGCGAGCCGCCGCCGGGCGCCTCGCCGAGGCCGCGCTCGACGTGCGCGCGGATCTCGCTCAGCCCGCGGTCGCCGGACAGCGCGACCGAGCCGCGCTCGACGATCTTGGCGCCGGTGTAGGCCTTCGGGTTGTGGCTGGCGGTGCACATCAGGCCGCCGTCGAGGTCGCGCGAGCCGACCAGCCAGTAGAGCATCTCGGTCCCGACCATGCCGGCGTCGAGCACGTGCGCGCCCTCGGCGACCAGGCCGTCGCGGTAGCGCGCGGCCAGCTCGGGCGCGGACAGGCGCATGTCGCGCCCGAGGCCGACGCGCAGCGTGCTCGCCGGCTTGCCCGACAGCTCGGCCAGCGCGCGCGCCAGGCCGCGGCCGATCGCCTCGGCGGTGTCCCCGTCGATGTCTTCGCCGTAGAGCCCGCGGACGTCGTAGGCCTTGAAGATCCGGGAGAGATCGGTCACTGGCATGCCGCGCCAGGATATTCAGCGGCGCTTCTCGAACCAGTGGTCGGCGTACGGCTCGTCGTTGAACGGCTCGACCTCGACGTAGCCGGCGGAGCGGTAGAGGTTGATCGCCTCGGTCAGCGCCCGGTTGGTCTCCAGCCGCACGTCCGGCGTGCGGGCGTGGCTTTCCAGCTCGGCGAGCAGCCGGCGGCCGACGCCGAGGCCGCGGGCGGCGGGGGAGACCCACATCCGCTTGATGTAGCTGTCGGCGAGCTTGATCGCGCCGCAGGCGATCGGCTCGCCGCGCAGGCGGGCGACCACGAAGACGGCGTCCTTGACCGGGAGCGCCTTGCCGGGGTCGAAGCCGGCGTCGAAGCGGGCGTTGAGCTCCGCGTAGTACTCCCGCAGACAGGCCTGGGCGTCCGGGCTGTCCTGCTCGACGACGGCGAACTCGACGAGGCCGGCGGTGAGCAGGCGCTCGACGGTCGCCATCGCTTCGGTCAGCTGCGTGCGCTGGCGCTCGCTGAGCGGGGCGAGGAGGTCGCTCGCCAGCGCGTCGCTGCGCTCGTCGAGCCGCCGGCGCTCGGCGCGGCCGGCGGCGGTGAGCGCGACGGTCTTGACGCGCTTGTCGGCGCCCGGGGCGGTCTCGACGAGATCGCCGAGCGACGCGATCAGGCGGCTGAGGTAGCCGGAGTCGAGGTTCAGCCGGTTGCGCAGCGTCCGCAGGTCCGTGCCGTCGCCGATCTCCCACAGGACGCGGTCGGCGCCGAGGGGGCGGCCCGTGGCCAGATAGGAGTCCTGCAGGGCGCCGATGCGCTCCGCGACGGTGCGATTGAACGAGCGAACCTGGGCGATCACATCTCTGACTCTAGTCAGATGGTTGCGGCGATGACGTGCTGGAAGGTGATCAGGGTGCGGATCGCGGGGACGCGCAGGAGCGGCGGGGCGAGGGCGTCCAGGCGCGAGCCGCGGTGCGCGATCCAGCCGCGGCGGACGACGGCGTGCGGCTTCAGGCCGGCCTGGGCGAGCAGCTCGTGCGCGTCTTTGAGGGTGAACCAGCGCAGGTGCGTGGCGTCGAAGATCCCCTCGGGCTTCCGCGGCCAGGTCCCGCGCGCGAGGTGCGCGTACGTGCTCCAGTGGGCGACGTTGGGGAGGCTGACGACCGCCGTCGCGCCGGGCTCCAGGAGCTGCGCGTAGCGGCGCAGCGCGCTCCAGGGGTCGACGAGGTGCTCGAGGATGTCGGCCGCGATCAGGGCGTCGAAGCGACCTTCCGGTTGCGCGTGCTCGACGTCGGCGATGAGGACGCGGTCGAGGTGCTGCTCCGCCTCGCGCGCGTATTCCGGCTCCCGCTCGACGCCGATGACCTCGGCCGGCTGGCGCCGCTTGAGGGCGGCACCGGTGGCGCCGGTGGCGCAGCCGAGGTCGAGCACGCGGCGCGCGGTGGCCGGCACGTGGGCGAGGATCTCGGGGCGCGCGCGCTCGTAGGCGGCGGCGCGGGCGGCGCGCTCGTCGGTGCGCATGGGGACGCAGCGTACGAAGAGGCGACACGTCCGTTGCGTTCATCCGTCTGCATCATTTGGATCCCGCCCTTCTCTCATTGGACCCCACCATCTCGACAGCACTGGAGGACCGCGCGCTGATGGCGCGCTTCGCTGCCGGCGACGAGCAGTCGCTGGCGGTCGTGTTCGAACGCCACCGTCCCGCCCTTCGCCGCCAGGCGGCGCGGATGCTGTACGCCACCGGCCACGATCCCGACGACGTGCTGCAGGACGTGTTCCTGCGCGTCCACGTCGCCCTGCGCACCGGCGTGGTGCCGCTTCAGCCGCGCGCGTGGCTGGGCAAGCTGGTGCACAACACGTGCGTGGACGAGCTGCGGCGGGCGCGCTGGCGGCCGGTCGGCGACGCCGTGCTCGACGGCGTCCCGGGGCCGGCGGCGCCGCTGCCGGACGAGCTCGCGCGGCGCGCCGAGGCGCGGTCGCTGCTCGGCGACATCCACCGGCTGCCCGAGCGCCAGCGCTCCGTGCTGGTGATGAGCGCGATCGACGGGCTCTCGCACGAGGAGGTCGCGACGCGGCTGTCGACCACGGTCGAGACGACGCGCTCGCTGCTGGCCCGCGCGCGGGAGAACCTGCGGCGGACGGCCGCGGCGCGCGAGACCGACTGCGGCGCCGTGCGGCTGGCGCTGGACGAGGCCGTGTCCTCCGGCGTGCGCGCGAGCGAGGTGGCGCGGCGGCACCTGTGGAGCTGCTCGGGCTGCCGGATCTACCAGCGCGACCTGCGGGGGACGCCGTCGCGGCTGCGGCGGCTGGCCGGCTGGGGACCGTGGGGCGCGTTCGCGCAGCTGCTCGGCGGCGGCGGGCTCGCGGGTGTGCAGAAGGTCGCCGTGGGCGCGTGCTGCGCGCTGGCGGTCGGCGGCGGCGCGGTCGCGGTCCCGGAGGTCGCGCTGCACGCGCGGCGCGGTCCGGCGGTCGCGGCGCTGGTGCCGGCGGACACGGCCCGTGAGGCGCACGAGCGCCCGGCGCATCGCCGCCACGAGGTCGAGACGCCGATCGTGGCCGCGACCGCGACGCCGATCGCGACGCGGCTCGCGAGCTCGACGCCCGCGTCCGGCGGCCGGACGGCGGTGGCGGCCGCGTCGAGGACGGCACCGCGTTCGCGCATCGCCTTCCCCTCGCTCGTGGGGCGCAGCGCGGCCCGCGCCAAGCAGCTGCGCCGCCTGCGGGCCCGCGCGCTCGCGTACAGGTACCCGTCGCTGCCGCCCGGCACCGCGGTGCCCACGGCCACGCCGACCCCGGTCGCCACCGCGGCGCCGCAGGCCCCCGCCCCGGCGCCGGCTGCCCCGGCTCCCACGGCGGCCGCGGTCGCGGTCGCGCCGCCCGTCGAGACCCCGATCGCCACGCCGGTCGCGACCCCGATCGCCACGCCGGTCGAGACCGCGACGCCGGCCCCGACGGCCACGGCGACCCCGACGCCGGTCCTCGAGTAGCCGTCCCCGCCGGGCCGCCCCGCGACGTTCGGGGCGGCCCGCCGCGCGACGCCGCGCCGCGCGGCGCCACCGCGGCCCGCGGAGCGGCGCCGCGTCTCGCCGCCCTCGCGCGACGCCGTCGCGTCTCGCCGCCCTCGCGCTTCACACCCTCGCGATCGCGCCGGCGGGGGGGTGTGTTCACTGAGTCGCCTGACAGGCGACTTTGCGAACACACCCCTAGCTAGTAGGGCGTATTCGTGAGGTGGCTGCGGCGTGGAGAGCTTCTGATCGGGACGAGGGATCGAGGGGCGGTGCGCAAGATCGAGAGCTGGGTGGGTCTGGATGGACCGCAGCCCGATCCTCACCGAGATCGGTGACGTCACCCGATTGCCCACCCCGGGCCATCTGGCCGCCTACGCCGGCCTGGCGCCTGTCACCCGCTCATTCGCCGGCGAGCACCGCTCCAGACGCGGCAACACGCGCTCTGGCTCTCGGCGTTCTGCGCGCTCCATCACCCGCCGGCCCGCGACTACAACACCCGCAAGCGCACCCAAGGCAAGAAACACAACGCCGCGATTCACGGGGACACCCCCGGCGGCACAGACGCGCGGCCGTCCGGGGAGGCACGATCCGCGGCGCTCACGCGCCCAGCCGCACCGCGACCGCCCGCGCCGCTTCCGCCGTCCGCGCGGGCGCGATGCGGGCGACGACCTTCGTCCCCCGCGCCCGGATCGCGAGCGTCGGCCCGGGGTGCGGGGCGGACGCCTGCGAATCCGGCCGCGAGGTCGCCGCCGACTCCCCGCCGCTGACCACGACCACGTAGCCGCTGCGCTCGCTCTCCACGTGAAACCAGGCCACGTCGGCCAGCGCGCGCCCGCCCGTCACCGGCCGCCGCTCGCCCGACCGCAGCACCGCGCTCACCCGCGCCTCGCCGCCCCAGCTCGGGAACAGGACCTCGATCGCCCGCGACCCGGCGCCCGTCACGCGCCACGACGTCTCCACGAACGCCGGCGTGAAGCGGTGCGTGGTCGTGATCGTGATCCCGTTCGCCCGCGCCACCCCGCGCACCCGCAGCGTCTGGAACGCGCCCGCGTAGGGCCGCCGCGGGAACCGCTCGACGTCCCTGCCGGCGCCGCGGGGCGCCTCCAGCAGCTCGAGCGGATCGTGCGCTCCCGGCGCCAGCGCGCGCTGCGACGCCGCGACGATCCGCCCGCCCCCGTCGCGCACGACCACCCCGAACGACGCCGGCGGCCGCCCGCCGACGCCGCCCGCGACGTCCTGCAGCCCGTCGAAGAACCGCGCCAGCTCGACCCCGCCGTAGGGAAACGCGTCGCGCGAGACCGCGACGACCGCCGTGTTGTACGCGGGCGTCGAGACCGCGAGCCGACCGACGTCCGGGTCGTACGCGTACAGCGGCGGCGGCTCCTCGCCGCGCAGCTTCCCGAGCCCGAGCAGCACCGCCTGCGCCGCGTTGGCCTGCACGCGCGCGGCGGCGAGCATCTGCGAGTCCGGGTTGGCGTCGATCGAGGGCACCGAGAACGCGTTCGCCGGCGGCAGTCCGCGCGCCCGCTCGCACCAGCGATCGAACAGCGAGAACCCCTGGTCGAGCATGTGCTTCGCCCACGCCCCATGCTCGGCGAGCTCCGGGCAGCACGCGATCCCCAGCAGCGCCGCCTGCGAGAGCCCGAGCTTCTTGCCCTGGTGCCAGCGCCGGAACCCGAGGCCGGTGTCCCAGTTCAAGTAGCCGGTGTGCGTCCAGTACCCGCACAGGACGCGCTCCGCCCAGGCGCGGACGACCACCGCGCGGCCGGAGTCCAGCGCCGCCATGCCCGCGTCGCGCCCCGCGCGGTACGCGACCAGGAACCCGAGCACGATGTTCGCGTACTCCGCGCTGTCGAGGTTGTACTTGTGGCTCTCCGGCGACTGCGGCAGGTAGTGGAACCGGTAGCCGGGCCCGAGGTTGGACACCGCCGCGCCGGCCATCGGCTGCCGCGCGCCGTCCACGAACCGCCGCAGCTGCCGCAGCAGCTGCGCGTGCAGGGACGCCGCGTCGCCGCCGACCGTCGCCGCCGCCACGTACATCCGCGCGTACCAGTTGATCTGGTTCAGCCGCAGCGCCGGCCAGCGCCAGAAGGCGCCGTTCGCCGTGCGGGTCACGCGGTCGGCGATCAGCCCCGCGAGCCGGTCGTCGAGCCCGAGCGCCGCGCGCGCCCGCCACGCGGTCGCCAGCGCCCAGGCGATCTCCGTGTCCACCACCAGGTGCTGGAACCCGCCTCCGGTCAGGGAGTCCCCCCAGCCGGGCACGTGCCCCTGGGTCCCGTGGGCGGGCTTGGCCCGCCAGGCCGGCCCGGCGCACAGCGCCTCGACGAGCTGCCGCGCCCGCGCGTCGCGCCGCGCCGGCCCGTCGTGGCCCGCGAGCGCCGCCGCCGCGTGCGTCAGCAGCAGGTTCGCGTTGACCATCGCGCGGCCCGGCGCGTACGCGCGCCCGTTCCAGTGGCTGTCGAGCCGGTCCTGCATCCGGTCCGCGAAGGCCCAGTAGCCCGCGTCCGCCCACGCGTTCTCAACCTCCGCCGACGTCGTGGCACGGGGGATCAGCAGGCTCGCGAGCAGCGCGCTCGAGCCCAGCATGAAGCCACGCCTGGTGGCAGCCATGGCGCTCCTTGGTCGTCTTCTCAGGGACGCCGGCGCCTTCAGTGCGGGGCGGGTCTCAGCCCCTCGGCCGCCGGCGGTGTCGACCATTCAGACGGCGGCGGAAGCGGCGCGTGGCGGACTTTCTCGCGTCGTAGAATCCACGCCCATGGCCGGTCATTCCAAGTGGGCGGGGATCAAGCACAAGAAGGCGATCGTCGACGCGCGCCGTGGAAAGCTGTTCACGAAGCTCGCGCGGGCGATCACCGTCGCCGCGAAGGAAGGCGGCGGCGACATCGAGGGCAACCCCGCGCTGAGCCTCGCGGTCCAGAAGGCGAAGGACGCCTCGATGCCCAAGGACAACATCGAGCGCGCGATCGCCAAGGGCACCGGCGAGGGCGCGGACGCCGACGCGCTGGAGGCCGTGATGTACGAGGGCTACGGCCCCGGCGGCGTGGCGCTGTTGGTCGAGGCGCTGACCGACAACCGCAACCGCACCGGCTCGGAGATCCGCCACGCGTTCTCCAAGCACGGCGGCAACCTCGGCGAGCCGGGCTCAGTCGCCTATCTGTTCGACAAGAAGGGCGTCGTCGTGGTCGACGGCGAGCGCTACGGCGAGGACGACCTGATGCCCGCGGTGGACGCCGGCGCCGAGGACATCGTCCTCGACGAGGACGTCTTCGAGGTCCTGTGCGAGCCGTCGGACCTGACCGCGGTGCGCGCCGCGCTGGTCGAGGCGGGGATCGAGGTCACGGACTCGTCGGTGATGCAGCGCCCCAAGACGCTCGTCCCGCTCGACGAGGACGGCGCGGTCAAGCTGATGAAGCTGATCGACACGCTTGAGGACCTCGACGACACCGACGAGATCCACGCGAACTTCGACATCGACGCCGAAGTGCTCGAGCGCGTCGCGGGCTAGCTAGACCCACCTGCTCCGCGTGCGCGCGGCCGCGCCGCGGGCGGCTCACACGCGACCGTAGGCCCGCAGGATCTTCAGGGCCGCGATCGTCACCAGCCCGCTCCACTCGATCTCGATCGCGGGCGTCCAGATCGCCCACGTCACCGGCCAGCCGCCGTCTTCGCGCTGCTGACCTTCCAGGCCGTCCAGGCTGGCTTCGAGCTCCGCGTCGCTGAACCAGCGCCGGGCGAGGCTGTCCGGGTGCTTGGCGTAGTCGTGCGGGTGGTGGATCTCGTT
>Ga0182736_1001553_pt1 | contig 21639 bp, 9 predicted proteins | sample eDN5th30CKraftBY_FD_128882 | JGI IMG/M metagenome (GOLD analysis project Ga0182736, IMG submission 128882) | Enriched backyard soil microbial communities from Emeryville, California, USA - eDNA 5th pass 30_C Kraft BY (version 2) (version 2) | ecosystem: Environmental > Terrestrial > Soil >... | reverse complement strand
GCCCGCCACGCCCGAGCCGACGACCACGACGTCCGCCGAAGTGGAACCCGCCATGCGCGTGCCCTTGTCTTGAATGGCGATGCGCGGCGCTCAGGGCTTCTTCGCCCAGTCGGCCGGCTCGCCGCGGCAGTATGAGGGAACCGTGAGCATGTCGCCGACGGGATCGAACATCAGTGCGCGTTCGTACGCAACGACTTCGACATGCGGCGGTTCGCCGACGACGCCGAGATACCACGCGCGCATCACGCTGCCGACCGTCTTCGCAAGCTCGGGACGCGTGGCTTCGAGCGCGGCGGTGATGATGTCGGTGGGCGTGCCGCCGTGCGTCGCGATCCACTTGTCGAGCGCGGCGATCTTCGCGGCGAAGTCCGCGTCGTGCCGGGCAAGCGCCGCGTGCACGCGTTCGGCGAGAAGCGGATCGAAGTGCGTGCGGCCGGTGAGTTTCATCGACACGGCGAGAAACGCGCCGATTCCGCTCGCGGGCGGTTCCTGAGCGCGCGCCGGCACGAGCAGCGCACACGCGCCCGCCATGATTCCCCTTCGCATCGCAAACGACGTCATCTCTGGCACTCAGCTTGTTGAAAGGCGATCGGGCAATAATCGCAGCGTCGGGCGATGCCTGCCTCACATGCGGACAAAACGAAATGAAGCCGATCTTCCCGCCCGTACTGCGCAACCGGCCGCGCGCGCTGATCGGCCTGGCTGTTGGTTGCGTCGCCGCCGCTTTGGTTCCGGCGCACGTGCGGCCGACGGCGCGCGCGCTGATCGGCTGGGACTCGGCCGTGTGGCTCTACCTCGCGCTCATCTGGGTGAAGATGGCGTCCGCGCGCCAGAGCGACGTGCAGGAACTCGCCGAGCGCGAAGACGAAAACGCCGCGACCGTGCTGATGGTCGTGAGCGTCGCGGCGATTGCGAGCATCGTGGCGATCGTCGTCGAGCTGTCGACCGCGAAGCACATGGGCGCCGGCGCGGTGCTGCATTACGTGCTCACCGGCGCGACGATGCTCGGCGCATGGTTCCTGATCCCGACGATGTTCACGCTCCACTACGCGCGGCACTACTATCAGTCGCCGGACAACGATACCGCGCTGAGATTTCCCGACCGTCATCTGAAGCCGGGTTACTGGGACTTCCTCTACTTCTCCTTCACGATCGCGGTCGCGTCGCAGACCGCCGATATCGCGCTTGCATCGACGTCGGCGCGCCGCACGGCGCTCGCGCAATCGGTGCTGTCGTTCTTCTTCAATCTCGCGGTGCTCGGGCTTTCGATCAACATCGCCGCGAGCATGGTCGGCGGCTGAAACGACGCTGTCACGCGCGCGCCATAAGCTCGACGAACGGCTCATCGAACGCGCCGTGTAAAAACGCGGCGCGCGCCGCAGTCAGTTTTACACGCGGCACGTTCGTGCCTTTCTTGCTCTGCGGGACGTGGGCGCCGGCGGTCTCGTCGTGCCATAGGCGGAAATGAACGTGCCGCAGCGCACACACGCCCCCGCCCGGTGGCACAGCGATTGCTGCATTGCGCCAGCCCAATCAGAAGAAACCCGGATCAGCACTCGCTCGCGCGGCCTCGCGCTCGTGCGTTCCGCATGCACAGGAGAGCCCATTTTGCCTTTGAACGTTCTGCTGGTCGCCTCCGAAGCCGTCCCGCTCGCCAAGACCGGCGGACTCGGCGATATGGTCAGCGCCTATGCTGCCGCGCTGCGCGAAGCCGGCGTCGATGCCACCATCCTGCTTCCCGCCTATCCGAACGCCATTGCCCAAGCAGAAGGCCTGAGCAAGATCGGCACGCTCACCGGCCTGCCGGGCGGCAACGCGGCGCTGCTGCGCGGCCGCATGCCCGATACCGGCGTGCCGGTTCTGCTGCTGCGCTGCGACACGCTCTACGCGCGCGACGGGCTTTATCAGGACGAACAGGGCCGCGACTATCAGGACAACGCGCTTCGCTTCGCGACGCTTTCCGCCGCCGCGGTGCGGATCGCGCGAGGCGTGCGCGGCGTGAAGAAGCCGGACATCGTTCATGCACACGACTGGCACACGGGCCTGACGCCGCTTCTGATGAAGCACGCGGACGTGCACGCAAAGAGCGTATTCACGATCCACAATCTCGCATTCCAGGGCAACTACGCGCTCTCGCTTGGTGCGTCGCTCGGCGTGCCGGAAAAGTGGCTCGTGCATGCGTTGAGCGACCCGAAGAGCATCGAGTTCTATGGCGCATTGAGTCTGATGAAAGCGGGCATCGTCCACGCCGATCGCGTAACGACCGTCTCCGAAACTTACGCGCGCGAAATTCTCACGCCGCGCTTCGGTCATCTGATGGAAGGCGTGCTGCAAAGCTGCGCCGACAAGCTGTCGGGCGTCGTGAACGGCATCGACGAAGAAACGTGGAATCCCGCCGCCGATCCGCTCATCGAACGCACCTATTCCTTCGACGATATGCGCGGCAAGCACGCGTGCAAGCGCGCGCTGCAACGCATGTTCGGTTTGCCCGTCGATCCGTTCGCGCCGCTGATGGCGATCGGCAGCCGCATGACCGGTCAGAAACTCGCCGATGTCGTGCTCGATGCGCTGCCGCGTCTGCTCGCGCGACATCCGCGTCTGCAGCTCGCCGTGATCGGCAAGGGCGAGGCGCATATCGAAGCCGGTTTCAGGAAGCTCGCGCAGGAATGGCCGGATCGCGTGGGCGTGCATATCGGATACGACGAACGGCGCGCCCATGCCCTGCACGCGGGCGCGGACATCCTTCTGCACGGCAGCCGCTTCGAGCCGTGCGGCCTCACGCAGATGTATGCGATGCGCTACGGCACGCTGCCGGTCGCATCGCGCGTGGGCGGCCTCGCCGACACGATCGTCGATGCGGCGCAAAACGAACTGCACGGCATGCGCGACGTGCTCCGTCCATCGGCGTGGCTGCGCGACGGCACGCATGATCTGCCTGTCGCGCCGGTCCCCGCGCCGCGCTCCTCGCACGCGCCTACCGGCTTTCTCTTCGATGGCGAACGCGCGGACGATATCGTCTACGCCGCGAGCCGCGCGCTCGACGCCTACATGCGTCCGCAAGTGTGGCGCGCGTTGCAGCGCAACGCGATGTCCTGCGATTTCGGATGGAACGAAGCCGTGACGACGATGGTCGCACTGTACGTCGGCCTGAGCGGCGCGCGTCCGAGCCGCACCGCATTGCGTGCGCGCCGCGTGGCCGATGTCATGCCGACGCCCGCACCGGCACAGGACGCGCATTCGATGGCGCGCACCGCGTGAGCGTGCCGGCGGCAGTTGCTCCATAGTAACGACCAGGGTTCGAACCGGGCGCGGCACGCAACGTGCTGTCCCGCCCGTGCATGAGCCCGAAGGAAATCACTTGGGGACCGTGGCGCCCACCGTGATGCAAGAAGGCATTCGATGCACGGTGCATCGCGACAACGCGGCCAGGCAGGCGTCGAAATCCGGCGCCAAGGTGTAATCTGAGTTCCGCCTGAGAGTTCGCGTGATTCGTGACGCGCGGACCAGCTCTTCAGCCAGTTTGGCCCGTGAGCGTGATCGCGATTGATGCCCGCATCCCCGCCACCGCAGGACGACTCTGGAAAAGACGAACGATGGAAAACCATCAAGCTCCTCATGCGTACGCGCCGCGTATCTACTTCATCGATCCCCTGCTCGTCGGCCCGCTCGCGAACTGGCCCGCCCAGTTCGAGCACGCGGCAGGGCTCGGCTTCGATCACGTCCTGATCGGCTCGCCGTTCACGCCGGGCAGCAACGGACATCGCGAGGCGGTCGCCGATCATCATCGGCTGCATTCCGTCTTCGAATCCGATGCGAGCGCATCGGACGGCCTGCGCCAGCTCGCCGACGCCGCGAAAAAGCACAAGCTCACGCTGCTCGTCGATATCGTGATCGACCGCGTGAGCGCCGAAGGCGGGCTTTATCAGGACAACAAGCACTGGTTTCAGCCGTTCGAAAGCGCGGATGCGCGCCTCGATCCGCGCAAGCCGCCGCGTCAGCGCGACGTCGCGTGGGCGAATTTCGCCGATGGCGAGGCCGCGCATCATCTGACCGAATGGTGGGCGCGCGAGCTGAACCTGCTCGCCGATGCGGGCGTGGGCGGGTTTCGCTTCGATGCGCCGGACGCGGTGCCCGCGCATGTGTGGCGCAGGCTCGGCGCGGCGGTGCGCGAAAAGCATCCGGAGACGCGCTGGCTCGCGTGGACCGTCGGCGTCACGCGGCATGATCTGCACGGTCTCGCCGACGCCGGTTTCGACGCCGTGTTCGCATCGACGCGCTGGTGGGACTTCAAGAGCGCGTGGCTCTTCGACGAGCACGCGGCGCTGTCGCGCATCGCACCGCCCATCGCGTTTCCGGAAGATCCGTTCGGCGCGCGGCTCATCAGCGATCTCGCCGATACGAGCGACACCGCGCTCGTCGAACGCGCCTACACGCGCGCGCTCGACACCGCCGCCGCGCTCGGCACCGGCATCATGGTGCCGATGGGCTTCGAATACGGCGTCGCCCTGCCGATGTCGCCGCAATACGGCATCGCGGCGGAATACGAGCGTGCGAAGAGCGAGAAGCGCATCGATCTCACCGCGCGCATCCGGCGTGCGAACGAGTTGCAGCGCAACGTCGGCACGCTCGCGAGCGTCGGCGAACTGCGCGCGCTGACGGGGGCGGGCACGCCCTACGCGGCGCTGATTCGCGCGGATGGCGGCGATCTGCGCCATAGCAGCGACGCCGTGCTCGCCGTCATCAATCCCGATCTCGTCGCGCCCGTGCACGTCGATACGTTGCATCTGCTCGAATCGGTGCCGGGCAACTACACGCGCTTCGCGCTGATCGACGACACGATGGGCAAGCCCGAGCGCCTCGCGCCCTTCACGCTCAAGGCGGGCGAAGTGCGCCTGTATCGCGCGGAAGCCGAGCCGTTCATCCTGCTCGCGCAGCCGCAAGTGAAGCGCGGCGCGAAGGCCGCCGACAAGAAGTCCGTCGCCGAGGCGATCGCCGCGCCGCGCGTGTCGATCGAGAGCGTGACGCCTTCGGTCGATCACGGACGCTTTCCGGCGAAGCGCATCGTCGGCGAGGCGGTGGAGATTCAGGCAGCGATCTTCGCGGAAGGCCACGACAAAATCGCCGCCGCCGTGCAATGGCGCGCCGCCGATGAAACCGAGTGGCACGAAGCGCCGATGACCGCCGTGCAGCCCGCCGGCCTCGATCTGTGGAGCACGCGCGTTCCGCTCGAACGCGTGGGCCGCCATGAATTCGTCGTGATGGCGTGGCGCGACGATTACGCGTCGCTCGTCGATCACATGCAGAAGAAGCTGAAGGCCGGTCAGACGGTGGAGCTCGAAGTCGAGGAAGCGAAGCATCTGTTCGCGCTGATCCTCGCCGAAGTCAAAACCTCCGACGATGCCGACAGCGACAGCGCGCCGCTCGAAGCGATCGTCAAGGAATTCACGAAGGCCGACGACGCGCGCAAGCTCGAACTCGTGCTCGCGAGCGCGACCGCGAAAGCCGTTGCAGCGGCGCGGCATCGTCCGTTCCTGTCGCGCGATCCGGTCGTGTACCGCATCGATTCGGAACGCGCCGCCGCGCGCTTCGCGAGCTGGTACGAGATCTTCCCGCGTTCCATGAGCGACGACGTGAATCGTCACGGCACGTTCATCGACGTGATCGGCAAGCTGCCGCGCATCCGCGAGATGGGCTTCGACGTGCTGTACTTTCCGCCGATCCATCCGATCGGCGTCGCGAACCGCAAGGGCAAGAACAACTCGCTGACCGCGCAGCCGGGCGATGTCGGCAGCCCATATGCGATCGGCGGCAAGGAAGGCGGCCACGACGCGCTGCATCCCGAACTCGGCAATCTCGACGACTTCAAGCGCATGCTCGAAGCCGCGCACGAACACGGGCTCGAGATCGCGCTCGACTTCGCGGTGCAATGCTCGCCGGATCATCCGTGGCTCAAGGAGCATCCGACGTGGTTCGCATGGCGTCCCGACGGCACGCTGCGTTATGCGGAAAATCCGCCGAAGAAGTATCAGGACATCGTGAATCCGGACTTCTACGCGCAGGACGCGAAACCCGATCTGTGGCTCGCGTTGCGCGACGTGTTCCTGCACTGGATCGCGGCGGGCGTGCGAATCTTCCGCGTCGACAATCCGCATACGAAGCCCTTCCCGTTCTGGGAATGGGTGATCGGCGACGTGCGCGCGCGCCATCCCGATGTCATCTTCCTCGCCGAAGCGTTCACGCGGCCGCGCGTGATGAACCGTCTCGCGAAGCTCGGCTTCTCGCAGTCGTACACGTACTTCACCTGGCGCGAGAGCAAGCGCGATTTTCTCGAGTACATGCACGATCTCACGCAGACCGATGCGAAGGAATTCTTCCGCCCGAACTTCTTCGTGAACACGCCGGATATCAATCCGCGCTTCCTGCAAAGCTCCGGACGGCCGGGTTTCGTGATTCGCGCGGCGCTGGCGGCCACGCTATCCGGATTGTGGGGCGTGTATAGCGGCTTCGAGCTGTGCGAATCGGCGGCGCTGCCGAACAGCGAGGAGTATCTCGACTCCGAGAAGTACGAACTGAAGGCGTGGGACTGGAACCGGCCCGGCAACATCGTCACGGAAATCACCGCGCTCAATCGCATCCGCCGCGCGAATCCCGCGTTGCAGACGCATTTGGGCGTCAACTTCCTGCCCGCGCATAACGATCACATCCTGTTCTTCGAAAAGGCGAACGCATCGCGCGACAACGTCGTGCTCGTCGCGATCAACCTCGATCCGTTCAACGAGCAAGGCGCGGATATCGAACTGCCGTGGCAGACGCTCGAACGCTGGGGCGTGCATGAGTGGGACGCGATCGCGGTCGAGGATCAGGTGACGGGCGAGCAATTCGAATGGCGCGGACGGCGCCAGCATGTGCGGCTCAATCCGCATTCGCTGCCATTCGCGATCTGGCGCATATCGCCGACATGGGGTTTGCCGAAGCCGCAGCCTGACGCAGCGTGATTCATCGACGTACGAAAGCACACCAAGAACATTGGAGCGAAACGTGGATACAAGGGTGAAGCGCAACAAGAAGGCGTCGATTCTCAACGACGATCCGCTTTGGTACAAGGACGCGATCATCTATCAGGTTCACATCAAGTCTTTCTTCGATGCGAACAACGACGGCATCGGCGATTTTCCCGGCCTGCTCGCGAAGCTCGACTACATCGCGGAGCTGGGCGTCGATGCGATCTGGCTGCTGCCGTTCTATCCGTCGCCGCGCCGCGACGACGGCTACGACATCGCAGACTATCGAAACGTGCATCCGGACTACGGCACGATCGCGGACGTCAAGCGCTTCATTCAGGAAGCGCACGCGCGCGGCATACGCGTGATCACCGAACTGGTCATCAATCACACGTCGGATCAGCATCCGTGGTTTCAGCGCGCGCGTCATGCGAAGCCGGGATCGAATCATCGCAACTACTACGTGTGGTCCGACACGGACAAGAAGTACGAAGAGACGCGCATCATCTTCATCGACTCGGAACCTTCGAACTGGACGCACGATCCGGTCGCGGGCCAGTATTACTGGCATCGCTTCTACGCGCATCAGCCCGACCTGAACTTCGATAACCCGGCGGTCATCAAGGAAGTGCTCTCCGTGATGCGCTTCTGGCTCGACATGGGCATCGACGGGCTGCGGCTGGACGCGGTGCCGTATCTCGTCGAGCGCGAAGGCACGAACAACGAGAATCTGCCCGAGACGCACCAGATCCTCAAAAAGATTCGCGCCACCATCGACGCGGAGTATCCGAACCGCATGCTGCTCGCGGAAGCGAACCAGTGGCCGGAAGACGTGAAGGAATACTTCGGCGACGAAGACGAATGCCACATGGCGTTTCACTTCCCGCTGATGCCGCGCATCTATATGTCGATCGCGAGCGAGGATCGCTTTCCGATCACGGACATCATGCGGCAGACGCCGGACCTCGCCGAAACCAATCAATGGGCGATCTTCCTGCGCAATCACGATGAACTCACGCTCGAAATGGTCACCGACTCCGAGCGCGACTACTTGTGGAACACATATGCGAGCGATCGCCGCGCGCGCCTGAACCTCGGCATTCGCCGCCGTCTCGCGCCGCTGATGGAACGCGACCGGCGCCGCATCGAGCTCATCAATTCGCTGCTGCTGTCGATGCCCGGCACGCCCGTGATCTATTACGGCGACGAGCTCGGCATGGGCGACAACATCCACTTGGGCGATCGCGACGGCGTGCGCACGCCGATGCAATGGTCGTCCGACCGCAACGGCGGTTTCTCGCGCGCCGATCCCGAGCAACTCGTGCTGCCGCCCGTGATGGGCTCGCTCTACGGCTATGACGCGGTGAACGTCGAATCGCAAAGCCGCGATCCGCATTCGCTGCTGAACTGGACGCGCAAGATGCTCGCGGTGCGCCGCTCGAAGCATGCGTTCGGCCGCGGCACGATCCGCTTCTTGCGGCCCGCGAATCGCAAGATCCTCGCGTATCTGCGCGAACTCGAAGGCGAGCCGCCGATCCTGTGCGTCGCGAATCTTTCGCGTGCGCCGCAAGCGGTGGAGCTGGATCTGTCGGAATTCGACGGCTCCGTGCCGCTCGAAATGACCGCCGATTCGCCGTTCCCGGCTATCGGCAAGCTCACGTATCTGCTCACGTTCCCGCCCTACGGCTTCCTGTGGTTCCAGCTTTGCCCGGGCAACATGCGGCCCGCGTGGGCGCAGGCGCCGTCCGAGCAATTGCCCGAGTTCGTCACGATGGTGATTCGCGCCGGCCAGACCGGCCCGACGCCGGAAAACGTCCGGCTGCTCGAATCGGAAGTGCTGCCGAACTATCTGAGCAAGCGCCGCTGGTTCGCATCGAAGGATCAGAAGCTGCATGCGGTGCGCCTCGCCGCGCTGACCACGATCGAAGGCGCGGGCTTCGCGTTCACCGAGATCGAAGCCGATGTCGGCGATCATTGCGAGCGCTACGTGTTGCCGCTGTCGATCGCGTGGGGCACGGAGACGACGTCGCCGCTCTACATGCAGCTCGCGCTCGCGCGCGTGCGGCGCAACCGCAACATCGGGCATTTGACCGATGCGTTCTCGGTGCCGCAATTCACCTATGGCGTGATCCGCAAGCTCAAGGAGCGCGCGGTCGTGCCGACGGTGCAAAAGAGCGAGATCCGCTTCATTCCGACCGAGCTCTTCGACACGCTCAATCTCTATCCCGCCGATCCGCCCGAGATCCGCTGGCTCGCCGCCGAACAGAGCAACAGCTCGCTCGTGATCGGCGACAAGATCGTGCTCAAGCTCGTGCGTCGCGTCGTGGGCGGCATTCACCCCGAAGCGGAAATGAGCCGCTATCTGACGCAACTCGGCTACGCGAACACCGGCCCGCTCTACGGCGAAGTCGTGCGCGTCGATCCGCAGGGCGTGCCGCATACGCTCATCATCCTGCAGGGTTACATCGACAATCAGGGCGATGCGTGGAACTACGCGCTCGACTATCTGCGCCGCACCGTCGATGAGCTCGCGGTCGCGGTCGAATCCGAAGAGCACGCGCAGGAACGCGACGCGCAGGCGGAAGGTTTAGCGGGCTACGGCAACATCGCGGGCATCATCGGCAAGCGGCTGGGCGAACTGCACGTCGCGCTCGCATCGCCGACGGAAGACGAAGCGTTCTCGCCGCAGCGCGCATCGGCCGAGGACGTCGAGGGCTGGATCGACGGCACGCTGAAGCTGCTCGAATCGGCGCTCGACATCCTCGCGCAGAAGATCGGCGAATTCAACGAGCACGACCGTTTCCTCGCGCAAAGTCTGCTCGACCGGCGTGAACTGCTCGTCGATACGGTCAAGAAGCTCGTCGCGCCCGATGCCGATGCGTTGTGCATCCGCATCCACGGCGATTTCCACCTGGGCCAGGTGCTGATGGCGCAAGGCGATGCGTATCTCATCGACTTCGAAGGCGAGCCCGCGCGACCGCTCGACGAACGCCGCAAAAAGACGAGTCCGCTGCGCGACGTCGCGGGCCTGTTGCGTTCGCTGTCGTATGCGAGCGCGGCAGCGCAATCGACGACGGAAAACGCGCCCGCGCAGACGGCGGATCGCAAGCGGGCGCTCTTCGAACGCCTGCGCGCGTTCGCCGAGGAGAGCTTTTTGCGGGAGTACACCGGGGCGATCGCCACGTCGCCCGAAACGATCGCGGCCGAAGACGTGTTTCAGCCGTTGCTCGATCTTTTCCTGATCGAGAAGGCCGCTTACGAAATCCGCTACGAAGCAGCGAACCGGCCGACCTGGATCGGCCTTCCGTTGCGGGGTCTCGCGTCGCTCGCGAGCCGCCTGCTGGGAGATACGGGCGAGCCGCCCGCTCCGGGCACGCGACCCGTATTCGGAGCCAACAAGGACAATCCGGATGGAACTCACCATGAACACTCGTAGCGATCCGGCGGATACCAGGAACCCCGCGCACGGCCTCAATCCGCTCGATATCGACGCACTCGTCGAGGCCCGGCATCCCGATGCCTTCTCGATGCTCGGCCTGCACGAAACCGATCTGGGGCACGTCGTGCGCGTGTTCCTGCCGGGCGCATCGTCAGTAAGCGTCGCGGATGCGGGCAACGGCGAGCATCTCGGCTCGCTCGCGCGCATCCACGATGCGGGGCTTTACGCGGGCTTCGTCACGAGGCCGGCGGCGTATCGCCTGAAGATCGACTGGCACGGCACGCCGCAGGAAACGCACGACACGTATTCGTTCGGCCCTGTGCTCAGCGACGAATGGCTCGACCGTCTCTCGCAAGCCGATCCGTATGCGGTGCTCGAATGCCTCGGCTCGCGGCCCATCACGCATGGCGGCGTCGCGGGCGTGCGCTTCGCGGTGTGGGCGCCGAATGCGCGGCGCGTCTCGGTGGTCGGCGACTTCAACACATGGGATGGGCGGCGCCATCCGATGCGCCTGCGTCACAACGCAGGCGTGTGGGAGCTGTTCATTCCGGGCATCGGCGCGGGCACGCGTTACAAGTACGAGATCGTCACGCGCGACGGTCATACGCTGCCGCTCAAGGCCGATCCGTGCGCGATGCAGAGCGAGAAGCCGCCGTCGACGGCATCGGTCGTCGCGGATGCCGATGCGATCGATCATTACGCATGGACCGACGCCGAGTGGATGAACACGCGCGGCGGCAAGCAGACGCCGCAATCGCCGATCACCATATACGAGGCGCATGCCGAGTCGTGGCTGCGCGTGCCGGAGGAAGACAATCGCGGCATGAACTGGCACGAGCTGGCCGAGCGTCTGATTCCGTATGCGAAGGGCATGGGCTTCACGCACCTCGAATTCATGCCGATCGCGGAGCATCCGTTCGGCGGTTCGTGGGGTTATCAGCCGCTCGGGCAGTTCGCGCCGTCCGCGCGCTTCGGCACGCCGGAGCAGTTCGCGGAGTTCGTGAATCGCGCGCACGAGGCGGGGCTCGGCGTCATCATCGACTGGGTGCCGGCGCATTTTCCGAACGACGCGCACGGTCTCGTGCAGTTCGACGGCACGCCTTTGTACGAGCACGCGGACCCGCGCGAGGGTTATCACCAGGACTGGAACACGATGATCTACAACCTCGGCCGCAACGAGGTGAGCGCGTTCCTGATCGCATCGGGGCTGGCGTGGCTGAAGCGCTATCACGTCGATGGCTTGCGTGTCGATGCGGTTGCGTCGATGCTGTATCGCGACTATTCGCGCAAGGCCGGCGAGTGGGTGCCGAACATTTACGGCGGGCGAGAGAATCTCGAATCGATTGCGTTCCTGAAGCGGCTGAATCATGAAGTGCGGCAGATTCCGGGCGCGATCACGGTTGCGGAGGAATCGACTGCATGGCCGGGCGTGACGGCGAATGTCGAGAGCGGCGGACTCGGCTTCGACTTCAAGTGGAACATGGGCTGGATGCACGACACGCTGCACTACATGCAGGAAGATCCGGTGTATCGGCAGTATCACCATCATCTGTACACGTTCGGGATGGTGTATGCGTATTCCGAGCGCTTCGTCTTGCCTTTGTCGCACGATGAAGTCGTGCATGGCAAGGGGTCTTTGATCAACAAGATGCCGGGCGACCGATGGCAGAAGTTCGCCAATCTGCGCGCTTACTTTGGCTTCATGTGGACGCATCCGGGCAAGAAGCTGTTGTTCATGGGCGGCGAGTTCGGCCAGTTCGCGGAGTTCAATCACGATGAATCGCCGCATTGGCATCTGCTCGATGATTCGATGCATGGCGGGTTGCAGAAGCTCGTGCGCGATCTGAATCATCTCTATACGAGCGAGCCGGCGTTGCACAAGCTGGATAGCGATTCGCGCGGCTTCGAATGGCTCGTCGGGGATGACAACGCGAATAGCGTTTATGCGTATCGGCGTACGGATGCCGAAGGGCGCGATGTCGTCGTGGTGTGCAATATGACGCCGGTGCCTCGTCTGGCTTATCGGATCGGGTTGCCGCGGCGCGGGCGGTGGAGCGAAGTGTTCAACTCCGATGCTTCCATTTATGGCGGGTCGAATATGGGGAATGGCGGGGTGATTCATACGGATGACTATCCGAGTCATGGGAGGGAGCAGTCGGCGGCGTTGACATTACCGCCGTTGGCGACCATCGTGTTGCGGGCCGATTGATGGTCTTTTTTTTCGCCGGATCCCGTAATCGCGTCGGTCTATCAGCGTTGCCCCGCACAGGGCAGTGCTGATAGACCACTAAGAAACCGGGATTCCATAGAAGCGCAAGCAATACGAAGAACAAGAGCAGGAAACAGAAAAGGCAGAAAAACCCCAAAAGGATGCGCCAACATGGCAAATGCACTCCCCGACAAGTTGCTCCCGGGCGCGCCCTACCCGCTCGGAGCCAACTGGGACGGTCTGGGCGTCAACTTCGCGGTGTTCTCATCGAATGCTCATCGCATCGAGGTATGTCTCTTCGACAGCACCGGCCGCAAGGAACTGATGCGCTTCGACCTGCCCGAGTGCACCGACGAAATCTGGCACGGCTATCTCCCCGGCGCGCACCCCGGCACCGTCTACGGCTTTCGCGCGCATGGCCCGTATCAGCCGCAGCAAGGTCATCGCTTCAATCCCCACAAGCTGCTGCTCGATCCCTACGCGAAAAAGCTCGTCGGCCCCTGGCGATGGTCCGACGCCCTCTTCGGCTATCGCGTGCATTCGAATCGCCTCGACATGTCGATGGATCGCCGCGACTCCGCACCCGCGATGCCCAAATGCATCGTCACCGACGACGCCTTCGACTGGTCGCGCGACGTGCGCCCCGACACGCCCTGGGGCGAAACCATCGTCTACGAAACGCACGTGCGCGGTGCATCGATGATGCGCCACGACATCCGCCAGCACGAACGCGGCACCTTCGCCGCGCTATCGTCGCCTTGGTTCATCGAGCACTTGCAGAAGCTCGGCATCACCGCCGTCGAATTTCTTCCGGTGCACGCGTTTCTCAACGACCGCTTTCTCGTCGAACGCAGTCTCAGGAATTACTGGGGCTACAACACCGCCGCGTTCTTCGCGCCAGAGCCTTCCTATCTGTCGACGCATCGGCTCAACGAAATGCGTATCGCCGTACGTCAACTGCACGCGGCGGGCATCGAAGTGATTCTCGACGTCGTCTATAACCACACTTGCGAAGGCAACGAACTCGGCCCGACCGTCTCGTGGCGCGGCCTCGACAACGCAAGCTACTACCGCCTCATTCCCGGCGACGAACGTCACTACATCAACGAAACCGGCTGCGGCAATACGGTGAATCTGTCGCATCCGCGCGTCTTGCAGATGGTGATGGACTCGCTGCGCTACTGGTGCACGGCGTTCAACATCGACGGCTTCCGCTTCGATCTCGGCGTCACGCTCGGCCGCGAAGGCCACGGCTTCGATCCCGGCTCGGGCTTCTTCGATGCCGTGCGCCAGGATCCCGTTCTCTCCACGCGCAAGCTCATCTCCGAGCCGTGGGATATCGGGCCGGACGGCTATCAGGTCGGCAATCATCCGCCGGGCTTCGCGGAATGGAACGACAAGTATCGCGATGGCGTCCGGCGTTTCTGGCGCGGCGATGCCGGCATGCGCCCCGATCTCGCCGCGCGTCTCACCGGCTCGGCGGAACTTTTCAACCGGCGCTTCAGGAAACCATGGGCGTCGGTGAACTTCGTCGCGTCGCACGACGGCTTCACGCTTGCGGACGTCACCGCGTATTCGCACAAGCACAACGAAGCGAATCAGGAAGGCAACAACGACGGCCACAACGAGAATTGCAGCGCGAACTGGGGCATCGAAGGTCCGACCGACGATCCCGCGATTCTCGAAGTGCGCGCGCGTCTCGCCCGCTCGATGATCGCGACGACGCTGCTCTCGCTCGGCACGCCGATGCTTCTCGGCGGCGACGAATTCGGCCGCACGCAGCAGGGCAACAACAATGCCTATTGCCAGGACAACGAGATTTCGTGGATCGACTGGGACGCGGCGCAAAGGCCCGCCGGCGTCGAGATGACGGAGTTCGTCGCGAAAGTTATTGCACTGCGCAAAAACTACCCGGTGTTGCGCGAAACGCGCTTCCTTTACGGCGACCGCGAAGTGCTGCCGGGACTCTACGATGTCAGTTGGTTCGATGAACGCGGCAACGCGCTCGCGATCGAAGCATGGCAGGATCCGGAAGGCCGCGCGCTCACGCTGCGGCGCGCGGGCCCGGGCGTCGACGGTGAAATCGACGTGCTGCTGCTCATGTTCAATGCATCGTCGCAAAGGCTCGTGTTCACACCGCCCGCGCCGCACTTGGAATGGAACGTGCTCCTGGATAGCGCGGAGCCCGATTCGGTGACGCGGCCTCTCGTCGGCAACGAGTTGGAAGTGGCCGCGCACAGCGTCGTGGTGATGCTGGCCGAGCCGACCGGCGATGCCGACTGGCAAGCGGTCTGGATGGCGGGCGCGCATCAGGGGCCGCGTCTTCTGACGGCATTGCCGCCCGATCCGGGCACGATGCCCTCGCATCGCGATTCCGAGATCGATTCGCCTCACTGACGCACAACCCATACGCAGTCCACCGCAGCATTAGAGGCAGGAAATCATGTCCGAACGTCCGATCGATCCGCACAAGCATCAATATGCGTATTGCCTTCCTTTCGGCGCTCATCTAACGGGCGCCGCACGCGACAATCCGCGCACGCGCTTTCGTTTCTGGGCGCCATCGCGCGATGCCGTGCAAGTGGAAATCCTGCGCGCGGGCGGCACGCCCGAACGCGTCGACATGCAGCCGACCGGCGACGGTTGGTTCGAAGCCGAAGCCGATGGCGGCGCGGGCACGCTGTATCGCTATCGGCTCGACGAGGACCTCGCCGTGCCCGATCCCGCCTCGCGCTATCAGCCGCAGGACGTGCATGGACCGAGCGAAGTCATCGACCCGCGCGCGTATCGATGGACGCACACGAACTGGCACGGCCGGCCGTGGGAAGAAACCGTGCTTTACGAACTGCACGTCGGCGCGATGGGCGGTTTCGCGGGCGTCACCGCGCGCCTGCCCGAACTCGCGCAACTCGGCGTGACGGCCATCGAGCTGATGCCGCTCAACGATTTCTCCGGCACGCGCAACTGGGGCTACGACGGCGTGTTGCCCTACGCGCCTGACTCGGCGTATGGCCGTCCCGAAGATCTGAAGAGGCTCGTCGACACCGCGCACGGTCTCGGCCTGATGGTCTTTCTCGATGTCGTCTACAACCACTTCGGACCGGACGGCAATTATCTGCACGCGTATGCGAAAACCTTCTTCCGCGAAGGCGTGAACACGCCGTGGGGCCCGGCGATCGACTTCGAGCGCCCGCAAGTGCGCGACTTTTTCTTCGACAATGCCCTGTACTGGCTCAACGAATATCGTTTCGATGGCCTGCGCCTCGACGCGGTGCACGCGATCAACGATGACGAATGGCTGCGCGAACTGGCGCATCGCATCCGCAGTTCCGTCGAGGCGGGGCGTCATGTGCATCTCGTGCTCGAGAACGAGCACAACACGGCGAATCTGCTGGAAACGCATTTCGACGCGCAATGGAACGACGACGCGCACAACACGCTGCACGTTCTGCTGACCGGCGAGGACGAGAGCTACTACGGCGCGTATTCCGACAAGCCGATCGAAAAGCTCGCGCGCATTCTCAGCGAAGGTTTCGCGTATCAGGGCGATCCGTCGCCGATTCATGACGGCAAGCCGCGCGGCGAACCGAGCGCGCATCTGCCGCCCACGCGCTTCGTCGCGTTCCTGCAGAACCACGATCAGATCGGCAATCGCGCGATGGGCGATCGCCTGCGCGCATTGACCGACGACGAATCGCTCTTCGCCGCAACCGGCCTTCTGCTGCTTTCGCCGCAGATTCCGCTGCTTTTCATGGAAGAGCAATACGGATCGAGGCAGCCGTTCCTCTTCTTCACCGACTATCACGATCAACTCGCCGATGCGGTGCGCGAAGGCCGTCGCAAGGAATTCGCGAAGTTCTCCGCATTCACCGACGAAAAGCGCCGCGCGCAGATTCCCGATCCGAACGACGAGAAAACGCTCGACATGTCCTCGCCGAAGATCAGCGACAAGCAGGACGAAGAAGACCGGCTCGAATGGCTGCACTTCTATCGATCGGCGTTGACGGTGCGCGCGAAGCTCATCACGCCGCGTCTGAAGGGCGCCAAAGCGCTCGGCGCGGACGTGCTCGGCGACAAGGCGCTCGTCGCGCGCTGGAAGCTCGGCGACGGCGAAACGCTCTCCATCGCGCTCAATCTCGGCGACGCGGCTGTCGCGCTCGACAAGCAGCCGCCGGGCAAGATCATCTTCGAGACCCCGGCGCGCGCGCAGGATCGCGTGCGTAACGGCGAACTCGGCGCCCGCACGTTCATCGCGTGGATCACCGGCGAAGTGAACGAATATGCGATTGCGCACGACGCGCGCCGCTTCGAACCGGCATCCGCGGAAGGAAAAGTCTCGTGAACGCCGCCGCGACGAAAACGACCCAGACGGGCGCCACGCGTTCCGTGAGCAGCATCGAGGCGCTCGCGGAGCGCGCGGGCTTCGAGATCGAATGGCAGGACGCGCACAAGAACACGCAGCGCGTGCCTGAAACGACGCTGCGCATTCTGCTCGAAAAGCTCGGCCTGCCGTGTGGCAACGCCACGCAGATCAAGCAGAGCATGAACGCCGTCGATGCCGAAATGAGCGGCCGCAAGCTGCCGCCGCTCATCACGGCCGAAGTGGATCGCGGCATCGCGCTGCCGGTGTCGGCGGCGAAACAGGGCGCGCGCTATCGCATCGAACTGGAAAGCGGCGAAGTGATCGACGGGCGCTTCACGTCGCCGAAGGGCGAGACCGCGCTGCTCTCGCCGATCGCGGAGCCGGGCTATCACACGCTCGTCATCAACGACCATCGCACGACGCTCGCGGTCGCGCCCGCGCGCTGCTACACCATCGACGATGCGTGGCGCACGCTGCACGAAGATGCGGCGAAGGCGCCGCCGCTGTGGGGCGTCGCGGCGCAAGTGTATGGCTTGCGGCGTGACGGCGACGGCGGCATCGGCGATTTCACCGCGCTCGCATCGCTCGCGACGCAAACTGCGAAGCGCGGCGGACATGCCGTCGCGATCAGCCCGATGCACGCGATGTTCAGCGCCGAGCCGAACAAGTTCAGCCCGTATTCGCCGTCGTCGCGGCTCTTTCTCAACATCGCGCACGTCGATCCTGCCGCGGTGCTCGGTGCGCCTGCCGCGCGCGCCGCGATCGACAAAGCGGGCGTCGCGAAGGAACTCGCCGAACTCGAAGGACTGACGCTGATCGACTGGCCGCGCGCATCGAAAGCGCGCCTCGCGATTCTGCGCGCCCTCTTCGACGCGTTTTCCGAAGATCGCGATTCGCCCTTCGCGAAAGACTTCGCCGCATTCGTCGAGGAAGGCGGACGTCCGCTCGAAGACCATGCGCGCTTCGAAGCGCTGCAGGCCGCGCAGATCGCGCAAAACGGCGAAGGTCACTGGCGCAACTGGCCCGAAGCGTTGCGCGATCCGCGCAGCGACGCGGTGACGGAATTCGCCGATGCGCATCGCCGCGAGGTCGATTTTTATCTCTTCACGCAATGGCTTGCCGCGAAGGGACTCCTGCACGCGCAACACGCCGCGCGCGATGCGGGCATGGCGGTCGGGCTCGTCGCGGATCTCGCCGTCGGTTGCGACAGCGCGGGCAGCCACGCATGGTCGTATCGCGATGAAATGCTCACGGGCGTGTCGGTCGGCGCGCCGCCGGATCTATTCAACCAGGCCGGGCAATCGTGGGGACTCACGACGTTCTCGCCGCGCGCGATGCGTACGCAAGGCTTCGCCGCGTTCATCGACATGCTGCGTTGCGCGTTCAAATGCGCGGGCGGCATCCGCATCGATCACATACTCGGCTTGCGCCGGCTGTGGCTCGTGCCCGAAGGCGAAAGCGCGAAGGACGGCGCGTATCTGCGCTATCCGCTCGAGGACATGCTGCGGCTGATCGCGCTCGAATCGTGGCGGCATCGCGCGATCGTCGTCGGCGAGGATCTCGGCACCGTGCCGCCCGGCTTTACCGAGCGCTTGCAGGAGCACGGCTTGCTTGGCATTCGTGTGCTGTGGTTCGAGCGCGAAGTGGACGGGCCGGGCTTCAAACCGCCGCGCGAATGGGACAGCGGCGTCACCGCGACGACGACGACGCACGATCTGCCGACCGTCACCGGATGGTGGCGCGGCGAGGACATCGTGTGGCGCTCGAAGATCGGCCAGACGATGGCGCGCGCCGATGGTCGCGATGCCGTCGAAGCCGCGCTCGAGGAACGCGGCGAAGATCGCGCGCATCTGTGGCGCGCGTTTCAGGACGCGGGCATCGCACCGGATGACGTGGAGGCGCCCGATATCGACAATGCGCCCGTCGACGAGGCGCTCGCCTTCGTCGCCGCGACGCCCGCGCCGCTCGTCACCTATCCGCTCGAAGATTTGCTCGCGCTCGTGGAGCAGCCGAATCTGCCCGGCTCCGTCGACGAGCATCCGAACTGGAGAAGGCGCATCACGCGGCCCGTCGACGAACTGTTTCTCGACGATGCCTTCGCCGATCGCCTGCTCGCCGTCGATGCCGCGCGCAAGCGTTCCGCGCAACCGAACGAACCCAAATCGAAACCCGAATCACCATGACCGTACCGCGTTCCACGCTCAGGCTTCAGCTTCACAAGGGCTTCACTTTCGACGATGCCGCCGCGCTCGTGGACTACTTCGCGCTGCTCGGCGTGAGTCACGCGTACGTCTCGCCGATCACGACCGCGACCGCCGGCTCCACGCACGGCTACGACGTCGTGGACTACACGGCGGTCAATCCCGAACTGGGCGGCGAGGACGGCCTGCGGCGCTTCGTCGAGAAGCTGCGCGCGCACGAGATGGGACTGATCGTCGATATCGTGCCGAATCACATGGGCGTGGGCGGCTCGGAGAACGCGTGGTGGCAGGACATCCTCGAATGGGGACGGCATGCCGCGCATGCGCGCTTCTTCGACGTCGACTGGCATTCGCCCGATCCCGCCTTGCGCGGCAAGGTGCTCGCGCCGTTTCTCGGCGCGTCTTACGGCGACGAGTTGCAGGGCGGCAAGATCAAGCTCGCGTATCGCGCGGATGAAGGGCGCTTCGTCATCGAGTATTACTCGAACGTGTTTCCAGTCTGTCCGGTCGATTACCCCGCCGTGTTCCAGGAAGCGCCCGAGCTCGCGCAACGCTTCGTCGGCCTGACGACGCAGCCCGCCGATCAGCCGCGCGCCGCCGATGCGCGCACCGCGCTCATCACCATCGCGCAGACGGAAGGCGGCCAGGCCGCGATCGAGGCGATTCTCGCGGCGCACTCGCCAGATACGTCGGCGGGTCGCGACCGGCTGCATCGGCTGCTGGAGCGCCAGCATTATCGGCTGGCATGGTGGCGCACCGCCGCGGACGAAGTGAACTGGCGGCGTTTCTTCGATGTGAGCACGCTCGGCGGCGTGCGCGTCGAGCGGCCTGAAGTGTTCGAGGCATCGCATGCGCTCGTGTTCCGGCTCTTCACCGAAGGTCTGATCGATGGTGTGCGCGTCGATCACGTCGATGGTCTCGCCGAACCGCGCGAGTATTGCCAGCGCCTGCGCGCGCGGCTCGAAGAGTTGGCGGCGGAACGGCCCGAGGCGTTGCGGCATGGCAATGGGCGCACGTATTTCGTCGTCGAAAAGATTCTTGCGCGCGGCGAGCCGTTGCGCCGCGACTGGCAGGTCGATGGCACGACCGGTTACGACTTCATGAACGATGTCGGCGCGCTGCTGCACGATCCGGCGGGCGCGGAGCCGCTTGCCGCGCTTTGGGCCGAGATCACGGGCAAGAGCGCATGCTTCGCCGACGAAGCGCTCGCCGCGCGCCGCAAGATACTCGCGGAGAATCTTGCGGCGGAACTGGATCGCGTGACGCGCGCGCTGCATCGCATTGCACGCGATGCGCAGACCACGCGCGATTTCACATTCACGTCGATACGGCGCGCGGTCGCGGAACTCGTCGTGCAGTTTCCGGTGTATCGCATCTATCCCGTGGGCGGCGTGCGCAGCCCCGATGACGAGCACTTTTTCGCGCAGGCGCTCGAAGCCGCGCGCGCGGTGCTCGCGCGTGCGGACCATGTGGTGCTGGATCAGGTCGCGCAATGGCTCGGCGGCAAGCTGCCCGATGAACTGCCGCAGCCCGAGCGTGGCGAACGCAACGACCGTCCCGAACGCGGCCGGGATCGCGCGGCGGAGCGCAATCGCGAACGTGAGCGCGATCGCAATCAGGCGCAGGCGGGGCCGAATCCCCCGTCGTCGAGCGGCTCGCAGCGTCGCGCGGCGCAGACGCTGTTCTCGCAGCTGACATCGCCCGTGGCGGCGAAGGCGGTCGAGGATACGGCGTGTTATCGCTACGGACGGCTGATTTCGCGCAACGAAGTGGGCGCCGATCCGGGCGAGTTCGCGTTGTCCGTCGATGCGTTTCACGCGGGCAATCGCGAACGCCTCGATGCGTTTCCGCACGCGATGCTTTGCACGGCGACGCACGATCACAAGCGTGGCGAGGACGTGCGCGCGCGCATCGCTGCATTGAGCGAAATTCCCGACGAATGGGCCGCGACGCTCAGGCAATGGTCGACGTTGAACACACCATTGCGACGCGGCCCGAGCGGCGGACATGGCGAAACCACCGGTATCGACGACTGGGCGCCGGGGCCGGCGGCGGAAGCGATGCTGTATCAGACGCTCGTCGGATGCTGGCCGACCACACTCGCGCCCGATGACGAAGCGGGCGTTCGCGAACTCGCCGAACGTGTCGCCGGATGGCAACTGAAGGCGCTGCGCGAGTCGAAGACGCGCACGAGCTGGTTTGCACCCGACGAAGCGTATGAGAACGCGTGCAGGGACTTTCTGTTCGATATCGTCGCGCCGCAGCGCCGCGATGGCTTTCTGCGTGAGCTATCGGCGTTCATCACGCGGCTCGGACCGCTCGGCGCGATCAACAGCTTTCAGCAAACGCTTTTGCGGCTCACGTCGCCGGGCGTGCCGGACCTTTATCAGGGCACGGAGTTGTGGGATTTCAGTCTTGTCGATCCG
>Ga0182736_1001552_pt1 | contig 21647 bp, 24 predicted proteins | sample eDN5th30CKraftBY_FD_128882 | JGI IMG/M metagenome (GOLD analysis project Ga0182736, IMG submission 128882) | Enriched backyard soil microbial communities from Emeryville, California, USA - eDNA 5th pass 30_C Kraft BY (version 2) (version 2) | ecosystem: Environmental > Terrestrial > Soil >... | reverse complement strand
TCGCCGACCGCCGCCGCCCCATCCCCCGAGACCCGAGAGAACGGAGCATCCCGTGCGCCGTACCCCCCGATCCCTGCGCGTCGCGGCGGTCGCCGTCGCGGCGGCGCTGGCCACGGTCGTCGGCGGCTGCAGCAGTGGCCCGAGCGACGCCGACGTCGCCTGGGCCGACGGACTCTGCAGCTCGATCCTGACCTTCACCGACGCGGTCAAGACGCAGCCGAACATCGACAGCTCGAACCCCGACAAGGCCATCCAGGGGCTGAGCGACTACCTCGGTACGGCGAGCACCGCGGTGCAGGGCTCGATCGACTCGATGGGGAAGCTCGGACCCTCGCCGATCGACGGTGGCGACGCCGTCGTCACCCAGCTGAAGTCGACGCTGACCTCGGTCAAGTCCTCGTTCGACCAGGCCCGCCAGCAGCTGCAGAACGTCGACACCAACGACCCGTCGGCGCTGACGGGCGCGCTGACCGACGCGTTGAGCCCGTTGCAGCAGCTGTCGAAGCTCGACACCAGCGGCCTCAACGGCAACGCCGACATCAACGCTGCCGCCGCGAAGGCCGCGAACTGCCAGAAACTGCAGCAGACCGGCTGACGCACGGGCACGACCGTCGACGGGCGGGCCGCGGACGCTCGCGGCCCGCCCGTTCCCGGGTGCGGGAGACTGGGCCCGGATGCCCGCACCAGCCCACCGGGGGAGTTCCCGAATGCCGCGCCGTTCCCGCCCGCTGACCACCGTCGTCGCCACCGTGGCGTTGGCGTTCACGGTGCTGCTGGGCGGGTGCTCGAGCGTCGTGTCGGGGACGGCGGCGGCCGATCCGTCGCCGCAGCCGACCCAGGGCCCGGGCGCCGACCCGGTGGCGTGGGTCGACAAGGTGTGCGGCTCGCTCATCCCCATGCTCGACGCGGCGCAGAAGACACCGGACCTCGCCGGCGTCAACGACCTGCCGACGATCAAGAAGTCGTTCAGCGACTACCTCGGGGCGGTCCTTTCCGGCGTGCAGCAGGGCCGCAGCCAGCTCGGCTCGGTCGGCAGCTCACCGGTCGCCGGCGGCAACGAGACGGTCACCAGGATCGACGGCCTGCTCACCCAGTTCGAGCAGAGTCTGGGCGAGGCCAAGTCCCGCGTCGACGGCGTCGACCCCAACGACGTCAACGCCTTCCAGGGCGCCCTGACCGACGCCACGACGTCGCTGGGCAAGCTCTCGACGAGCGGGGCGAGCCTGGGCGACACGAGCGGCTACGTCCGGCTGAACAAGGCGGCGGAGGCGGCCCCGAACTGCCAGCGGCTCGGCAGGTGAGCACCGACCGCTGACCGGGTGCGGCGGGCCCGTCCGGCGCGCCGACCATCGGAAGATCGAACGCATGTTCTACCGTGCGCCCCGTGGCTCAGCTGTCGCTGTTCTCCGCGGAGGCCCGCCCGGTGCGGCGGGCCGATCTCGCCGGCCTGCTGTGCGGGCCCGGGCGCATCGCGCGCTTCGGCAGCGGGACGACGGCCCGGCTGAGCCTCCAGGTCGCCGACGCGGTGCGCGCCCGCGCCGTGCGCGCCGCCGCCGCGGCCACCGGCGTCCGGCTGGAGGCCACCCCGGCCGACGACGGGACCGTCGCCCTCCGCTCGGCCTTCCGGTGCGACCTGGTCGCGCTGGCGAAGGCCTGGGCGGGTTCCGACGACGCCGCCGGCGGCGTCGCCGCCGCCGACCGCAAGGTCGTCCCCGACGACTTCCAGCTCGACGGCTCCCTGCTTCGGTTGTGGGCACTGGCCGCGGGCCGGGCGGACGAGCGCGGCGGCTACCTGCTCGCCCTCGACCCGCTCGCCCCGCACACGCACCGACCGCTGGCCGCGGCCGCGTACCGGGCGGGCATCTCCCCGGCCCGCGTCGGCGGCGACGACCATCCGGCTCTGCGCATCTCGGGAGCTGCCCGGGTTCGCAGGCTGGTGGATCTCGTCGGCCCGGTCCCCGACCCCGTCCCGGTGGGCGACTGGCCGCGGTGGTGGGGCCGGGCCTCGTGATCGGTGTTGACGGCCTGGTTACGCTGCCGTCCGTCGTCACGCATCCGGACGTGACAGATGCAACACGCCGGGTGAGTGTGCGAACGTGGCGAACAGTGCCGGTGTTGTAGGGATACTGGCGAACCCGACCCGCTCATGTGTCGGGTGATCGAATGGCCGCAGCGTCGGCCGACGGTCGGACCGCGCTCGGCGGTACGGCCGGTGACGATGGAGTAGGACCAAGGTGGCAACCCGAACGACGCGTTCGAAGGCAGGAGCCGACGACGGCTCGGCCCCCGCCGCGGCCGGCAGCCGTCGCAACGGCACCCCGACGGCGACGACGACGGGTCGTCCGACCCGGCGGCTCGTGATCGTCGAGTCGCCGACCAAGGCCAAGAAGATCGCGCCCTATCTGGGCAAGGACTACGTCGTCGAGTCGTCGGTCGGACACATCCGCGACCTGCCGCGCGGCGCCGCGGACGTCCCCGCCAAGTACAAGGGCGAGTCGTGGGCGCGGCTGGGTGTCGACGTCGACAACGAGTTCCAGCCGCTCTACATCGTGACGCCGGAGAAGAAGGGCAAGGTCTCCGAGCTGCGCGACGCGCTCAAGTCGGTCGACGAGCTGCTGCTCGCGACGGACCCCGACCGCGAGGGCGAGGCCATCGCCTGGCACCTGCTCGACACGCTCAAGCCGAAGGTCCCGGTCCGCCGGATGGTCTTCCACGAGATCACCGAGCCCGCGATCCGCGCCGCCGCCGAGAACCTGCGCGACCTCGACCAGGACCTGGTCGACGCGCAGGAGACGCGGCGCATCCTCGACCGGCTCTACGGCTACGAGGTCTCCCCCGTGCTGTGGAAGAAGGTCATGCCGAAGCTGTCGGCGGGCCGGGTGCAGTCGGTGGCCACGCGGCTGATCGTGCAGCGCGAGCGGGAGCGGATGGCGTTCGTCTCCGCCTCGTACTGGGACATCGCGGCCACGCTCGACGCCGGCGCCGAGGCGAGCCCGCGGACGTTCGGGGCGCGGCTGGTGGCCGTCGACGGCAACCGGGTCGCCACGGGCCGCGACTTCGGCGCGGACGGACAGCTGAAATCCGACGCGGTCGCGCTCGACGAGGCCGGCGCGCGCCGGCTGGCCGAGGCGCTCGACGGGGTCGATCTGACGGTCTCGTCGGTCGAGTCCAAGCCGTACACCCGCAAGCCGTACGCCCCGTTCATGACCTCGACGCTGCAGCAGGAGGCGGGCCGCAAGCTGCGGTTCTCCGCCGAGCGCACGATGCGCACCGCGCAGCGGCTGTACGAGAACGGCTACATCACCTACATGCGTACCGACTCCACGACGTTGTCGGAGTCGGCGATCAACGCGGCCCGCACGCAGGCCCGCGAGCTCTACGGCGACTCGTACGTCTCGCCGCAGCCGCGCCAGTACACCCGCAAGGTCAAGAACGCGCAGGAGGCCCACGAGGCGATCCGGCCCGCCGGTGAGACATTTCGCACACCGGGCGAGATCGCGCGCGAGGTCGACGGCGACGACTTCCGTCTCTACGAGCTGATCTGGCAGCGCACCGTCGCGTCGCAGATGGCCGACGCGCGCGGGACGACGATGAGCGTCCGCATCGTCGGTACGGCCGCAACGGGCGAGGAGGCCACGTTCGCCGCCTCCGGCCGCACGATCACCTTCCCCGGCTTCCTCAAGGCCTACGTCGAGACGGTCGAGGAGGGCACCGACGGGCAGGCCGACGACGCCGAGTCCCGGCTGCCGAACCTCGCCGAGGGCGCGGCGGTCACCGCGACCGAGCTGAACCCCGACGGCCACTCGACCAACCCGCCGGCGCGCTACACCGAGCCGAGCCTGGTCAAGCAGCTCGAGGAGCTGGGGATCGGCCGGCCGTCGACGTACGCGTCGATCATCAAGACGATCCAGGACCGCGGCTACGTCTGGAAGAAGGGCTCCGCCCTGGTCCCGTCGTGGGTGGCGTTCTCGGTGATCGGCCTGCTGGAGCACCACTTCGGCCGGCTCGTCGACTACGACTTCACCGCCGCGATGGAGGACGAGCTCGACGCGATCGCGTCCGGCAACTACTCCCGCACCGACTGGCTCACGAGCTTCTACTTCGGGGCCGACGAGGGCACCGAAGGCTCCGTCGCCCGCGCCGGCGGGCTGAAGAAGCTGGTCGGGGTGAACCTCGAGGAGATCGACGCCCGCGAGGTCAACTCGATCCCGATGTTCACCGACGCCGAGGGCCGCGACGTCGTCGTCCGCGTCGGTCGTTACGGGCCGTACCTGGAGCGGCTGGTCGAGGGCGCCTCGCAGCGCGCGAACCTCCCCGACGACCTCCCGCCCGACGAGCTGACCGCGGAGATCGCCGAGAAGCTCTTCTCGGTGCCGCAGGAAGGCCGCTCGCTGGGCACCGACCCGGTGACCGGGCACGAGATCGTCGCCAAGGAGGGCCGCTTCGGGCCCTACGTGACGGAGATCCTGCCCGAGCCGGAGGCTCCCGCCGAGGGCACGACCACACGCAAGAAGGCCCCGGCCAAGCCGAAGCCGCGCACGGGCTCGCTGCTCAAGTCGATGACGGTCGAGTCGGTGACGCTCGACGACGCCCTGCGGCTGCTGTCGCTGCCGCGCCTGGTCGGCACCGACCCGGAGAGCGGCGAGGAGATCACCGCGCAGAACGGCCGGTACGGCCCGTACCTGAAGAAGGGGACGGACTCGCGCTCGCTCACCGACGAGGAGCAGATGTTCACCGTCACCCTCGACGAGGCGCTGGAGATCTACAAGCAGCCCAAGCAGCGGGGACGTCGCACGGCCGCGGCGACCCCACCCCTGCGCGAGCTGGGCGAGGACTCCGCCACCGGCAAGAAGATGGTCATCAAGGACGGCCGCTTCGGCCCCTACGTCACCGACGGCGAGACCAACGCGTCGCTGCGCAAGGGCGACAGCGTCGAGGAGATCACCGACGAGCGGGCCTCCGAGCTGCTGGCCGACCGTCGGGCCAAGGCCCCGGTCAAGAAGGCCCCGGCACGGCGCAAGACGGCCGCGGCCTCGAAGACGACGACCACCAAGAAGGCCGCGGCGCGGCGCACGACCCCGGTCGAGTCCTGACGTCCGGGCGGCCCGGCCGGCCGCTCAGGCGAGCAGGGCCTTCACGGCGGCGGCCACCCGGCCGCCGTCGGCCCGGCCCGCCGCGGCGGCGTTGGCCTTCTTCATGACCTGGCCCATCTGCCGCGGCCCGGGCTTCGCGCCCAGCTCGGCCTCGGTCTCGTCGACGGCCGAGCGGGCGATGACGGCGAGCTCGTCGTCGGTGAGCTGCGTCGGCAGGTAGCGGGCCAGCACGTCGGCCTCGGCGAGCTCCTGCGCGGCGAGCTCGGCGCGGCCCCCCGCGGTGAACGCCTCGGCCGACTCCGCGCGCTTCTTCGCCTCCTTGGCGATGACCTTGAGCACCTCGTCGTCGCTGAGCTCGCGGGCCTCGGTGCCGGCGACCTCGGCGTTGCCGATCGCGGTCAACGTCATCCGAAGGGTGCTCTTGACCAGCTCGTCGCGAGCCTTCATGGCGGCCGTCAGGTCGTCACGGAGGCGCTGCTTGAGTTCGCTCACGCGCGTGAACGTACCCTGCATCGTGTGAAGAGCTGGGCGCGAGTCGCACTCGGGGCGACGACGACCGGGGCCGCCGGCCTCGCCTACGCGGCGGGTGTCGAGCGGCGACGTTGGACGCTGCGCGAGGCCACGTTGCCGGTGCTCACGCCCGGTGCGCGACCGATCCGGATCCTGCACGTCTCGGATCTGCACATGATGCCGGGCCAGACGTCCAAGCAGCGCTGGGTCGCGGAGCTCGCCGAGCTCGAGCCGGACCTGGTCGTCGACACCGGCGACAACCTGGCCCACGAGAAGGCCGTGCCGAGCGTGCTGGCCGCGCTGGGCCCGCTGCTCGAACGGCCGGGGCTGTTCGTCTTCGGCAGCAACGACTACTTCGGCCCCTCGCCCAAGAACCCGGCCCGCTACCTCGGCCGCAACGAGAAGCGCAGCCACGGCGACCCGCTGCCGTGGCGCGACCTGCGCGCGGCACTCGTCGAACGCGGCTGGGCCGACGCGACGCACTCCCGCGTGTCGCTGGACGTCGACGGCGTCCGCGTCAGCGCCGCGGGTGTCGACGACCCGCACCTCGGCCTCGACCGTTACCCGCGCATCGCCGGCCGGGTCCACGACGCCGACCTCCGGCTGGGCCTCACCCACTCCCCCGAGCCCCGGGTGCTCGACGGTTTCGCCGCCGACGGCACCGACCTCGTCCTCGCCGGCCACACCCACGGCGGCCAGCTGCGGATGCCGGGCTACGGCGCCATCGTCACCAACTGCGGGATCGACCGCTCGCGGGCCCGCGGGGCCTCGCGCTGGGGCGTCCACACCTGGCTGCACGTCTCGGCCGGGCTGGGCACCTCGCCGTGGGCGCCGGTGCGTTTCGCGTGCCCCCCGGAGGCCTCGTTGCTGACGCTCGTGCCCCGTCCGGTCGCTCACGTTGCCCCGCAGGGAACCCCCGCGTCGGCGGCTGTGGACGTCGGGTAGAGTTCACGACGGCTCGCGAGACAGCGGCGGGCACTCGGGGTGTGGCGCAGCTTGGTAGCGCGCTTCGTTCGGGACGAAGAGGTCGCAGGTTCAAATCCTGTCACCCCGACTTCGCAAACGGCCAGGTCAGAGCATCGTAGGATGCTCGCGGACCTGGCCGTTCGTCGTGGGTCGGGTGTGTCCGACGTGGGGCGTCAGCGGCCGGGAGCGACCTCCAGAGCGAGGTCGGCCGGCGTCAGCTCCGCGTAGCGGAAGTCGCCGTCGGGCAGGTGCCAGACCGCGGCTGCACCCGGGCGACCGTGAGCCGCATGCGGAACAGCCGCGCCACCTCGAGCGCGGAGTTGTACTGCCAGGCATCGACCGCCATCCACGGCTGGTCCGGGCGGCGCCGCAGCCGGCCGGTGAAGTGCGCCCGCAGCGACCAGGGTCGCGGCCGCCCGACGACACCCATCGTCGTGAGGTGGCGGACCGCGGCCGCCGCCCGGCGCCGGAACGCCCGGGGGGCCGCCGAGACGGACCCCCAACGGTCACGATGCGCGGCGCGCGGCATCCGTGGCGACGGTGGCCAGGGCGGCGCGCATGATGTGGCCGACGAACGGGCGCACGAGCGTCCAGTACCGGGCGAACCGGTGCGCGCTGTCCGGGTCGCCGACCGAGGTGCGGGCCTCGTACGAGACGAGCGAGCGCGAGGTTCCGTAGGACCGGAGCGAGAAGTTCGCGGCGATCCTGCCCCAGTTCGGCTCCGCGAAGGCCGCGAACGCCTCCGGGGTCATCCCGGAGACGTCGTACCACTCGATCTGCGGCTGCCAGAACCGGCCGACGGCGCCCAGCACGATCTCGCGTTCGGCGATCTCGCCGAGGAACAGCCACCCCGGCAGCGACGGCCCGCCGCGCAGGGGCAGGTGCACCGGCGGTGGGGCGGCGGCCGGGCGCCCGCGGAGCCGACCGAACCGGTCGGGCAGCCCCCGCACGGCCATCGCCGCGTCCATGAGCGGCGAGTGCACCTGCGCGAGGTCCAGCGCGCACAGCGCCTCCCAGGTCGCGGCGCGGTCGGCCTCGACGACGGTGTGCTCGACGATCGTCCAGTCGAAGCTCGGCAGGTACCGGTCGATGAGCATCTCGGTGGTCGATGTGGACGTGGTCGTGGTCACTGTGGGTCTCCCTCCCCGGCGAGCCTCGAGGACCCTCGACGAACCTTGGCGAGGCTCGACGGTCCTCCGCGGACCCACGGCGACGTAGGGTCCTTGGTCTCCCCTCGGGGGATCGTCGGGCCCGCCGCCGCGACCCGCGCCGGTCAGCACAACGGGAGCGGCGCGAACGTGTGGTCGCGCCAGATCCGCTGCGACTCCGTCTCCGGGTACGGCACGACGGCAGGTTCGACGTCGAACAACTGGACGAGTCCGTCGTCGAAGGTGGGCCAGCCCGGGTCGCCGGTCGTCGCGAACGCGATCCAGGCGGCCCGCATCCGGACCGACACGGCCTCGGCGGCCGCGACGTCGCCGACCAGCGCGGCCGGCTGCCCGCTCGTCAGGTTGCCGAAGACGAGCGGCACGTCGAGACCGTGGCAGGCGCCCAGCACTCCGTCCAGCGTCAGCTCGTAGAAGTAGGTGCCGGGGTTGCCCGAGCCCAGGTGCAGCGACGGCATCCGGAAGAGCCAGTCGCCGAGGACCCACTCGTGGAGCGCGACGGGGTCGTCGACCGCCGGGTAGGGCCGGGGCGCGAACACGTCCGCCGCGGCGGCGGCCTGCTCCGGCGACGGCGGGTCGAGCGCGGTGAACAGCCGGTGCTCGTCACGGGTGTGGCCGACGAGGAGGGCGACGTCGTGCCGTGCCTCCCACGGCGTGGTGGGCAGGACCTCGCCGTCGACGACCGGCGCGTAGAGGATCGACCGGCGCGCGGCCGCGCCCCACCTGTCGACGCGGGTGCCGATGTCGGCGGTCACCGCATCGCCCGCCGCCGCGAACAGCTCGGGGTCCACCGTCGTCAGGTCGGCGACCGTCGCCTCCATGCCGAGCTCGGCGGCGCAGGCTCCGGCCATGTCGCGCGCGAGCTCCGGGGTGAAGAAGGTCCCGGGCATGCTCTGCACGATCGCTCGTCGGAACAGACCCGCCGCCCGCGGCATCGCCAGCAGCGCCGCGACCGATCCGCCGCCCGCCGACTGCCCGAAGACGGTGACCCGCCCCGGGTCACCACCGAACCCGCGGATGTTGTCCTGCACCCATTCCAGCGCGGCGACCTGGTCGAGCAGGCCGCGGTTGGCCGGCGCCCCGTCGACCTGACCGAACCCCTCGAGCCCGACGCGGTGGTTGAACGTCACGAGCACGACGCCGTCGCGGGCCAGCCGGGTGCCGTCGTACTCGGGCAGACCGGACGTGCCGATCGCGTAGCCGCCACCGTGGATCCACACCATGACGGGCAGGCCCGCGTCGCGGCCGGGGTCGGGCGAGAAGACGTTGAGCGTGAGCCAGTCCTCGCCGCCGGTCAGCTCCTGCATCCCGAAGGCCCCGGCCTGCGGCGGCGACGGACCGAACCGCACCGCGTCGCGTATCCCGTCCCAGGCCGCGGGTGGTGCGGGGGCCGCCAGGCGCAGATCGCCGACGGGCGGTGCCGCGAACGGGATCCCGCGGAACACCGCCACCGCCGACCCGACGGGGCCACGCAGCCGTCCGCCGGTCGTCCGGACCTCGATCACGCGTCGCGACGCTAGCGGGACCCGCCCGGCCACCCCAGCGAATTTCGGCCGGTCCCGGCCGGGACCGCCGGGTGCGGCATGGCGTGATCGGTGGGGTACCGGTCGTTGACGCCACGAACCGCGGCGGGCGACCGTGGGGACGTGCCCGCCCACCGGATCGTCGTCCCGCTCTTCGACGGCATCCAGCCGCTCGACGTCACGGGCCCCTACGAGGTCTTCATGGGCGCGACCGAGTGGCTGCGGGTCCGTGACCGGGCGCCCGGCTACCGGGTCGTGCTCGTCGGGGCCGACGGCGCACCGGTCCGCGCCGAGAGCGGCATGCGCCTGCTGGCCGACGAGCAGCTTCCGGCTCCCGGCCGGGTCGACACGCTGCTGGTCCCGGGAGGTCGCGGCGCGCGGACGACGCCCGCCGACGACCCGCTCGTCACGTGGATCCGCGCCGCGGCGCCGCGCGCCGAGCGCGTGCTCTCGGTGTGCACGGGAGCGTTCCTGCTGGCCAGGGCCGGCCTGCTGGCCGGACACACCGTCACGACGCACTGGCGGTACGCCCGTGCCCTGGCCGCGGTCGACCCTGCGGTCGAGGTCCACGCCGACGCCATCCACCTCCGCAGCGGCCGGGTGTGGACATCCGCGGGCGTGACGGCCGGCATCGACCTCGCGCTGGCCGTCGTCGAGGCCGACCACGGCCCGGACGTCGCGCAGGCTGTGGCCCGCGAGATGGTCGTGTTCCCGCGCAGGCCGGGCGGGCAGAGCCAGTTCGCCGGCCCGGTGTGGACGGCGCCCGCGGGTCGTCCGACCATCCGCGCCGCCCAGGACCTCATCCACGGCGACCCGACCGCCGACCTGCGTGTGCCCACCCTCGCCCGCCGCGTCGGGATGAGCGAGCGGCACTTCAGCCGCGAGTTCACCCGAGAGCTCGGCAGCCCACCGGGCGGCTACGTCGAGCAGGTCCGCGTCGAGGCCGCGCGCGGCTTCCTGGAGACGGGGTCCGCGCCGGTCGCGGCCGTCGCCGCACGCGCGGGCTTCGGTTCGGCCGAGTCGATGCGCAAGGCGTTCCTGCGGCGCGTCGGCGTCGCCCCCGACCACTACCGACGACGCTTCACCACCGTCCGCTGAGGAAGGTCCCATCATGCAGGTCGCCGTCCCGCTCTTCCCCCGCATGACCGCGCTCGACGCCATCGGCCCCTACGAGGTCCTGCAGCGCGTCCCCGACATCGACGTCGTCTTCGTCGGCGAATGTCGCGGCGAGGTCCGCACCGAGAACGGGATGCTCGGCCTGAGCGTCGACGCCACCTTCGCCGACATCCCGTCGCCCGACGTGGTGGTCGTCCCGGGCGGGATCGGCAGCCGGGCGCTGCTCGCGGGCGGGCCGCTCGTCGACTGGGTGCGCGCCGCCCATCCCGGCACCCGCTTCACGACGTCGGTCTGCAGCGGCGCGCTCGTCCTCGGCGCGGCCGGCCTGCTCGACGGGCTGACCGCCACCACCCATTGGGGGGCGTTCGACGTGCTGGCCCGGTTCGGCGCGACGCCCGTGACCCAGCGCGTCGTCGAGCACCTGCCCGAGCGGATCGTGACGGCCGCGGGGGTGTCGGCGGGCATCGACATGGCGCTGCGCCTGCTCGAGCTGCTGGTCGACGACGTCGCGGCGCAGGCCGCGCAGGTGTTCATCGAGTACGACCCGCAGCCCCCGTTCGACGCCGGGCACCCGAGCAAGGTCTCCGACGAGGTCCGGGCGCGGCTCGCGGAGTACCGCACCGTCCGCTCCTGAGCCGGGGCCGGGCGTTCGGCCCTGGCCGGGCTGCGCCGCGACGCCGTACGGTCAGGCTCAGGGCGCCGGTGCGGCGCCCGGCTGTTCCGCGAGCGTCGTTGCCTCCGACGCGCAAGCCGGCCAGGGGGTCGACATGAGAGTCGGGGTTCTCGATGTCCTGGGGCCGCCCGCCCGACGGCCGGTCGACGTCGGCTACCAGGTGCTGATCACCAAGCAGTACGCGAGCATCACCCCACAGGCGATCTCGGTGTGGTGCAGGCGGATGGGCCACAGCGTGCACTACGCCACCTACTACGGCGTGGGCCGGCCGGACCGGTTGCTCCCCGACGACCTCGACGTCGTCTTCGTCTCCTGCTACACGCAGGTCAGCCATCTCGCGTACGCGTTGGCGAAGATCTACCGCGCGGCCGGGGTCCGGACGGTCATCGGCGGCCCGCACGCCAGGGCGTTCCCGGTCGACTGCCTCCGGTTCTTCGACCTGGTCGTCGGGGAATGCGATCCGGAGCTGATCGCCGACATCATCGCCGGGCAGTTCGACCCGGGCTCGATCGTCACGTCGGAACAGCCGTTCGACGACGTGCCGACCGTCGAGGAACGGATGCCCGAGATCCGGGCGTCGGCGTTCTTCCTGGGCCGCAGGCCGCTGATGCTGTCGGCGGTGCCGATGCTCGCGAGCACGGGCTGCCCGTACCGCTGCGACTTCTGCATCGACTGGAACAGCACCTACCGACCGCTGTCGGCCGACCGGCTCGCCGCCGACCTGCGCTATCTCTCGACGCACCTGCCGGGGCGGCTCGTCGTGTTCCACGACCCGAACTTCGCGGTGAAGTTCGACGAGGTCTTCGCGACGTTGGAGGCCCAGCCCGCCGCGGGGCGGCCGCCCTACATCATCGAGAGCTCGCTGACCGTGTTGCGCGGCGACCGGCCACGGCGGCTGCGGGAGACGAACTGCGCCATGGTGGCGCCGGGCGTCGAGTCCTGGACCGACTACTCCAACAAGGCCGGCGTCGGGCGCACGGCCGGGGTGGAGAAGGTCGAGAAGGTCGCCGCGCACTTCGCCGAACTGGCGGAGAACGTGCCGTACCTGCAGGCGAACTTCATGTTCGGGCTCGACACCGACCAGGGCGACGAACCCGTCGAGCTGACGAAGCGGTTCATGGACCTGGCGCCGTTCGCGTTCCCGACGATCAACATCCCGGTGCCGTTCGGTGGCACCCCCCTGCACCGGGACCTGACCTCGAGCGGCCGGATCCTCACCGAGATGCCGTTCAGCTTCTACTACGCGCCGTACCTGGTGACGACGATCAAGAACTACGACCCGGTCACCTACTACGAGAAGCTCGTCGACCTCTACTCGCACGCCTCGTCGCCGCAGATGCTGCGCCGACGGCTGGCAGGCACGACGCACCGCGCGATCCGGTACGTCCACCGGGCCCGCACGGCGGGGTTCCGCGCCGACGTCCGGAGCTTCCGGCACATCCTCGGGATGCTGCGGTCCGATCCGGCGTTCCTGGCGTTCCACGAGGGCCGCTCGTCGAGCCTGCCGGAGTACTACCGCCACCTCGGTGACCGCATGCTCGGCCGCTACACCGAGCTGCTCTCTCCCGCCGACCGGACGCCCGACCTGTCCCCGGCCCCCACCCCGCAGGCCGCGACGATCCCGCTGACGATCGAGCCGCGGGCGACTCAGTTGTCGCCGTTCCCGCCGCCGGACTTGTCCGGCAGGTAGGGCTCGATGGCGGCGGCGAGCTTGGCGGCCGTCATCGACTGCAGCCAGACGTGCCCCGGCCCGTGGATCTCGGCCATCATCAGCGCGTCGCCGAAGAACTTGTTCTTGATGCCCTTCACCGTCGCGAACTGCAGGTCCATGCCCGCGGTGAACAGCGCGAGATGACCGGGATGGACGATCATCGACTGCCCCTGCGCGAGGTCGTACTCGACGATCTCGCCCGAGAGCTCGACCCACGCCCTGCCGTGGCCCGCCAGCTTCTGGAAGACCAGGCCCGCGCCGCCGAAGATGCCGGCGCCCAACCGCTTCTGCAACGCCACGGAGACCTCGACGTCGGTCGTGCTCGCGATGTAGCTGCCGGACTGGACCATGAACTCGTCGGCGGGGTCGATCGTCAGCTCCCGGATCACCCCGGGCATCCGCGCGGCGAACGCGACCATCCCACCCGTCGGCGCGGTGTACTCGGTCAGGAAGAGCTGACCGCCGCCGAGCGCCCGTTTCAGCCCACTCATGAACCCGCCGCGGCCGCCGGAACCGAACCGTGTCGACGTCTCCAGCTGCATGCCCGGGGTGTACCAGGACACCTCGCCGCCCTCGGCCGTCACGCGCTCACCCGGCCCGAGCATGATCTCGAGGACCGGCATCGTCGTTCCCACCGTGCGTGTCTGCACTGCAGTCCCCTTGTCGGGCCGGTCGCGGGTCAGGTGCCTGGCCGCAACGTCGCCAGCATCGCGAAGAACGGGGCGACGTAGGCGTCGTCGTAGCCGATGAACGGACCGTAGATCGACCCGGCGGGCGGCGTCCATGCCACCAGCTCGGCGACCACCGATCCGGCGAGCGCGTCGTCGACGTCGTCGCGTGCGATGACGACGGGCGGGCACAGCCCGTCGACGCGACCGACGATCCGGGTGCGCCCGGCGTTGTCGGGGTTCGCGGTCCACACGTCCTCGAGCACCGACGTGCAGCGGGTCCGGCCGTCGACGACGGCGTCGATCTGCGGCTGCCACGGCGGAACGAGGACCGGCCGGAAGTACTCCTCGATGGACGCATCCTGTTGCCGGGCGAGCAGCGCCGGGGCGTACCACGACGACGAGCACGACGTGTTGACGTAGCCGAGCGTCGCGCCGGAGAGGTCGTCGACGTGGCGGGCGGGGTCGTCGGCACGCACGACGAGGACCGCGGACTGCGTCGGCTCACCGGTCCGCGACGAGGTGGCGACGGCCAGCCCGCGGTAGGCGGGGTCGTCGGCGAACCCGTGGTAGTCGGCGGCGGGGACGTACCCGAGGTCGGCCCGGTGCCGCCCGAGGATGCGGTCGATCGCCGCGAGGTCCGTCGACGGCTCGGCGATGATCCCGTGCTCGGCCAGGTAGCGGGCCCACGTCGCATCGGCGACGGTGAGTCCCAGGTTGGCGTCGAGGACGAACGTCAGTGGCCCGCTCATGAATGCGCCCCCCGAGTGGCGACGGTGATCACCGGCACGTCCGAACTCGTCCGCCGGGCGCGGTGCGTTACGTCCCGGCTCCACCGCGTAGGGCCCGCACCGTCGGCCGGTCGGCATCCGCGGCTCCGAGTGGCCGACGAGCGACGTCCCGCGGCCGAATGCGGGCCGGCGGCGAAATCGTCCGATCAGTATGTCCGAGGAAGCGCGAGAAAAGGACGTTCGACCGTCGACAAGGAATACCGCGGTCAGTACCGTTCGTGCCCGTTCGGTCAGTTTCTCGCCCGCACAGCGCAAGGAGCCAGCCATGGAAGCCGAACAACAGGCCGAGGGCGAAGTGCAGCTGCTCGTCATCCCCAAGGGCAAGATGGAGGCGGCCGAGCAGGCAATTCGCAAGCTCTTCGACGACGAGGGCAACGGCGACAACACCGGGCCCGAGCCCGATGCCACCTTCGTTCCCGACACCAGCAGCGCCACCGGATGCCGGCGGACCACTCACCACGACATCCACTGCAGTGACGACACATAGCCGCCCGCAGCACACCGGAATTCTTCACCGAACGCCGTCGAGGTGACGTCGGAGTTCGGTCGCCGCGCTGTCCCGTTCGTGGTGCGGGTGGCTGCGGAATGGATCGAATTCGCGGACGCCGACGACGAGGACGACGGGGCGATCGCATTCCGCGACCGGGCTTCGCTCACGGGCGCGCTCGCCGTCACGTCCGACGGCCGGGACGTCGAGGTGTCCGATCTCGGCCTGGCCCGATGATTCTCGTCCTCTCCTCACCCCAGGACCTCCATGTCACGCCCGTCGTCGCGGAGCTCGACCGGCGCGGCGTCGAGTCACGGGTGTTCGACCTGTCCGCCTATCCGGGGGCGTCCACGCTGACCGTCGACAGCACCCCTTCCGGGGTTCACGGCGCTCTGAGCTGGGGCGGGTCGGAGCTCGACCTGCGGGCGGTCGACGCCGTCTGGTACCGGCGGCCCGGCCGCTTCGCGCTCCCGTCCGACCTCGAACCGGGTGAGACGGAGTGGCTGCGTGCCGAGTGCAACCACCTCTTCCGCGGGCTGTGGAACACCCTCGACGCCCGCTGGGTCAGCGACCCCGGCGCGGTGCGCCGGGCCGGCCTCAAGCTGGTGCAGCTCGACCTCGCGACCACGCTGGGCTTCGCCGTGCCACGGTTCACCGTCACCAACAGCCCCGACCACGCAGCGGCGTTCGTCGGGTCCTGTCCCGGCGGAACGATCGTGAAGGTGCTGTCGAGCCCACTGATCCGGTACCCCGAGCGGGCGGCGACGCTCTACACCCACCTGGTCACCGACGAGGACCTCGACGAGCTCGGCTCCGTCCGGTTCGGCCCGACGTTCCTGCAGGAGTTCGTCGACAAGGCGATGGACGTGCGGGTGACGGTCATCGGCGAGCGCGTGTTCGCGGTGGGGATCACGCCGACGAGTGCCGACGCACGCGTCGACTTCCGGCGGGCGGAGATCTACGACCTGCCCCATGTGCCGCTCGACCTCCCACCCGTCCTCGAGGCCCGCTGCGTCGAGCTGGTGACGCGCCTCGGGCTCCGGTTCGGGGCCATCGACCTGCTCCTGACGCCGGACGGTGAGTACGTGTTCCTGGAGATCAACCCGAACGGCCAGTGGTACTGGCTCGAATGGGTCACCGGGATTCCGTTGACGAGCGCGCTGTGCGATCTCCTGACGCGGGAATGACCCGGGTCCGGCCGTCAACCGTCCTGTTCGGAGTCGGACTCGAGATCCTGCTCGACGTCGCCGATGTGCACGATCAGCTCACCGTGCCGGCGCCGGATCCACACCCGCGTCCCGGACAGCCGCGCCGCCGACTCACGGCTCGGGTCCAGCAGGTAGGACCCGACCGCGGGCGGGACCTGCAGCGTCTGCGGTCCGATGGGGACGACGACCGATCCCGGCTCGGCAGCCGTCGTCGCCGGGAGGCGGTCGTTCGGGTCGGACGTCACGAGACTCCCTCCGCTCGGCTCCGCGGCCGCGACGGCGGACGGCGGCCCGTCCGGACTCGTCCGCCGAGCCGCGTCCGTTACGACCGCCCGGCTCGCGCGGCTCCGGTGGCTCGCGTGGACGGCGGCCCGGAACGCGCTCAGCCGCGCACGAACCGCAGGTGCGCGACGGTGTCCGACGCGCTGACCCGCGTGCACGTGTAGCCGTCGGGGGAGAGGCCGTCGAGCAGACGCTCCCCGCTCCCGAGCAGCACGGGCACGACGGCGAGGTCCATCTCGTCGACGAGCCGGGCGCGCAGGCACTCGCGGACCGTGGACACCCCGCCACCGAGCCGGACGTCCCGGTCCCCGGCCGCGGCGCGGGCCAGGGCGAGCGCGTCGTCGATCCCGGTCGTGACGAACCGGAAGGTGGTGCCGCCCTTCATCTCGACCGGCTCCCGGTCGTGGTGGGTCAGGACGAAGACGTCGTGCCCGAACGGGGGCGTGTCACCCCACCAGCCCGTCCACGACAGGTCCCACTCGCCACGGCCGGGGCTGAACATGTTGCGCCCCATGACCGTCGCACCGACGCCCGCGTCGGCCGCGGCGATGACGTCGTCGTCGACGCCGGTGGAGCCGCCTTCCCTGCCGAACTTCTCGCGGAAGGAGCGCGTCGCGAGCGCCCACTCGTGCAGCCGCTCGCCGCCGATCCCGAGCGGGTTCTCGAGGCTCTGGCCGGGGCCCGCCATGTAGCCGTCGATCGAGACGGAGACGCTCACTCGCAGCTTGCCGGTCATCGTGTCCTCCTGGTGGGTTCCGGTCCGTCACCGGCCGGTCGGAGCCGCGGCGCCCGTCTCGACACGGATCGGCGGGAGAATCCGCCGCGGCGGCACGTCGAGACGGCGCGGTCGGCTCCGACCATGCTGTGTGACGCGCCCCGACGGGGGGTGCGGCCGACGCGAGGGAGCGATCGTCGTGAAGTACATGCTGCTCATCCACAACCGCCCCGGCTTCGTCGACGACCTGACCGAGGAGGAGCGGACCGCGCTGTTCGCCGATGTCGACCGGATCATGGGCGAGCTGACGAGGTCCGGCGAGTTCGTCGGCGGACAGGCGCTCGCCGACCCGTCGACGGCCCGGACGGTGCGTGGCGTCGACGGCAGGCCCGCGGTCACCGACGGGCCGTTCGCCGAGAGCAAGGAGCAGTTCGCGGGCTACGTCGAGGTCGACTGCGAGTCCGTCGAACGGGCCGTCGAGATCGCTGCAAGCTGGCCCGACGTCCGCTTCGGCGGCGCGATGGAGGTGCGTGCGGTGATGCACGACGGCGGGGCGGAGATGTGACGACGGGTGTCGAGGACCTGCTGCGGTCGGCCGCGCCGCAGGTCCTCGGCACGCTCGTGCGACGCCACGGGCAGTTCGACGCGTGCGAGGACGCCGTGCAGGAGGCGCTGCTCGCGGCGGCGACGCAGTGGCCGGTCGACGGGGTGCCCGAGAGGCCGCACGCGTGGCTGCTCACGGTCGCCGGACGGCGGCTGACCGACGAGTGGCGCAGCGAGAGCGCGCGCCGCCTGCGGGAGGTCGCGGTCGTCGCGCAGGAGCCGGAGGTCGTCGAGCCCGATCCCGGGGACCGCGTGGCCGCCGACCACGGTCCGGACGGCGACGACACGCTGCGCCTGCTGTTCCTGTGCTGCCACCCGGCGCTCACCGGCCCGTCGCAGGTGGCGCTGACGTTGCGCGCCGTCGGCGGTCTGACGACGGCCGAGATCGCCGCGGCGTTCCTGGTCCCCGAGGCGACGATGGCGCAGCGGATCAGCCGCGGGAAACAGCGGATCCGGTCGGCCGGGGCGCGGTTCACGATGCCGCCGCCCGACGAGCGCCCGGCGCGGCTCGCCGCCGTCCTGCAGGTGCTCTACCTCGTGTTCAACGAGGGCTACACCGCGTCGGCGGGCGCCGACCTGCAGCGCACCGACCTCACCGCCGAGGCGATCCGGCTGGCCCGCGAGCTGCACCGGCTCACCCCGGACGAGGGCGAGCCCGCGGGCCTGCTCGCCCTGATGCTGCTCACCGACGCCCGCCGCGCCGCGCGGACCGGGCCCGACGGGGCGCTCGTCCCGCTCGGCGAGCAGGACCGCACACGCTGGGACCGCGCGATGATCGACGAGGGCGTCGCGCTCGTGACCGACGGGCTGGCCCGGTGGCCGGCCGGGCCGTACCTGATCCAGGCGGCGATCGCGGCCGTCCACGACGAGGCGGCGCGCGCGGAGGACACCGACTGGCGCCAGATCGTCGCGCTCTACCGGCTGCTCGGGCGCATCGAGGACAACCCGATGGTCACGCTCAACCGGGCCGTCGCCGTCGCGATGGCCGAGGGCGCGCAGGCCGGCCTCGAGGTGCTCGAGCCGCTGCGCAGCGACGACCGCACGGCCGACCACCACCGGCTGCACGCCGTGCACGCGCACCTGCTGGAGATGGCCGGCGAACGCGACGAGGCCCGGGCCGCCTACCGCCGGGCCGCCCGGCTCACGACGAGCCTGCCCGAGCGTCGGCACCTGGAGTCGCGGGCAGCGGCACTGGGCTGATCGACCCGGGCCGGGCCGCAGCCGGCACGGCCGGACCCGCTGTGATCTCGTCGTCGCCCGCTCCGGTCATGTACGGCCGTCTAGGACGGACGTTAGGATGATCATGTGGGTCATCGTGACGAGCTCCTCGCGGGCGCCAGGGAGTGCCTGCACGACAAGGGATGGAGCCGCACGTCGGCGCGCGACGTGGTCGCCGCCTCGGGCACGAACCTCGCGTCCATCGGTTACCACTTCGGATCGAAGGACGCACTGCTCGCCGCCGCGCTCGTCGCCATGACCCGCGACTGTGCCGCGGCTGTCGACGCCGCCCTCACCGAGGCGGTCACCGAGGAGTCCCCGGCGCCCGCGCCGACGCCGCTCGACCGGTTCGAGCGGACCTGGGACCGCGTCGTCGACCGGGTCGCGCGCGACGAGCGGATGGTCACCGCGACGGTGGAGGCGCTCGCGCAGGCACCCCGGGTGCCCGAGGTTCGTGACGCGCTCGCCGCAGCCGCGGACCTCACGCGCGAGGACCTGGCGCTGACCTTCCACGCCGACGAGGACGACGGGCGCACCCACGCGCTCGGCGCCTTCTACCAGGCATTGCTGATCGGGACGCTCGTGCAGTGGGCCGTCGACCCGGCGTCCGCGCCGTCGGGCCGCGACCTGGCCGACGCGCTGCGCGTCGTCGTCGCGGACGCCGCCGGGCACTGAACCGCAGCGCGCCGGTCGCCGCGGGTCGACGGGATCACGGGGACGGCGGCGGTCCGACGATCTCGACGCCGTGTCGGGCGGCAGCATGCCCCAGCCGCGCCGGGTCGACCGGGCCGGGCTCGGGCAAGCGGCGCTCGGTGGCGGCTTCGCCGGCCTCCGCCGCGAAGTGCTCGAAGCCGGCGGGCGTGGTGAGCTGGAGGGCACGCAGCGACACGTCGGGCCCGACGACGAACGTGTGCGGCCGGTCCACGGGCAGCAGCACGAAGTCACCCGGTCCGGCCTCGAACTCGTCAGCGCCGCAGTGGAACCGGGCGTATCCCGAGAGGATGTAGAAGGCCTCGTCCTCCTGCAGGTGACGGTGCAGCGGCGGCGCGAAGCCCGGCGGGTTGAGGAACTCCGCGACGGTCAGGGCTCCACGCGTCTGGTCGGCGCCGGCCTTGATCGTGGCGAGGTTGCCCAGGAACCACAGGGCCTCTCCTTCGCCGGCGCGCAGCACGTAGGGCGGAGCCGGGAGCGAGGACATCCCCGCACCTCCATTGAATGGACGCTGTCTATTGAATAGAGACGGTACGGTCGACCCGTGCCGGAGGTCAAGGGACAGCGACGGGACTACCGCTCGCCCGTGCGGGAGGAGGCGGCCCGCCGGACCCGTCGGGCCGTGGTCGCCGCGGCGACCACGCTGTTCACCGAGCGCGGCTACACCGGCGCGTCGCTGCGGGACGTCGCCGAGCTGGCGGGCGTCGCGAGGCCGACCGCGGCTGCGGTGTTCGGATCGAAGCCGGCGCTCCTGCGGCAGGTGCTCGACGAGGCGCTCGCCGGTGACGACGAGCCGGTGCCGGTCGCACGGCGCCCGTGGTTCGCGCCCGTGTGGGAGGCGACCCACCCGGCCGACGTGCTGCGCGCCTACAGCGAGGTGTGCCTGGTGATCGCCCGGCGGGCGGGGCGGCTGTTCGAGGTGACCCGGCGTGCCGCCGACGAGTCCGCCGAGATCGGACAGCTGTGGGTGACGCTCGTGCAGAACCGTCGGGCGGGCGCGGAGATGGTCGTTCGCAAGGTGCGCGAGACCGGCCCCCTGCGCCGGGACCTGGACCTCGACCGCGCGATCGACGCGCTGTGGGTCCTCAACGACCCCGCGCACTACATGGCACTCGTCGTCGAGCGCGGCTGGAGCGACGCGGAGTTCACCGCCTGGCTGACCACCCAGATGACCGCGGCCCTGCTCGACGCGTCGGTGCCGTAGCGCGACCCGGCCGGGCGCACCCGGGCGTCAGCGGTCGTCGTGCGACCGGCCGATCCCGGACGCGTACAGGACGGCGAGCACGACCAGCGGGATCAGCGTCCACACGAACCACGGGTAGATCAGGTCGAAGTTGGTGACGCTGACGATGCCCCACACGAGCACGTTCACGGCGACGATGCTCGAGAAGACGATCGTCAGCACGCGCATCGCGGTGCCGCCCCCGGTGTCGGAGAAGACCTTCTTCGGCCGGGCCGGGGCGGGCCGGACCGGGTCCCGGCCGGCGGGCGGGGCGGGCGGGATGTCGGGCAGGTCGGCGGTCACGCGGGCGAGGTCGCCGCGGGTCTTGCCGTTCCACACGGCCTGGACGCGCTCGTCGTACTCGCCGATGTCGAGCAGGCCCTCGCCCTGGGCACGCAGCAGCATGTCCTGCACGGCTCGACGTTCGGCGTCGGACACCCGGATCCGGTCGGCGGGGACGGGCTCGCTCACGACCACATCGTGCCACGGCCCGGCGACGGCGGGCGCCCGCACGTGCGGCGTCGCGCGCGGACCGGGACCGCCGCGGCGGGCGAACGGGACCGCCCGGCAGGATCGGGGCGTGCATCCCGACGCCGCCGTCCCCGACCGGCTCTTCGACGACGACGACCGCGAGCGCCGCTGGCGGGCCCGGTTCACCGCGACCCGCATGTCACGTCCGCACTGGGCCAAGGACGTCCCGGACCGCTGCGTCTACACCTCCAACGAGGGCGGTACCACCGAGGTCCACACCTGGGACCGGGCCACCGGCCTGCACCGCCAGGTCACCAGTCGCGCCGCCGGCACCCATACCGCGACCCTGCCGCCCGACGGCGAGCACGTGTGGTGGTTCGACGACACCGACGGCGACGAGTTCGGCCGCTGGGTCGCCGAGCCGTTCGCGGGGCTGCCCGCAGGCGAACGGCCCGCCGACGCACTGCCCGGCGTCGAGGACGGATACCCCGCCGGGCTCGAGATCGGCCGGAC
>Ga0182736_1001550_pt1 | contig 21671 bp, 18 predicted proteins | sample eDN5th30CKraftBY_FD_128882 | JGI IMG/M metagenome (GOLD analysis project Ga0182736, IMG submission 128882) | Enriched backyard soil microbial communities from Emeryville, California, USA - eDNA 5th pass 30_C Kraft BY (version 2) (version 2) | ecosystem: Environmental > Terrestrial > Soil >... | reverse complement strand
TACTTCATGGAGATGAATACGCGCCTGCAGGTCGAGCATGCAGTCACGGAAATGGTGACAGGTCTCGATCTGGTCGAGTGGCAATTCCGTGTCGCGGCGGGCGAGCCGCTCGGCTTTTCCCAGAGCGATGTCTCGTTTTCGGGACATGCGATTGAGGTACGCCTGTGTGCCGAAGAACCGGAAGCGGGCTTCCTGCCCCGATCTGGCCCGGTCATCGCGTGGGTGCCGCCTGACCGAGATTGCAACGTGCGCGTTGACCATTGCCTTTGGTCCGGAGCGGAGATCAGTCCGCACTATGACTCGATGGTCGCCAAGATCGTGGCGCATGGGAATGATCGCAACGAGGCGATCCGCAAGCTTGTCGGCGCGCTAGAGCGAACGGTTCTGCTGGGCACGCCATGCAACCAATCCTTTCTGCTCGATTGCCTTCGCCATCAAGAATTTCGGTCGGGCGCAGCCCATACCGGCTTTATCGAACAGCATTTTCCGAGCCCCGCAGCCCAGCCGATGCCGCCCGAATTGATGGCGGCGGCGCTGGCCGCAGTTTACACGGCACCGTCGCAAAATGCTTTGCTCAATCAGACTCCGACAAGTCTGAGCGTGATGGAGGATGGCAAGAAAGTCGACGCCAAGATTCGTTGCGTCGGGCCTGCGGTCGATGTGACGCTCGCAGCGGACGACCGAATAAGCACATTTTCGGTCGAACATCTGAGGGTGAGCGACGACGTGCCGCCGATGCGATCGATCCTGTGCGAGATCGATCGCAGATCATTCAAGGTCGGAATCGTTGACACCAGCGAGGTGATTTTTGCGACCTCGGCAGGCCGCACCTGGACATTGTCGAAGCCCGATCCGCTGGCTCGTCGGGCGCGGGCGTCCAACGGAGCCATCGTCGCGCCCCTGTCGGGTCGCGTTGTTAGCGTTGCCGCACAGTTCGGCAGGGAGGTGCGTTCCGGCGACGTGCTGATCGTGATCGAAGCGATGAAGATGGAGCACAGGCTGTGTGCCGGTGCAGACGGCAAGATCGAGGCGATCGACGTCAAGGTCGGCGACCAGACCAGGGTTGGACAAGTGCTCGCGCGCATCGCCATCGCGACGGGTGACGCAGTCGTGGGAGCGGGCCATGGCTAATTCGAGCAAGCGGACGATCCGCATCGGCGGCGCCAGCGGTTTTTGGGGCGATTCAGCCATCGCAACGCCGCAGCTTCTGACGGTGGAGAGGCTGAACTATCTCGTCTTCGACTACTTGGCCGAGACAACGATGGCGATTCTCGCCCGCGCGATGCTGAAGAATCCGGCGCTGGGCTATGCCGTCGATTTCGTAACCGACGTCGTTGAGCCTCATCTTGCGACGGCGCTGAGCAAAGGCGTCAAGATCATTGCCAATGCGGGAGGTCTCAACCCCGCGGCTTGCAGGGACGCCATTGCCCGGGTGGCCGAACAGGCCGGTTTACGCCCGAAGATTGCGGTGGTCAGCGGTGACGATCTTCTTCTGGCCTGGAACGAAGAGCGGCTGCGCACGGTGCGGCGACTCGGCTCAGATGAAGCGATCCCCAAGGGCGTACTGTCGATGAACGCCTATGTCGGCGCGCGCGGCGTCGCGGAGGCGCTGGCGGCGGGTGCGGAGATCGTGATTACCGGGCGCACGGTGGACAGCGCGACCGTCCTCGGTGCCGCGGCATACGAATTCGGCTGGTCCTGGCGCGATTGGGACCGGTTGGCCGGCGCGACCATTGCCGGCCACCTCATCGAGTGCGGAGCGCAAGCGACCGGAGGCCTGTTCACCGATTGGGAACGCGTCGCCGAATGGGACAATATCGGCTACCCCGTTATCGATGTCGCGGATGATGGAAGCTGCGTCTTGTTCAAGCCGGCTGACACCGGAGGACTGATTGATCCGCTCGCTGTCTCCGAACAGCTTCTTTACGAAGTCGGCGATCCCGCGCGCTACATCATGCCTGACGTAGTGTGCGACCTCAGCCACGTCCGCGTCGAATGGCAGGAAGGGCGGCTCGGAGAGGCGGTAAGAATATCAGGCGTGCGGGGCTTGCCACCGACGCCAGATTACAAGGGCAACGCGACCTGGCAGGACGGATTCCAGATCCAACTGATGATGGGGATCCGCGGCCTCGACGCGCCTGCAAAGGCGCGTCGTACCGCGGATGCACTGCTGAAGCGGACGCGCCGGATGATGGCCGACGCCGGGTTCGGCGACTACACGGCGACGACGGTCGAGCTGCTGGGCTGCGAGAGCCAATATGGACCGCATGCTCGCGTTCATGACACCCGGGAAGTCGTGCTGCGTATCGCTGCACGCCACCAGCACGCAAAAGCGCTGCGGTTCCTGCAAAAGGAGTGCTCCTCGGCCGGCACCTCGATGGCGGCCGGCACCCGTAGCACATTCTCGGGCCGCACCGATATTCAGTCGTTGATCCGGGTCCTGCCGTTTGTCGTCGACAAGAGCGAGGTGCCACTCGTTCTTTTCCGGCCGGATGACGGGCATCAGGTGCTTCCACTGCCGGAGCAGGGAAGCACGCCCGTTGCAACGGAGGTGTTGGCACCGGCCGAAGCAAGCGACCTGTCAGGCAGCGACCTGATCGAGGTGCCGCTTGTCCGCATCGCCGTCGCGCGGAGTGGCGATAAGGGAGACGACGTGAATATTGGCGTGATCGCGCGTCGTGCGGAATGGCTTCCGTACTTGCGATGGCAACTGACGGCGGAAGCGGTGCGGAAGTATTTCTCTCATCTCGTTGTTGGCGGTGTGGAGCGATACGACGTTCCTGGGTTGCAAGCCGTGAATTTCGTTCTGCACGGCGCACTCGGCGGTGGCGGTGTGTCGAGCCTTCGTTCCGATCCTCTCGGAAAATCGTTCGGCCAGATGCTGCTGGATTTTCCGATGCGCATACCTGCGCGCCTGCTGGAGCGTGGCGAGCCCTCGCTCGAAACCAATTGGCAAAAGTAGAACTGCGAACGGGACTGGCCAGAAGGGCACAAGTCATCGCGCGCGGAATGTTGGAAAGCCGTAACTGTCGAGCGAGTGGCAGGATCGGATCAGGAGAATGTCCTTGTAGGTCAGCGCGAGAATCGAACGGAAGCGGGGGCAGTTGCAATGATATGGCTTATTAATAGTACGAAAGCGCATGAAATAGATAACCCTTGGCATTGTCAGAGAAGGAGTAACGTCATGACTTTGAGCATTGGCGCATCCAGCCTGTCGATTTGGAGGTCATCACCAAGCAAGGAGGGCGCACACCAGTCGAGCAGACATTTCTGGGTAGCGGCCTTGATCCTTGCCGCGCTCGTTATGTTGGCCACTCAGGCATGGGCCGCGGAGAAAAAGTATAGTCCGGGCGCCAACGATACCGAGATCAAGATAGGCACTACGACTTCCTATAGCGGCCCGGCATCCGCCTACAGCATCATCGCCAAGACCGAGGACGCGTACTTCCGCAAGATCAATGCGGAAGGTGGCATCAACGGGCGCAAGATTGTCTTCATTTCCTATGACGATGCCTACTCGCCGCCGAAGACGGTCGAGCAGACGAGACGGCTGGTCGAGGGTGACGAAGTCCTCCTGGTCTTCAACGCGCTTGGCACTGCCACCAACTCTGCCGTGCAAAAATACCTCAATGCCAAAAAAGTGCCTCAGCTCTTTGTCTCGAGCGGCGCGGCCAAATGGAACGACCCGCAGAACTTTCCATGGACGATGGGATTTTCGCCAAGCTACCAGACTGAAGGCTTCATCTATGGCAAATACCTGCTGGAGCAAAAGCCCAACGCCAAGGTTGCAATCCTGTTTCAGAATGATGATTTCGGCAAAGACTATCTCAAAGGGATAAGGATGGGCCTTGGCGACAAGGCGGCGTCGATGATCGTCGCAGAAGAAGCGTTCGACGTCTCGGAACCCACCATCGATTCCCACCTCGTCAAGCTCAAGTCCACCGGCGCCGATGTGCTGATTGATGTCGCTACCCCGAAGTTCGCGGCTCAGGCGGTCAGGAAGTTGGCAGAGCTCCGCTGGAAGCCGCTCCATATCGTCAGCTACGTCTCCGCTTCGATCGGCAGCATGATCAAGCCTGCTGGCTTCGACAATGCGCAGGGCATCATTTCGGCGGCCTATTTTAAGGATCCGAACGATCCCCAGTGGAAAGACGATGCGGGTCTGAAGGAGCTGAACTCTTTTCTCGACACCTATCTCCCTGCTGCCGATCGTACCGATACGCTCATCGTCAACGGCTACAACACGGCACAAGCGTTGGTGCATCTGCTCCGGCAGTGCGGCGATGATTTGACGCGCGAGAACGTGATGCGCCAGGCGGCTCAACTAAAGGACGTCGAATTGGGGATGTTGCTGCCCGGCATCAAGCTGAACACTTCGCCGAAGGATTTCGCGCCGATCAAGCAATGGCAGCTTATGCGTTTCCAGCGAACGACATGGCATTTGTTCGGTGAGGCCATGAGCGGTGAAGCGCGCGACTAGGCCGTGTTGACGGTTTGACGGAGGAGTTCGGGTTTTGATTCAAGGCTGCCTCTCTGAGGGAGGCAGCCTTGCTCGACCGAGCCGATAGCTCCGATAGGCTAGAGCGGCCGCTCCCAGTCCTATGCCGAACCTCGCCTCGTTCATCATCTGAAACATCTACTCCATAGCCGGGTTCCCCTACCCCAGATAAATCGGTTTAGCTTGAACCAGTTGGCGCGCATGGCGCAGCAGGCCGGGGCCGTGGAAAATGACGACGCTGCGACCGAATAGGGCTCGATGAAAAAGCAAGCTCGGCGAAAGCCGCCTAAAACGAGACTTTGCCGGGTTGGTCGTCAGGCTTATCCCACTTTCAGAACGCGATCCCTGCCGCGCAGGCCCAATCTTCGGCATCGTTTGCAGAACCTCGGAGAGCCGGCCAACCGCGCACGCCTTGCTAAAATACTAGCCCTGCAGCAAATCGCATTTCATATGGCGCAGCAGATCGACCTGCTCCACAGTTTCAACCCCATCGGCCGTGACAGTCTTTCCGAGACTATGGGCGATTTCGATAACGCCGCGAACGATCGCCCGGTCTTCAGGCTGGCCAAACATATCAAATGGACATCTTTGGCCAGCGCATCCATTAGCGAATGGGGCAAGACTCGTCTTATTCGGGGAGAAGAACGGCGTTCACGACGTGGATGACGCCATTGGATTGATTGAGGTCAGGGATTGTGACCTGCGCGCGGCCACCCATTTTGTCGACGATATAAAGCTTTTTGCCCTGCAATTCCGCGGCCAATGTGTCCCCGCTCACGGTTTTCATCTCATACTTCCCGCCGTTCTGCTTTATCTTTCCGATCAGTTCCTTTCCGGACATTTCACCCGGTACGACGTGGGCAGTAAGGATCCTAACCAGTTTCGATTTACTCTCGGGCTTTAGAAGGGTCTCTACTGCTCCTTTAGGAAGCTTGGCAAAGGCTGCATTGGTCGGCGCAAACACGGTGAAGGGTCCGGGACCTTCAAGCGTTTGTACGAGGCCAGCGGCCTTTACAGCGGCGACGAGGGTCGTATGGTCCTTTGAATTGACGGCGTTCTGAATGATATTTTTGTTCGGATACATTTTTGCGCCCCCAGCCGGGACTTCGGCGTGTGCCGCTTGCAGACCGATCGGCGCTACGGTCAGGCTCGATGTCGCCAGCATTATTGTTGTCAGCATAATCTTCAGCGAATTTCCGGGCATGATGACCTCCATGCATTGCTGTTACGTTCGCTTTTCTTCTACGATGGAGGTTTGAGACTGGATCTGCTGCAACTAGCTTAGAGCGAAGTTTTTTCGGATGCAGCGATGTCCATGGCCGGTCTGCCCATGCGGATCGGCCCGTCGGTCGGTCAAGCTTCGGACAAGGCAGCCGAGGTGGATTTTATCGACCGGCGCTCACCTGCGCCTGACAATGCAGCAGCATCGCAAAATCCAGAGTTTCATCTATCCCGCCAAGGATAGGGCAACCTGATCGAATACTTCTTTTACAAGCAAATCACTCTAAGCGCGTCACCACGCATCTATAGGCTAGCCGCAGCAATGTCCCGTTAGGCCTTGTGATCAATCGAGTCCTTGTAGGCTGCGAGCGCTCGATGCCGGGCGTACTGATGGTCAACTATACGATCTGGATAGGCGACTGCTGTCTGGTCTCCATCGAGTGCCATCTTTGACATCTCCCATGGACAATGAATGAACTTATCGGGCAGGTGCCTCAATTCCGGAACCCACTGACGGACGTAGGCGCCGTCGGGATCGAATTTTTGGCCTTGAAGAATCGGATTAAAGATCCTGAAAAATGGGGCCGCGTCGGCCCCCGATCCGGCGACCCATTGCCAACTTGCCGCGTTATTTGCGCCATCGGCATCCACTAGCGTGTCCCAGAACCATGCTTCGCCTTTCCGCCAATCGATCAACAGGTCCTTCACGAGAAAAGAGGCGACGACCATTCGTACGCGATTGTGCATCCAACCGGTTGCCCACAGTTGCCGCATACCTGCATCCACCAGCGGGTAGCCGGTCTCGCCCTTCTGCCAAGCCTTGAAAGCTTTGTGGTCCGTGCGCCATGCGAAATTATCGAATCTTGGCTGCAGATTTCGTCGTGCGATGTCGGAGTTGTGGTGTAACAAGTAATATGAGAATTCCCGCCAGCCGAGTTCGGATTTGAATTTTTCGAGGTTACGTTTGGCGAATTCGGATCGAGTTGTACGTGCTGCTGCACTCGCAGCATGCCAAACTTGCCGGACCGAAATATTACCAAAGCGCAGGTACGGAGAAAGACTGGATGTAGCCGGCTGATCGGGGCGATCTCTCGAAGTGGCGTAGATTGAAAAACCATCTTCGAGGAATTCAAGCAAGCGAGCTTGCGCGGCGGTCTCGCCGGGACGCCACGCGACGCGAAGACCTTCCGCCCAATCCGGCGCCGTCGGCTGCAGACGAAGATCGCACAATCTAACGCTATGCGACTCCAGCTCGACGTTTGGTTTGAAGAAGCTCACTCGTGAGGGCGCGCGCAAAGGAGCATCTGGCTCGCCGGACGCTAACGCAGCGCGCCAAAAGGTTGAGAACACGCGAAACGGCACGTCTGTGTGTGCCGCAATGGTCCATGGTTCGTGGAGAAGATGTCCGTTGAAACTTCTGACCTCTATGTCATGCCGCTTGAGTGAAGTCTCGACACGGTCGTCTATTTGGCGTTCTGCTGCACCATACCTCCGGTTCCAGCAAACGGCGCTCGCACGACAAGTGGCAGCGAGTGGAGGGATGATCTGCGTTGACGAACCAGAAAACAGCCAAAGTTGGCCTCCGATCGCATTAAGAGCGCGATCAAGTTCCAGCAGCGCGCCATGTAACCACCAGCGAGCGGCCCCGCCGAGCTGCCTCGGCGCTTCGTCGCTCGTCTCATGAACGAAGATGCAAATTAGCGGCTGTCCGCTTCGTGATGCTGAATGAAATGCAGGATTGTCGGCCAGGCGCAAATCGTCTCGAAACCAAACGATAATAGGGTTGGCACAATCCGCGCGGTTTTGAGCAATCAAACCGGGCCTCGCCTATCTGTTCAGACGCCAGAGCTCAAAATTGAGCACCGTCGCAAACCCTACCCAGACCGCCAAAGGGATTAGACAGGCTGCAGCGATCCAATCCAGACGCCGGAAACGGTCGATGGTGAACAGGATCACAACCCATTGCGGCACGATGTTCACCAAGCCAGCGAAGGTGTTGTTCAACCCGAAAAACATCCAGGACCAGGCGGCATTCAGGGCAAGCTGGAAAAAGAACAGCACGAGTGCAGTTCTGCGGCCCATCGTGCCAGCCGGCACCTTCAGAATGCGCCAGACCGACCCGGCCATTAGCAGATAGAGCGCTGTCCATACCGGCGCGAACACCCAGTTGGGCGGATTAAAGGCAGGCTTAGCCAGGCCCGCATACCAGTTTAGAATATTTGGATAGGTCGCCCACTGTCCGAGAAGGGACACTCCGATAATCGGAATAATCGCGAATGCCCCTCGCATCCACGGAGATTGAAGGCTTCTGGTCTCTCGCTCCATAGCGGTTTCACCTGGTATAGCTTTTTGTCTCATGAGCGCTTTACGAGTTAAAGTCCTTCTTGGATCATCCAGAACCACAGGCAGATAGTTACGGAGGCCTCCTCGCCGGCTCTAGCGAGAGCGCTACGATCTGCGCTTATCGGTCTCGCGAGCGTGGCCATGAGTTGGCACAGACCTAAGAAGTCTGGCTATCCGACGTCAGGCAGGCAGGTAGGGAACGGTTTTCACCGCGCAGGCATCCGACGGGCGCCGGAGAACCGCGGGCTTCTTCCAAAGATGGGCGCTTGAAATGGTTCGCCAGCGAAAGCAGGGAGGAGCGGAAGGTCAGATTTCTCTGGGACGAGAAAAAGCGCGATCGGCGTCTCCAAAACTTTGTCTCGATCTGGCCGCGCAGTGCGGCCAAATTTGTTCATTGGCTCTTTGAAATTCGAGCTCGACAGCCCAAAAAATTTCATATTTTCAATCAATTACCACACTCCCCGCGCGAGTGACAAAAAATTTTCACTCAGCCTCTTGAAACCTGGGAAGGGCGAAACCAGCTCGACATGCGCGCGATGCCGTGGGGTCGCGCTAGCCCCCGCTCCGGTGTGTCCGGTCCGGAGCGGAGGAACCTCTCAAAATCTGTTTGTCCAGAAGGAGAACGATATGACGTTCCGTCCATTGCACGATCGTATTTTGGTCCGCCGCATCAAAGCCGAGGAAAAGACGTCCGGCGGCATCATTATCCCCGATACCGCGAAGGAAAAGCCGCAGGAGGGTGAGGTCGTCGCCATCGGTCCCGGCACTCGTGATGACGCCGGCAGATTAGTCGGACTCGACGTCAAAGTCGGCGACTGCGTGCTCTTTGGCAAATGGTCCGGCACTGAGATTAAGCTCGACGGCGAGGATCTGCTCATCATGAAGGAAAGCGACGTGCTGGGCGTGATCGAATCCGCTGCATCCACCAAGAAGGCTGCCTGACGGCTTCTTGTATCCACCGGTCAACGAAAACTGCCTATAGAAGGAGTGACCCATGGCTGCGAAGGAAGTGAAATTCCATTCCGACGCTCGCGAGAAGATGCTGCGCGGCGTCGACATTCTGGCCAATGCAGTAAAGGTGACGCTTGGCCCCAAGGGGCGCAACGTTGTCATCGAAAAGTCGTTCGGCGCGCCGCGCATCACCAAGGACGGCGTTTCAGTCGCCAAGGAAATCGAGCTTGAGGACAAGTTCGAGAACATGGGCGCCCAGATGGTGCGCGAAGTCGCCTCCAAGACCAACGACCTAGCTGGTGACGGAACCACGACGGCTACCGTTCTGGCCCAGGCCATCGTGAAGGAAGGTGCCAAGGCTGTGGCCTCGGGCATAAACCCGATGGACCTCAAGCGTGGCATCGACAAGGCGGTCGATGCTGTAGTTGCCGAACTGAAAGCCAACGCGCGCAAGGTGACCAAAAACGATGAGATTGCCCAGGTCGGTACCATATCGGCCAACGGCGACGCGGAGATCGGCCGCTTTCTGGCGGAAGCCATGCAGAAGGTCGGCAATGAGGGCGTCATCACAGTGGAGGAGGCCAAGACCGCCGAGACTGAGCTGGAGGTGGTCGAGGGCATGCAATTCGACCGAGGCTATCTATCGCCTTATTTCATCACCGACCAGGACAAGATGCGTGTCGAACTGGAAGAGCCTTATGTGCTCATCCATGAAAAGAAACTCGGCAATCTCCAGGCAATGCTCCCGGTACTGGAGGCGGTGGTGCAGTCTGGCAAGCCACTGCTCGTCATCGCCGAGGATGTAGAGGGCGAGGCTCTGGCGACGCTGGTGGTCAACAAACTGCGCGGCGGTCTGAGGGTGGCAGCCGTCAAGGCGCCGGGCTTTGGCGACCGCCGCAAGGCCATGCTGGAGGATATCGCAATCCTCACCGGTGGAACTGCGATTAGCGAAGATCTCGGTATCAAGCTTGAAAACGTCACCTTGAAGATGCTCGGGCGCGCCAAGAAGGTAGTGATCGAGAAAGAGAACACCACCATAGTGGACGGCGCCGGTGAGAAGGCGAAAATCCACGGACGCGTGAAGCAGATCAAGGCTCAAATGGACGAGACGACCTCTGATTACGACCGCGAGAAGCTTCAGGAGCGGTTGGCCAAACTGGCGGGCGGGGTTGGCGTCATCCGTGTTGGCGGCGCGACGGAAGTGGAGGTTAAAGAGAAGAAAGATCGTGTCGATGATGCGCTGCACGCTACTCGTGCTGCCGTCGAGGAAGGCATCCTGCCCGGAGGCGGCGTAGCCTTGCTACGGGCAGCAAAGGCGCTGGAAGGCATCCAGATTGAGAATTCCGACCAGAAATATGGCATCGACATCGTGCGCAGGGCAATCGAGGCCCCAGCCCGGCAGATTGCCGAGAACGCTGGCGTCGAAGGCTCAATAATCGTTGGCAAGCTGCGCGAGAATGATGACTACGCCTATGGTTGGAACGCCCAGACGGGTGAATTCGGTGACCTCTATATGCAGGGTGTGATTGATCCGGCCAAGGTAGTTCGCACAGCTTTGCAGGATGCAGCTTCCGTCGCTGGCCTGCTAGTGACCACCGAGGCAATGGTCGCCGAGAAGCCGAAGAAGGAAGCCTCAGGCGTCAGCATGGACTTCTGAACCATTGACAAGTTTGCCCGCTCCCACAATGAGGGGAGCGGGCATCGCAGTAATAATTTGATAAGCCTGCCCCGGTCGATCGATCCCATCTAGAACCGGCCGACTGCGTTTCCCGCCCTTGCGGATCCGGGCATCCGCCATCGCCACCTCAGTCGCCGCTGTTCGTCTGGCTCAATGGCCGGATAGCTCTGGTGGCCGTCACCGCGCATTGATTGATGGCCGTCCTCAACGTCATCGAGGCGCCTTGGAACGCGGACACTGGCGGCGATCGTATCTGCTTCCGACGCTACCGCTGGCCGCAGGAATGGCGGTGACGAACTGATTTGCCTGCGAAATCCGTGTGGGCTCGCTGCCTGCGTGGCGGAAACCGTTACCCCGCCTTGGCCATCGTCGAGGCGGTGAACAAATATGCGCAGGTTGCCGCAGTTGCGGTCAGGATAATCCCCCACATCATGTCGACGACACTGACCGAGACAGACCAGTTCTTCAGCGTGGCTAAATTGGTCATGTCGTAAGTGCCGTATGCAACCAGCCCCAGAAGCGCACCATTAACCAGCGCCGCCGTCCAGCTTGCGCCATTGACCGCCGGCATTACCGCAAAGTGCACAATGCCTGCGACATAAACGAGATAGAAAATCCCTGCGACACCGAAGTTCGGCTGGTCGAGCAGCAGGACACCGATGCGGCTGCGATAGAAGCTGGTGGAGAGGGTCGACAGCCAGACGAAGTCCAGGCCGAAGAATACCACGGCGGTGGCGGTATAGGCGGCGGCGTAACTGATGATCATTCTTGCTCTCGGCTTCTCTCGGGAGGGGCGCCCGGTCAGATGCCCAGGATGGGCTGGATCGCGCGAACGATCCAGCTGCGGAACTTCAGGGGCGCGTCCGTCACCGCAAGGCAGATGCAATCCGCCTCCGGTGTGGCTATGGGCTGGTGCGTCAGGCTGGCGTCGGCGTCTTCAAGATCTCCGCGCGAAAACACGTCGTCGCCATCGACAAATCTGCCACTGAGCACCAGCGTCAGTTCGCGCCCGCCGTGACTGTGCTCGGGCACCGGCTTTCCGGCAGGGATGCGCAGCAATCGCACCTTGGTTTCACGGTCGGCCGTCCTGATCGGAATCTGATAGGCACCGCGCCCGAGCGGCCGCCATTTGAGGGAATCAATGTCGCCGCCGATATAGGAGCGCAGCGGCTCCGGCAAGCCGCCGCTGCGGCCGGCGGGCGGTGTTTCGCGGGGGCTGGTTGCCGTCGCACTCTTCGGCGCCTGGTGCAGGCGGCCACGCACGCTCGTCCAGGAATCGTCGAGCTCGGCATCGTTGGCCATGGTCTCGAGCAAGTTGCCCCCAATGCTTTCGGCTACGATCAGGCGGCCTCGGCAAGACGGACAGAGGGCAAGGTGCGTCGCGACTGCAATGCTCCAGCCTTCGGCGAGACTGCCAGCAGCATAGCTGACGAGCAGGTCGTCGCTGATATGGTGACGGATAGTCACGACAGGTCTCCAGATTGGGCGAGCGCAGCCCGCAGTTTGTCGAAGGCGAGGCGCAGGCGCGACTTGACCGTACCCAAGGGAAGGTTCAGGCGCGATGCGATTGCACTGTGGGACTGGTCTTCGAAGAAGGACAGCTTCAGCAGAGCCAGCTGTTCCTCGGGCAGCGTGGCTATCGCCTGGTGGAGTTGCTCCGAAGCTTGCCGTGCATCGAGCTCGGCATCGGCCGGCGCAATGTCATCAGGGACGAAAGCAGGGTCATTGGGGTCGAAATCCGGGCGCTTCTCGCGCCGGAACGCGTCAATGCGCAGATTGCGCGCGATAGTGAAGATCCAGGTCGATACCGCGCCCTTCGATGGGTCGAAGCTCTCGGCCTTGTTCCAGACCGCGATCATGGTCTCCTGCATCAACTCCTCCGCCAGCTGGCTGTCGCCGGCCATGCGCCCCATGTAGGCCTTCACGCGCGGTGCGAAGTGACGAAAAAGAGTCTCGTAAGCGTCGATATCCCGCCGCGCGCCGACCGCGCAGAGCAACTCGCGCATATCAGCGCCCTTGTCGGTGTCAATCTGGCGGCGCATACCCACAATTCCCAATTCGCAATGCCGCGGCGCGGGGCGCCGATGTCCCACAATAGAGCGTTTCTGCCACGCCGGCGCACCTATGCGAACGATTGTGTTCATGCCGTGGATACGTCATCGAACAGCAGTCGGATCACCCATTCACCAAATTTCCGCTCCGACCGATCCAGCGCGACCATCGCTGCGTATCAGCAGATGACGCGGTCGCAGGATTGGAAAGGCAGAAAGTGCGAATTCATAACAACAAGAAGTTGCCGGACCATGCACGCCGCGTGGCAGTAGTTGGCGCTGGGATCTCGGGCCTTTCGGCAGCCTGGCTGCTCAGCCCCAAGGTTAGCGTGACCCTCTACGAAGGCGAAAAGCGCCTCGGCGGTCATTCCAACACGGTCTTGGTTCCGACGAAGGATGGGATCCTTCCTGTCGATACCGGGTTCATCGTCTACAATGAGCGCAACTATCCGAACCTCGTTGCTCTGTTTAACGAAATCGGGGTTCAGACGGTCGCCTCCAACATGTCCTTTGCCGCCTCCCTCGAGGGCGGAAAACTCGAATATTCCGGCTCCGGCCTCAATGGCTTGATTGGCCAGAGAGGCAACGTCCTTCGACCGCGTTTCTGGCGAATGATCCGAGACATATTGCGTTTCTACCGCGACGCACCGGCTCTGCTGCTTCGCGCCGACCTCCATGGCGTCAGCCTAGGGGAATATCTCGATCGCAACGACTACGCGCCGGCATTCATCGAGGACCATCTGCTGCCAATGGGCGCGGCGATTTGGTCAACCACCGCGCGCGAGATGCGCGACTATCCGCTTCTTGCCTTCGTCAGGTTCTTTTCCAGCCATGGCCTTCTCAGCCTCGACGACCGTCCGAAATGGCGAACCGTTTTAGGCGGCAGCCGCGAATACGTTCAACGTCTGAGCGCCAACCTCGAGGACGTTCGATCCGGTGTCGAGGTTGCCAGTATTTCGCGCGAGAATGATCGCGTCGTGATCACCGACACGGCAGGAAATGCCGACGCCTTCACTGATGTCGTTATTGCTACCCATGCCGATCAGGCGCTCGGCCTGTTGGCCGACCCTGACGATGAGGAGCGGGCCCTGCTCGGCGCCTTCCGCTATACCAACAATCTGGCCGTGCTGCATACCGACGAAAACCTGATGCCGAAGCGCCGGCGTGTCTGGTCGAGCTGGAACTATATCGGCGAAAGCAGCGACGAAAACGCCCAGCCGCTGTGCGTTACCTATTGGATGAACCGGCTGCAGAACCTCGACAGGCGCCACCCCCTGTTCGTGACGCTCAACCCGACTCGCGAGATTGCGCCAGCGAAGGTCATCGGACGCTATAGCTATACGCATCCACTGTTCGACCAGCGCGCACTCGACGCCCAGCAACAGCTCTGGCGCCTGCAGGGCAGGCGACACACCTGGTTCTGCGGTGCCTATTTCGGATACGGCTTCCATGAGGACGGCTTACAATCGGGGCTGGCTGCGGCCGAGAGCGTCGCCCACGTGCGACGGCCATGGCGGGTTAGCGCCGAATCTGGGCGGATCGTGCTCCAGCCCCAACTGGAGGCGGCGGAATGAGCGGCCAGTCAGCGCTTTTCCTGGGCGACGTCATGCATGTGCGCGCAAGACCGCGCCGGCACCGGCTGCATTATCGCGTCTTTTCGTTGCTGCTCGATTTCGATGAACTGCAGGACGTAAGCGCCGCGTCCTGCCTGCTGGGCTATAACCGCCGAGCCGTGCTGAGCTTCTGGGATGCGGACCATGGCGACGGCAGTGCCGGAGGCCTTCGTGCCTGGGTCGAAGCGCAACTGCATGCGGCTGGCGGTTGGGAGGAGAACATGAGCATTCGTGTCCTCTGCTACCCCCGCATCTTCGGCTACGTCTTCAATCCGCTGACGGTCTATTTCTGCTATGCGTCCAGCGGCCCGCTGCGGGCCATCCTCTATGAGGTCTGCAACACTTTCGGCGAGCGCCACACTTACGTGATTCCCGTCGAGGATGGCGGAAGGGGGACGGTTCGGCAGGGCTGCGCCAAGGAGCTCTATGTTTCTCCCTTTATGCCGATGTCGTGCTTCTACCGTTTCCAGATTAAGCCGCCGGGCGACAAGGTGCTTGTCCGCATCGATGAATCCGATGCCGACGGGCCGCTTCTCGTCGCCTCTTTCTCGGGCCGGCGCGAGCCGCTGTCGGACCGCGCGCTTCTCCGCGCGCTCTTCCGCTACCCGCTGATGACGCTCAAGGTGACCGTGGGCATTCATTGGGAGGCGCTGCGCATTTGGTGGAAGGGCGTTCCCGTTCACCGGCATCGCGCCGCAGCCAACAGGGTCGCCACGACCAGCGCCGGCAACATTCCAGGACACAGGCATCCATGAGCAGTATCGAAGGAAATTCAATCCCGGCGAGAAGCGGTAGCCAGCCGCTATGGGCGCATCTTCTTTGTGGCTGGGCCGACAGGATCGCCATAGGCCAGATCACCATCCGTTTCCCAAACGGCAGAACGCACGTTGCGCAAGGCGCATTACCCGGTCCGTCGGCCAGCCTCAACGTGCGTTCGAGCAAGCTGGTATGGAAGCTGGCAAGCGGCGGCGGCCTTGGCTTTGCCCGCGCTTATCTCGACGGCGATTGGGATAGCCCCGATCTCGGCACCGTGCTGGAGCTGGGTATTGCCAATGAAGCGGCGCTCGCCACTGTCCTCGACGCGCCGGGGCCAGCCAGGCTTGTCGCATTCCTGCGGCATCGGCTTCGCGCCAACACGCGCACCGGCAGCCGGCGCAACATTGCCTTCCACTACGATCTCGGCAACGACTTCTACCAGCAATGGCTCGACGAAACGATGACCTATTCGTCGGCGATGTTCCTGCGCGACGACCAGTCCCTGGCCGACGCCCAGCGGGCCAAGTATGCCCGCATCGTCGAAGCATTGAAGCTTGGTCCGGATGATCATGTTCTGGAGATCGGCTGCGGCTGGGGCGGTTTTGCCGAATATGCGGTGCGCCAGACGGGCTGCCGGGTAACCGGGCTCACGCTTTCCCGCGAGCAGGCCGAGTTCGCACGGGACCGCCTGGCCGGGACTGGTCTTGACGACAAGGTGGAAATCAGGCTTCAGGACTACCGCGACTGCGCTGGCCGGTTCGACAAGATCGTTTCCATCGAAATGTTCGAGGCTGTCGGAGAGGAGAACTGGCCGACCTATTTCGACGTGCTCCGATCGCTCCTGAAGCCCGGCGGTCGCGCCATGGTCCAGACCATCACCATTGCCGACGAACATTTCGCCCAATATCGCCGCAACGCCGACTTCATCCAGACCTACATCTTTCCGGGCGGCATGCTGCCATCACCAACGGCCTTCACCTCCATTGCGACGGAGCGGGGGCTGACCGTGCGGGACCGAAAATTCTTCGGGGCCGACTACGAAAGGACGCTGCTTGCGTGGGACAGGGCGTTCATCGCGGCGTGGCATCGCATCGAGCGGCTTGGCTTCGATTCGCGGTTCAAGCGCATGTGGCACTACTATTTGCACTATTGCGCGACCGGCTTCCGCAGCGGAAGAATTGATGTGGGTCAGTTCATGCTGCAGCGCGATTGACCGACCTGGGGCCGGATGGCGGCGGATCCGTCAACTGCGGATCATGCGCCTAGTTACGGCAAAGCGCAGTCTTGCCGGCAATGCCGCCAGAAGTTTCATCGACAGCACCATCTTCCAGGGAAACGCAATTTCGAAGTGTCGGGATTTCAGCCCCGCCATGATGTGATCGACAGCCATATCGGCGGAAATGAGAAATGGCATCGGAAAGTCATTCTTCTGCGTCAGCGGCGTATCGACAAAACCCGGATTGATGAGACTGAGGCGCACATTGTGCGCGGCGAGTTGAGGATAGAGCGCCTCGCACATATTGATCAGCGCAGCCTTGGTTGCCCCATAAGCGGCAGCGCCCGGCAGCCCGACATAACCGGCGACCGAGGAAACAACGGCGATATGCCCGCCCCCTCGCGCCATCATCCGCGGAATCAGTGCGGCCAGGCAATGGACGTTGCCCATCAGATTGACCTCGACCGTTGCACGAAAGGCCGCGACGTCGAGGCCTGTGGCCGAGTCGCGGGCATAGGTGCCGGCGTTGAGCACTGCAAGCTCAGGCCGCCCTAGGGCATTTTCGATGCGGGCGACGGTCTCTAAGGTCGCCTCCGCATCCGTGACGTCGAGCGGAAACGCGTGAATGCGTCCTGGCGCTTCGGCCGCCAGTGTGTCGAGGCTTCGCTCTGTCCGTGCGCTTACGGCGACGTTCCAGCCCTCTCGGGCGAGGCGCAGCGCCAGGGCGCGGCCGATGCCGGAGCCGGCGCCGGTAACCCATGCCGAGCGGCAGTTCGTCGCCCCAGCCTGAGCGCGTGCGCCAGCATTCGTATTGTCCTGCATGCCCTTCCCTCGCAAAACCCGGGTTACACTTCTGTTACGGGCGAAATCGCAATTGGTTCAGGGGCGCGCATAAAATCGTTAACCCAGCGGCAAATCCTCACTGTCTCTGCGGGTCTGGCTTCGCGATGATCTCTGGCCGATAACCCGGCACTCAATGCCGCCGCCCTGGTCTAGAGCGGTGGCGCCGCATTTCTGTGCGCAAACGGACTCCGAGCTCGCGCTTCTTGTCGCGGCCTTGTGGGCCTCGGCAAAAATCTCGCATCGCCAAGGGCGTTGCCTCTGAGGCCGACATCGAGCTACCGGTCGGAATTAGGTGCTCGGCCCTCCTTGCTTAACTGTCAGGGAAGCCACGGACTGACAAGGAAGCCGCGGTCATCAGCTCCGACCAAAGCGACACGAGCCCGTGCCTTCTCCGTCTCATCGATGGCTCCCACGATCAGACTTCCCCTCCCCTCCCGGAGCGGGAAATCCTCTATCGTCCCGCGAGCGGTGACAAAGCTGCCATGACGGGGCACATCGTAACGCCAGGGAACCAGTGCGCCGACGTGCTTCTCGGGCGCACGCAAAGTTCGTGACAGAACCCCTTGCAGGCATGTGCGGTATTGATCACGCCCGAAGCGCCTCTTCTTCCAAAAGGAGCCGATACAATGTGGCGTAGAGATCATCAGCACTAAACTTGGAAGGATCAAATCCGCTTTGCGATCCAATCGAGTTTAATGCGCCGGCATGATCGGGAGAGCCACTGACCAGAGCCATCGCCCATCGATCGAACTGGCGATATTCGATCGGCTCGACAGCGAGAAGTGAAACATCACCATGACGATCGTCCTGCTGAATACGCTCGAAGGTCGCCTCCACATCTTTCAGATGCCCCTCCAGAACCTGGCCAAAACAGCCGAGATTGAAAATTAAGGCGCCAGTCACCTTGGAGCGCAGATTATTTTCGCGACTGGTCGCAAGGATCTGCTCGATCGCCTGTTTAAATTCCTCTCCAGCTTTGGCTATCCTGCTTCGGCTGTAATAAACGAGCCGATAAAGTTCGTTACTCACTCTTAAGCCTTTCTTACTGATTGATTCCATGAGCGCAAAAATGCACCGACATCAGCCAAGGGAATTGGCCTTCCGGTGAGATAGCCTTGTACAGATGTGCAGCCTTCCAAGCGCGCTCGCTCTAATTGCTCCTCGGTTTCGACTCCTTCCGCAATGGTTTTCATGCCGAGACTCACGCCCAGTCCTGCAACCGCCCTCAGCACGGCCCGGCACTCAACCCGATCGTCGGCTCCGCGGATGAATGACTGGTCGATTTTGATCTTGTCGAAGGGAAACTTTTGCAGATAGCTAAGCGAGGAATATCCCGTTCCGAAATCATCCATGGACACCTGCACCCCGTGAGCCTTGACGGCACTGAGCGTCGCGAGAACTTCGTCCGTGTAATTTAAAAGGGCGCTTTCGGTGATTTCGAGCTCGAGCCGCTGCGGTGCCAAACCGGACTTCGTTAAAGCAGACATAATTGTATCGGCAAGGTTACCTCCCCTAAATTGCATGGGGGACACGTTGACCGACACGGATAAATCATCCTGCCATGTAGATGCATCGCTGCACGCCGTTCGCAGTGCCCACTCACCGATCTGGACGATCAAGCCGGTTTCTTCAGCCAGAGGAATAAAGTCTAGCGGCGAAATGACCCCACGCTCAGGATGGTGCCATCGAATGAGTGCCTCAAATCCGGATACGCGGTTCTTGGCGAGATCGATTTGGGGCTGATAGACAAGCCCGAACTGCTTGAAAGCCAGCGCTTTCCGGAGATCGATCTCGATCGCCCGCCGACGCTGCATGTTTTCACGTAGTTCCGGATCGAACAAGGCGAATCGGGCGCGGCCACCATGCTTCGCTCGGTAAAGCGCGAGGTCAGCGTTCTGCAGGAGTCTCTCCCCGGAGTGCACATCAGTTTCCAAGAAAGCGATGCCGATACTCAGGCCGATATTCACTGAATGGCCGTTGATCACATAGGTGCGACCGATGAGATCGATTAACCTCTCAGCCAAGCTCGTCGCGTCCGCGGTGCTACTGATATTTTTTTGAAGGATGACAAACTCGTCGCCGCCAACCCGCGCAATGATATCTTCCCTCCGGCATGCACTTCGCAATCGCTTGGCAACGGCCTTTAGAAGTTCGTCGCCGATCGGGTGACCCAGCGTGTCGTTGACGAACTTAAATCGATCAAGGTCCAAGGCGTACACTGCAATGTCATTGCGTACGTTCGAATCAGCTGCGATCTCCGCCTCAAGCGCGAGCAGGAGCTGCGTACGCCCAGACAGCCCCGTAAGCTCATCCAAGGGAAATGAACAGGGCCCAGGCCCTTGAATCTCTGTCGGCGTCAAAGCTACCACTATCTGGCTTTCCTCGGGCGTTTCCCACATCACGTGGGCACCGCCATCGCCCGCTCCGACGATGCTCGGCAGTCGAGCACCGGTCGGCCGCTGAATATCCGATGTGGGTTTTCGAAATCGGCACGCCTGGAAAACCCGGCTAAAGAACGCCTGTTGACTAACCGGATCATCCCCTGCGAGTTGCATTGCTGCATCATTCGCATATCGAACGCTCCCATCATAACCGAATGCAAAAATGGGCTGACGAAGTCGATAAAGGTCGATGGACTGTTCTGCTTCGCTCGCAGCAACGATCGTCTTCGAAGTGCTCATGAGTAACATCCTTGCATGCGCCCTCCTGCTGGCCCGGCTACTGTTGACCTCCGTGACCGCCGGTAGCCGTACGGTATAAAGTCCGTAGCCACATCACGTGCGATGATGGAAATTTCGCTCTCCGTCAGGAAACAGCGCGAACTCAGATCTAGGCAGCAGCTAACAACCATCCAGTTGGGAGGCGTTGGCTTATACCACCCGCCAACGGTGAATGATAAAAACCTCCAACTTTATTCTTGGTGAGCGATAGCAAAGGGTAAAGAAGTTGGAATGGAGGCAAGTCTGCGATCTGACCGGCCCACGAGATTGCAGTTTAACGATATCTTTTGGGGCTGGACCAAGCTGAGACCACCGCGGTCGGACCGATCGAAGCTGGCGTAACACCCCTCATTGAGGGACGCGAGATCATCGCCGAATTCCACCTGATAGTCCGGCGCAAGGTTGAGGCGGGACTACCCGTGGATCGAGCGCGCCCGCGCAGGTCTGATCGCCTGTTCGCCGGCGGCGTCGCGACGGATGAAGCGGCGGTTCGAGCGGCGATCACTTCGTCTTGCTTCAACGGACAGACTGAGGGTCAGATCACCAAGCTCGATGCATACCCTCTGACCGATGGCGGCGACGATCGTGACACCTTCCGAGCCTCGCTTACAGCAGCAATTTCATAACCTCGGGTGATGCGCGAACCGTGGGCGAAGCTACAGAGGTCGCTATGCGGTGCCGACACGCTGAAGAGCGTAACATCGTTTCATTCGGCAGCTGGCACGGCGACTTCTTCCCTCAGGCCGGATGCCATTGGGTAGCAGGGCATGGCAAGGTCGACAGTGTGTTGTCCACTAGCGTAAACGGTGAGCACTGGGGACGGACGCGGTGCTCGATTCCGGCGGCGGCGCGACCTGGACCACGACGGTGTACGGCGCGCCACCGCGCTGTATATTGAGCTTCACGTCCTGGCCGATGCGAGCTAGCCCCACTTTGTTGCGCAGCTGCGCCGCGGTGCGGATCGGACGGTCATCGGCCATGGTGACGATGTCGCCCCTGCGCAGGCCCGCTTTTTCCGCGGGGGAATCCGGCGCGACCTCCGCAATCATGGCCCCCTCGTTGCGGCCTCTGTTAACGGACGGATGCAAGTCCTTGACCGAGACGCCGATGCGGCCTCGCTTGACCCGTCCCGTTGAGATGATCTGCTCCATCACCCGCCGTGCCATGTTGACCGGAATCGCAAAGCCGATGCCGACATTGCCCCCGGCAGGCGAGATGATTGCGGAGTTGATGCCGATCAGCTCACCGCGCAGGCTGACGAGCGCACCGCCGGAATTTCCGGGATTGATTGCGGCATCGGTCTGGATGAAATCCTCAAAGCCCTGCTTGTCGAGGCCGGTGCGGCCAAGCGCGCTGACGAGACCGGACGTGACTGTCTGGCCGAGCCCGAAGGGATTGCCGATCGCAAGAACGAAGTCACCGACCTCCAGCGCGTCGCTGTCGCCAAGCGGGAGCGCCCTCAACCCGGCTGGTTTCTGAATCTGCAGCACCGCGACATCGGTCGGCGGGTCGCGCCCGATCACCTTCGCGGAGAACTGCCGGCTGTCTTTGGTCGTGATCTGGACCGTGGACGCGCCCTCGACCACATGATTGTTGGTTAGCACATAGCCGCGCTGGGCATCGACGATGACGCCGGAACCGGTGGCGTTGACCTCCTTCTCGATCTGCTTAGGGGTGTCGAAGAATTCGCGGAAGATCGGATCACGGTACAACGGATTGTCCTCGCGGACGCGCCCGTGCACGGAAATGTTGATGACTGCAGGCGTGACCTGACGAACCAG
>Ga0182736_1001548_pt1 | contig 21714 bp, 15 predicted proteins | sample eDN5th30CKraftBY_FD_128882 | JGI IMG/M metagenome (GOLD analysis project Ga0182736, IMG submission 128882) | Enriched backyard soil microbial communities from Emeryville, California, USA - eDNA 5th pass 30_C Kraft BY (version 2) (version 2) | ecosystem: Environmental > Terrestrial > Soil >... | reverse complement strand
GCTCCGAGACGAGCCCGCCGGGCGCCGTGCCCCTCTCAGGTGATCGGCGAACCAGGGACATGAGCGCGCTGGAGTGCGCCCACATCCCGCAAATGACGATCATCCAAGGTGGGGCCACGCCCTCCGAGCCCGCGCCCCACTCGGGTGATCGGCGTACCCGGGACATGAGCGCCCCCGAGTGCGCCGGCGTCCCGCGAATTCCGGCTCGTCCGACGATGCGCAAGCGCGAACGTCTGCCCGAGACGGGCTTCCCATCTGCCACCGTTCGTCACGATGCACCGATGCCGATCGACGATCTGCTGCGGCGCCAAGGCGGGCTCGTCTCCGTCGCGCAGGCGCGGGAGAACGGTGTCGCGCCGCGGACGTTGCAGCAACGGGCCCGATCCGCGGGATGGGCGAGGCTGCACCCGGGTGTGTACCTCGCGGCGGGTCATCGGCTCACCGACGAGGTGCGCGTTCGAGCGGCCTGGCTCTGGGCGGGTCCCGATGCCACCGTCTCGGGGCCCGCGGCCGCGTACTGGCTCGGGATGCTGCCGTCGGCTCCGGACCCCGTGGAGCTGACCGTGCCCGCCCGGACGAAGCCGCGAGCACAGCCCGGCGTGCGGATCCGGCGACGCGACCTCAGCCACCTGGACCGCATCGGCCAGCGCGACATCTGGCTCACCGGCGCCGCGCTGACCGTCCTCGACACAGCGGTCACGCTTCCCGACGGTGCGGCGTTCCTCGACCGGGCGCTGCAGCGACACATCAGCTTCGCGGCGCTGCACCGCGCCCATTGCCGAGCGATCGGACGCCGGGGATCACCGAGAGCCGGGGAGCTACTCACCGCGGCTGCCGACCGGGCAGGCTCGGTCGCAGAGCGCTTGCTGGTCAGGTTGCTGCGGGAGGCGGGGATGCGCGGCTGGCGGGTCGACCATCCGTTCCAGGAGTTCCGGATCGACATCGCGTTCCCGGCCCGCCGGCTGGCGATCGAGGTCGACGGCTGGGCCTGGCACGTCGACCCGGCTCGCTTCCGGGCCGACCGCCGCAAGGGCAACGCATTGGTCACGCAGGGCTGGACGCTCCTCCGCTTCACCTGGCACGACCTCACGACGGACCCCCAGGCCGTGCTCGCCACCATCGCCGCCCTGGCCCGTGCCGCGTGACGTTGATCGAGGTGCACGGGACATCGGCGCACCAGGATGCGCTCGAGTCCCGCAGATGGTGATCACCCCGGCGCCGAACGGCCCCGCCGGCACCGCCGGGGCACCCAAGGCCGTGACGCCGAGGCGCCGGCGGGGCAGGGTGCGCTCCCGACTTTGCGCCCGCAGGACGTCCGGCAGGGCGAGGAGGGCGGTCCGGGTCAGGCGGAGCGGGCGGCGGGGCGGTCGTCGGGGGTGGGCTCGTCGGGCGCCGCGGGCTCCAGCTCGCCCGCGGCCCAGAGGGCGGCGTAGCGCCCACCCGCAGCGAGCAGCTCGGCGTGTGTGCCCTGCTCGACGACGCGGCCACCGTCGAGGACGACGATCCGGTCGGCGCGGGCGGCGGTGGCCAGCCGGTGGGCGACGACGAAGGCGGTGCGCCGCGAGGTCAGGTGGTCGCCCGCGGCGAGGACCGCGGCCTCGGTGGCGGGGTCGAGGGCGGCGGTTGCCTCGTCGAACACGAGGATGTCGGGGTCGACCAGCTCGGCCCGGGCCAGCGCGACGAGCTGGCGCTGCCCCGCCGAGAGCCCCTGCCCGCGTTCCCCGACGGGGTGCCGGAATCCGCCGGGCAACGAGCTGACCAGCGGCAACGCTCCGACGGCCCGGGCGGCGCGTTCGATCCGGGCCGGCGAGGCGTCGGGCCGGCCGTAGGCGATGTTGGCGGCGATGTCGCCGGTGAACAGGTGCGGCTCCTGGGGTACGACGCCCAGGTGCTGCCGGTAGTCCGTCAGCGGGAAGCGGCGCACGTCGACGCCGTCGACGAGCACGGCGCCGGCGCCGACGTCGTAGAACCGGCTGATCAGCTTCACCAGCGTCGACTTCCCGGCACCTGTGGGCCCGACCAGTGCGACGGTCTCCCCCGGCTCGACGGTGAGGGAGATTCCGACGACGGCGGGGTCGGCGGCCGCGTCGTAGCGGAAGCAGACGTCGCGCAGCTCGACCCGGCCGCGCAGCCGGGCCGGGACCGCCACCGCGGGTCCGACGCGCTCGTCGGGTCGGGCGGGGACGGAGGTCGGGGTGCGCAGCAGCTCCGAGATGCGGGTGAGCCCGACGCGGGCCTGCTGGTACCCGTCGAACACCTGCGAGAGCTGCTGGACCGGGGTGAAGAACATGCCCAGGTACAGCAGGAAGGCGGTGAGGACGCCGGGGGTGAGGTCGCCCGCGGCGACCCGGGCCGCGCCGACGCCCAGGACGAGGGCCTGCGCGATGTCGGACAGGTAGGCGACGCCCGGGAAGTAGGTCGCGATGTAGCGCTGGGCGCGCATCCGGGTGCGGCGGTAGGCGTCGCTGCGGGCACCGAAGGCCCGGGCGCTGTGCTCCTCGCGCACGAACGCCTGCGCGACCCGCACCCCGGACACGTTCTCCTGCATGTCGGCGTTGACGGCGCTGACCTTCTCCCGGGCCTCGGCGTAGGCGCGGGACGAGAGGCGTCGGAACACGACGGTGGCGGCGGCCAGCAGCGGCACGACCGAGAGCGCGACCAGGGCCAGCTGGGCGTCGGTGACGAGCAGCGCGACGGCCACGCCCACCACCGTCAGCAGGCTGACGACGGCCTGCACGAGCCCGGTCTGCAGGAACGTCGACAAGGCGTCGACGTCGGTGGTCATCCGGGTCATGATCCGGCCGGACAGCTCGCGCTCGTAGTAGTCGAGCCCGAGCCGCTGCAGGTGCGCGTAGCTGCGGACGCGCAGCGAGTACAGCAGGCTCTCGCCGGTCCGCGAGGTCACGACCGTCTCGGCCGCGACGACGAGCCAGCTGACCGCGACCAACCCGATCCCGAGCAGCGTCGCGACGACGATGGCGCGCCCGGACCCGCCGGTGATCCCGGAGTCGACGGCGTAGCGGGCGATGCTCGGGAACGCCAGCGAGCTCAGCGCGTCGAGCGCGACGAGGACCAGGCCCAGCGCGAGCAGGCCCCGGACGGGACGCAGGATGCGGCCGAGGCGGGCACCGTCGAGCGGCGAGGTGGGGTCGGTGTCGCCGAGCCGGGGCTCGTCGGTGGCGGGCGGCAGGGCCTCCACCCGCTCGAGGAGCTCGGGCGTCGCCGGGATTCCCCCGACGAGCGCGCTTGCGCCCGCGCTGCCGCGCACCCCGCCGCTCGACGCCGCGGCCGCCCGCACCGCACGGGCCGACCCGGCCCGGTCCTCGACGACGTCCGGCCAGAGCTCCGGGGTGACGCCGTCGGCGGTCGCCGCGGGCAGGGCCCCTCGGACCGCCTCCGGGGCCGGCGCGTCGGGAACAGCGGGACCGTCGAGATCTGCACCGTCGAGATCAGCACCGTCGAGATCAGCACCGTCGAGGTTTGGGCCGTCGGCGGCGAGCAGCGTCCGGAACAGCGGGCAGCGCGCCATGAGCTCGGCCTCGGTGCCGACGTCGACGACGCGCCCCTCGTCGAGCACCGCGATCCGGTCGGCCAGCGCCAGCGTCGACCGGCGGTGGGCGACGAGCAGCGTCGTGCGGTCCGCGGTCAGCGAGCGCAGCGTCGAGTGGATCGCGGCCTCGGTGGCGGTGTCGACGGCCGACGTCGCGTCGTCGAGCACCAGCACCCGGGGGTCGGTGAGCATCGCGCGGGCCAGCGCGATCCGCTGCCGCTGCCCGCCCGACAGCGTCAGCCCACGCTCGCCGACGAGCGTGTCGTACCCCTCCGGGAGCGCCTCGACGAACCCGGCGACCTGCGCGGCCTCGGCCGCGGCCCGGATCTCGGCCTCGGTGGCGTCGGGGCGGCCGTAGCCGATGTTGGCCCGGATGGTGTCGGAGAACAGGAACGCCTCCTCGAACACCACCCCGAGCTCGGAGCGCAGGTCGGCCAGCCGCAGCCGGCGCAGGTCGACCCCGCCGAGGCGCAACGCGCCCACCTGGGGGTCGTAGAACCGCGGCAGGAGCAGTGCGACGGTGGACTTCCCGGACCCCGCCCCACCGACGAGCGCCATGGTCTCGCCGGGCTGCACGTGCAGGGACACGCCGTCGAGCACCGGGTCGCGGCGGGTGTAGCCGAACACGACCTCGTCGAGCTCGATGTCCAGCGGCCCCGCGGGCAGCGACGCCGGCTCGTCGGGGTCGGTGACCTCGGAGGTGGCGTCGACGAGGTCGTACACCCGCTCGACGCCGGCCCGCGCGAGCTGCGCGGACACGATCAGCGAGCCCACCAGCCGGGCCGGCCCGACCAGCTGCGCGACGTAGGTGGTGAACGCCAGGAACGTGCCGATGGTGATCGACCCGCCCAGCGCGAGCGCCCCGCCGAGCCCGACGACCGCGACCTGGCCGAGGGTGGGCAGGGCGAGCAGCGTCGGGTTGAGCCGCGCGGTCATCCGCGCCGAGCGCATCCGCTCGGCGAACAGCCGCCGCGAGATCCGTTCCAGCGTGCGGACCTCGCGCTCCTCCTGCCCGAACCCCTTGACGACGCGCACGCCCGTGACGGTCTCCTCGACCTGCTGCGCCACGTCGGCGGCGCGCTGCTGGGCCGACCACGTGGCCGGGAACAGCACCCGCCGCGTGCGGTTGGTGACCAGCGCCGCGAGCGGCAGCATGATCAGCGCGACCACGGTGAGCAGCGGGGACAGCCACAGCATCGCGCCGATGGAGACGACCACGAGCACGACCGTCCCGGCGCTGAGCGGGACGATCTGCAGCAGGCTCTGCACGAGCTGCAGGTCGGTGATCGCCCGCGAGACGACCTGCCCGGTGCGCAGCTGGTCCTGCCGCTGCCCGTCGAGCCGCTGGACGGCCGCGAACACCTGGCGGCGCAGGTCGTGCTGCACGTCGAGTGCCATGCGGCCGGCCAGGTAGCGCCGCGCGAACGACGCGCCGAACCGGACCGTGGCCAGCGAGAGGACCGCGACGACGACGGGGACCAGCACGTCGGTGATGCCGCGGACCGCGTCGTCGATCGCGACGCGCGCGAGCAGCGGCCCCGCCGCATCGAGGCTCACGCCCAGCACGGACGCGACGAGCGCCCCGATCGTCACCCCGCGGTGACGCATGCAGGCGCCACCGAGCTTGCGGATCCAGCCGGTGCGCCCGTCCGTCGTTCCGTCCGCGGGTGCCTCCGCGGTGCGCGCTGCCGGTGCCACACGATCAGGCTATGCCCGCTCCCCGACATCCCGCCGACGTGCATCCACAGCCGTCCCGCGGTGCACGATCCGTGCCGATCGTCCCGTTCCGGTGATCGTCGGTGAGTACTAGCGTGGCGTGGGACACACCATCGCCGGACCCGGGAGCGCTCGATGACGCCGCACTTCCCCGACATCCCCTCGCTGCTCGCGCACTGGGCCACCGAGCGGGCCGACGACGAGGTCGTCCGGTTCGACGGTCGCACCTGGACGTGGCGGGAGCTGCAGGAGCGCGTGCACCGGCTCGCGGGTGCGCTGCGCGCGGCGGGTGTCGGCCCCGGCGACCGGATCGCGGTGCTCGACCTCAACCACCCGTCCTGCCTGGAGCTCACGCTGGCGTGCGCGCAGATCGGCGCGGCGAACGCCGTCGTCAACTTCCGGCTGGCGCCGCCCGAGATCGTCTACGTGATCAACGACGCCGAGGCGAAGCTGCTGTTCGTCGGCCCCGAGTTCGCGGCGGCCGCGGAGTCGCTGCGCGAGAAGGTGCCGACGGTCGAGCGGCTGGTCCGCATCGGGGGCGCCGACGACGAGTACGAGGCGCTGCTCGCCGCGCACGACCCCGACCCGGAGGTCCACCCGGTCGCGCCGGACGACTGCTTCGTCCAGCTCTACACCTCCGGGACGACGGGCTTCCCCAAGGGCGCCATGCTCACCCACCGCGGGATGCTCGCGCACGCCGCGAACGTCCTGGCCGAGGTGCCGATGGAGGCCGGCGCCGTCGTGCAGGTCGCGATGCCGCTGTTCCATGTCGGCGGGACGAGCTACTCCTTCGTCGCGATGACCGCCGGGGCGCGGATGGTGATCATGCGCATCCCCGACCCGGCGGGCGTCCTCGATATGTTCGTCGCCGAGCGCATCACCCACACCTTCCTGGTGCCGGCGCTCATGGCCGCGCTCGCCGCCGTTCCGGACGCCGCCGACCGCGACTACTCGTCGCTGAAGATCCTCTCCTACGGCGCCTCGCCGATCCCGCTGCCCGTGCTGCGGGCCTGCGTCGCGCTGTTCCCGGGCACGTTGCAGCAGGTGTACGGGATGACCGAGGCGTGCGGCGTCGTCACCACGCTCGGGCCGGCCGATCACGAGAACCCCGACGTCGCGCACCGGCTCGTCTCCGCGGGCACGCCGATCCCGGGCGTGGAGATCGAGATCCGCGATCCCGCCACCGGCGACCGGGTGCCGACGGGCGAGCCCGGCGAGGTGTGGGTGCGCACCGAGCAGCTCATGGCCGGCTACTGGCGCAAGCCCGACGCGACCGCGGCCGCCATCACCGACGACGGCTGGCTGCGCTCCGGCGACGGCGGTCACGTCGACGCCGACGGGTACGTCTACGTCACCGACCGGATCAAGGACATGATCATCTCCGGGGGCGAGAACATCTACCCCGCCGAGATCGAACGCGTCCTCGCCGAGCACCCCGACGTGGGCGACGTCGCGGTCATCGGGGTGCCCGACGACCGGTGGGGCGAGGTCGGCAAGGCGGTCGTCGTCGCCGCGCCGGGCGCGACCGTCGACGAGGAGTCGCTGCTCGCCTACTGCCGCGAGCACCTGGCGTCGTTCAAGTGCCCCAAGTCGGTCGACGTCGTCGCGGAGCTGCCGCGCAACCCGACGGGCAAGGTGCTGAAGAAGGACCTCCGGGCGCCGTACTGGGAGGGCCGCGAGCGCCAGACGGTCTGACCCCGGGCGTCGGCACCCACGTCACCCGTCATCACCCGACCCGACCCAGCGGACGGAGGCCGTCATGGCCCTGCGCGTCGGAGACCATCTCGCGGCGAGCCTGCCCGCGCTGCGCCACGAGCCGATCGCCCGCCGGGTACGGGCGTGGTCGGGCGGGACGCTGCTGCTCGACTCCTCGCGCGCGGCGCTGGTGTGGGAGCCGGGCCGGGTCGTGCCGCAGTACGCCGTCCCGGTCGACGACGTCGTCGCCACGCTCACGCCCGACCCGGGTTACGCCGGCCGTCGCGACGGGCCCGGCGCCGTCCCCGTCGGGCCCGCCGGCGCCCAGGTGCTGACGCCCGAGACCGGGTTCGGCGTGCACAGCACACCGGGCGCGGTGCTGACGATGAGCACCGGGGCGGCGCCGTTGCGCGGGGCCGCGTTCCGCCCCGAGGACCCCGACCTCGCCGGGCACGTCGTCGTCGACTTCGCCGGCCCGGACACGTGGTGGGAGGAGGACGAGCCGGTCGTCGGCCATCCGCGCGACCCGTACCACCGCGTCGACGCGCGGCGCAGCTCCCGGCACGTGCGGATCTCGGCGGACGGGGTGCTGCTCGCCGAGAGCCGGACGCCGACGGCGGTGTTCGAGACCAACCTGCCGGTACGGCACTACCTCCCGCGGGCCGACCTCGTCGCCGACCTCGCGCCGAGCGACACCGTCACCACCTGCGCGTACAAGGGCGTGGCGAGCTACCTGTCCGCCGGCGGCCTGCCCGACGTCGCGTGGACCTACCCGCAGCCGCTGCCCGACGCCACCCCGCTCGCCGGGCTCGTCGCGTTCTTCGACGAGCGCGTCGACGTCGAGATCGACGGCGTCGCGCTCGCCCGGCCGCGCACACCGTGGTCGTAGCCGCAGCCGGGTCGCTTGACTCGTGAGTAACTTGTGGGCTACTCAACGGGCATGGCGTCGATGAAACTGTCCACCCAGATCTCCTACGGGGACGACCCGCGCGCGACGGCGGAGTCCGTCGTCGAGATGGAGAAGGCGGGACTCGACATCGTGTGGGTCGCGGAGGCCTACAGCTTCGACGCCGTCTCGACGATGGGCTACCTCGCCGCGCGCACCGAGCGGGTGGAGATCGGCTCGGGCATCCTCCCGATCTACAGCCGCACGCCCACGCTGACGGCGATGACGGCCGCGTCGCTCGACGCGCTGTCGGGCGGCCGCTTCGTGCTCGGCCTCGGCGCGTCCGGACCGCAGGTCATCGAGGGCTTCCACGGCGTGCCCTACGACAAGCCGGTCGCACGGACCCGCGAGGTCGTCGAGATCTGCCGCAAGGTCTGGGCGCGCGAGCGCGTCACCCACCACGGCCTCTACGAGATCCCGCTGCCGGAGGACCGCGGCACCGGGCTGGGCAAGCCGCTCAAGCTGATCAACCACCCGGTCCGCGCCGACATCCCGGTGTGGATCGCCGCCCTCGGCGAGCGCAACGTGGCGATGACCGCGGAGATCGCGACGGGCTGGCTGCCGCACGTCGTCGTGCCCGAGAAGGTGCGCGAGGTGTTCGGTCCCGCGCTCGAGGAGGGCTTCGCCAAGCGCGACCCGGCGCTGGGTCCGCTGCAGATGACCGGCGGCGGCTTCCTCGCCGTCGACGACGACATGATCGTGCACGCCCGCAACGCCGCCCGTGCGATGTTCGCGCTCTACATCGGCGGGATGGGCGCGCGCGGTCGGAACTTCTACAACACGGTCTTCGCCCGGCAGGGCTATCCGGACGCGGCGAGGACCGTCCAGGACCTCTACCTCGACGGACGCAAGGAGGAGGCCGCGGCGGCCCTGCCGGAGGAGTTCGTCGACGGCATGACGCTCACCGGGCCGCCCGGGAAGCTCCGCGAGCGGATCGCCTCCCTGGCCGAGGCCGGAGTGACGCACCTGCACGTCTCGCCCGTCTCGAAGGACCCGGTCGGGCTGCTGGGCCAGGTCCGGGAGTGGCTCGGCTGACCGGCGCACCCCAGTGAGCGCCGCAGCGCCCGCGAGCGCCCGCCTCACCCTCGTCACGCACGCGTCGACGGCCGCGACCGCGGCGGCCGCCTTCGCCGCCGACGAGCCGCTCGAACCCCGGGGGGCGGCGGCCGCCGGGGCCGCGCGGGGCGCGCTGTCCCGCGTCACGGCCGCGGTGTGCTCCCCCGCGCAGGCCTGCGTCGCGACGGCGGCCGCGCTGGGCCTCGCGGCCCGCCCCGCCGACGTGTGGCGCGACTGGGACCTCGGCCGCTGGCGCGGCTCCACCCTCGACGAGGTCGCCGCCGCCGAGCCGGCCGCCGTCGGGACGTGGCTCGCCGATCCCGACGCCGCCCCGCACGACGGCGAGTCGCTCACCGCACTTGCCGCGCGTGTCGCCGCCACGCTCGCCGACCCCGGGCTCGTCCCTGCGGAGGGGCGCGCGGCGCACCTCGTCGTCGTCACCCACGCGGCCGTCGTCCGGGCGGTGGTGCTGGCCGTGCTGGGTGCGCCCGCGACGGGCTTCTGGCGGCTCGACGCCGCTCCCCTCACCGCGACGGTGCTGCGCGGTGTCCCCGGCCGCTGGACGGTCCGTGCCACGGCGACCCCGCTGGTCCCGCCGCCGAGGGGGTGACCCGCCTCCCCCGCCCGCACCCCCGGACGGGGGAGGCCGAACGGTCGGTGCCGGGCGCCGACCGGCCGCCACGGAGCGAAACGTCCGGAGCGACGAACGCGACAGGGTCAGTGAGGCTCCGTGCGGTACCTCCCCGTTCGGGGGAGGACTACTCTCGAAGGGTCCCGGCGAAGAGACGACAAATCGAGCGAACCGAGGCGATTCAGCGTGTCCACCAGCAGTACCTCCGGCCAGACGAGCCAGTTCGGCCCCAACGAATGGCTCGTCGAGGAGATGTACCAGCGTTTCCTCGACGACCCGGATGCCGTCGACGCCGCCTGGCACGACTTCTTCGCCGACTACCGGCCGCCGTCCGGTGACGACGAGACCGAGTCGAACGGAACCACCTCCACCACGACGACCCCGACCGCCTCCGCGTCCGCCGCCGCTCCCCGTTCCGCCGCCGCCTCCGGGACGGCCGCGGCGAACGGCTCGGCGCCGGCCCCCGAGGACAAGGCGGAGAAGACCACCGAGAAGACCGTGCAGCAGCCCGCCACGCAGAAGCCGGCCCAGCAGGCCGACCGGTCGGCGAACGGCGCCGCCCCCGGCAAGCCCGTCGCGGGCACCACGTCGCGTGCCGCCAAGCCCGCGCCCGCCGCCGCCGAGGGCGAGGTGCTGCCCCTGCGCGGGGCAGCGAACGCCGTCGTCAAGAACATGAACGCCTCGCTCGCCGTGCCGACCGCGACGAGCGTGCGCGCCGTGCCGGCGAAGCTCATCGCCGACAACCGCATCGTCATCAACAACCAGCTCAAGCGCACGCGCGGCGGCAAGCTGTCGTTCACCCACCTCATCGGCTACGCGGTGGTCAAGGCGCTGGCCGACTTCCCGGTGATGAACCGGCACTTCGTCGAGGTCGACGGGAAGCCCACCGCCGTCCAGCCGGAGCACGTCAACCTCGGCCTCGCGATCGACCTGCAGGGCAAGAACGGGCAGCGTTCCCTCGTCGTCGTGTCGATCAAGGGCTGCGAGGAGATGACCTTCGCGCAGTTCTGGTCCGCCTACGAGAGCATGGTCCACAAGGCGCGCAACGGCACGCTCGCCGCCGAGGACTTCGCGGGCACCACGATCAGCCTCACCAACCCGGGCACCCTCGGCACCAACCACTCGGTGCCGCGGTTGATGCAGGGCCAGGGCACGATCGTCGGTGTCGGCGCGATGGAGTACCCCGCCGAGTTCCAGGGCGCCAGCGAGGAGCGGCTCGCCGAGCTCGGCATCAGCAAGATCATCACGCTGACGTCGACCTACGACCACCGGATCATCCAGGGCGCGGAGTCGGGCGACTTCCTGCGCCGGGTCCACCACCTGCTGCTGGGCGGCGACGGGTTCTTCGACGACATCTTCCGCTCCCTGCGCGTCCCGTACGAGCCGATCCGGTGGGTGCAGGACTTCGCCGAGGGCGAGGTCGACAAGACCGCGCGCGTCCTCGAGCTGATCGAGTCCTACCGCACGCGCGGCCACCTGATGGCCGACACCGACCCGCTCAACTACCGCCAGCGCCGTCACCCCGACCTCGACGTGCTCAGCCACGGGCTGACGCTGTGGGACCTCGACCGCGAGTTCGCGGTCGGCGGCTTCGCGGGCCAGCTGCGGATGAAGCTGCGCGACGTGCTCGGTGTGCTGCGCGACGCGTACTGCCGCACCATCGGCACCGAGTACATGCACATCGCCGACCCGGAGCAGCGGGCCTGGCTGCAGGAGCGCATCGAGGTCCCGCACCAGAAGCCGCCGGTCGTCGAGCAGAAGTACATCCTGTCGAAGCTCAACGCCGCCGAGGCGTTCGAGACCTTCCTGCAGACGAAGTACGTCGGGCAGAAGCGGTTCTCCCTGGAGGGCGGCGAGACCGTCATCCCGCTGCTCGACGCCGTGCTGGACAAGGCTGCCGAGCACGAGCTCGCCGAGGTCGTCATCGGCATGCCGCACCGCGGCCGGCTCAACGTGCTGGCCAACATCGTCGGCAAGCCGATCAGCCAGATCTTCCGCGAGTTCGAGGGCAACCTCGACCCGGGCCAGGCCCACGGCTCCGGCGACGTCAAGTACCACCTCGGCGCCGAGGGCAAGTACTTCCGCATGTTCGGCGACGGCGAGACGGTCGTGTCGCTGGCGTCCAACCCGAGCCACCTCGAGGCCGTCGACCCCGTGCTCGAGGGGATCGTCCGGGCCAAGCAGGATCTGCTCGACCAGGGCGACGGCGCCTTCCCGGTGCTGCCCCTGATGCTGCACGGCGACGCCGCGTTCGCCGGGCAGGGCGTCGTGGCCGAGACGCTGAACCTCGCCCTGCTGCGCGGCTACCGCACCGGCGGCACCGTGCACGTCGTCGTCAACAACCAGGTCGGGTTCACCACCGCGCCCGAGCAGTCGCGCTCGTCGCAGTACTGCACCGACGTCGCGAAGATGATCGGCGCCCCGGTCTTCCACGTGAACGGCGACGACCCCGAGGCGTGCGTGTGGGTCGCCAAGCTGGCGGTCGAGTACCGCGAGCGCTGGAACAACGACGTCGTGATCGACATGATCTGCTACCGGCGCCGCGGCCACAACGAGGGTGACGACCCCTCGATGACGCAGCCGGCGATGTACGACGTCATCGACGCCAAGCGCAGCGTCCGCAAGATCTACACCGAGTCCCTGATCGGCCGCGGCGACATCACCGTCGACGAGGCCGAGGCCGCGCTGAAGGACTTCTCCAACCAGCTCGAGCACGTGTTCAACGAGGTCCGCGAGCTGGAGCGCACGCCGCCGACGCTCTCGCCCTCGGTCGAGAACGAGCAGTCGGTGCCCACCGACCTCGACACCTCGGTGCCGCTGGAGGTCATCCACCGCATCGGCGACGCCCACGTGCAGCTGCCGGAAGGCTTCACCGTGCACCAGCGGGTCAAGCCGGTGCTGGCCAAGCGGGAGAAGATGTCGCGCGAGGGCGACGTCGACTGGGCCTTCGGCGAGCTGCTCGCCATGGGCTCGCTGGCGCTCAACGGCAAGCTGGTCCGGCTCTCCGGGCAGGACTCGCGGCGCGGCACGTTCGTGCAGCGGCACTCGGTCGTCATCGACCGCAAGACCGGCGAGGAGTACTTCCCGCTGCGCAACCTCGCCGAGGACCAGGGCCGCTTCCTGCCCTACGACTCGGCGCTGTCGGAGTACGCGGCGCTCGGCTTCGAGTACGGCTACTCCGTGGCCAACCCGGACGCGCTCGTCATGTGGGAGGCGCAGTTCGGCGACTTCGTCAACGGCGCCCAGTCGATCATCGACGAGTTCATCTCCTCCGGTGAGGCCAAGTGGGGGCAGATGGCCGACGTCGTGCTGCTGCTGCCGCACGGCCTCGAGGGCCAGGGCCCCGACCACAGCTCCGGACGCATCGAGCGGTTCCTGCAGCTGTGTGCCGAGGGGTCGATGACGGTCGCGATGCCGTCGGAGCCCGCGAACCACTTCCACCTGCTGCGCCGGCACGCCCTCGACGGGGTGCGCCGCCCGCTGGTGGTGTTCACGCCGAAGTGGATGCTGCGCGCCAAGCAGGTCGTCAGCCCGCTGTCGGACTTCACCGGTGGCCGCTTCCGCACCGTGATCGACGACCCGCGCTTCCGCAACTCCGACAGCCCCGCCCCCGGGGTGCGCCGGGTGCTGCTGTGCTCGGGCAAGATCTACTGGGAGCTGGCGGCGGCGATGGAGAAGCGCGGCGGGCGCGACGACATCGCGATCGTCCGCATCGAGCAGCTCTACCCGGTGCCCGACCGCCAGCTCGCCGCGGTCCTCGAGCGCTACCCCAACGCCGACGACATCCGCTGGGTCCAGGAGGAGCCGGCCAACCAGGGCGCGTGGCCGTTCTTCGGCCTCGACCTGCGGGAGAAGCTCCCGGAGCGGCTCTCGGGCCTGACCCGCGTGTCGCGGCGCCGGATGGCCGCGCCCGCGGCCGGCTCGTCGAAGGTCCACGAGGTCGAGCAGGCCGCGATCCTCGACGAGGCGCTGAGCTGAGCTGATCCGGGCTGACCGTGAGTGGCGATGGTCGCCATGGCGACCATCGCCACTCACGAGGTCCGACCGGCGGGCGGTAGGCCCACGCCTACTATGCGGGCGTGTACTTCACCGACCGGGGCATCGAGGAGCTCGTCGACCGCCGGGGCGAGGAGCAGGTCAGCATCGAGTGGGTCGCCGACCGGCTGCGCGCCTTCGTCGACCAGAACCCGGCGTTCGAGGACGCCGTGGAGCGGCTGGCGAGCTTCCTGGCCCGCGACGACGAGGACTGATCCGCACCCGCGCCCGGCGGGCGGCCCCGTCCACGACGGGCGGACGCCCGGTCAGCGGCGCAGGCCCAGCCGGCGGCGGTGCACGGCGTCGGACAGCTCGGCGAACCGGGCGGCGACCGCCTCGTCGAGCTCGTCGAGGCTCGCCCGCTGGCCGGAGCCGGGCGGCGTCGGCTCAGGGGACGGCATGGGGCGCAACGTCATCCAGGACTCCGACCACAGCGCCTCGAGCGCGGCCTCCCAGTGCAGCTCGACGGCCAGCCGCGACAGCGCGACCCGGTCACCGACGCGCGTCATGGCGTCGTCGAGCTCGGCGAGCACGCGGGTGAGCTCGGCGGCGCGCGCCCGGTCGCGCTCCCGGACGGCCTCGACGGCGCCGGTGATCTCGGCCGTGATGGCCTTGTAGCGGTCCGCGGGACTCACCGCGTGCGCGGGTTGCTGCTGCTCCGAGGGCTCGTCGAACGTCATCCCCGGTCCTCCCGTGACACGTCACCGGCCGCACCGGACAGCGGCACGTCACCGGGCGCACTCGGCAGCGGCACCTCGCCCGCCGCACCCGACAGCGGCACCTCGCCCGCGGCACCGGATCGTGATGCCTGGTCCTGCTCCGGCTCCGGCACCAGGACGACCTGCGGCCGGGCGTGCTGCGCGCGGTCGAAGAACAGGCCGCGGCCGGGCCGCGGCGCCCACTGCAGCAGCCCCGGCCCGAGCGGCCCGAGCTCGCTGCCCTGCACGTCGAGCGCCACCCAGGCGCCGATGTCGTCGGGAGCGGCGCCGAGGGTGAGCAGTGTCCGAAGCCGCCCGACGCTGCGCCACCACCCCAGCACGTGCACGCCCGTCTCCGGGCCGAAGTGCAGGATGCGCCGCAGCGCCTCGGTCCCCGGCCGGTCGAGGACGTGGTCGGCGGCGTCTCCACCGAGGAGGACGAGGTGGACGGGGCGGCGTGGGCCGCCGGAGAGCCGGGCCGTCACGTCGGCCGCGAGCGTCTCGACGCGCTCGCGGACCCCGTCGAGCCCGACGGTCGTGACGGCGTGCCCCGCCAACCGGGCGGCCATCCGCCGCGCGGACTCCACGGCCTCGACGACGAGCGGCACCAGCACGACGTCGACCTCCCCCGGCGCGTACTGGTCGCGCAGCGACGCCGTGGCCGCGGCCAGCACCGCGAGCGCGTCGGACGCCCCGGCCCCGAGGACGGCGATGTTGCGGGCGGGCGCGTCGGGCAGTGCGACGGTCGCGGGGCTCGCGGCGACGTCGATCACCTGGCCGACGAGCGCCCGCGGCGTCGCGCCGCCGCCCGCGGCCGGGAGCCGGTCGGCGAGGTCGGCGTAGCGCGGGGCGCGGGCCCCGTCGAACAGCACGGGCGGGGCGAAGGCGGCGGCGTGGTCGTCGTGCAGGCGCTGCTGCAGCAGGGCGAGGGTCGACTGCGCCGCGTCGGGGATGCGGACGATCTCGTTGCCGTGCTTGATGCCCGACTCGTGGTTGAGCACGGCGTGCCAGCGCGGGAGGTCGAGCGCGGCGTCGTTGAGGTCGGCGAGCACCCGGCGCGCCCGCGGCAGCGCGACCCGCAGGACGAACTGCTCGAAGATCGCGGGGCGGCCCCAGAACGCCTCGATGCCCGACACGTCCTGGCTGGCGAGGACGAGGTGGATCCCCTGCGAGCGACCGCGCCGGGCCACGTCCTCCAGCAGCTGGGTGGCGGCCCGGGTCACGTCGTCGCGCTCGGCGAACAGGTACTGGAACTCGTCGATCACGGCGACGATGCGCGGCCAGTGCCCGTGTGGGTCGCGGTGGCGCAGCTCCTCGAGCTTGGTGACCTCGTGCTCCTTCGCGGCGTCGGCCCGCCTGCGCATCTCGTCGGACAGGAACCGCAGCAGCGCCAACCCGAACTCGCGGTCGGTGTTGACGTTGACCCCCACCAGACGCGCGTGCGGCAGCCAGGTCGTGTCGCGGCGCCCCGGCGCGAACTGCGCGAACGACACGCCCTCCTTGAAGTCGAGCAGGTAGAACTCCAGCTCGTGGGGGCTGTAGCGGGCCGCCATCGAACCGATCATGGTCAGCAGCAGGTTGGTCTTGCCGGTGCCGCTCGGGCCGCCGATCAGCGCGTGCGGGGAGCCGTCGGCCAGTACGAGGTCCTTGCGCAGGCCCTCGGCGAACCCGACGGGCGCGTGCACCCCGGCCGCGGTGCCGCCGCGCTCCCCGCGGCCGGTCCCCCACTCCGCGGGGGGCGGCAGCAGGTCCGCGAAGGTGCCGACCCGGCTGCGCCACTCCTCGTGCGCCCGGCTGATCGCGATCCCCGCGGCGACGACCTTGTCCCGGGGCAACGGCCGGTCGAGCCGGACGTCGACGTGCGGGCCGGTCATCGACGTCCGCACCTGTCGCGGCGGTCGCATGTCGACGGTCTCGACCGCGGCGTTGAGCGTCACCGGCACGTCGAGCAGGACCAGCGAGATGCCGCAGGCCAGGCCGCCTCGGGCCACGCGCTGGAGCTGGCGGTGGTCGTCCTCGGACAGGGCGGTCCGGTTGCCGACGAGCACCGCGACGAGCCACGGTTCGGTGCGCCTGCCGTCGGTCTCCGCGGCGAGCGCGCGCAACGACGGGTGCCCGTCGACCAGGACCCGGGTGTGCACCCGCCGGATCCGGTCGGAGAGCTCCTCCAGCAGGGCCGGCAGCCGGCCGGGATCGTGCACGGTGAGCAGGCCGGTGCTGGTCAGCGGGTAGAGCCCGGGCAGCGAGCCGGTGAACTGGCCGACGTCCCAGACGTGCACGGCCACCAGACCCGGCCGGAAGTACGACAGCACCCGGACCAGCAGCGCCTCGACGAGCGCCTCGGCGGTGGCGCGGCAGTCGGGGGCGGAGACGACCTGCAGGTGCGAGTCGTCGAGCAGCGGCACCCCGACCGGGAACGACTCGCCCCCGGCGACCGACGCGTGGCCGATCCGCCACAGCCGCGGGACGCCGTCGGTCCCGTCGTCCTTGCCCGCGTCGCCGATCCAGCGGTCCGGGTCGTCGCCCGCGGCGCCGGGGGCCGCCTCGTCGAACACCGCACGCAGCGCCGCGGGGCCACCGGCCTGCCAGGTGTCGAACGCGGCGGCGTGGTCGGCCTCGACACGCGCGACGACGGGCGCCAGCTCGGCCGACGCGAACGCGGCGGCGAGGCCCTCGTCGGCCCGTGCGGCGTCGAGCCCGTCGGTGCGCAGCCAGAGCTCCAGCATGGCGCGGGCATGGGCGCGCACGGCCTCGTCGCGGGCAGCCCCCGCACCGCGCAGTGCGGCCTCGACGGCGTCGGCGAAGTCTGCGAACGCCGAGACGATCCGCTCCCGGCGACCCGGCCTGCGCGCCATCACGACCCGGCCATCAGAGCCGCGCGTCGAGGTCGCCGACGGCGGTCAGCGCGGTGGCCAGGTGCCCGTGGCCGCGGTCGAGCTCGTCGACGGCACCGGCCAGACCCTTGGGCACCAACGACTCCGGGTGCTGCCTGCTCAGCTCGGCCAGGACCCGTACCGCAGCGTCGATCCGCTCGCGGGCCAGCGCGGCCAGCTCGCCTGCCGTGCGCGTCAGCTCGGCCACCTCGGCCAGCGCGGCCCTCACCTCAGCGACGGACACCGTCTGCTCCCGCTCCGCAGGTCGCCGCCCTCACAGCCGGGCCGCGACGCCCTCGGACTCCTGGATGGCCGACGCGACGGCCTGCTGCACCGCGGAGATGCTGCGGGCCGCCTCGGCGTAGGCGGCGTTGGCCTGGTCGACGTCGGACTGGCTGCTGCCCGCGGTGACCTGCTGCAACGCCGACTGCGCCTGCTCGATGCAGGACTGCGCCTGCTGCAGCGCCCCGAGACTCTCCGAGGCCTTGTCGTTGGCCAGTGCGATACCGGCCCGGACCTCTTCGATGCTCGCCATGAGGAGTGTGCCTCGCTTCCGCTCGTCGGCCGGACGATCGGGGGCTCGCCGGCGCAGGCGTGAAATCTAGCGGTCGCCCGCCGCCCGATCCGTCCGGGTGGCCCGGTCGCGCGGGCTCGGGTCGCGGGTCCCCCGACGGCCCCGAACCCGTTGCGATGCTACGTCGCCGACGCCGCGGCGGCCTGCCCGTCACCCACGCGGAGCAGGACGTCAGAGCATGCCCAGGCACATCACCGTCATGGCCCCGGCCATCGCGATGTGGGCCCCGGTGGCGGTGCGCACCGACCGCACCCGGGCCAGCCGGCCGGGCGCGACCGCCTCGCCCGCGGTGAGCGCCCGCGTGGCGGCCGTCGGCCCCGCCGTGGCGCCCACGACGGTCCCCGCCGCGTGCCCGGCCGGCGGCGGCGCCTCCGGCGCGCACTCGCACGAGGCGCCTCCACGCGCGGCGGCGACGAGCCGGTCGCCGCAGCGCAGGGCGTGCCACGCGAAGAACCCCGCGAACAGCAGGGCCGCGACGGACAGCAGCGCGACGTCGGGGTGCCCGCCGTGGCCGCCCGGCGTCCCGTGCCCGCCCGCGGTCAGCACGAACAGCATCGCGACCGCGCAGGCGACGTGGTAGCCCGCGTCGCGGGTGCCGATGCCGGCTCGGACGGCCAGCGCGGCGAACCACAGCCCCGTCCCGGCGAAGACGGCGATCCACACGGGATCGGGCACGGGATCGCCGAGCGGCGAGTACATCGCCGCCATGCCGAGCCCCATCGCCGCGTGCGACGCCTCCCCGACCCGGTCGCCGCGCATCAGGGCGAGCCGCGTCAGGTGCAGGGCACCGAGCCCCAGACAGCAGACGGCGAGGATGACGTTGACCCACTGCATCGGCGGGAACCCCCTCACCCGTCCAGGCCTGCGTTACCGAGAACGGTAGGGAGCGGGCCGCGGCGAATCCATACGGTGCGGGGGTAGTGACTTCGTGGCCCTGACGTGCAGATCACCCACAACGGTGACGGTCCCGGCTACCCTCACGCTCCGCAACCGTCCAGGTCGCGGCCGTCAGACGGTGCGGATCGTGGCCATCATCGCCATGTCCTCGTGCTCGAGGTTGTGGCAGTGGAAGACATAGCGGCCCGCGAGGTCGGTGAAGCGGACGGCGACGTCGACGATCTCCGCCGGCAGCACGTCGACGGTGTCCTTCCACCCGACGTCGGTGGGGCGCGGGGGTTTGCCGTCGCGCGCGAGCACCTGGAACGGGTCGAGGTGCACGTGCACCGGATGGTGGACGTCGCTGCGGAACCGCCACGTCTCGACCTGGCCGAGCGGGATGTCGGCGAGCGAGGAGTTCGGGTCGAACGCGCGGCCGTTGATCGTCCAGCCCCGGGTGTCGCCGACCGCGCCCCGGCCGAACGCGAACTCGCGCACGACCGGGCCCGGCACCAGCGGGGCGACGTCGTCGGCGAGCCGGGCGGGGACCCGGCTGTCGTCGCGGGCCGCGCGCACGACGTGGAAGCGCACGACGTCGGCGGTCGACCCGGTGCCGAGCGTGTTGACCATCGTGACCTCGGTGCCGACGGGGACCGCGGCGAAGTCGACGACGACGTCGAACCGCTCGCCGGGCGCGGCGTCGAGCGCGGTCTGCCGGACCGGGGCGGCGAGCAGGCCGCCGTCGGACCCGACCTGGGTGAACGGCAGGTCCGGACCACCGGGGACGCGCAGCGCGAACGAGTAGCGGCGGGCGTTGGACCCGTTGACGATCCGCAGCCGGTACCGGGTGCCGTCGACCTCGTGGACCGGCCACGGCGCGCCGTTGACCAGTACGACGTCGCCCAGCACGCCGGACATGTAGCGGTCCTCGACGCCGGGGACGGTGCGCAGCGTCCGGTCGAGCGACGGGTAGTCGAACGACCCGTCGGCGGCGAACGCGCGGTCGCAGACGAACAGCGGGAGCTCGTGGTCGCCCGCGGGCAGCCCCAGCGCGTCCTCGACGTCGTCGCGGACGAGGTGCATCCCGGCGAGCCCGCGGTAGACGTTCGGAGCGGTGAAGTCCATCCGGTGGTCGTGGTACCAGAGGGTCGCCGCGCGCTGGCTCATCGGGTAGTGGTGCTCCCGGGTACCGGCGATGGTGTTGCCGACCATCAGGACCCCGTTGTGCACGTGCGCCCAGTTCGACGTGTCGCCGACCGGGAGGACGAGGTCGAGCGGCCAGCCGTCGGAGTCCGACGGGGTGTGCCCGCCGTGCAGGTGCACCACCGTCGGGACCGGGAGCCGGTTGGTGTGCCGTACGACGACCGGACGCCCGGACCGGGTCTCGAACGTCGGTCCCGGGAAGGTCCCGTCGTACCCCCAGATCGTGGTGCGCAGCCCGGGGATGATCTCGACGTCGGCGGCGAGCTGGGTGATCTCGTAGAGGTCGGCGCCCCCGAGGGTCCCGGTCGGCCGCGCGACGGCCGGGATCGGCAACGGCACCCGGTAGGGCGCCGGCAGCGGGACGGCGCTGGTCAGCATCTCGCCCGTCTGCCCGGCGGGGGTGTCGAGACCGACCGCGCCGCATCCCGCGAGACCGGCGACGGCCACCGCTCCGCCGAGCACGCCGAGGAACCCGCGCCGGGACAGCCGGGGCGTCATGCCCGGCCGCCGCGCGCCCGCGTGGCCGACGGCAGCCAGGCCCAGATCGCGAGCAGCACCGCGGCGACGACGATCGTCGCCCCGAGCGGGATGTGGAACTGCAGCATCCGGGCGTAGCCGAGGAAGATCTGCAGGCCCTCGGCGAGGAAGAGCACGACGGCGACCGGCAGCACCCAGATCCGGCCACGGCCGCCGGTCACGTACCCGATCGCGACGGCGATCGTCCCGAGCGTCAGGAAGCCGACGACGTCGGCGACGGTCGCGTGCATCTCGATCGCGGCCACGTCTCCGGTGAGGAAGAGGCCGGCGAGGACGGGCTGGCAGACCACCGCGATGAGGTGTGCGGTGACGGTGCCCCGCAGCAGCCAGAGCGTGACTCGGGGACGGCGGGCCGACGCCTCGGGCACGGCCTCCGGTGCGGTTACGGCGATGTCCACGCAGCCCACGTTATAGGTTGGCTGTCTACATATTCATCAGGGATGTCCCTGATGAATCCCTATGCAGAACCCCGGGCTCGTACGTAGAATCGCTACTCGTGCGACCCGACAGCGTACGCGGCCATCTCGACGGCCTGATCCTCGCCGTGCTCGAGACGGGACCGCTGCACGGCTACGCGATCATCGAGGCCCTGCAGGCCCGCAGCGGCGGCGCGCTCGACCTGCCGACCGGCACCGTCTACCCGGCTCTGCGCCGGCTGGAGCGGGCCGGGAACCTCGCCGGGTCGTGGAGCACCGTGGGCGGCCGGGAGCGCCGGACCTACAAGCTCACCCGCGCCGGCCGGCACGCCCTGGCCGCGCAGCGGGGCGAGTGGAAGGAGTTCCGCGACGTCGTGAACCGCGTGCTCGGAGGTGAGCCGTGGCCGGCCACCGGATGACCGCGCCGGTCGTGGACCCGATCGACGCGCACCTCGGCGCGCTGGGTGCCGCGCTGCACGGGCCCGGTCGGCTCCGCGCGAGCCTGCTGGCGGAGGCTCGTGACGGGTTGGAGGACGCAGCCGAGTCGCTGTCGGACAACGGTGTCCCGCGCGCCGAGGCCCGGCGCCGGGCGGTCGCGGAGTTCGGGGAGGTCGCCGAGCTCGCGCCGGGGTACCAGCATGAGCTCGCCGCCGCGCAGGGCAGGCGGACCGCGACCCTGATCGCCGTCACGTTCCCGGCCCTGGTGCTCGGCTGGGCGCTGTTCTGGACCGGTACGCCGTCGCCGCCGGAGCAGACGTGGGCGTCGACGCTGCTGTTCCACGTCGAGACCGGCGCGAGCCTGGTCGCGGCCGCACTCGCGATCGGCACCCTCGCCGCGCTGCGGCGGGCGCGGCCGATCCGGGCGCTGGGCCTCATCACGCTGGTCGGGACGATCACGCCGCTGGTCT
>Ga0182736_1001545_pt1 | contig 21766 bp, 11 predicted proteins | sample eDN5th30CKraftBY_FD_128882 | JGI IMG/M metagenome (GOLD analysis project Ga0182736, IMG submission 128882) | Enriched backyard soil microbial communities from Emeryville, California, USA - eDNA 5th pass 30_C Kraft BY (version 2) (version 2) | ecosystem: Environmental > Terrestrial > Soil >... | reverse complement strand
CTTCCTCCAACTGGAAGACGATCTCGATGCCCCTCATGAGAGCATGTTGAACCGTCGCAATAGTCTTGGGCGCATAGGCGGCGGGATTATTGAAACGCAAGAGCAGCGCGTTCTTACGGTCACGCACGATGGGGACGATCCGAACTGGCCTAACCACATCCGGCGGCACATCGACATCGGGATCTTCATCGTCCGACTTTGCCCAATAGCCGCTACGTGGATCGATGTGAAAGCCAAAGACGGTTTGATTGGCGCGTCGCTTCAGACCCTTGTTGATACGGCTAATCTCGGCGCTGTTCGCATATTGTAGATTGAGGATCGAAACGTCCTCACAACGGAAGTCGGCCTCAGTGACTTGCGCGCGACCATCCCGTTTCGGCCAGGAGAAGACGGTCTGGATGTCGAAGCCCTGCCGGACACGCTCTTCGTCGTTCGCGGTGATCCGCTCAGCCGGGGCCGCTTCCACATTATCGATGCGGAGCGTTCTCTGTACCGGTACTTCGCCCGCCATCGGCGCATTGCAAGCATGGCATCGTTCAACCTCGCCGTCATGGCAGGCGCCGCAGTTCGAGCAAATGAAGATATCTTTCGTGGCCAGTTCGGCCCCATCGCTCGTCCGGACTTCCGGCGGCAGCTTCGCCTTCATGACTCGGTAGGCACGCCCCTCATGGTAGATCAGGCTGCGTGGCCCAAATTCCGAAATGGCGAGGAAACGGGCGCGCTGGAGGAATGAACCTGCTTTGCCTTCGCCAGGTATGAAGGCGTAGAGCGGGAGACGCGGGAAATTATATCCCGGCAGGAAGCCTTCAGTTGCGAGGTAGCGATAAGAATAGAAGTCGGAACCATTCGAGGCCTTTCCCTGCTCAAGAATGGTGATCTGATCGCTCGCCTGCATTTGGGCTGCTTTAATGCGACGGCGGTCCGCTCTCGATAGCCCTGTTATCTCGGAGCGAGCATTGGCTTCCATCAATTGGGTTCGAGCCGAATTGTAGAGTTCGCGCCAGCGATCGAAGGCGTGATCAAAGTCTTGCGGCGCCCGTAGAGCGACTGCGAACACAAATTCATCCGGATCATTCAGCCAGACAGGCTTTCGGCCGCCGACGGAGGCGAGAATCTGATCGAGGACGCGCTTCATCGGAGCGTGTGCCGCTGCTGCAAGGGCAGGTCGATCAATGATGTCGTGAATTTCTTGCCTGAGTGGGTAGCCCGTGCCCGTCAGGTCAAGGATTTCCGGGATGTCGGGCGACAGTGCGAGCTTGGCTTCGGCAAGCCAGACAGCATGCAGGTGTGACCGCACAAGTTCTTCGTTGGTGATATCGAGCGCCGGCGGGCGAACGACGCCGGCCACCATCTCGTTGCGCCGTTCGAAGAAATACTGGTCATGGGGTGATTGCGCCGCGCAGTAAGTTACGATGACGGCTGCTTGTCCGGAGCGACCCGCGCGACCCGCGCGTTGTGCGTAATTGGCCGGCGTCGGCGGCACGTTCCGCAGATAGACGGCATTGAGCGCCGAGATGTCGACGCCAAGCTCCATCGTCGGAGAACAGAAGAGAGCTGGTAGAAAATGTTCGGACTCACCTACCGCATTGAGCTCGGAAGTATTTTTGGCAAGATTCTCTCGGTCTTCCTTCTCATACCTGAAACGCCATTCACGCCATTCACGTTGCCGCTGGGACACTTGAGCGGTGTGCTCACGGCCTTCAAGCCCCCAAAAGCTGCTTCCCCCTGCTTTCAGATCGGCCGCAATGTCATGGTAGAGATCATGAAAATAGCGATTTCCCTGCGCCGCGCCTGCCCGGATGGCTTCGCCGGGAATAATCCGAACAGCGGACGGAGACAGGCGCCAGCCTTGGAGATCGGTTTCTATCTCAACGCGGGATACCAGTCCTTCCTGGGCTAGAAATTCCAACAGGCTCGTAAGAATGGTCAGGTAGTCGTCCTTGCCAAGCTTGGTGCCGATAACGCTCTTGCGATTGATAAGCCGGCCGATACGGGAGTTATGCCCCGCGCGGATAATCGTCTGTTCCTCTCGAAGCCCAACCCGATCTTTGCCTGGGGCTTGCAAGAATAGCGTGGTGCGGCTTCTGGGCGTCTCCTTTGCATCAATGGACCAAGGTGAACGCAGGAGGTTGCGAGACTTTTGGGCGACGGCGTCGAGAACGGTTAGGTCAAGGGCTTCGGTGCCCACCGCAAGACCATCGAGCATGGCGCCGAGGATCGTTTTGAACATCTCTCTGCGCTTCGAGACATCCAGTGCACCAATTTCAGGTAAGATTGCCGTAAGGCGCTCTGAGTCTTCGACGATCTCGTCGAGCCCGATAAACTTGACGTCGATGAGCTTGAGGACAGAGAGGCTCGGATTGGTGTAGCGCCACCCGCGGCGAAGATCTGTCCAGAGTCTGTGGGCCAGAACTTTCGCGAGAGATCGCTGGGCATCCTCGCGAACAACGGCCCCTGCTTCCGTATCCAGCATCCAATGGATGCGAGCCTCTTTGTTACTTGCGGTGAACCCCAGCGCCTTGACGATCCTTAGCCCAAACTCCTCCTCAGTCATGCCGGCATCGCCAGCATCCAAAACGGCACGCAAGATTGCACCGCGTAACAAGCTGACAAACAGGAAGTCATTGAAGTGGCCGGCCTGAAGCGCGGCATCTTGACGATTATCCGTGAACCCTAGAAGTTTACGCTTTTCCTTGGGGACGCCACTGGCAGGACTGTTCATCCATTCGAGGGCGGTCGACACGAGAAGTGTGGTGGCCGAGCTCCGCCCTTCGCCTGATAGGCCGGTCAGCTTGGTACGCTCCCGCATGCTGGGATGCGGTTGATCGAGGCAGCAGGGGCAGAAGCCGAATTTGCCGGGAATGAACCAGAAAGCCTTTCCCGTTGATGCCGGGCGGCCATCGGGAGCAACCGAGACCATCTGCGGAATTCGGCCTTTCCTATTGGCACGCAGTCGCTCAGCCCCATTGCGCTCCTCGCGCCAGTCTTCCGGGTAAGTCTCGATTTCTCCTGTGAAGGTGTAGTCGGGATCGCCGTCACCGGTTGGCGTTAGATAGCCGGCGGCATCACCTTCCTGATCGCCTAACGGAGCATCATCGATGTTCCTTGGAACAAACAGGGCGCCGAATGCATCATCGGTTCTGGTAACGACATGCACTTCATTACCACATGCCCGGCAGAAGCGAGTGGGATACAAGCGATGGCCTGGCGCGTTGGGATCTTCTAGTTGTCCCTCCAAAAGCACGCTTCGGGGCTTTCCGGTCAACGTGGTGAAGACCTCCCCAGCGCCGGAAATGAACTGATGGAGCTTGAAAGCGAGGAAAGCGCCCCTACCTTTACCGCCGCGATTGATCTCTGGTAGGCTGACGCGGGTGAGGAACGCCTCAAGATGGTTCCGGCAACTGGCGAGGTCCGCACCGCTATCCTTTGATAGCAGCGCCACCGCATCCTCAAAAGGGATGGGCTTCTTTCGTTTCAGTTCCTGCGCGTCATCGAGACCGATTGCCAACTCAGTCCAGACAGCGAGGGGGTGTTCTTTCAGGGCCTCATCGGTCAGTTCGTCCGGAACGGGAAGTGTAAGGACGGAGGCCAGTTTTGACCGCACGTCATCTAGCTTCAGCCTATCGTCTGTTGCGCGTTCCAACGATTCATCGATGACCGACTCCGGACCAATGGGAACTCCAAAAAGGCGGGACGCAACATCCGCTACGGCCTGCGCGCGGCCCATATCGGAACCTTCGCTCGCCATGGTTGCTGACGTGCCGATGCAGATTGGCGCTTTATCCGGCGTGCAGCGGTTGCGAAGTCGGCGGACGAGGATGGCCACGTCAGCCCCTTGGCGGCCACGATAGGTGTGCAACTCGTCAAGAACGATGAAATCGAGGCCGGTGGCGTTCTCTATGACCTTGGTGTCGAGGCTGTCTTGCCGGGTGAGCAGCAATTCGGCCATCATGAAGTTAGTCAGCAGAATATCGGGCGGATTATCCGCAATTTTCTGCCGTTCCTCTTGGCTTTCCTGGCCGGTATATCGCCGAACGATCGGTTTCAATTCTGGCGGAAGGCCAGATTGAGAAATGAATTTCTCTATTTCGTTCAACTGGCTGTTGGCCAACGCATTCATTGGATAAACAATGATTGCGCTGGTTTTCTGCGTTTTTTTTGCTTGCCGCATGCGAACGATCGCATCGACCACAGGAACAAAAAAGCAAAGCGACTTTCCCGACCCTGTTCCGGTAGTAACTACATAGCTTTGCCCCGCACGAGCCTTGGCAATGGCTTGAGCCTGATGTCGATGAAACCGCACCGGCGTCGGTCCAAACCGGAATATCCTGCCCGTCGCTTCGTCAAGATCGCCTGATGCGACGAGATCGTCAGCCGTCGGCCCCTGAAGGAAACGGGGATTGATAGACAGCAAGGCATCTGGCCAAAAGCGACCTTCGTCATATTGTCGATCGATTTCGGTTCTCAGGTCATCGGCTCGAAAGGCGCTAAATGACCGCGAAAAACGCGCATAGGACTCGATAAGTCGATGATCAAACTCAAATGCTTTCATCGTATTCTCGCTGAAACCGCCTGCTCTCGCGACGACATTGCACATCACCTCAGATATGCCAACGACTCACGCAATTGTTGGGGAATGCAATACCGTTCTAGATAGAATGGCGTTTGAGCACGTAATATCCTCGCGCACTAGCATTACGTTATTAGAGCAATGCATGTATTGCCCGCGCAGTCTTCTCGATAAAGCCAACATCGCGAATCTGCTGCTCAGTGCTCGTGAATAGATTCTTCCCTTCTTTGAAGCCGTTCTGAGCATACCATTTCTGCTTCCATTCCCAGCCCTCGCGATATTTCACCTGATCCAGCCGCCCGAGGTGCTCCCAAAGGACAACTTCGCCAGCATCATCAATAAACGAGAAGTCCGGCCGCAGCCGCCCTGACCTGGTCGTCCCCTCCAAAGGACGTTCATATTGATAGTTGATGCCAAGCGAGTTCAGCTTCTCGGCAATTAGAAGCTCGGACTTGCTGCGGACAAGATCGCCACGGGTTGTTCGATAAATCAGATGAGCCGCATAGCGGTCCTTGGCCGGTTTGCTGCTCGTTTCCACGCGAGAATCCCCGGAGCGGATGCCTACTGCAAAAAGGTTCGTACTTCGCCGCGCCGTTTCGGAGTTTCGTATGAGTTCGTGCAGGAAACTCGGGTTGTCGCCCTCCATCAGCAACACCAATCGATCCTTGGATCGAGTAAGAGCCGTGTAGATCAGCTCACGGGTCAGCAGACGTGACCTTTGTGGAAGGATAACGAACACCTTTTTGAAATCGCTGCCCTGCGCTTTGTGCACTGTCAACGCATACGCCAACTCAAGCGGAACACTCTCAGGACCGAAGCTCTCGGGGCCAAATCCAAACTCAACATCCGGACGTCCGACGAAGGCAACATTTAACAGCTTGTTCTTCGCAGCACCCCGCCCCAATCCAGCGACGCCAATCTCACCGTTTGCGAGGTACTCCTTGATCTTCTGTTTGTCCTTCCCATGCCAGCCTCCCCGGCTGCCATTGCGGTTAAGAATAACCTTGTCACCCCAAACGATTTCCTCGTCGCCGAGACTTAATCCCCAGGGTTGCCGAGAAGCCTTCAATTGAAGTGCGCGAAACTTGCGCTGGATCCAGCGATTGAGCTCATAGACTCCGTGAACGTTCTTTCGCACTGGGCAAAGTAGCTGAAAGTTCTCCGCACCATCGTGGTTATCGTAGGGGACCCACCCCTCGTCCGTTAAACCAAGGGCGCGATTAAATCCCTTGACGTCATCCGGCGCCTCCAAATTCAGGTGTTTTTGGAATAGCCCGGAAAGCTGCTGATGCAAATCTTTCGGCGTCTTCCAGTAGTGGACCTCAAGATCGTTGAACGTCTCTCCCGCCTCCAGGTCGTTAAGGACCCTGTCAGCATCCACCGGCTGAGGCTCCCTAGTAAACCAGGAAGCTAAGCGCAGACTGTCTGAGGGGGCACCGGCACTAGTTCTCACTTCGACCGACAATCGAGCCAGCGCCTTGCCAGCCTCTTGTTCCTTATCAACCGCTTCGTCCAGATGAGCAACGAGGTCCGCGAACGGCCGGCCGATCCCAATAGGCGGCAGCTGATTTGGGTCGCCCACAAGCACGATGCGCTGAACATGCGCGAGATCGAGGCCGAGTAGAACGGCAAGCAGATCGTCCATCGTGAGCATCGAGCATTCGTCGATGACAACCGTTTTTTCCTTCGCGTACGGCGGATCGCCTTCGAACAATGGCCGCTGTCTCAATGCGTCATACCTGTCGCGCTGGTACAGAAACTGTGCGACCGTCATGGACGACTCGCCTGTCTTCTGCCCGAGTCGCACGCGGGCCTTGCCGGTCGGTGCCAAAAACAGGACGCCTTGCTTTGAGAGCACCTTGGATTTCTTTAGGGCTCCCAAAACGGTCGTTTTACCGGTTCCTGCGCCGCCTACAAGCACACTGAGCTTTCGGGTCGTGATCGTTTCAAGCATACGCCCCTGTTCGGAAAGAGCGTCAGCGTAACGCTTCTCCTTGAAGTCGACCTTCACACCCTGTTCACCGATGCTTTCGCGGAGAAGACTTACCCAGTCCTCGGCTAGGCTTTCCAATTTCGACTCGGCTCGTTTCAGCAATAGTCTGGAGAGACGCTGCTCGCGCTTCATGACATCGGTGAGCTGAATACACTTGACTGGCCCAGAGTTCTGGTCCCGCACAAGCTCAAAGCGCGCAATCTCACCTTCAATTTGTTTGAGATTTCCGTTGATCCAATCCGAAGAGGCGTTGCAGGGCTGGCTCAAATCCAGTGAGGAAAGGCCGTCAATTGCTTCGTCTTCGGCTAACAGCGAATCTCCCTGCTGTCCCGCATTACGAAGGACGGCAACCAATGCGCCACGCACCCGCCTCCAGTCCAGCGGCGACTCGACTGAGGACGGCGCGGGCACTGGATGAGCAGCGGCAACCGTCGGATCAGGCAGCATCCCACGATCAATCATTCCGAGCGCAACGGGGCGCTCATCTGCGTCGCCGAGATCGGCTTCCACGATGCGATAGGGGTTGGCAAGAATCGCCGCGTCGTCGACCTGACCGCGCGTCGCCTTATTCCGTTCATTCTGAACGAACCATCGCCGCGCCTGCGCAGGGCTCAGCTCAAACCGCGACAAAAGCTTGAGAAGCGACCGCCGCTCTTCGGAAAGCGCATTCCAGGTGCCTGCGATCGCCTCGACATCGCCTTTGTAAGCTTTTTGGGGCGGCGAGCGTTTCCCGCGCAGAATGGCGTCGAGGACCGGCCAGGGATCATCACCAGTCTTGATGTCTCCCTGACCGGTCAATTCCAGCACCATGCTTGTACCAAGGCGCATCCCGAGCGCTTCCAGCGCAGCACCCGCTCCAGGAAACGCGCCACGGTGCTGCCACACACTATGAATTTGCTCGTTCAGCCATTCCTCTCGCCGTTCCCACGGGCCTCCTACTAAGCCGTGCGCACGGACTTTACGGACGGATTCAAGGCTACGAACGAGAGAAGAAAGCGCTACATCGTTTGTGGCATGCTCGCCAACATGCGAAAATGATTTGAGCTGGCCGCGCTCTGGAACAACCGCGATGTCCTCAAGAAGCTCACGCCGGCGCTGATTTTCCTCGGGATCGCCAGTGTCCTCCAAATAATCGTGGTACGGCAACAACATTCCATTGGCGCCGTCGAAACGAATCGAATGCGTCAGGAGTCGGTCCCACAGTGGATAGCGAGGACCGTCGGACGCTTCATAACGTTGCAGTCCGCTGATCCAATCGATTTTACCGACACCCACGATCAGGCGGTTGATAGACTCATCCAAGGGGTGCCCGCCCTTCGTATAAAAGAAGATGAGTGAGCGCTTGGCGACAATTCGATCAAAAAACAGATTGCAAAGCGCTTCTTGACGCTCTCGCGAAAAAACCCACGAACTTGCAAATGGCGGCTCCTCGTCCGGCGGCAATGCAGACGGCAGACGCTCATCGATCTCCTGCTGGTTTTGACGAAGCATCCAGAAGAAGGGCACCGCAAAAGTCGAATAGGGCGGCACCTTTACAGGCGTCTGGATGAGCCTTCCGTGCGTCTTTTTCGCCTTATCAATATTCTGGTACGGATGGTTGAAGAATCGCCACCACGGCTTGTCGTTCATGAAGGCGCCGGAGTCTGCCTGGCAAGGTGGAAATTCACCTTCCTTCAGTTCCGAAAAGTCTCGCTCGCGAATGGCATCTTCTTTAGAATCGTCCCTTTCCGCTCGAACGCGGTCGAGGTCAATACAGAACGCATTCTTTGAAGGAGCGCGGCAAACTTTCCCGTTCCAGCGGTTATCATGCCATGCAACGCGCAGATTGAGATGGCTAATTGATCCAGAATTCATTTTGTTTCCTGAATTTTTTCTTGGCTTACTATCGGTGGAACATCCGCACTTATCGAAAAGGTGGCTTAGGTAAGGTCCTTCGTATCTGCATAGTTTGGAACAGATACAATTCGATTGGGTAGATTTGAATTTCGAGAATATCGGCTCGGCAACCGGTATTGATTGAAATGAAGATTCTGACTGGTCAATCCAATCGCAATCACGAACCGCGGGTAATCGTCGTCAGCAATGCCACCAGGAGCAGGCACGATCCTCACGTCATAACCCGCCACCCCCCACTGAGCCGAATGCCCGTACTCTTCGCAGGTCCGAACAAACAGTCCTCGATACCATTCGGATCGGCTTCCTCCACCGCCGACAAAAACCGGCAATGTGGGTTTGGGAGCCTCATTAAGTCCACGGCGGCTGAGTTGTGAGCTCGGTGGGTACAACCCCTTCTGCATTGCGCTGCCGATCACCGTTGCGAAAAACGTTTGGATTCGCCTCTCAATTTGTTTGGGGATAGCAAGACTTATCTCCGGAGACGCACCTCCAAAAATGATCGGACGCTCAACAAGATCCGTCATCGATTTGTAAGCATGAGCGACAAGATTGCGCGTAACCGCCATAGTCCCCAGCTCATCGACATTCGTCGACAAAATGTCAAAGGAGGAACTCTCGTGCTCCCGCCTGAGCCGAAAGACAGACCCGTCCAAGGTGCCGCCTCCAATATCAAAAAACGAAAACGCACCAGACGGCGTATTCAGATGTTCGGAAAAATGGACGAGCGCGGCCGTCAATTCAGGTGCCACCTGGATTGGCATGTCTCTCGGACTGATTGTCCCAACGGTCTTTTGGTATTCAGCAGTGAGCTCTACCGGAAGTACGGAACCCGCCGGCTTAGCCCGCCACACCCACGCAATGGCAGCGACTTCTCGAAAGGTCTCAACCATGTCGCTATCGAAGTACTTGGTCGGAACGCCCACGTTAGCAAACCAATTCACTGGCCTACCGCTTGATAATTCAGTCGGGAACGCAGCGCGCGCAGCAGCCTCCGCTTTGCGAAGAATATCAGCTAAGTAAAAGGCGCACGCTGGCCTGATGATTTCGCTCAGCTGATATCTGCCTACTGCGACGTACCCTCCGAATGCTCCAGCCTCTGGATCAGCAAGTCTGTTCTTAAGATACTCAATCACGGTTTTGGGTTTGGTTTGGGATCCGCACGTTGTTGAGTACAGGCGACCATCGTCGCCCAAAACCAAGCGAGATGGCACGATGCGTTTATCACCATCCACCGTCAACAAAACGCGTCGATTTATATGCGGCAGGAATAACGCGACTTTCGTAAACCTCGTGCCAAAATCAATTCCAAGCACTGCATCTATGGCGGGCATCCGCGCCTTAACGACTGGCCGCGAGGGCACGCTGGAAGACTGCGCTTTCGATTTGCCGTTTGCGGGTGGAGCGGAGCCACTACTGCCTTTGTCTTTGAGCAGCTGGTCGTGCAGCTTGCGTAGCTTTTCGTGCCAATCCTCGGACATGACTATCGAACCAAGATAACGCCGCCCGATACGGGGCGGCTGGCCGTCTCGGCATTCCGAGCTAAAGCGATCCGAGCCAACCGTTGGTCACGGTCGGCGATAAGACGTTTCATTTGACCTTCAGTCAGCGGAGCTGCCCGGCGACGCCGTTCATCAGTTGAGGTCCTTTGGCTATGTAGGCGCTCCTGCAGCATCGTAAGCTTCTTCTTCGCACGCTCCTCCGCAATCAACTCGGCTTGCCGCACTCGCTGTTCGTTCTCAAGTTGAAAAAAATGGGCATCAGCGCCGAACTGGTTCAGCAGTGACTTTTCGCAGAGTGCAAGGCTTTCCTTCAGAGGGCTTGCCATCTCCGCGTAAGGAAACATGTCGAGCTTCTTCCCGAAACGCGCGGCACCTAGTATCAATCGTTCAGCGGCATCCTGCTCAAGCAAATTTAGATCGTGTATTGCCATTACAGCATTTCGGATGACCACCTGACGATGCATGCCCTCGAATCTCCAAAAGTCGGTTGCAAAAACGTACAATCCGGGAGCCGCATCTGTTCTTTGTTCGGACAACTCGATCGCAACTGCCGTCGCCGACTTGGTGTGACGACGATCAATTTCCCCGCGCAACCAGAGGACCAACGGGTGGGTGAGATCAATCAACTCCGGTCTTGGGCGGTGATCGACTCGATGCGCGATGTCGAAAACAACACTCACATTCTGCCCCGGCGCATGAAGACGGGTGGAGCGTGCGGGCCTGGTATTTTCGACGAAGTCGGCCAACGAGGCGCGGGCCTCGGTACTCAACGAAATATCGAATAGATCACGTTTCGTGGCGTGTCGTTCGACTCGAGAACCTACAAAAAACTCATTGAGTATGTCTGTAATGAACTCAATAACGTCGCTTGGGCTGATCCAGCGACCTTCATCTTGGCTCTTCTGTATGTGGGACAAAATAAAGTCAGTATGCCCGACAAGTTCCGGGGCATCTTCTTCCAACCGCACCAAATCGAGACGGTGCGCCTCGGCCGCTATTGCATTTTGCTCCAGACGTTGAGCGAGGTCCTCGTCACTCAAGCCGTCTCGGAGATACTCCACCAGAAGCTCATCGAATGTTTCGCCGAATATTTCCTCGAGGTCGCCGATCGATTCGCGGAAAATGTCCAACCTTTGAAATAGGCGGTCCAGAATGATTTCCTCGATCGTATCTTTAGCAACAAAACTAATAATATGGATGCGATCGGATGCTTGACCGAGACGATCAATACGACCAATGCGCTGCTCAACCTTCATTGGATTCCATGGGAGGTCGTAGTTTATCAAAACCCGCGCGAACTGAAGATCGATGCCTTCACTTCCGACCTCAGAAGAAATTAAAATAGATGGACCGTTTGGATCGGAAAATCTCTTTAATTCAGCATCCTTTTCCGACCCCATACCACCAAGAATGACCGCGCAACTGATCTGATCCATCCGTAACCGTCGTTCGAGGTATTTAATCGTACCTCGATAGAAGCTGAAGATGATAATCTTTTCTCCGACATCCTGGGCGATGCGCTGCTTGATGAGCTTGAGTAGCTCTTTATATTTGGTGTCCTCTTGCTCTAATGAAACGCCAGCTTCTGGCAAAGCCTTTCCAAGCGTTAAATTGGTTTGATCGTCTTCTTCCGCAATCCTTCCCAGATCTTCCCAAAGTAGCTCTGAAAGAGCGTCGTTTTCTTTCCAGCCTTTTATCGCGGCCGGTATCGAGCTCGCTAGCTGTCTGAGTCTTCCCATAACCATCAGCGTTTGTGCACTGGCCGAATATAATGCCTGAGCCCGCAACGAATCTTTGATTGCCTCATAGATCTGACGCTCGGCAGGTGAAAAGTTTATTCGGACAACAGAGGCGTTACGAATGACCCGATTCTGAATAACGTCTCGTTTTCGCGTTCGTGTAAGAACATCACTTAGCAACGAGCGTCCTTCGAGAACTCTCGCTACCCGTGCACGATCAGTAGGTTTGCGCAGATCAGTTGTTTCGATCGCGATCTGGTTCAACAACTGGTCGTCACGGAAAAACGGACTTTTCAAAGCGGCCTGAATCGCATTACGGAAACGGATCGGGTCGGCGGGTACGCGCATCACGGCATTGAGAGCTTCCGTAATGGGAGCATTTGCATGCCGCATGGCGTTGAACACATCCAGATTGGCATATCGATCCGCGTCGAGCAGGGTCAGTAATTGAAAAAGGTTTTCGCTCCCGATTTGGATTGGGGTCGCCGTCAGAAGAACCAAGTGAGATGAAGTGCCCGCCAACAGAGTAGCGAGATAATTCGCAGCGGTAGCGGGGTTGCGCAGGTAATGTGCTTCATCAATGATCACAAGGTCGATGAGTTCGCTTTCATCTGATGATTCACGTTCTGCCAAAAAGGCTGCAAGACGCTGACGTGATTCTGAAGGCGGTTCCTGGTCTTGTGGCCGCGGCCTTCGTGCACGGAGTGACTCAATGCTGCCGATAGAGACAAAAGAAGTGGCAGCGTCTTCGGTTACTCTCTCCAGCCGCTGAAGCAACTGCTTCGAATCGACGATATTCGCATCAATCGAAAATCGATTGCGCAACTCGTTCTGCCACTTTTGCTGCAGCATCGAAGGACAAACAACGAGCAGCCGGCGAGCCCCGAAGCGGGCTTGCAATTCTTTCCAGACGTAAATGGCCTCGATTGTCTTTCCCAGGCCAACCTCATCGGCAATGAGAATACGCCCATTCGCGGAGGAGACCAGTTTGAGCACGGGCTTGAATTGATGCGGATAAAATTCCGCATCTCCCGTACCCATAGAGTAAAACACGTCGGTAAGGCGCCCTTTGACTTTCTCGGTGAGTATCGCTCGGTGCAAGTGCTCTGGACCTGATAGCCGAAGTGCGGCGATCGCATCCAGTCGAGTTTCCACCTCAGGGATGCGCTCAAGTTGTTCGCAAGGAACCTGGCTGATCTCACCGCTTTTTAGCTGCAAACGCGCGTAGGATCGGCCGGCGAAGTTGATGATTTCGCCAGTCGTGCGACCGGTTTTCGCAGGATCAAAAATTGATCGAACTAAAATGCCCGAGATCGAAAAATCGATAGAGTCATCACGACCAAGTGGTTCCATCTTTAAATCGCCCTGCCCCGGATACCCTCTCACGACTTATGGTTGAATCCAACCAGGACAGCAGGAGAGCCCAATCAGGAAAAAGTCGCAGGCGATCGCAAAAAGCCGCGCTGTAATGCCGACCAGCAACATGGGCGAAAGCAAAAAGATTCGAACATCCCGGTTGACGGGACTGACCGACGCCGCTGCGCGTCAAGCGATGCTAGGATAGCGTCCCCGGGATGTTGATCGAGCAGGGTTGGGACGGCCCTCTGCACGGCGAAGACGATCATTGCTTAGTTGGGGAAGCTGGTGCGCCTTCAATCGAAAACAACGAGAGGCTTAGCAGCCTGTTGGAGAAAAGTTGGAGAAGCGCCGTGGCAGCGGCTCCAGAAACCAGCCAAGTCATTGAAATCTTTGGCGCTCCCTAGGGGAATCGAACCCCTGTTTCAGCCTTGAGAGGGCCGCGTCCTAACCGCTAGACGAAGGGAGCGTTGGGGCAAGGGATAGCCGCCACGGGCACAATCCGCAAGATGCGAAAAGCCGATGGGCGAACTTAAGGCTCGGTGGCGAACCGGGCCCGGCCCAGCAATTTGAAGGTTTTGGCGTCGAAAGTGCGGATTTCGGTCGCCCCGCCGATATCCAGGGTTACGGCAATCCGGTCGTCCAGCGCTGCCGTGGAGACGATCCGGCTGCCTTTAGGCAGCATGATCGTGGCCTCGGTGGCGGATACAGTCCGGCCCTCACCGCGAAACAGCTTGTAGCCGATAGCGATGAAGACAGCGCCGATTCCCAGCGCCGTGGTCAGGCCCGCGATCAGCATCAGGCGCTTGAGACGCGCCATCATGGCGGCCTGTTCAGGCGTGAGTTCGGCAGCTACATGTTCGGTCATGAACGAGTCTTCTTCACATCATCAGAGTGCGGAAAATACCGGCGAACGCCGCATTATCACAGCCGGTGCCGCGGGCAAATCGCAGCGGCTCGACCGCGTGCTCGCCGACCAGTTCGAGGACCTCTCGCGCACCCGCCTGAAGGCCCTGATCGTGGCCGGCCATGTCAGCATCGGCGGTGCTCCGATCCTCGATCCCGCCTATCAGGTCAAGGCCGATGAGACGATCATCGTCGAGGTTCCGCCGGCGGTGCCGGCCGAGCCGGAAGGCGAAAACATCCCGCTCGATATCGTTTATGAAGACAATGATCTACTCGTGCTTAACAAGCCGAAAGGGCTCGTGGTGCATCCGGCGGCGGGACATGAAACCGGCACGCTGGTCAATGCCCTCATTGCCCATTGCGGCGCAAGCCTTTCCGGCATCGGCGGCGTCAGACGGCCCGGCATCGTGCACCGGCTCGACAAGGACACCACCGGGCTGATGGTGGTGGCCAAGAACGACCGCGCCCATCACTCGCTGACAGCGCAGTTCGCCGATCACGGCCGCACTGGCGCGCTGCGGCGCGGCTACATGGCTTTTGTCTGGGGGGCACCATCACGGCTGCACGGCACCATTGACCAGCCGATCGATCGTCACCCCTTCGCGCGGGAAAAAATGGCGGTGCGGCAGGGCGGCCGGCACGCCGTCACCCATTGGGAATTGCTGGAAAGCTTCGAGGGGCGGGACGGCAAGCCGATTGCCTCACTGCTTGCATGCCAGCTCGAGACCGGACGAACTCACCAGATCCGGGTCCATCTCGGCCATGCCGGTCATCCGCTGATCGGCGACGACGTCTACGGCTCGGGCTTCCGCACCAAGGCCAACCAGTTGAGCGCCCCTGCCAAAACCGCGGTGGCAGCTCTGGGCAGACAGGCACTCCATGCTTATCTCCTTCGGGTCGAGCATCCGGCCACAGGAGAAATAATGGACTGGCAGTCGGGTCTTCCGGAGGATTTAGTTCTCCTGCAGGAAGCCCTTCGCGCGGCGCCTTGACGCAGTCCGATTGGAAAATATCTAATATTACAGATATTTAACTGCCGTCACGGCTTCGTGACCCCGTTTTGTTCTTCCCTTTTCGCTCCCCTCAGGTGTATGCTGCACCTGCGTGACGGAGATGTCCCGGCACGGAACATTGCAGCTCCGCTGGCTTTGACAAAGCAGCAGCCTGCCTGGCCCGCCGATGTCGGGGGCCTGAACAACGGAGGGCGCTACAACATGGCCCGTACAGCTACCCTGCCGGTTCTCAACGGAGAATCCGGCCTCTCCCATTATCTTGCCGAAATCCGCAAATTCCCCATGCTTGAACCGCAGGAGGAATACATGCTCGCCAAGCGTTGGCGCGAGCATGACGATCGGGATGCGGCGCATAAGCTCGTGACCAGCCATCTGCGGCTCGTGGCGAAGATCGCCATGGGGTATCGCGGCTACGGCTTGCCCATCTCCGAGGTCGTCTCGGAAGGCAATGTCGGCCTGATGCAGGCGGTCAAGCGCTTCGAACCCGAAAAGGGCTTCCGTCTTGCCACCTATGCGATGTGGTGGATCAAGGCGTCGATTCAAGAATACATCCTGCGTTCGTGGTCGCTCGTGAAGATGGGCACCACCGCGAACCAGAAGAAGCTGTTCTTCAACCTGCGCAAGGCCAAGAGCAAGATCTCGGCGCTGGAAGAAGGCGATCTGCGCGAAGATCAGGTGAAGCTGATCGCCAAGCGCCTCGGCGTCACCGAGCGCGACGTCATCGACATGAACCGCCGCCTTGGCGGCGACGCTTCGCTCAACGCGCCGATCCGCGACGATGGCGAGCCCGGCGAATGGCAGGACTGGCTGGTCGATACTTCGCCCAGCCAGGAAGCGGTGATGGCGGAGAGCGAGGAGTACGATCACCGCCGCAGCGCGCTGACCGGTGCGATGGGCGTGCTGAATCCACGCGAGCGTCGCATCTTCGAAGCGCGGCGGCTTGCCGAGGATCCGATGACGCTCGAGGATCTCGCTGCCGAGTTCGGCGTCTCGCGCGAGCGCGTGCGCCAGATCGAGGTGCGCGCCTTCGAGAAGGTGCAGGCTGCGGTGAAGAACACCGTGGCGCGTCAGGAACAGGCCGCGCTTGAAGCGGCCTACTGATACGCGGCCTCATCATCGAACAGATATGAAAGCCGGCGGAAACGCCGGCTTTTTTTATCAGTAATAATCCTGCAAAAATTCCGAGAGCGAATCCGGATCGTAAATGTCCTTGCCGCCCAACGGGGCATTCAACATCGTCAGGGCATTGGTCTTGTAATCGGCCTCGACATCGTTGGGCGCAGCACCCAGTGGCTGCGACAGAATCGAGCGATACGAGAGGTAATTGTCCTTGCTGCCCACGAAAATGCAGACGCACCGTTTGGGGTCCGCAAACAGGTAGCGCGACACGCCTTTGGCGGTGTGAATCACAAAGCGATGCGGCGGCAAGGCGTGCAACGCCTTCTCTCCCTTGGGGCCATTCGCCAACTGCACCTTGAACCCGGCGGATGAGAGATAAAAATCATTCTTGTCCAGAAAAGAAAGGCTGAGTTCTTCATCCGCGAGCAGCGGGCTACCCGACAGCAGCGAGATCAACCCGACCCCAAACGACAACCTTCGCGTTCTCGTGAAATGCATGAACTATCCTCCAGCCGGAACCGAAGATGGGCTCGGCTCACAGATCAATCAAGAGAAAATGAAAAGCCAACAAAAGCGCAGGCGCTTTTGAACGCATATCGATTCTGAAGCGACTAATCGGCATTGCCTTATGCGTCGCACAAGATGTAGTGCGACAGACGGTAACGCTTCATCGGCAGTCATCACCGACACGCATGACAAAGCATGAAGAAAATATGAATTGAGGGATTCTGAATTCGCGCACGTCGATTTGTTTTCTTTCGTAGCCAACAGACTCACAACCGCCTCAATACACCTCAATGGTTCGCCCACCATTCAACCAAGGAGACGCGCATGATCAATCGTCCGCCGGAAACATTCAGCGCAGAAACCGTGGCTGCTTTACGCGAAGTGCTCAACATCGCCGTCACACAGATCGCCGAACAAAACAGAACGCCTGCGACAAAGGCCAAGATGGCCGAAACGATCGTACGGCGTGCAGCCGAAGGCGTCACCGATGCAGTCGATCTCGTGACGTTTGCGGTGCGCGAGGGCGAAACGCCCGCGGCCTGATGCAGAAGGGTCGGTGAAAACTAAAATGCCCGGTCTCGCACCGGGCATTTTCATTTAGCTTACGCTTCGTTGGCTTATGCCTCGACCGGAGCCTTGATACGCGGCGCCTGCGTCGCGAACTGCTCGTCCTGCGGCTTGGACGGCAGCGAGCCGAACGCCTTGGCATGATCGATCACGCGCGCCATCAGTTTCAGTCCGAGAGGTGCGAGCGCGCGCTCCCACAATTCCCGCGCAGTCTCGCCCTTTTTGACGAAGCACCATTCCTGCGCGGCGATAGCACCGCCATCCATCTTCTCCGCGAGATGATAGATCGTGCCGCCGGTAACGGGATCGCCTTCATTGATCGTCCATTCCACCGCGGCGATGCCACGATGCCGCGGCAAGAGCGACGGATGATAGCCGATGCCGCCGAGGCGGGAAGTCTTCAGCGCGTCCTGCGTCACCTTCGCATGGCTGTGCGCGGTGATGATCAGATCGGTACCCGGCGGAATCTCCGAAGCCTCGATCACCTTCGGGTGCGCCTGCACGTGAACATGAAGCCCCGCCGCACGACCGGCCGCGGCCAGACGATCCTCGCCATCAGCGACGACTACGCCGGCAATCTCCACGCCATGGGCGAGAAGCATCTCGAGTGTTTTCACTCCGAAGTGGCGCGAACCGGCCAGCGTAATCCGCAAGGTTATTGTCCCCAGGCTGAGAAAGCTTCGTTGAAGATGCGCTCACCCGGAGCGCCCTTTTCGATCGACAGGATGGCGCGCTTGCCGTTGCCGTAGACGATCGGAATGTCGAGCGAGGTGCGTTCTTTCAGCACCTGAATGTTACGGGCGCGATCGACGTCGACGTTCGAAAGGCCGATCAGGAAGTAGCCGTCCTGCACCTTGACCGACGTCGCCGCGAGCGGCGTACCGCGCGGCTGGTCTGGTGACTTGGCGTAGACGCCCGGCACGTTGGCGATGGTGGTGCCGAAATCGGGACCGACCGTGAACACGATCTCCATGGTGTGGCTGGTCGCCGGCATGGACGGGTCGGTGTTGCGCATGATCGTCACCGCGACCTTCATCTTGCGGTCGGGCAGTTCGACATCAGCCTTGATCGCGGTATCCGGCTTCTGCTTTGGCGAGGCTGCAACCTGATCGAGACGCCAGACCACGGTGCCGACGGTCTGCTTGCCCTGCGGATCGGACGGATCCTCTTCATACAGGATGGCGCGCTGCGCGACCTGAGCCACCTGCTGGTTAGAATCCTGCTGCCCGACGCGGTCGGTAATCTTCGGCCGGACGCCGGTGTCCGGGTTGGTCGTGTTCTGCGTCGTGCTCTGCTGCGACGGCTTGAACATCGACTTCATCGCGCCGCCGAACTTCTGGTACCCCAGAATGCCGCCACCGATCAGGATGAGCGCCAGGCCTGCGAACAGCACGCCCTTGAGCGGAAAGCCGCTGCGCACCTTGTCCGAACCGGTGCGCCGGCTTTTGGCGGCGAGCTCATGATCGGTGAGCTCCTCATAAGATTCGTCATCGGGATAGCCAGCATACGCGCCGCGCTGCTCCATGTCGGGCTCGGAGCGTTCGAACTCCGGCGTCGGCGAGGAGACGTTGGCGAACGTCTTGCGTGCCGAACGATTGGCCTGCGAGGCGGCGCGGCCAAGCTCATCGGTATCGGCGACGACATCGCGGAAGCCGCGCGTTCCGACACCCGCCTGCGGCGGGCGGCCCTGCCCTCCTGGAGGATGCGGCTGGCCGGGAAACGAATCCGGTGCGCGGGGCGGGCGACCAGGCACGCGCGGACGATCTTCATAAGATGGTGGCGGCGTATCGCCTCGCGACAAAGTCGGGCGCGGTGCCGGAGCACCAGGCTGCGCGGCACGTGCACCGGCCGCGGCGCGGGCGCTGTCACGTAAAATATCCCCACGGCGCGGGCCTTCGCGGTTGGGCCCTTCGGGCCGACCGCGCGGCGGTTCGGACCGATTCGATTCTCCCCGCATGCGATGGGCGGCTTCCGCCTCAACCTTGCGCACGGCTTCTTCCAGCGCCAGCCGCTCGCGGGTGATTTCGGCTTCGGTGAGAGGAGGCTGAACGCCACGCAACTGGGCGATCAACGCGGTGCGGGCGCGCTCATACAACGCGCGCCGACTTTCCCCTGAAGCGTTGGGATCGAGGCCGGAGACGGCACGCGCGATGAGGGGATAATAATCAGCCATTCTTGTTCAGCCGGCGAACCCTTTACACAACCCCATTACCGAGGCGCATGCTTGTCGCGAAATCATGCCTCGAATGGATTTTGCACCAGAATAGTATCTTCGCGTTCGGGGCTCGTGGAAAGCAGGGCAATCGGACATCCCACGAGTTCTTCCACACGCCGCACATATTTAATCGCCTGCGCCGGGAGGTCGGCCCACGAACGCGCGTTCGCGGTCGGCTCCTGCCAGCCCTCGATGGTCTCATAGATCGGCTTGACCCGCGCCTGAGCCCCCTCGCCTGCCGGCAAATGGTCGATCTCTTTACCATCGAGCTCGTAACCGACACAAATCTGGATGGTTTCGAAGCCATCGAGAATGTCGAGCTTGGTCAAGGCAAGACCGTGGATGCCGCAGGTGCGAACCGTCTGACGGACCAGCATCGCATCGAACCAGCCGCAGCGACGCTTGCGACCGGTATTGACGCCGAACTCGCGCCCGCGCTGGCCGATCAGTTCGCCGGTCGCGTCGGTCAGTTCCGTCGGAAAAGGGCCCATGCCGACACGCGTGGTGTAGGCCTTGCAGATACCGAGCACATAACCCAGCGCGCTCGGCCCCATGCCGGAGCCGGTCGCAGCCTGCGCCGCCACCGTGTTGGAAGAGGTCACGTACGGATAGGTGCCGTGATCGACGTCGAGCAGCGCACCCTGCGCACCCTCGAACAGAATACGTTTGCCCTCGCGGCGCTTGTGGTCGAGCAAATTCCAGACCGAATCCGCATAAGGCAGAACGTGCGGCGCAATCTGCGCGAGATCTTTCAAAACCTCGCCCGCATCAATCTCCTTGAGCGAAAGGCCCCGGCGCAGCGCATTATGGTGCGTCAGCAGACGGTCGATCTTGTGCGGCAGGGTCTGCGGATCGGCGAGATCCATCAAACGAATAGCGCGGCGGCCAACCTTGTCTTCATAGGCCGGGCCGATGCCGCGCTGGGTGGTGCCGATCGCGGTCGCCTTGCTGGCGTTCTCACGCACGGCATCGAGCTCGCGATGCAGCGGCAAAATCAGCGTGACGTTCTCGGCAACGCGCAGATTGTCGGGAGACACCGCGACGCCCTGCTCTTTCAGCCGTCCGACTTCCGTGACGAACGCCTGCGGATCGAACACCACGCCGTTGCCGATGACCGACAATTTCGACGAACGCACCACGCCGGATGGCAGCAATGCGAGTTTGTAGGTCTCGCCGTTGATGACAAGTGTATGGCCGGCATTGTGCCCGCCCTGAAAACGAACGACGATGTCAGCCTGCTCAGAAAGCCAGTCGACGATCTTGCCTTTCCCTTCGTCGCCCCACTGAGCGCCGACGACCACGACATTAGCCATTGGGGTAAGCCATTTCCGGAAGCATCCTCACGTTCATCTCAAGCAGCCGGACATGGCTGCGCCTACCGGCAGGAACGCTCGCATGCCAGGCCACCACCCGATAAAGGATGATGGGATATGACGCAAGCAAAACAGGCTTTTGACCGGGCCATGACCCTCTCCACAAACTATTGATATCCCCATCTAAATCGCAATATTGCCGAAATCCTGCCGCCGCACTGGTACCGCCGCCGAAATGACCCCGCCCAAGCCGCCTTTCCTGTCACTCCGCCTGATGGAGCGCCCCTATCTGTTGCTCTGTCTCACCATGCTGTTCTGGGCCGGAAACATCGTGATCGGCCGCTATGCCGCGGGCCAGATTCCGCCGATGGCATTGTCGTACCTGCGTTGGCAATTGGCATTCCTGACGCTGTTACCGTTTGCCTGGTCGGACCTCGTCGAGGACTGGCCCGTCATCCGCCAGAACCTTGGCCCGATGATCGTGCTGTCCTTCACCGGCGTCGCGACATTCAACACGCTCGGCTACTGGAGCCTGCAATACACCACCGCGCTCAACGCACTGCTCCTGCAATCCTCCGGTCCGCTCTACGTCGCCCTGTTCGCGCTGGTGTTGTTCAACGTCCGCCTGACATGGATGCAGGCATTCGGCATCGTGATTTCGCTGATGGGCGTGCTGACCATCATCCTGCAGGGCCGGCTTTCGGCGCTACTGCAGATTCACTTCAACAAGGGCGACATCGGCTACACCGTGGCGCTATTCGTCTTCGGCTTTTATTCCGCACTTGCTTCACGGCGGCTGGCGCTGAAGCAACTCTCCTTCCTTGCATTCAACTGCGGCGTCGGCTCGCTGTTCATCCTGCCGCTGTTTTTGTGGGAGATGTCCACGGGACGTGTCACATCGCTGAACGCCCACACCATTCCGGTTCTCGTCTATGTCGCGATCTTCCCCTCGACGCTTGCCTATCTATTTTACAATCGCGGCATCGAGCTGATCGGCGCCAACCGGTCGGCACCGTTCCTTCATCTCATTCCCGTGTTCGGGTCGGTGATGGCGATCGGACTGCTTGGCGAGG
>Ga0182736_1001543_pt1 | contig 21797 bp, 27 predicted proteins | sample eDN5th30CKraftBY_FD_128882 | JGI IMG/M metagenome (GOLD analysis project Ga0182736, IMG submission 128882) | Enriched backyard soil microbial communities from Emeryville, California, USA - eDNA 5th pass 30_C Kraft BY (version 2) (version 2) | ecosystem: Environmental > Terrestrial > Soil >... | reverse complement strand
TCGGACGTCGTCGTGCGGACCTCGACGCCGGCTTCTGCGACGACCTCCGTGGAGCACAGGACGGGTGCACCGAAGCGCAGCGCGAGCGCGATGGCGTCGGACGCGCGAGAGTCCACGCGGCGCCCGTGGTTGAGCACCAGGTCGGCGTAGAAGATGCCCTCGTCGAGGCGGGTGATCTCGACGTGGTCGAGCCCGTCGCCCGTTGCGACGATCACGTCGCGCAGCAGGTCGTGCGTCATGGGCCGGGGCGGGACGATGCCGGCCTGGGCGGACGCGATGGCCGACGCCTCGGCGGGCCCGATGAGGATCGGGACCAGCAGCTCGGCATCCGCGTCGAGCAGCAGCACGACGATCTCGTCGGCGCTCAGGTGCTGCCTGACGCCGACGACCTCGACCGTCACCAGATCCGGGTCATCCCCCATCGGGCCAACCTACGGCCCGTCAGGTCAGGGGGCCAGATCAGCGACCGCGGCACGCACGAGCGCGGTGTGCATCCGCGCGCACAGCTCACCGACCTCGGCGGCGAGCGTTCCCGCGTGGGCCCGCGACGACGCGCTGCGCTGCCCACGCAAGGGCGCGACGAGCTGGTCGACCAGGTCCACCTGGCGATCGGCCGCCGCGCGGAACTGGCGCAGGTGCCGGACGTCGATCCCGTGCTCGGCGAGCGCGGCCGCCGACGCCACGACGTCGCGTGCCCACGGGTCGAAGTGCCCGCTGCCGGTGGGTCGCAGCACGCCGGCGTCGACGAGCTCGGTCACGAGGTCCTCGCTGACGCCGGCCTCCGACGCCAGGGCTGCGGTCGTCAGGCGACCGCCCGAGGACTGCCGCACCCCGTCCCGCGTCGCGAGCCGAGCGGGCGTCGTCGGCTCGTCCGCCACGCCGGCGTCGAGCGCCGCGAGCCGCTCACCGATGACCTTGAGCGGCATGTACTTGTCCCGCTGCTGGCGCAGGACGAAGCGCAGCCGCTCGATGTCGGCCGGCGAGTACTGGCGATAGCCGGACGGCGTCCGGACGGGCTCGACGAGGCCCTGCTCCTCCAGGAAGCGCAGCTTGGAGGTCGTCACCGCCGGGAACTCGATCTCGAGCGCGGCGAGCACGTCCGAGATGCGCATCGTCGCGCGCCGCGAGATGCCCTGCGGCCACGGCTCGGGCGCGTCGTCCGGAACGTCGACGACGGGCTCGGACGCGCGCCGCGCTCGTGCGTTCACCACTGCCCGCTCCCCCGTGTCGTCGTGATGGTGCCCGTCGTCATGCGTCCGTGGACTCGCGGTGCGGGCTCGGGTGGAACGTCAGGCGGTACTTGCCGATCTGCACCTCGTCGCCCGAGCGCAGGGCGACCTGGTCGATACGCGTGCGGTTGACGTAGGTCCCGTTCAGCGAGCCGACGTCGCGGACGACGAAGCCGCGACCCTCGCGGACGAACTCGGCGTGCTTGCGGGACACGGTCACGTCGTCGAGGAAGATGTCCGCCCGCGTCGAGCGGCCGGCGCTCGTGCGCTCGGCGTCCAGGAGGAACCGCGCACCGGCGCTCGGGCCGCGCTGCATCACGAGCAGGGCCGAGGTGGGCGGCAGCGCGTGCACGGCGGCGATCTCGTCGGCCGTCAGGCCGACCGGCGCGCCGGGCTCGATCTCCACCGGCTCGACCTGGCCGAACGTCATGGTCGTGTCCGAGCCCGCCGGACGCGGGGCCGGCGGACGCTGGGTCTGGAACTCCTCGGGCTCGATCGCGCCGGGACCCAGACCCTGTCCGTCGTCGCTCATCGAGCCTCCCGCCGCTCACCTGCATGTACCGGAACACCGGTGTCGCCGGCGTCAGGCACACCTTATGCGGACCGGCTGGGTCCGCGCAGCCCACCCGCGCGGGCTCCAGGCCGGTGCAACCCGACAGAACGGGATCAACCGGCCGCCGGAGGCACGGGCGTCGCGAACTGCGGCTCGCCCAGCGCGCGCACGGACCGGATCTCCAGCTTCGTGCCGCGACGCAGGTCCCCCTCGCCTCCGTTGCTGCGCACGGTCGCGAGCGCGCCACCCGGGATCTGCAGCGCCGTGGCGATCGTGTCCGGCTCGCCGATCGCGGTCCAGACGTAGGGCGTCGCCAGCTCGGCCCCGTCGATGGTCACGGCGCCGGGGATCCCCGCGAACGCGCTGCTCGCGGTGATGCGGTGGCCGTTGAGATCGATGGCCTCGGCCCCCGCGTTGCGCAGCTCCTCGAGCATGTTGAGCATGGTCGCGGGCTTGATCTGCCCGTTCGGCTCGGTCAGGGTGACGACGACGCCTGGGCCCTCGGCGGGCAGCCTGCCGGTGAGGATCCCCTGCGTCTCGGCACTGCGACGCAACGCGTCGAGCGCGGCCTGCCGCTTGTCCGAGCCCGAGACGAGCTGGTCGCGCTCGCTGCGCAGGTCGTTGACCTCCGTGGCGAGCGCGTCGCCGCGCGACGTCGTCTCGTCGAGGATGCGCACGAGATCGGCCTGGCTCAGACCGGACAGGCTCGCCTCGTTGTTCTGCCGGACCTGGACGACGAGCGCGAAGCCGAGCACGGCGCACAGCACGCCCGCCAGGATCTGCCCCCGCGACGCCCGGAACCGCAGCGCCTTGCCCAGCGCCGCCCAGCCACCGGCCGCAACGGGCTCGGGCGGGGGCGTCGGCTCCTCGGGCTCGCTCATGTCACGCCTTGAACAGGTGGCGGCGGATCGAGGCCGCGTTGGAGAAGATCCGGATGCCGAGCACGACGACGACGGCCGTCGACAGCTGGGTCCCGACACCGAGCTGGTCGCCGAGGAACACGATGAGGGCGGCCACCACCACGTTCGACAGGAACGAGGTCAGGAAGACGCGGTCGTCGAAGATGCCGTCGAGCATCGCGCGCAGGCCGCCGAACAAGGCGTCGAGCGCCGCGACCACGGCGATCGGGAGGTACGGCTGCAGCTCGAGCGGCACGGTCGGCTGCAGCAGCAACCCGGCGACGACGCCCACGACGAGGCCGATCACAGCGATCATCGGCCACCCCCTCCCGCTCGACCCGCAGAACCTGTCACAACCGCGCTCCCCGACGATACCGACCCGCTCGGTGCATCCTGTGCGGGCTCGGGCAGCCGGGCGTCCTCCGGCACGCTCGCGGAGCGCAGCGCCGTCAGCCCCGCGCCCGGCAGCGACAGACGTCGGGCCGACGACATGTCGACCCCGATGCCGTACGTCGTGCGCAACGTCGCGAGCAGCTGCCCGGTCGACGAGCGTGCGAGCTCGGTCTGCATCGTCACGGAGTCGCCGATCGCCTCGACGGTGTACGGGCTGCTCAGCGCGACGAGGTCGACGAGGACCGCGCTCCCCGCGCTGCGGATCGCTGTCGTCGAGGTCAGGCGCTGCCCGTTGATCGCGATCGCCTCGGCCCCGGCGCCCCAGAGGCCGTTCACGAGGACCTGCAGGTCGATGTCCTGCACCCGGTTGTCGGGGTCCTCCGCGTCCGGGTCGTCGCTGGGAGCGTCCGTGAGCACGACGCGCAGCCCGGCACCTTCGACCGCCACCGACCCAGCCTCGACCGCGCCGGCCGCGAGCGACTCGGCCAGCGGCCCGCTCGCGGCGCCGAGCACGTCCGCCTGCATGGCCGCGATCTCCTTGTTCAGGTCCATCGCCTGCTGCTGCAGCTCGGCCGCCTCGTCCCCGCGCTCGGTGATCTGCGACTCGAGCACGCGGCGAGCCTCGCTCACCTGGCCGACGGGGTGGCGCAGTGCAGCCGTCGCCGCCGTGGTCCCGAGCCCGAGGACGAGCGCCAGCGCCAGCATGCCGGCAGCGCCGAACCGCCGCCGCGGCGCCGACCCACCCGCTGCGCGACGCTCGGCCGCCAACGCGTACCCGGGATCGAGGGGACGGCGGTAGAACTCCGTGATCAGCGTCATCGACGCGTCAGGACGACGCGTCCCCGGCGCGTCGCCGTGCCGGCTCGTCATGCCGCCTGCGGCCCGGGGCGCTGCAGCCGCCGGGCCTGCTCGAGGTACAGGAAGCCTGCGAACCAGTAGAGCCCGACGCCCCACAGGGCGCAGGCCCAGCCGACGACCAGCGCGACGGTGCCGAGCACGGAGTCCCACTCGGACAGCAGGAGCAGCGGGAACGCGTAGAGCAGCGCGAACGTCCCGGCCTTGCCCGCCAGGTGCACGGGCAGGGGTGGGTACCCGGCACGGCCGAGCACGAGCAGCATGATCCCGAGGACGACGTCCCGAGCGACGAGGACGACGAGGAGCCACACGGGCACGACGTCGCGCCAGGCGAGCCCGACCAGCGTCACGAGGATGAACAGGCGGTCGGCAGCAGGGTCCAGGAGCTGACCGAGCCGCGAGACCTGGTTGAGGCGTCGCGCGAGCACGCCGTCGAGCCAGTCGCTGGCGCCGGAGACGGCCAGCACCAGCACGGCCCAGCCGTCGTGCTCCGTCGCGATGAGCACCGCGAAGACCGGGACCAGGAGCAGCCGCGCGAGGCTGATCGCGTTCGGGACGGTCAGCACGCGGTTGCTGACGACCTCGCTGCTCACCCGCACGTCCTCCGCTCGTCGCCGGCCCGTCCCACCTGCCGGGCCGCGTCGATCCTACGGTGCGGTGCCGCAGCCCGAGACGCGCGGCGCGGCACGCGGCGTGCGAGGCTGCAGCCATGGCACACGCGAACGACACGGCCACGATCCGCCGCCTGCTCGGCACGCCCGGCCGGTGGGCCGTCGTCGGCCTGTCCACCAACACCGACCGGGCCGCCTACGGCGTCGCGCGCTTCCTGCAGGGGCTGGGCCAGGAGATCGTCCCGGTGCATCCGTCCGCCGCGCAGGTGCACGGCGCGACGGGCTACGCGACCCTGGCCGAGGTGCCGGGACACGTCGACGTCGTCGACGTGTTCGTCAACTCCGCGCTGGCCGGAGCGGTCGTCGACGAGGCGATCGCGATCGGGGCGCGAGCCGTGTGGCTGCAGCTCGGCGTGGTCGACGAGGCCGCCGCGGAGCGTGCACGCGCTGCGGGCCTCGACGTCGTCATGGACGCGTGCCCGGCGATCGAGGCGCCACGCCTCGGTCTGGCCTGAGGTGCTGTGCCTGAGGTGCTGTGGGTGACGTCACCCTGTCGATACCCCCACCGACGCCGCCGGGCCGCGTAGACTCCCCCACGAACTTGGAGTTCGTCGCGTCCCCCGTCGAGACACCGGCCCGTTAGCTCGGGCCCAGGATGTCGTGTGGTCGAGGCACCGGTCAGTCCGGTAGCCGATGGGTGGTCTGGGGTTGCGACCCGCCGCGCATCAACCTGATGCCGGTCAGGGCTCCGCCCCGTGATGATCGGTTCCCCTTTTCATGAGCTCTGCTGTGTCCGTGTTGCCCTCTGTCTTCGCCGACCTCGGCCTGCCCGCACCGCTGATGCGCGCGGTCGCCGACCTCGGCTTCGAGACCCCCTCCGCCATCCAGGCCCAGGCCGTGCCCGCGCTGCTCGACGGCCGCGACATCGTCGGCGTCGCGCAGACCGGCACCGGCAAGACCGCCGCGTTCGGTCTCCCGCTGCTCGCCGCGGTCGACCCGTCGCTCGGCGCCGTCCAGGCCGTCGTCCTGACGCCGACGCGCGAGCTCGCGATGCAGGTCGCCGACGCGATCCAGTCCTTCGCGACGCACCTGCCCGGCCTCACGGTCGTCCCGGTGTACGGCGGCTCGCCGTTCCTGCCCCAGCAGCGCGCGCTGCAGCGCGGCGCTCAGGTCGTCGTCGGCACGCCCGGCCGCGTGATCGACCACCTCGAGCGTCGGACGCTCGTCATGGACCAGGTCCGCTTCCTCGTGCTCGACGAGGCCGACGAGATGCTGCGCATGGGCTTCGCCGAGGACGTCGACAAGATCCTGTCGCGCGCACCCCAGCAGCGTCAGGTGGCCCTGTTCTCCGCGACGATGCCGCCGGCGATCCGCCGGGTGGCCGAGACGCACCTGAACAACCCGCTCGAGATCACGGTCGCGCGCCAGTCGTCGACCGTCACCTCGGTGCGCCAGACGTACGCCGTGGTGCCGTTCCGCCACAAGGTCGGTGCGCTCTCGCGCGTCCTGGCGGTCAGCGAGGCCGACGCGGCCATCGTGTTCGTCCGCACGCGCGGTGCGGCCGAGGAGGTCGGCTCGGCGCTCGTCGAGAAGGGCATCTCCGCCGCCTACATCTCCGGCGACGTGGCCCAGGGCGAGCGCGAGAAGATCGTCGAGCGCCTGCGCTCGGGTGCGCTGGACGTGCTCGTCGCGACCGACGTCGCGGCCCGTGGCCTCGACGTCGACCGCATCGGCCTCGTCGTGAACTTCGACGTCCCGCGCGAGCCCGAGACGTACGTGCACCGCATCGGTCGCACGGGTCGCGCCGGCCGTGAGGGCGAGGCGCTGTCCTTCGTCACGCCGTCCGAGTCGAGCCGCCTGCGCCAGATCGAGCGCACCACCCGCGTGCAGCTCGAGCAGATCACGATCCCGACGCCTGCCGACGTCTCTGCGCACCGCGTGCAGACGATGCTGGGTCGTGCCCAGGAGCGGGCCGCCGCCGGTCGCCTCGAGCTCTACCGCGAGGCCATCGCGGTCTACCTGGCCCAGAACACCGACACCGACCCGATCGAGCTGCTCGCCACCCTGACCGCGCTCGCCGTCGGCGACGAGGGACCCGGCGCGCGGGACGACATGGACGCCGAGCTCGACCGCGCGCGTCTCGCCCCCTCGCGCGAGGAGGGCCACGACAGGCCTGAGCGTCGCCGCTCGAACACGCACATCGCGGGCGGTCCGGCCCGGTGGCGCGTCGCCGTCGGTCACCGTGACGGTGTCCAGCCGGGTGCGCTCGTCGGCGCACTGACCGGCGAGGGCGGCCTGACCGGCAAGGACGTCGGCAAGATCGACATCTTCGGCAGCTTCTCGCTCGTGGACATCCCCGGTGGCCTGTCCCCCGAGGCGATGGATCGCCTGTCGCGCACGCGCGTCGCCGGCCGTCCCCTGCGCATCCGCCTCGACAGCGGTCCGCGCAACGACGGCCCGCGTCACGAGGGATCGTCGCGCCCGGGACAGCACGCCTCGCGCCCGACGCACGGCCCGAGCCGCGCCCGCAGCTGACCCACGACGTGAGCGCCGGTCACCCCCTGGGTGGCCGGCGCTTCGTCGTCAGGCGACCGCTTCTGCCACAGCGGCCACGAGCTCGTCGACGTCGGACTCCGTCGTGTCGAACGAGCACATCAGGCGCGCCTCGCCCGTGGCGACGTCCCAGTCGTAGAAGCGCCACCGCCGCCGCAGCCGGTCCGCGACCCCGGGCGGGAGGACGACGAACACACCGTTCGCCTGCGTCGGCCGCGTGACCACGACGCCCGGCAGGTGCTCGAGCCCGGCCCGGAGGCGGGCCGCCATGGCGTTCGCGTGCCGCGCCGAGCGCAGCCACAGGTCCCCCTCGAAGAGCGCGACGAGCTGTGCCGAGACGAACCGCATCTTCGACGTCAGCTGCATGTCCATCTTCCGCAGGTACGTCAGCCCTCCGTCGGCACCGGGCTCGAGCACGACGACGGCCTCGCCGTACAGGAGCCCGTTCTTGGTCCCGCCGAGCGAGAGGATGTCCACTCCCACGTCGGTGGTGAACGCGCGCAGGGGCAGGTCGAGCGCGGCCGCCGCGTTCGCGATCCGGGCCCCGTCGACGTGCAAGCGCAGCCCGAGCTCGTGCGCCTGGTCGGCCAGCGCACGGATCTCGTCGGGCGTGTACAGCGTGCCGAGCTCGGTCGACTGCGTGATCGACACGACGCCCGGCTGGGCGCGGTGCTCGTCGCCGAACCCCCACGCCTGCGTCGCGACGAGCGCGGGCGTCAGCTTGCCGTCCGGGGTCGGCACCGTGAGCAGCTTGAGCCCGCCGACCCGCTCGGGCGCGCCGTTCTCGTCGGTCGCGATGTGCGCGGTCTCGGCACACACGACTGCACCCCACCGCGGCAGGACCGACTGCAGCGAGAGCACGTTCGCGCCCGTGCCGTTGAACACCGGCCAGGCCACGGCCTGCGCGCCGAAGTGGGCAGCGACGACCTCCTGCAGCCGCGCGGTGTAGACGTCGGCGCCGTACGCGCCCTGGTGGCCCCCGTTGGCCTCGACGAGCGCGTCAAGGATCTCCGGGTGAGCGCCCGCGTAGTTGTCGGAGGCGAAGTCGCGGCGGGCATCGTCGTGCAGTCGGGTCACGGGCCTAGTCTCGCAGCCGCGCGGCCGCGTCCGAGCTGCGGCATGATCCGAGCCAGGTGACGAGAGGAGGGGCCGTGCCAGATCCGGACGACGGCCGGCACGAGACGCTCACGCAGCGCGCCGACCGCAACTGGGACGAGCTGCTCCAGGAGCTGCGTGTCACGCAGACCGGCACCCAGATCCTGACCGGGTTCCTGCTGACGATCCCGTTCCAGCAGCGGTTCAGCGAGCTCGACCACTACCAGCGCACGCTGTACCTGGTGCTGGTGGTGCTGGCGGTGCTGGCCACCGCGCTGATCGTCTCGCCCGTCGCGCTGCACCGAGCCCTGTTCCGGCGGCGGCTCAAGCCCGAGCTCGTGTCCGTCGGGAGCCAGTTCGCCCGGGCGGGGCTCCTGATGCTCGCGCTGGTGACGGCCGGTGCGGCGATGCTGCTCTTCGACGTCGTGCTCTCGCGATCCGCAGGGTTGCTGGCGGGCGGTGTGTCGCTCGTCGTGCTCGTCGCGTCGTGGTGGGTGCTCCCCCACCTGATCGCGCGGAACGCGGCGACGCACCGCTGAGACGACGGACGCCTGCCCTCGACCCCGCAGGGTCGAGGGCAGGCGTCCGGTGCGTCAGCCCTGCGCGGCGCGCTTGAGCGCGCTGCCGGCCGTGATCTTCACGCGGTAACCCGCGGGGATCTCGAGCTTCTCACCCGTCTGCGGGTTGATGCCCGTGCGGGCGGCACGGTCGGCGCGCGCCACGGCGAGGAAGCCGGGGATCGTCACGCTCTCGCCCGCGGCGAGCTGCTCGACCAGGACCTCCTGGAAGGCCTTGAGAGCCTTGTCGGTCTCGGCGTTGGTGAGACCGGCCTTGGCAGCGACGGCCTGGACGAGCTCGGTGCGGTTCACGCTCACGAAAGATGCTCCTTGTTTCACTGGGACATGCGGACCCGGAGGGACGGGCCGGGCTGCGGGAGGACCGCGGATGTCGCGGGGTCCGTTCGCCGGGGTCGACCTTAGTGCCTGTCCGGCGTCTTTCCGTGCGTCCGGGCCCGCAGGTCGCCCACCGGCCAGGTGTCGACGACGCGTTCCGCCGTGATGCCGTGGGCTGCTGCACGCGTCGCTCCGGTGAGCTGCCAGTCGAGCTGACCGGGTGCGTGCGCGTCGGTGTCGATGCTGAAGTCGCACCCGGCGGCGACCGCGATCTCGAGCAGGTCGTGCGGCGGGTCGAGGCGATCGGGCCGGCAGTTGATCTCGACAGCGACGCCGTGCTCCGCGCACGCGTCGAACACCGCGTGCGCGTCGAACTCGCTCTGCGGGCGCTGCCGGCCCAGGAGCCGCCGCCCCGTGCAGTGGCCGAGCACGTCCGTGCGCGGGTTGCTCACCGCCGCGATCATCCGACGGGTCATGGCGGCACGGTCCATGCGCAGCTTCGAGTGCACCGACGCGACCACCACGTCGAGCTCGTCGAGCAGGTCGGGGTCCTGGTCGAGGGAGCCGTCGTCGAGGATGTCGCACTCGATGCCGGTCAGCACGACGAACGGCGCGACCGCGCGGTCGAGCGCGTCGATCTGCGCGAGCTGGGCGCGCAGCCGTGGTGCGGACAGCCCGTTCGCGACGGTCAGCCGCGGCGAGTGGTCGGTGATCGCGAGGTACTCGTGACCGAGCTCGAGCGCGGCGAGGACCATCTCCTGGATCGACGTGGAACCGTCGGACGCCTCGGTGTGGGCATGCAGGTCGCCGCGCAGCGCCGCACGCAGCGCGAGCGCCGCCGGATCGGCCTCCGGCTCGGCGGCGAGCTGCTGCTCGAGGTCGACCAGGTACGGCACGTCGTGCCCGCGCCACGCCAACGAGACGACCTCGGCGGTGCGCGCGCCGACGCCGGTCAGGTCGGTGAGCGAGCCCGCCGCGACCAGTGCGGCGAGCCGCTCGGGCGCCACCTTCTCGACGGCGGTGGCCGCGGTCCGGAACGCCTCGCTGCGGTACGGGCTCGCCTGAGCCCGTTCGAGGAGGAACGCCACGCGGCGCAGCGCGCCGACCGCGTCGTCCCGACGGGCGTCGGCAGCCGGGCTCACGACGCCTTGCGACGCGTGCGGCGCGCGGGCGTGTCGTCGTCGCCGGTCTTCTTGGGCTTCTTGGCCGTCTTCTCCGGTGCCGCCGGTTCCTCGCCCCGGGCCGTACGTGCCTTCTCGACGCTGCGCTGCAGTGCCGCGAGCAGGTCGACGACCTCACCGGCCCCGTCCTCCTTCTCGCCCGCAGGAACGGGGAGCGCCTGCGTGTGGCCGGACGACACCTTCTGCTCGATGAGCTCCTCGAGGGCTGCCGCGTAGCGGTCCTCGTACTGGGACGGGTCGAAGTCGGCCGCGAGCGAGTCGATGAGCGAGTTCGCCATCGCCAGCTCGGCCGGCTTGACCGAGACCTCGGCGTCCAGGATCGGGAAGTCCGCCTCGCGCACCTCGTCGGGCCACATGAGCGTCTGCAGGCAGATCACCTTGTCCCGCACGCGCAGCACGGCCATCGACTCGCGTTGCCGCAGAGCCACCTTCACTACCGCGACACGGTCGGCCGCCTCGAGCGCACCGCGCAGCAGGGCGTACGGCTTGGCCGCGGTCTTGTCGGGCTCGAGGTAGTAGGTCTTGCCGAGCATGATCGGGTCCACCTGGTCCGCAGGCACGAACTCCAGCACCTCGATCTCGCGCTCCGTGGCCAGGGGGAGGTTGGCGAAGTCGTCGTCGGTGAGCACCACGAGCTCGCCGTCGGCCGTCTCGTAGCCCTTGGCGATCTCCGACATCTCGACGGGCTCGCCGTCGAGGCTGCAGACCTTGCGGTAGCGGATCCGCCCGCCGTCCTCACGGTGCACCTGGTGCAGGGTCACCTCGTGCTCGCCGGTCGCGGAGTACAGGCGCACGGGCACGTTGACCAGCCCGAAGGCGACCGCGCCCTTCCAGATCGCTCGCATGGCCGTGCCTCTTCTCCCTGTGCGCCGACACCCTTCCTGGGCAGGATGGACCCGTGCTGCCCATGCTCGCCACCCCTGCCCCGTCGCCGGGCGTGCTGCCGCGCGGTCAGGACTGGTCGTTCGAGGTGAAGTGGGACGGCGTGCGCGCCATCGCGGACACGACCGGCGACTCCCCGCGGCTGTGGAGCCGCAACGAGCGCGAGATCACCGTCGCGTATCCCGAGCTCGCCGGGCTGGCGGCTCTCCCGAAGGTGGTGCTCGACGGCGAGATCGTCCAGCTGGCCGACGGGAGGCCGTCCTTCGCCGCTCTCGCCGAGCGCATGCACGTCCGCGACGGACGCCGGGCGCTGGCACTGGCCGAGCGGGCGCCGGTCACGTACCTCGTCTTCGACGTGCTGCATGCTGGTGGCGCCGGCCTCGTCGGCCTGCCGTACGACGAGCGACGCGCCGTCCTCGACGCGCTCGACCTGCCGGACCACGTCGAGGTCTCCCCCGCCTACGACGACGGCGCCAGCCTCTGGAGCATCACCGCAGAGCACGGCCTCGAGGGTGTCGTCGCCAAGCGCCGCTCGTCGACGTACCGGCCGGGGCGCCGGTCACCGGACTGGGTCAAGTCCGCGCACCACCACGCGCGCGCGGCCCTGGTCGGTGGCTGGCGTGGCGAGTCGACCGGCACCGGCCGCCTGGGCGCGCTGCTGCTGGGCGCGCCCGACGACGACGGCCAGGTGCGCTACCTGGGACGGGCAGGCAGCGGCCTCACCGGCGCCCTCGCCAGGACGCTGACCAGCGTGCTCGCGCAGACGGGCCGCGCGACGTCGCCGTTCGCCGACGAGGTGCCCGCCGAGGACGCCCGCGGCGCGACGTGGTGCGACCCGGTGGTCGTCGTCGACTGCCGCTACCTCGCCCGTACCCCGAGCGGGCGCCTGCGCCAGCCCGTGATCCGCGGGATCCGCACGGACGCCGAGGCCGACCCGTGGGAGCGCGCATGAGCCCGGAGCGGCAGGTCCTCGACGTCGGTGGCCGCCCCGTGCGCGTCAGCCACCTCGACAAGGTCGTGTACCCGGCGACGCGCACGACGAAGGCCGAGGTCATGGACTACCTCGTGCGCGTCGCGGACGCGATCCTGCCCCAGCTCGCCGACCGTCCGGTGACACGCATCCGGTGGCCGGCCGGCGTCGACGGCGAGCGCTTCTTCGAGAAGAACACCCCTCGCGGCGCCCCCGAGTGGTTGCGCCACCAGCGCCTGCGCGCGGCGCCGGGGTCCGACGACGAGGGCGCGGAGCTCGACCTGCCGTTCATCGACGACCTCGCCGGCCTGGTGTGGGCCGCGAACCAGGGTTCCCTCGAGCTGCACACCCCGCAGTGGCGCGTCGGTCCGCGCGGCGGCGTGCGGGCTCCGGACCGCCTCGTCGTCGACCTGGACCCCGGGCCGCCCGCCGGCCTCGACGAGTGCGCCCGGGTGGCGCACCTGGTCGCGGACCGGCTGCGGCAGGACGGCCTGACGACGATCGTGCCGGTCACCTCCGGCAGCAAGGGGATGCAGCTCTACGCCGACCTCCCCGGTGCGCAGTCCGTGATGGGCGTGCGGCAGTACGCGCGGGACCTGGCGCACGAGCTCGCTGCCGCCCACCCCGCGCTGCTCGTCGCGGTCATGCGCAAGGAGGTCCGCGGGGGCAAGGTCCTGCTCGACTGGTCGCAGAACCACCCCGCCAAGACGACGATCACGCCGTACTCGCTGCGCGGCCGTGAGCAGCCATGGGTCGCTGCGCCGCGCTGGTGGGACGAGGTCGAGCCGGGGATCACGCATCTCACCGCGACCGAGGTGGCCGCACGGTTCGCCGAGCGGGGCGACCCCTTCGTCGGACCGAGCCGTTCGCCCAGGGCGTGACGTTCCGATGGCGGCGGCGCTGCCGGTGCGGCAGCGTGGAGCCTGGAACCACCACCGGCCGAGAACCGGCCGCACGGAAGCCCGAAGGAGCACTGTCATGGCGCGCAAGGACCTGCCCAGCTACACCGTCCCGTCCCTCACCAAGGAGCAGGGTGCCGAGGTCGCGGCGATCCTGCAGACCCGCCTCGACGCCCTCAACGACCTGGCGCTCACGCTCAAGCACATCCACTGGAACGTCGTGGGCCCGCACTTCATCGCCGTGCACGAGATGATCGACCCGCAGGTCGACGCGGTGAGGCTCATGGTCGACGCGATCGCCGAGCGCATCGCGACACTGGGCGTCGCTCCCGTCGGGACGCCCGGCGCGATGGTCGCCGCGCGCACCTGGGACGACTACTCGATCGGCCGGGCCAGCGCCATCGAGCACCTCGGAGCTCTCGACGAGGTGTACGTCGGCGTCGTCAGCGCGCACCGCAAGGCGGCGACCGACGTCGAGGACCTCGACGACGTGACCAACGACCTGCTCATCGGCCACCTGCACGAGCTCGAGCTGTTCCACTGGTTCGTGCGCGCGCACCTCGAGTCGGCCGGTGGCAACCTGAGCACGGCCGGGGCGACGACCGAGAAGGGTGCGGCCGCGGCTGCCCGACGCTCGGCCTGAGCGGGTCAGAGCCGATCAGAGCCGCTCGGGGTCGTCCCAGTCGTCGCTGCTCGCGATGGCTTCGTCGTCGGCCTCGAGCTCGGCCGCAAGGAGCGAGCGTGGCGCGCGCGCCGGGTCACCGCCCGAGCGCGCATCGGCGGCATCGAGCTCCGCCTGAGCGCGCTCGCGGTCGGCGAGGTGCTCGGCGGACGGGTCGGACGTCAGGTCGCGGTCGCGGCTCATGGTTCGGTTCTACCGCTCGGCGCACCCGGTTGCCACCCCCAGCCCGGTCGTCCCGGGACGTAAGCAAGATCACACGTTGCTCGCCGTGGAGATTCTCGACATCAACATACGATCGAAAGCGTGGCAGAGCGCACCGGACCCGTGACAGCAGACGTGGACGTCCTCCTCGTCGGAGGCGGCATCATGAGCGCGACGCTGGCCGCCCTCGTCTCGGAGCTCGAGCCTTCGTGGCGCGTCGAGATCCACGAGCTGCGCGACGGTCTCGCCCAGGAGAGCTCGAACGCCTGGAACAACGCGGGAACCGGCCACGCCGCGCTCTGCGAGCTGAACTACACGCCCGAGCGCCCGGACGGCACGATCGACATCACCAAGGCCGTGACGATCAACGAGCAGTTCGAGATCTCGCGCGAGCTGTGGCACCACCTCGCCACGAACGGCCGCCGCCCCGGCGGCACCGACTTCCTCTCGAGCACCCCGCACATGACGTTCGTGCGCGGCGAGGCGAACGTCGACTACTTGCGTCGCCGGTTCGAGACGCTGCGCCGGCACCCGCTGTTCTCCGACCTCGAGTTCAGCACCGACCCCGAGCAGATCGCCGCATGGGCGCCGCTGCTGGTGGCCGACCGTGACCCGGAGCAGCCGATCGCCGCGACGCGCGCAGCTGCCGGCACCGACGTCGACTTCGGGGCGCTGGCCTCGTCGATGGTCTCGGACGTCGTCGCTCGCGGTGCCGACCTGCACCTCGAGAGCGAGGTCACCAAGCTCAAGCAGCGCAAGGACGGCACCTGGCGCGTGACGGTCCGTGACCGTCGCTGGAACGGCCACCGTCGCGCGCGCACCCTCACTGCGCGCTTCGTGTTCATCGGCGCCGGCGGCGGCGCGCTCCGCCTGCTGCAGCGCTCCGGCATCCCGGAGGCCAAGGGTTTCGGGGGCTTCCCGATCAGTGGCCAGTTCCTGCGGACGACGAACCCCGAGATCGTCGCGCAGCACCAGGCCAAGGTGTACGGCAAGGCGGACATCGGCGCGCCGCCGATGTCCGTGCCGCACCTGGACACCCGCGTCGTCGACGGCGAGACCGCGCTGATGTTCGGCCCGTACGCGGGTTGGAGCATGAAGTTCCTCAAGCACGGTTCGTGGCTCGACCTGGTCCGCTCGATCCGGCCGGGCAACATCGTGCCGATGATCGCGGTCGGGCTGCAGAACATGAGCCTCGTGAAGTACCTGGTCGGTGAGGTGACGGCGTCGGAGACGGCCCGTCTGCGCACGCTCCGTGCGTTCATGCCCACCGCGCACCCGCGCGACTGGGAGCTCATCACCGCGGGTCAGCGCGTCCAGGTCATCAAGAAGGCCAAGGGCAAGGGCGGTGTCCTCGAGTTCGGCACCGAGCTGGTGACGTCGGCCGACGGCACGATGAGCGGCCTGCTGGGCGCCTCGCCCGGTGCGTCGACCGCGGTCGCGACGATGCTCGACCTGCTCGAGCGCTGCTTCCCGGACCGCTCCGCGGCGTGGCAGCCGCGGCTGCGCGAGATGATGCCCAGCCTCGGCGGCGGCACCTGGGACGAGTCGTTCGAGCTCGACCAGCTCGTCGACGAGACGGTCGGCACCGAGCGCTGACCAGCGGCTCGCTCCCCATGCCCCACAATGGCGGCGTGACCGACGACCCCACGCTCCCGGCCGAGGCCGTCAGCGCCGAGATGCGCCACGCCAAGGTGCGCGCGGCGACCGACCACACGACGGTCGGGCTGGTCGAGACGCTCCCGGACGGTCGGATCGGCATCGCGTGCGCGTGCGGGATGCAGCTGACGAACGGCCCGACGTGGTCGCTCGACGAGCACATCCGCCTGCACCGGGCCGAGGCACGCTTCCTCGCGCTGGCCGCCGTCGCACCCGAAGGGATCCCGCGACTCGTCGCCTGGCCGCTCGCGTGACGGGCTACGCGTGCACGTGCTCGTGCGGGTGGTCGTGGTCGTGCGGGTGGTCGTGCTCCTCGTGCGCCCGGGCGAGCCGGCGCAGCGGCGGCTCGGTCGTCGGCGGCTGACGGCGCTCGGGCAGCTCGTCGAGCAGCCGGGCGGTGATCCCGGCGATCTGCTCGACCGCAGCCTCGAACGGCCCACGGGTCCTGTCCGTGAGCTGCTGCACCCCGGTCACCTTGCGCACGTACTGCCGCGCGGCGGCCGTGATCTCCTCGTCGGTGGCGTGCGGCTCGAGACCGCGGAGCGTCGTGATGTTCCGGCACATGGAACCGACGCTACGCCGCGTCACCGACGCGTGCCTCGAGCGCGAGCAGAAGCCGCTTCGCCTCGGCTCCCCCGGCGTACTGCCCTGCCGAGCCGTCCGACCGCACCACCCGGTGGCAGGGCAGCACGACGGGGACGGGGTTGAGCGCGCACGCGGTCCCGACGGCACGCACCGCTCGCGGGCTGCCCGCGACGGCGGCCATGGCGGCATAGCTGGCCGTGTGCCCGTACCCGATGTCGCGCAGGTGCTCGACGACGGTTCGGCGGAAGCCGCCGACGAGCTGCAGGTCGACCGGCACGTCGAATGCCCGGCGGCGTCCGTCGAAGTACTCGTCGAGCTGCCGCGCCACCGCATCGAGGCGTGCGGGAGCGGCGAGCACCCGCGGGCTGATGCGCGCGGCGAGGTCGGTCAGCACCTGGTCGTGCCCCTGGCTCTCGAACGCGACGCGCACCAGGCCGGCGCGCGTCGCGGCGAGCAGCAACGGGCCGAGCGGTCCGTCGATCGTGCGATAGGCGACGTCCAGCACCTCGTCCCGCGCCGCGCGCGCGACGAGGTCGGCGTGCAGCCGCGCGAGGTGGTCCTGGGCCACAGGTGCGTCGATACCGGTCATCGGTCCCCTCCGTCGATCGTCGTCCCGTAGGTGCGCCGCAGCGTGGCGATCCCGTCCGCCCCGGCCCGTCGGGCTGCGGCCGCCGTACCACCCAGCGCGGCTGCCACCTCGTCGTACGGCAGGCCGCCCAGGTGGTGCAGCGCCACCGCGTGCCGCTGCTTGTCCGGGAGCCTGGCCAGGGCGGACCACAGGTCGAGATCGCGGCCCACCGGGGTCACGGCCGCATCCGGCAGCTCGGCGACGGGAACGGCCCGCCGCTGCGCCGCACGCAGCACGTCGATCGACTTGCGGTGCGCGATCGTCACGAGCCACGCCTGCACGTTGGCGGCCGGGTCCAGCGAGGGCCAGGCGCGCAGGGCGGACAGGAACGTCTCCGACCATGCGTCGTCCGCGTCGGCAGGCCCGAGCACCGCCCGGCACACGCGCAGCACGGTGGCGCCGTGGCGCTGCACCACCTGCTCGAACGGCTCGTCCATCCCCACAGTGTGCAGACGCGCCGCGCATGCCGGATGTGAGGTCCGTCAGGCACAGTGGACCTGTGACGAATCTCGAGGCACGGCCGGCGCCCGAGCTGTGCACGGCCCACGAGCGCACCGGCGCCGTGGCGGAGGCCTTCGAGCCGCGCGAGGTGCCGCTCGGTGGGCTGCGGGCGATGCGGGTGCGGCGCACGCTCCCCCAACGCGCGCTGCCCATGGTCGGCGCCTGGTGCTTCCTCGACGAGTTCGGGCCGCAGCACATCGACATGCGCGTCCTGCCCCACCCGCACACCGGACTGCAGACGGTCACCTGGCCCGTGCGCGGTGAGATCCACCATCGCGACAGCCTCGGCTCGGACGTCGTCGTCCGCCCCGGACAGCTCAACCTCATGACCGCCGGTCACGGCGTCTCGCACTCGGAGCTGTCGCTCGGCTCCGCCCCCATGCTGCACGCGGTCCAGCTCTGGGTCGCGCTCCCCGACGGCCCCGCCGCAGGTCCGGCGGCGTTCGAGCAGGTCACCGACCTGCCGACGTGGGAGACGCGGGGCGCTCGCGCGACCGTGATGGTCGGGGAGCTCGACGGCCTCCGGTCCGCCGCGCGCGTGCACACCCCGCTCGTGGGCGCGGAGGTCGTCGTCGACGGGGGCGCGGCCGTCGAGATCCCGCTCGACGCGACCTACGAGCACGCCGTCCTGGCCCTCGCCGGGCACGCCCGGGTGGCCGGGGCGGACCTCGGGCCAGGACCGCTGCTCTACCTCGGCGAGGGCCGGGACTCGATCACCGTCGACTCCGCCGACGGTGCGCGCCTGCTGCTGCTCGGCGGCGCCCGGTTCGAGCACGACCTCGTGATGTGGTGGAACTTCGTCGGCCGCACGCACGCCGACATCGCCGAGGCCCGCGCCTCCTGGGCCTCGGACTCGTCGGCCGAGCGGTTCGGCACCGTCGCGGGCCACGACGGCGTCCGGATCCCGGCTCCCGACCTGCCGAACGTGCGACTTCAGCCACGGAGGCGGCAACCTCGGGCATGATCGCGTCGTGACCGAAACGTCCCGCCTGCCGGCCCGCACGCAGATCGTCGCCGAAGCGCTCGACCGGGCGGGCGTCCAAGGAGCGGTCGTCGCGGTGCCCGACTCCGCCGCGACCGCCGTTCTCGCCGCCGAGGCGCTGGGCTGCGAGGTCGGGGCCATCGCGAACAGCCTCGTGTTCTGGGCCGACGGCCGACCCCTGCTGGTCATGACGAGCGGACGCCACCGCGTCGACACGGTGGCGCTGGCTCGACGGCTGGGACGCACCGCGATCGTGCGCGCGACCCCGGACCAGGTGCGCGCCGCGACCGGGCAGGCGATCGGTGGCGTGTCCCCCGTCGGGCACCCGGCTCCGCTCGAGACCGTCGTCGACGAGGCCCTCGCGGACTACCCACGCGTGTGGGCCGCGGCCGGAACCCCGCACACGGTCTTCCCGACGACCTTCGAGGAGCTCGTCCGCATCACCGGCGGTTCGGTGCACCCGGTCGACGGCTGAATTTCGTCTCGTTCTGCGTGCCTCGGGCACGTTTTGTGGGACATGACTGGTAGACACCCTTCGTTCAACCACCACACAGGGGAGTCCCAGTCACATGCGCACATCCGTTCGTCTCGCCGCAGCGGCGCTCGCCGCGACGCTCAGCCTCGGCCTCGTCGCCGGCAGCGCGCAGGCCAACCAGACCACGTCCGTCAAGAAGGCCGGCGTCACCGCGACGCTCACGGTCCACGACGTGAAGAACAAGCTTGGCAAGATCACGGACAAGAAGTGGATCACGCTCAAGGTCACGACCCCGGCGACGGTGCACGACGTCGTCGACGGGTACGACTACGGCGAGAAGGCCGTCCACTGGTATGCCTCGATCACGGCGACCGGCGCCAAGAGCTGCGCCACGTACTACGGCTCGGCCAGCGCCGACGGTTCCGACACGTTCGTCCAGCCGCTGTCGATCACGACGAAGCGCTCGACGAGGACGACGACGGGCATCTACGTCACGTCCGGCGCGTGCAAGATCTCGGCCAAGGTCACCGCTTACCGGTACGCCGCCGACCCTGCGCTCGACGTCGACACCGAGTTCACCGTCAAGGCCACCGGCTACATCCGCAACGACGTCAAGACCACCAAGCCGCACGCCTCGGCCACGTCGGTCAAGAAGAACAAGACCACGACGCTGTCCGGCACGGTCACCTACCAGAAGGCCACGGCCACGGTCGCGTACAAGTACCGCCCGGTCGCCAAGGGCTCGAAGGTCGTCGTCCAGTTCAAGGCCAAGGGCACCAAGACCTGGAAGAACGTGAAGACGACGAAGATCACCGGCAGCAAGGGCCACTGGTCGGCGAAGGTCAAGGTGAAGAAGGCGGGCAGCTACCGCGTCGTCTCCCCCGCGACCTCGCACCTGCAGTCGCAGGCGTCATCGGCCGTGACGGTCAAGCTCAAGAAGTAGCCACCGGGCGGCGCACGGACCCGTCGGTCCGTGCGCCGCACCCGTGGTATCTCGCGGTCGGCGCGAGGATCCTGGACGACGACGGCGTCGTCCACCCGGGACGGCGATGCGCGACCCGAGGAGACACCCGTGTCCTATCCAGGCGACGGCCGGTTGCCGGTCATCTACGTCCGCGGGTTCGCGGGCGGTCCGTCGGGCATCGACAACGCGGTCGGTGACCCGTTCTACGGGTTCAACGAGGGCTCGGTGCAGGTGCGGGTGGACGGCGCGGACCGGCCGGCGTTCCACCAGTTCGAGAGCCCGCTGCTCCGACTCATGGGGGACGAGGGCTACCAGCTGCTCGTGCACGGCAACCAGGCGGCGTACCTGGCCGAACAGGAGGCAGGTTCCGTCCCGGCGGCCTCGATCTGGGTGCACCGCTTCTACGACGAGTTCGCGCCGCTGCTGACCAAGGACCCGAACGCGTTCTCCATCGAGGCGGCCGCACGCTCGCTGCTCGAGCTCGTGCTCCTGGTGCGCAAGCAGACCGGTGCGCCGCGGGTGTTCCTCGTCGCGCACTCGATGGGCGGCCTCGTCGTCCGCTCGATGCTCCAGCAGACAGTCCCCGACGACCCGCACATCGGCGGTGCGCTCGACTCGGCCACGGCGCTCGTCGACCGGGTCTTCACCTACGCGACGCCGCACGGCGGGATCGAGTTCGCGATCGGGTTCGGCCTGCTCGAGAAGCTGCGCGACGCGACCGGGGTCCAGGGCGCCGACATCTTCGGTCCCGCACGCATGAAGCAGTACCTGACGCCGACGAAGGTCGCCGTCCCTGCCGACCGCTTCGACGCGACCGTGATGCCGGCCGGCGGGTTCCCGCACGAGCGGATCTTCTGCCTCGTCGGCACGGACTCGAACGACTACGACGTCGCCAAGGGACTCTCCGCCAAGGCGGTCGGGGCGCGCAGCGACGGGCTCGTCCAGATCGACAACGCCTACGTGCGGGACACGCCGCGCGCGTTCGTGCACCGCAGCCACTCGGGCCGCTACGGCATCGTCAACTCCGAGGAGGGCTACCAGAACCTGCGCCGGTTCCTGTTCGGCGACCTCGAGGTCGTCGCGAGCCTGACCGGTTTGGACGTCGCGGGGTCGGCCGACGACGACACCGTCTGGCAGCTCGACGCGGCGCTGTCGATCCGCGGCCTGCCCGTGGTGCTGCACGAGCAGAGCGCCGCGCACCTGTGCCCGATCCAGATCGAGCGCCGACCGGCCACGGACACGGTCGGCACTCCTGTCCCGCTGGTCCACACCTACCTCTCGTCGGACGCCACCCGACCGACCGACGCGACCGGTGCCCGCGCGGCGACCATGCGGCACGTGCTGCGGCTGCGCCTGCTGTCCCTGCGGCGGCGAGGCGGCCTCCTGTCGTTCGTCGACCACCTCGAGCAGACCGCCGACTGGGAGGACACCCTCGTGGTGGACATCGGCGCAGACGCGGCCGGTGCACCCGCGACGTGGGGCGTCTGGGCGTCCTCGCTCCCCCGGGCGATCCGGGACTGGGCCCCGGACCCCGCGGCCGACGTGCCGCTGGCCGACGAGGAACCGGCGGCGGGGCGTTGGCGCGTGCGCGTGCCGCTCCCGGCGGCCGCCACGGGCCTGCTGGGCGCTGGTGCCGCGGTCACCCTCGAGGTCGCGGGACGCGCGACCGCCGACCGGACCTGACGCTCAGGCCTCGGACTCGATGTTGAGGATGTTGCCGTCAGGGTCGGCGAACCATGCGGCCTTCATCCCCATGCCGACGAGCACGCCGTCACGCCACTCCCCCTCGGGGACGTCGAACGTCTGGAACTCGATCCCGGCGCCGCGCAGCGCCTCGACCTCCGCGTCGAAGGCGTCAGGCGCGACCTGGAACGAGATGCCCGTCGCCTTGTTCGTGCCCGCGAACGACGACGGGTAGACGAGGAACTCGGTACCGGCGGCACCATAGGTGACGCCGCCGAGGCCCTCGGTACCGCTGAAGCCGAGCGTCCCCTCGTAGAACGAGCGGGCGCGCGGCAGATCCGTCACCGCGAGGACGGCGACGGACCGGTGGGCGGAGAGCATGGCTCCTCCAGCGCGGGCCGGGCGACCGTCGACCGGCCGGCAGAAC
>Ga0182736_1001541_pt1 | contig 21854 bp, 21 predicted proteins | sample eDN5th30CKraftBY_FD_128882 | JGI IMG/M metagenome (GOLD analysis project Ga0182736, IMG submission 128882) | Enriched backyard soil microbial communities from Emeryville, California, USA - eDNA 5th pass 30_C Kraft BY (version 2) (version 2) | ecosystem: Environmental > Terrestrial > Soil >... | reverse complement strand
TGGTGGAGCAGGCGGCCGCGGCGGCGGGTTCGCTGCAGGAGCAGGCGCAGCGGCTGGCCGAGGCGGTGTCGGTGTTCAAGATCAATGCCGGCGAGGTCATCGAGGTGCCCGCGCGCCAGCTGGGCGGCGATCGCGGCCCGCGCGACGCGTTGCGTCCGCCCGCCGGCGAGCCGGCGGCCGCGCCGGGCACGCTGGCCCTGCAGCCGTAGTCCGCCGTGGCGACCTCGGGCACCGGCGCGCTGTTTCCGGCCGAGCGGCAGTTCGAGTTCCGCGAGGCCGATTTCGCGCGCGTGCGCCGCATGATCCACGCCCGCGCCGGCATTTCGCTGGGCGAGCACAAGCGCGAGATGGTGTACAGCCGGCTGACGCGCCGGTTGCGCGCGCTGGGGCGCCAGGATTTCGCCGGCTACCTGGATCACCTGGAAAGCCAGCCGTCGGCGGCCGAATGGGAAGACTTCGTCAACGCCTTGACCACCAACCTGACCGCGTTCTTCCGCGAGGCGCACCACTTTCCGATACTGGCCGAGTTGGCGCGCACGCGGCCGGCGCCGGTCTCGGTGTGGTGCTGCGCGGCCTCCAGCGGCGAAGAGCCATATTCGATCGCCATGACGCTGGCCGAGACGCTGGGCGCGCGCGCGGCCTCGGCCGCGGTGCTGGCCACCGATATCGACACCCAGGTGCTGAACCGCGCGCGCGCGGGCATCTACGCCGACGAGCGCGTGGCGCGCCTGGAGCCGGACCGGCTGAAGCGTTTTTTCCTGCGCGGGCGGGGCGCCCATGCCGGGCAGGTGCGGGTGCGCCCGGAGTTGGCCGCCATGGTGCGTTTCGAGACCCTGAACCTGCTGGCGCCGGCCTGGCCCGTCGCCGAGCGGTTCGACGCGATTTTTTGCCGCAATGTGATGATCTACTTCGACAAACCCACCCAGGCGGGGATCCTGAAGCGCTTCGTGCCGCTGCTCAAGGCCGGCGGCTTGCTGTTTGCCGGCCATTCCGAGAATTTCACCTACATCAGCCGCGACTTCCGGCTGCGCGGCCAGACCGTGTACGAATGCGTGCACCCGCGGGACACGCGCTGAGGCGGCGATGAAGAAGATACGTGTCCTGTGCGTGGACGATTCGGCCCTGGTGCGCGGCCTGATGACCGAGATCATCAACAGCCACGAAGACATGGAAGTCGTGGCGGTGGCGCCCGATCCGCTGGTGGCGCGCGAACTGATCAAGCAGCACAACCCCGACGTGCTGACCCTGGACGTGGAAATGCCCCGCATGGACGGGCTGGATTTCCTGGAAAAGCTGATGCGCCTGCGGCCCATGCCGGTGGTGATGGTGTCGTCGCTGACCGAGCGTGGCGGCGAGACCACGTTGCGCGCGCTGGAACTGGGCGCCATCGACTTCGTCACCAAGCCCAAGCTGGGCATCCGCCACGGCATGCTCGAATACGCCGAACTGATCGCGGACAAGATCCGCGTGGCGGCGCGCGCGCGCCTGCGGCCGCTCTCGGCGGCCGCCCAGTCCGCGCCGCCCGTACGCTTGCGCAGCCCGTTCGCCAGCTCGGAAAAACTGGTGATCGTCGGCGCCTCCACCGGCGGCACCGAGGCCATCCGCGAAGTGCTGCGGCCCTTGCCGCCGGACAGCCCCGCCATCCTGGTCACGCAGCACATGCCGGCCGGTTTCACGCGTTCGTTCGCGCAGCGCCTGGACGCCCTGTGCGCGGTCACGGTGCGCGAGGCGACGCACGGCGAGCGGGTGCTGCCGGGCCATGTGTACCTGGCGCCGGGCGGCGAGACGCACATGAAGCTGGGCCGCAGCGGCGCCAACTATGTCATCGAGCTCGACGCCGGCGAGCCGGTCAACCGCCATCGGCCGTCGGTGGACGTGCTGTTCCGTTCGGCCGCCGGGGCGGCCGGCGCCAACGCGATCGGGGTGATCCTGACCGGCATGGGCAAGGACGGCGCGGCCGGGCTGCTGGCGATGCGCCAGGCCGGGGCCCACACGCTGGCGCAGGACGAGGCCAGCTGCGTGGTGTTCGGCATGCCGCGCGAGGCCATCGCGCTGGGCGCGGCCGCCGAGATCGTGCCGCTGGCGGCGATGAGCGAACGCATCCTGACGCACCTGGGCGACCGTGCCACCCGCGTCTGACGCGGCGGGCCGACCCCGGGCACCAAGTTATTTTCTGGAGTGGAAATGATCGACAAGGGCATGAAGATACTGGTGGTGGATGATTTCCCCACGATGCGGCGGATTATCCGCAACCTGCTCAAGGAGCTGGGCTTCGAGAACGTGGACGAGGCCGAGGACGGCGCCATCGGGCTGGAAAAACTGCGCAACGGCGGCTTCCAGTTCGTGGTGTCGGACTGGAACATGCCCAACCTGGACGGCCTGGAGATGCTCAAGCAGATCCGCGCCGATGCGGCGCTGCAGTCGCTGCCGGTGCTGATGGTGACGGCCGAGGCCAAGAAAGAGAACATCGTGGCCGCCGCCCAGGCCGGCGCCAGCGGCTATGTGGTCAAGCCGTTCACGGCCGCGACGCTGGAAGAAAAGCTGAATAAGATCTTCGAGAAGATTGCCGGTTGAGGTGCAGCATGAGCGCAATGGAAAGCAATAATGCAGACCCCACCGACCTGATCCACCGCATCGCCTCGCTGACGCGCATGCTGCGCGACAGCATGCGCGAGCTGGGGCTGGACCAGGCCATCAAGGACGCCGCGCAGGCCATTCCCGATGCGCGCGACCGGCTGCGCTATGTGGCGCAGATGACGGAACAGGCCGCCAACCGCGTGCTCAACGCCGCCGAGGCGGCCGGCCCCGTCCAGGAAAGCCTGGCGCGCCAGGCGCAGGCGCTGGACGCACGCTGGCAGCGGTGGTTCGACCAGCCGCTGGAACTGCCCGAGGCGCGCGAACTGGTCCAGGACACGCGCGCCTTCCTGGGCGACGTGCCGGCCCAGGCCCAGCAGACCCAGGCGCGCCTGATGGAGATCGTGATGGCGCAGGATTTCCAGGACCTGACCGGCCAGGTGATCATGCGCATGATGGACGTGGTGGGCGCGATCGAGCGCGAACTGCTGCAGGTGCTGCTCGACAACGTGCCGCAAGAGCGCCGCGACGAGGCCCAGACCCTGCTCAACGGGCCGCAGGTCAGCCCCACGGGCAAGGCCGACGTGGTGACCAGCCAGGACCAGGTCGACGACCTGCTGGCCAGCCTGGGATTCTAGGGGCGGCTGGCCGCCGGGGCGCCGAATAGCGCCGCTTTCCTGCTGTTTCTTGGCTGATCGCCGATGCGCCGGGGCTCCTAGAATCTCGGCGGGCCGCCCGGTTTGCACTGCGCGCGGGCGGCGGAAGATACCGCGAGCATGGCCGACGACAGCGATCTGGAAAAAACCGAATCCGCCTCTCCCAGGCGCCTGGAAAAGGCGCGCGAAGAGGGGCAGATCGCGCGTTCGCGCGAGCTGGGCACGTTCCTGCTGCTGGCGGCCGGCGCGGGCAGCCTGTGGCTGGGCGGCGCCATGCTGTATCGCGGCCTGACCGGCGTGCTGCGCAACGGCCTGGGCTTCGACGCCCGGGTCGGGCGCGACGCCGGCATCATGGTGGCCCAGGCGGTCGACGGGGCCGGCCAGGCGCTGTGGCTGATGTTGCCGATCTTCGGCGTGCTGGCCGTCGTGGCGGTGCTGGGCAGCGTATTGCTGGGCGGCTTCGTGTTCTCGTCCAAGCCCCTGCAGCCGGACCTGTCCAAACTGAGCCCGCTGGCGGGCCTGAAGCGGATGGTCTCGGCCCAGACCGTGGTCGAGCTGGCCAAGGCGATCGCCAAGGCCCTGCTGGTGGGCGGCGTGGCCGTGGCGGTCATCGCCAGCCACCGCGACGACATGCTGGCCCTGATGCACGCCGCCCCGACCGAGGCGCTGGTCCGGGCGCTGGGCCTGGTGGCGCTGTGCGCCGCGCTGATCGTGGCCTCGCTGGCGGTCATCGTGCTGCTGGACGCGCCCTGGCAGATCTGGAGCCACCTGAAGAAGCTGCGCATGTCGAAAGAGGATGTGCGCCAGGAATACAAGGAAAGCGAAGGCGACCCCCACGTCAAGGCGCGCATCCGCCAGCAGCAGCGCGCCATGGCGCGCCGGCGCATGATGGCCGAGGTGCCGCGCGCCGACGTCGTGGTGACCAACCCCACGCACTACGCCGTGGCGCTGCGCTACACGGAAGGGCAGGCCGCGCCGCGCGTGGTGGCCAAGGGCGCCGGCCTGGTGGCCGCGCGCATCCGCGAGCTGGCCGCCGCGCACCGCGTGCCGCTGTTGCAGGCGCCGCCGCTGGCGCGCGCGCTGCACCAGCACGTCGAGCTGGGCCAGGAAATTCCCGCGGCGCTGTACACCGCCGTGGCCGAAGTGCTGGCCTGGGTGTTCCAGCTGCGCAGCTGGCGGGCCGAATGGGGCGCCGAGCCCGCGGCGCCCAGCGGCCTGCCGGTGCCCGCCGAACTGGATCCGCTGGCCGGCGCGCAAGCCGGCCCTGAAGAGTCATACGCATGAGTCAACTGCTTTCCGCATTGAAGACCCACGGCGCGGCCAATGCGCGCCTGCTGGCCGGGCCGGTCCTGATCGTGCTGGTGCTGGGCATGATGGTGCTGCCGCTGCCCACGTTCCTGCTGGACCTGCTGTTCACCTTCAATATCGCCCTGTCGGTGATGATCCTGCTGGTGGCGATGTTCACCCGCAAGCCGCTGGATTTCGCCGCCTTCCCGTCGGTGCTGCTGTTCGCCACGCTGTTGCGCCTGTCGCTGAACGTGGCGTCGACCCGCGTGGTGCTGCTGCACGGGCACACCGGGCCGGACGCCGCCGGCAAGGTGATCGAGGCGTTCGGGCATTTCCTGGTGGGCGGCAATTTCGCGGTGGGGATCATCCTGTTCGTGATCCTGACCATCATCAACTTCATCGTCATCACCAAGGGCGCGGGACGCATCGCCGAGGTGGGCGCGCGCTTCACCCTGGACGCGATGCCCGGCAAGCAGATGGCCATCGATGCCGACCTGAACGCCGGCCTGATCGGCGAAGAAGAGGCCCGCAGGCGCCGCGCCGAGGTGTCGCAGGAATCCGACTTCTTCGGTTCGATGGACGGCGCCAGCAAGTTCGTGCGCGGCGATGCCATCGCCGGGCTGCTCATCATGGCGATCAACGTGCTGGGCGGCCTGGTGGTGGGCGTGGCCCAGCACGACATGTCGATCGGCGACGCGTCGCGCGTCTATACGTTGCTGACGATCGGCGACGGCCTGGTGGCGCAGATTCCGGCTCTGGTGATTTCCACCGCCGCCGGCGTGGTGGTGTCGCGGGTATCGACCGACCAGGACGTGGGCCAGCAGATATTGGCACAGCTGTTTTCGAACCCCAGCGTGCTGTTCCTGACCGCGGGCATCATCGGCATCATGGGCCTGATTCCCAACATGCCTCACGTGGCCTTCCTGACCCTGGCGGCCATCCTGGCCGGCACGGGCTGGACGCTGCGGCGCCGCGCCCAGGAGGCGGCCCAGGCCGAGGCCGGGCAGCCGTCGCAGGTGGCGGCACAGGCCCAGGCGGCCGCCGCCGAGGCCAGCTGGGACGACGTGTCGATGGTGGATCCGCTGGGGCTGGAAGTGGGCTACCGGCTGATTCCGCTGGTGGACCACGCGCAGAACGGCGAGCTGCTGCACCGCATCCGCAGCCTGCGCAAGAAGTTCGCCCAGGATGTCGGCTTCCTGCCGCCGGTGGTGCACATTCGCGACAACCTGGAGCTCAAGCCCAACGACTATCGCATCCTGTTGTCCGGCGTCGAGATCGGCCGGGGCGCGGCCGTCCCCAGCCAATGGCTGGCGATCGACCCTGGCGGGGTCACGGCGCAGATCCCGGGCACGGCCACCACCGATCCGGCCTTCGGGCTGCCGGCGCTGTGGATCGACAGCGGCCAGCGCGACGCCGCGCAGGCCGCGGGCTATACCGTGGTCGATGCCAGCACGGTGGTGGCCACGCATCTGAACCACATGATGCACCGCCACGGCGCCGGCCTGCTGGGCCGCCAGGAAACCCAGCAGCTGCTGGACCGCATCGCGGCCGAAGCGCCCAAGCTGGTCGAGGACCTGGTGCCCAAGACCCTGTCGCTGACGACGTTGCAGAAAGTGCTGCAGGGCCTGCTGGCCGAGGAAGTTCCCATACGCGACATGCGTTCGATCGTCGACACGCTGTCCGAGCATGCGCCGCGCCTGGCGGCGCAGGCCGCCACCACCGGCGGCCAGGCCGACGTGCCGGAGCTGATCGCCCTGGCGCGCCGCGCCCTGGGGCGCGCCATCACCCAGCAATGGTTTCCCGGCGACGGCGAATTGCGCGTCATCGGCCTGGACGTGAGGCTGGAACGCGTGCTGACGCAGGCGCTGACCACCAGCGGGGGCCTGGAGCCCGGCCTGGCCGACACGCTGCTGCGCGAGGCGCAAGCCAGCGTGGCCCGGCAGGAAGCGCAGGGCGATGCGCCGGTGCTGGTGGTGTCGCCGCCGTTGCGGGCGCCGCTGGCGCGCTTCCTGCGCCACCATCTGCCGCAACTGGGGGTGCTGTCCAATGCCGAGATTCCCGATGAGCGCATGCTGCGGGTGACGGCCCTGATCGGAGCCGGGGCATGAGGCTGAGCCGGTTCGTCGGCGCGACCAGCCGCGACGTCATGCGCCAGGTGCGCGAGGCCCTGGGCCCCGATGCGCTGATCGTTTCCAATCGCAGCGTGCCCGACGGCGTGGAAGTGCTGGCCACGCTGGACGAGCCCGCCGCGGCAGCAACCCCGCGGGCCTTGCCGCCGCCCGATGCGCCGCTGGCCGCGCCGGGCGGGGCGCGCGAGACGGCCGGGCTGGAGGCCGCGATCGGCGCCTTGCAAGGGGCTCTGGAAAGCCGCCTGGACGGCCTGCTTTGGGGCGGCGCCGATGCGCCCGGCCGCGAGCCGCTGCGCGCCTCGTTGTTTCGCCTGCTGCTCGACGCCGGGTTCAGCGCGCGCCTGGCCCGCGCCATGCTGGAACGCCTGCCCGGCGGCCTGGCGCAGCAAGAGGCCCGCTCGTGGGTGCGCAACGAACTGGTCACGCACTTGCCGGTGCTGGCTTGCGAAGACGACCTGCTGGCCCGTGGCGGCGTCTATGCGCTGGTGGGGCCCACCGGCGTGGGCAAGACGACCACGCTGGCCAAGCTGGCGGCGCGCTGCGTCGCGCGCGAGGGCCGCGACCAGGTCGCGATGCTGACTACCGACAATTTCCGTATCGGCGCGCTGGAGCAATTGCAGATATACGGGCGCCTGATGGGCGTGCCGGCACGTTCCGTGCGCGACGTGGGCGAATTGCGCGCCGCGCTGGCCGAGCTGGGCCAGCGCAAGATCGTGCTGATCGACACCACCGGCATCAGCCAGCGCGACCGCAACGTGGCGGCGCAGGCCGCGCTGCTGTGCGGCGCCGGCCGTCCGGTGCGGCGCCTGCTGGTGCTCAACGCCGCCAGCCAGGGCGACACGCTGGACGAAGTGGCGCATGCCTACCGGCACGGCGCGGCCGAGGATGTGGCCGGGTGCATCGTGACCAAGCTGGACGAGGCCTCGCGCCTGGGGCCCGCACTGGACACCGCCATCCGCCATCGATTGCCGCTGCATTATGTCTGCACCGGGCAGAAAGTTCCCGAGGACCTGGCGCTGGCGCGTGCCGTCGAACTGGTGGATCGCGCCCTGGCCGCGCCGGCGCGGGCGCCCGCGCTGTATGCGCCCAGCGAGGCCGACATGGCGGCGCTGTGGCGCGGGCGCGAAGCCGCGCCGTCCGGCACCGACGCGCAGCGCCGCCGCCTGTGGCTGGCCGCCGCGCTGTTGCCCGGCGGCGCGTCCGCCGCCGGCCTGCCGCAGGCGCTGGCGTGGCTGGAGCGCGACGCCGCGTGCGCGCAGGCGCGTACCGCCTGGCGCGACGAGGCGCTGGCGCAGGATGCCGCCATGCCGCGCCCACGGGACCCGGGTGCGGCCCTGCAGCGGGCGCGGCAGGCGTTTCCGGCGGCGTGCGAGCGGCACCTGCTGGTGCTGCACGGCGGTGTATCGCTCGACGGCGCGGCGCTGCCTGGCGCCCGCCTGCGCGCGGCGTTGCTGCTGAGCGATCGCGGGGCGGCGCTGGGGGCCGCCGGCGAACTGTCGCGCGGGCTGCCCCCGTTGGCGCCGCCGGCCCCGGCCGGCGCTCGCGACGGCGGCCTGGCCGCACGCGTTGCCCGCCTGGCCGGCGCGTTGCCGGGCATTCCGCTGGTGCATCTGCTGGAACCGGACGACGAGCCGCCGTGGCGCGGCCTGCCGGCCGGCGCCGCCTGGGTGGCGCGCAGCGCCGGCGCCCTGAAAGTGCTGCACGACGATTGCCCGACCACCCTGAATGCGGTGGGCAAGTCGCTGGGTTATCTGCCGGTGGGCAACGCCGCACAGGCGGCCGGCGTGCCCGCGCTGCGGCCCGCCGGCGCCCAGGGTGCCGTGGCCGGGTTGTGGGCCTCGGGCACCGAGGTGGCATTGCCGCGGCGCGGCGCGGCCCCGCTGGCGATGCGCCTGGTGTGCGTCCGGATCGCGGCCGGCGGCGATACGCCGCCGCGGCAATTGTTCGGGTTGACCAGCTTGTCGGCGGACCAGGCCGACGCCGTCACGGTGGCCGGCTGGCTGGCGCGCCAGGAACAGGCGCGCCGCGCGTTTCGCGATATGGCGCGGGCCTGGGCGGCGCTGCCGGCCGATGCGGGCGCCGCCGGGCTGGCCGGCCGTGCGCACCTGGCGGCGCAACTGGGCGCGGCCTGCTGGCAACTGGCCCATGCGCCGGGCGCGGCCGCGCTCGAGGCGCCGCTGCGCGGGGTGCTGGGGCCGGGCCGCAAGCTGGCGCCGAGCGTCGTGCCGGGGGCCTTGCTGAAACTGTTCTCGATGCTGGAAATGGCGGCCTGAAACCGGCCGCGCCGCGCCGGCGTGTCAGGCCGCGGCGATGCTGGTGCCGCCGTAGCTGCCGCGCCGCCCGCGGCCCTGGGCGTCGTAGGTGCCGGCGCCGGCCCGGCCGCCCAGTTCGCGCAGCGCGTCCAGCGATTGCTGGGTATGGCGCAGGCTGACTTCCACCAGGGCGCTGTTGCGGGTGTTGCGCTCGCGCGCGACCGCGGCGCTGGCCAGCAGCGTGCGCCAGATGCCGGCCAGGGCGGGATCCCGCGCCACGGCCTGTTCGGTGCCGTCGTGGCCGCCCGGCAGTCCCAACTGGTCCAGCAGCGCGTCGCGCCGGTCGCTGAGCGCGGCCAGCTGCAGCGCCATGGCCTCTTTGCGTTGCGCCAGCTCGGGCAATTGCCCGAACGCGGCGCGCTCGACCAGCGCATGGGTCTCGGCCTCGAGCGCGGCGGAGAACGCCAGCACCAGGTCGTTTTCGCAGGTCAGGCAATCGAGCAGCGTGGCAGGCAGGGTCATGGCGAAGGGAGGGCGCGGAAAGTTATTTGAGCAGGTCCCGGGCGCTGGCGATCAGGCTGTCGGCGATGCGGCCGGCGTCGATCTGCAGTTGGCCCGAGGCGATGGCCGCGCGGATGGCGGCGACGCGCTCGACGTCGATATCGTTGTCGCCGGCCTGCAGGGCCAGCAACTGGCGCGATGCCGGGCTCAGCGCCACTTGCGCGCTGGCCGTGCCGGCGCCGCCGGCGGCGCCGGGGGCCGCCGCGGCCGGTGCGTCCATTCGCCCGCCTGGCGCTGGGGCGCCGATCGGCCGGGAAGCGGGAGGGGTGATTTTCAATACAGTCTCCGCAGGGCATGGCGCCGGCTGGCGCCGGGTGGGGCAGCCGGCTCTTGCTCTGGTAACGGCCGCCGGCCGGCGAACTTTAGCGCCGGCGCCGGGCCCATGGCTACGATTTGTGACACTAGAGCGCCACCTCGACCAGACTGGCGTTGCGCACCACGCCGCTGACCACCTGGCCCGAGGCGGTGCGCACCTGCACCGGGGCCCCGGGCGGCGCGTCGTCCAGAGCCTCGCCCTCGGTGCTGACGACAAAGCCGCGGCCGCGCGCCGTGATGCGAACGTGCTGGCCGCGCGTCACGGCCAGGGCGCTGCGCAGCGCCGAGCCCTTGATGGCCTGGCCGGCGACGATGCGGTAGCGCGCCCGCATGCCGACGATGGCCTGCGGGTCCGCCACGATGCCGCCGGGCAAGGCGACCAGGTCGCCGTCGCGCGGGGCCAGGTCGCCGGGCTGGATGGCCTGGCCGGCGGCGATCGTGCGGGCCGCCACGTAGTACTGCCCGCGCGCGCCAACCGTGGCCTGCACATACATCGTCCAGGACTGCGGCGCGGTGCAGCGCACGCCGACGGTCATGCGCGGGCGCGGCCGCAGGGCGGCGGGCAGGAACGGCGCCAGCTCGGTGCATGCGGCCGTGCGGGACGTGTCGATGGGATCCAGCGCAATCGACAGCGTGCCGGGCAGGCCGGCCAGCTGCTGGCGCAGGAAGGCCTCGGCGGCCCGCCCGATGGCGGCGGCGTCGGCCGTGGCCGGTGCGGCGACGCCGTGGGCCGGCGCCGCCATCGGCGACAGGGCGGCCGCGGCCAGGGCCAGGCGGAAGAGGGCGCACGATACCGGTTGCATGATGCTGGCATTGTAGAAGCGGGCAGCCGCCGGCAAGACGGGAATTGACTCGGAAATGGCGGGTTGTTTGGCTGATTGTCGGGCGGGCCCGGCACCTAAGATGCCGTCATGCCGGAAAGGGCGGCGGCGCTTGCCGTCCGGTCCGTTCACCTTCTTCCCGCAGGACGCTTCCAGGATGCTAGACAGGCTCAACGAGGACTTCCGCTTCTACCAGCAGGCGATCGCGCTGCGCGCGCAACGCCAGGAAGTGCTGTCCTCGAACATCGCCAATGCCGACACGCCCCAGTACAAGGCCCGCGACTTCGATTTCCAGGCCGCCATGCGGGATGCGCTGGACGCACGCCTGCGCCTGCCCGACACGCACCTGTCGCTGACGTCGGCGCGCCACATTCCCGGCCAGGCCGTGACGCCCGACCCGGTGGCGCTGCAGTACCGCCTGCCGTACCAGCCCAGCGTGGACGGCAACACGGTGGACATGGACGCCGAGCGCGTGCGGTTCGCCGACAACACGCTGCATTACCAGAGCAGCCTGCAGCTGCTGTCGGGCCGCATCCGCTCGATGATGTCGGCCATCCAGGAATAACGCACCGATCCCGCCATGTCATTGACCAGCATTTTCAGTATCGCCGGTTCGGCGCTGCAGGCCCAGTCGCAGCGCATGAACGTGTCGGCCAGCAACCTGGCCAACGCCGACAGCGCCGTGGGGCCGGATGGCCAGCCCTACCGGGCGCGCCAGGTGGTGTTCCAGGTCGACCCGCCGGCCGGCCAGCCTTATGGCCGGGAAATCGGCGGCGTGCGCGTCGCCGGGGTGGTGCTGGACCCGTCGCCGCTCAAGCGCATCTACGACCCCGCGCATCCGCTGGCCGACGGACAGGGCTACGTCACCATGCCGAACGTCGATACGGTGGCCGAGACGGTGAACATGATCGCGGCCTCGCGCTCTTACCAGGCCAACGTGGAAGTGCTCAACACGGCCAAGCAGTTGATGATGAAAACGCTGACCCTCGGCCAGTCGTGAACCCCTGAACGGAGCACCGGATGACCACGGTCAACAACACTACCGACACCACGGCGATGGCGCTGGCGCAGACCGGCGCCGGCAGCGCGCAGGGCCTGCAGGATCGCTTCCTGACGCTGCTGGTCACCCAGCTGAAGAACCAGGACCCGCTCAACCCCATGGAGAACGCCGAGCTGACGTCGCAACTGGCGCAGATCTCGACCGTGGAAGGCATCAACAACCTGAAGAACACGCTGCTGGCGATCAGCGGGCAGATCGACGTTTCGCAATCGATGAACGCCGTGGCGATGATAGGCAAGGGCGTGCTGATCCCGGGCGGCAAGATATCGCTGGGCACCGATGTGGCCGACCCGTCCCGGCGCGTGGCCACGCCGTTCGGCGTGGACCTGCAGGGCGATGCCGCCAAGGTCACCGTGAAGATACTGGACGCCTCGGGCGCGGTGGTGCGCACGCTCGAGCTGGGCAAGCAGGAAACCGGCGTGCTGACGCTGGACTGGGACGGCACCAACGACGGCGGGCAGGCGCTGGTGGACGGCAAGTACACCGTCAACGTCAGCGCCACCGACGCCGACGGCAAGAAAGTGCAGGCCGAGACCCTGACCTACGGCAAGGTCAACAGCGTGTCGTATTCCACCGACGGGTTGCGGCTGGACCTGGGCCTGGCCGGGCAGATCAGCATGCTGGACGTACGCAAGGTGCTGGGTACCTGACAGTACGCGGCGGCAATCGGCCGGGGCCTGAGAGCAGGCCCCGGACACTCACAGACGAGCGAGAGAACACATGGGTTTCGGACAAGGATTGAGCGGCCTGAACGCCGCGGCGCAAAACCTGGACGTCATCGGCAACAACATCGCCAACTCGGGCACCGTGGGGTTCAAGTCCTCGTCGGCGTCGTTCGCCGACGTGTACGCCAGCTCGCGCGTGGGCCTGGGGGTGAAGGTCAGCGCCATCAACCAACGTTTCACCGTGGGCAACGTCACCGCCACGGGCGGCGAATACGACATCGCCATCGACGGCCCCAAGGGCTTCTTCCGGCTGACCGATCCCAGTGGCGGCGTGTACTACTCGCGCAACGGCGAGTTCATGGTCGACAAGGACTTCTACCTGGTCAACGCGCAGGGCTTCCGTCTGACCGGCTATGCCGCGGGCGCCGTCGGCTCGACGCCGGTGGACCTGCGCCTGCCGCAAGGCAACATCGCGCCCCAGGCCACCACCACGGCCGGCCTACAGACCAACCTGAACGCCAACGCCGATGCCATCGACCCGGCCACCGCGCCGTTCGACCCGACGCGGGCCTCGACCTACACCGACTCGGTGCCGACCACGGTGTACGACTCGCTGGGCAACGCGCACCAGATGACGCAGTACTTCGTCAAACGCGCCGTGGACGGCGCCGGCAACAGCGTCTACGACGTGTACTACACGCTGGACGGGCAGGACATGGAGGTCAACGGCACCGCCGGCGCGGCCGCCCAGCTGAGCTTCGACAAGGCGGGCCGGCTGCTGACCACGCCGCCGACGGTGTCCGTGGCGTTCGCCAACCCCGGCGGCACGACCTCGCCCGCCGACGACCTGGGCATCGTGGTCAGCTACGAAGGCGTCACCCAGTACGGCAGCGACTTCTCGCCCAAGATCACCCAGAACGGCTATTCCAGCGGCGAGTTCTCGGGCATCTCGATCGACAAGGACGGCAGTCTGCAGGCCAACTACACCAACGGCGAGACCGAGATTATCGGCACGCTGGCGCTGGCCAACTTCAACAACATGCAGGGCCTGCAGCCGGTGGGCAATAACGCCTGGGCCGAGACGGCCGCCTCGGGCCAGCCGCTGCTGGGCCAGCCGGGCACCAACGGGCTGGGCACGGTGGTGGGCCAGGCGCTGGAAGCGTCCAACGTGGACATGAGCAAAGAGCTGGTCAACATGATCGTGGCCCAGCGCACCTACCAGGCCAACGCCCAGACCATCAAGACCCAGGACGAAGTGATGCAGGTCCTGATGAACATGCGCTGACGCGCGGCGCGGCACGGAAGACAGGCATGGACCGAATCATCTACACCGCCATGAGCGGCGCGGCGCGGGTCGACGAATACCAGGCCGTGTTGAGCAACAACATGGCCAATGTCAGCACACCCGGATTCCGCGAACAGGTGGCCTTGTACCGCTCGGTGCCGGTGCTGGACGGCACGTCGCTGCCCACGCGGGTGTCCAGCGTGACCGTCACGCCCGGCAGCAGTTTCGCCATGGGCAACATGCAGGCCACCGGCCGCGCGCTCGACGTGGCGCTGGCCGGCCCGGGCTGGCTGGCCGTGCAGACGCCGCAGGGCGAGGCCTATACCCGCGCCGGCGACCTGCAGGTGGGCGTCGACGGCCTGTTGCAGACCGCCCAGGGCCGCCCGGTGCTGTCGGACCAGAATGGCGTGATCGCCGTGCCGGAACTGGCCACCCTGACCATTGCCAGCGACGGCACCATCACGGCGCTGGGGGCGGGCGACCCGCCCAACAACATCCTGAACCTGGGCCGCCTGAAGCTGGCGAACCCGCCCGAGGCCGCGCTGGTGCGCGGCGACGACGGCGTGTTCCGCCTGGCGCAGGCCGGCGGCCAGCCGGCGCCGCCGTGGCCGGCCGACCCGGCGCTGCGCGTGATGTCGGGGGTGCTGGAAAGCAGCAACGCCAGCCCGGTCAAGGCCATGGTGGGCATGATCGAGAATGCCCGCCGCTTCGAGATGCAGATGCAGGTGATCAGCGAGGCCGACAAGAACGCCGAGCGGGCCAACAGCCTGCTGTCGGCAGGCTAGGGATTCATTATTCATACGCGCCGGCCGGGCAACGCCCGGGCCGCGCCAGGAGTTTTTCATCATGATGCGTTCGCTGTGGATCGCCAAGACGGGCCTGGAAGGCCAGCAGACGTCGATGGACGTCATTTCCAACAACCTGGCCAACGTGCAGACCAACGGCTTCAAGCGCGGCCGCGCGGTGTTCCAGGATCTGATGTACCAGACGCTGCGCCAGCCCGGCGCCCAAGTGGGCGACGCCAACCAGCTGCCCACCGGCCTGCAGCTGGGCACCGGCGTGCGGGTGGCATCCACCGAGCGGGTGTTTTCGCAGGGCAACATGAACAACACCGGCGGCGAGCTGGACATCGCCATCGAAGGCCGCGGCTTCCTGCAAGTGGACCTGCCCGACGGCACCCAGGCCTACACGCGCGACGGCGCGCTGCAGGTCGACCAGAACGGCCAGCTGACCACCGCCGGCGGCTATGTGATCCAACCGCCCATCAACGTGCCCGACAACGCGCTGTCGCTGACCATCGGCAAGGACGGTACCGTGTCGGTGACCCAGCCCGGCGCGGCCGGCCTGAACGTGCAGATCGGCCAGCTGCAACTGGCCACTTTCATCAACCCGCCGGGCCTGCAGAGCGTCGGCGAGAACCTGTACCTGGAGACGGACTCGTCCGGGCCGGCCAACATCCTGCAGCCGGGCGTCGATGGGGCGGGCTCGGTGCTGCAGCAGTATGTCGAGACCTCGAACGTCAACGTGGCCGAGGAACTGGTCAACATGATCACCACGCAGCGCGCGTACGAGATGAACAGCAAGGCTGTGAAGACCTCGGATGAGATGCTGGCGCGCCTGACGCAGCTGTGATGCCGACGACTGCGTTGCGCCTGTCGTGCGCGGCCGCGCTGGCGCTGGCCGCGGCGGGCTGCGCCATGATCCCGCCGGAACCCATCGTGACCGGGCCGGTGACCGCCGCGCCGCCGGCGCCGCCGCCGCCGGCAGGCCAGCCCAACGGGTCCATCTACCAGCCGCGCGTCTACGGCAACTATCCGCTGTTCGAGGACCGCCGCCCGCGCAACGTGGGCGACATCGTGACCATCGTGCTCAACGAGCGCACCAACGCCGCCAAGAACGTGGCCACCAACACCGACCGCAGCGGCAGCACCGGCCTGAGCGTGGCGGCCTCGCCGGGCTTCATGGACAGCTGGGCCAACGCCAAGCTGGATACCGACATGTCGGGCGCCAACAAGAGCTCCGGCAAGGGCGACAGCAGCGCCAACAACACCTTCACCGGCACCATCACCACCACGGTGATCGGCGTGCTGCCCAACGGCAACCTGCAGGTGGCCGGCGAGAAGCAGATCGCCATCAATCGGGGCAGCGAGTACGTGCGTTTTTCCGGCGTGGTCGACCCGCGCTCGATCACCGGGGCCAATTCGGTGTCGTCCACCCAGGTGGCCGACGCCCGCATCGAATACCGCAGCAAGGGCGTCATGGACGAAGTGCAAACCATGGGCTGGCTGCAACGTTTCTTCCTGATCGCCTCGCCGTTTTGACCATGAGCCTGATGCCTCCGTTTTCCGTTCTGCCGGGCTGGCTGGGCCGCGCCGTGGTGGTGATGCTGCTGCTGGCGGCCGGCCCGGCGCACGCCGAACGGATCAAGGACCTGGCCTCGATCCAGGGCGTGCGCGGCAACCCGCTGATCGGCTACGGCCTGGTGGTGGGGCTGGACGGCAGCGGCGACCAGGTGCGCCAGACGCCGTTCACGCAGCAGAGCCTGACCAACATGCTGTCGCAGCTGGGCATCACGGTGCCGCCCGGCAGCAATATGCAGCTCAAGAACGTGGCGGCCGTCATGGTCACCGCCACGTTGCCGGCGTTCGCCCGTCCTGGCCAGCGGCTGGACGTGGTGGTGTCGTCGATGGGCAATGCCAAGAGCCTGCGCGGCGGCACGCTGCTGATGACCCCGCTCAAGGGCGCGGACAGCCAGGTGTACGCCCTGGCCCAGGGCAACATCCTGGTGGGCGGCGCCGGCGCCTCGGCGGGCGGTTCCAGCGTGCAGATCAACCAGCTCAACGGCGGACGCATCAACGACGGCGCCATCGTCGAGCGGGGCGTGCCCACGTCGTTCGCGCAGGACGGCGCCATCTACCTGGAAATGGACGCGACCGATTTCGGCACCACGCAGAATGTGGTGGCGGCGCTGAACCGCCAGTTCGGGGCCGGTACCGCCAGCGCGGTGGACGGCCGGGTGGTACAGGTGCGCGCGCCGCTGGAACCCGCCGCGCAGGCGGCCTTCCTGGCCCAGGTCGAGAACCTGCAGGTGCGGCGCGCGCCGGCCGCCGCCAAGGTCATCATCAACGCGCGCACGGGCTCGGTGGTGATGAACCAGACCGTCATGATCGAAGAGGCCGCGGTGGCGCACGGCAACCTGTCGGTCATCATCAACCAGCAGACCCAGGTGTCGCAGCCCGACACGCCGTTCGGCGGCGGGCAGACCGTGGTCGTGCCCAACACCCAGATCGAAGTGCGCCAGGAAGACGGCGCGCTGCACCGGGTGCGCACCAGCGCCAACCTGGCCGACGTGGTCAAGGCCCTGAACGCCCTGGGCGCCACGCCGCAAGACCTGCTGGCGATCCTGCAGGCCATGAAATCGGCCGGCGCCCTGCGCGCCGACCTCGAAATCATCTGATGGCCTTCGTCAGCTATACGCCGCGCCCGGGCTCCCAGCAGTCGGTCTTCGACCTGGGGCGCCTGGCCGACCTCAAGCGCGGCGTGGCGGCCGCGCCGGGCGACGTGGCCGCGCAGAAGCAGGTGGCGACCCAGGTCGAGGCGCTGTTCCTGCAGATGATGCTCAAGCGCATGCGCGAGGCCTCGCCGCGCAGCGGCCTGTTCGATTCCGAGCAGTCGCAGATGCTGCGGTCGATGGCCGACGAGCAACTGGCCCTGCAACTGGCCGACCCGGGGGTGGGGCTGGCGCAGGCCATGTTGCGGCAGATGCAGCCGGGCCGGCCGGCGGGCGCGGCCGATGCCGCCTTGGGCGCCATATCCGGCGCTGCCGCTGCCGGGCCTGGCGGCGCGCCCCAGGCAGGCGAAGCGCCCCGCCAGGTATCGGCGCTGCTGGACCTGCTGCGCAACAACCGTGCGCGCGACCGCGCGCTGGCCGCGGCCGAGGGCGCTCCCCCGCACGTGGTGGATTTCGTCTCGCGCATGGCGGGGCCGGCCCAGGCGGCCGCGCGGCAGGCGGGGATACCGACGCGCCTGATCCTGGGCCAGGCGGCGCTGGAATCGGGCTGGGGCCGGCGCGAACTGAAATACCAGGATGGCAGCACCAGCTACAACCTGTTCGGCATCAAGGCCGGGTCGGGCTGGACCGGCAAGGTGGTCGACGTGCTGACCACCGAGTACGAGAACGGCGTGGCGCGCAAGGTGGTGCAGCCGTTCCGCGCCTACGCGTCCTACGAGGAATCGTTCGCCGACTATGCCCGCCTGATCGGGCAGAGCCCGCGCTACGAATCCGTTCTGCAGGCGCGCGACGAGATCGAGGCGGCGCGGCGCATCCAGGCGGCCGGCTACGCCACCGACCCGGCCTATGCCGACAAGCTGATCGCGGTGATGGGGCAGTTGGGCGGGGCCGGCGGCGCCGGCGGTTCCGGTGCGCGCTAAATTCCGCGCCGCGCCTGCCGTTAACCCGGTATCTGGACCGGAAGCGGTTTTCTACGGGATATCGGCAACATGAATCTGTACAACTTGGCGCTGACCGGCTTGAACGCCTCGCAGGCGGGGCTGGAAGTGACCAGCCACAACATCAACAACTCGGCCAACGCGGGGTACAGCCGCCAGCGCCTGGTTACCTCGACCGCCGGCGCCACGGCCAGCGGGCAGGGCTTCTTCGGCCGGGGCGTGCAGGTCGATACGGTCAAGCGTCAGTACGACAGCTTCCTGTACCGCCAGATGGTGGGCGCGCAGGGCACCGGCGCCCAGCTGGCCACGCACTACGACCAGCTGTCGCAGATCAACAACCTGTTCGGCGACCGTACGGTGGGCATCACGCCCGCGCTGGAAGGCTTCTTCGCCAGCCTGAACGCCGGCGCCAGCAGCCCGGCCGATCCGGCCGTGCGGCAGGACCTGATCGGCAAGGGCAATTCGCTGGTCACCCAGATCAACACGGCCTACCGCGAGCTGCAGAACCTGCGCGACGGCGTGAACACGCAGATCTCGACCACCGTGGACCAGGCCAACAGCTACCTGGAACGCATCAACGACCTGAACCGGCAGATCGTGGTGGCGCAGGGCAAGTCGGGCCATGCGCCGAACGACTTGCTGGACCAGCGCGACCAGGCGCTGTCGGAGCTGAACCAGCTGGTGGGCATCCGCTATTACGAGCAGGGCGACAGCCTGAACATCACGCTGCAAAGCGGCCAGACGCTGTTGTCGGGCACGACCGTGTACCCGCTGGCCGCGGTGCAATCGGCCACCGACCCCACCCGCATCGCGCTGGCCTATTCGCTGCCGGCCGGTTCGGGCACCACCGTGCGGGTCGAATTGGACGACGGCGAGGTCGGCGGCGGCAAGCTGGCCGGGTTCCTGCAGTTTCGCCGCGAGTCGCTCGATGCGGTGCAGGACCAGCTGGGGCAACTGGCCGTGGGCCTGGCGCTGGCGTTCAACACGCAACACGAAGCCGGCCTGGACCTCAACGGCGATCCGGGCCAGGCCATGTTCGGGCTGGGGCGGCCGGCGGCCATTCCCAAGGCCGGCAATGCCGGCGACGGATCGCTGACGGCCGAATTCACCGACGCCGGCGCGGTGCGCGCTACGTCGTACGACATCGTGTTCGACGGCGCGCAGTACCAGGTCACGCGCCGTTCCGACGGTTCGACCCAGGCGCTGACGCCCAGCGGCACGCCGCCCACCATCGAGTTCGACGGCATGACCCTGAGCCTGGACGGCACGCCCATGGCGGGCGATACCTGGACGCTGCAGCCGACGCGCGACGCCGCGCGCGACCTGGCCATGCTGATCGACGACCCCGCCAAGATCGCGCTGGCCGATGCCGAGGGCGGCACGACCAATGGCGCCAACGGCCTGCTGCTGGCCGGACTGCAGACCCAGAAAGTGCTGGGCGGCGGCACGCTGAGCCTGAGCGGACAGTTTTCCCAGCTGATCAACAACGTGGGCGTGCAGACCCAGCAGGTCAAGACGGCCACCACGGCGCAGGCCAACCTGATCACGCAGCAGTCGGCGGCGTACCTGTCGGTGTCCGGCGTGAACCTGAACGAGGAATACGTCAGCCTGACTATCTACCAGGAACAGTACCAGGCCAGCGCCAAGATCCTGGACGTCGCCGGTACGGTATTCGACACCTTGCTGGGCCTGCGCTGAGCGGCGCTGATCGATACGGATTCGGAGTTTTCCCATGCGCCTGAGCACTTCCCTGATCTACCAGAACGGCCTGAACGGCATCCTGAAACAAGAGGCGACGCTGTCGCGGCTGCAAGAGCAGCTGGCCAGTGGCCGCCGCGTGCTGACGCCGGCCGACGACCCGCTGGCGGCCTCGCTGGCGGTGAATGTGTCGCAGACCTCGGCCATGAACGCCACGTATGCGGCCAACCGCAATACCGCCAAGCAGACGCTGGGGCTGGAAGGCAATGCCCTGGGGTCGGTCGTGACCACGCTGCAGTCGGTGCTGCAGCGCGTGGTGCAGGCCGGCGGCACGCTCAGCGATTCCGACCGCCAGGCGCTGGTGACCGAACTGCAGGGCGCGCGCGAACAACTGGTGGGCCTGGCCAATTCCACCGACGGCAACGGCCAGTTCCTGTTCTCGGGCCACAACGGCTACACCCAGCCGGTGACGCTCGATGCCGACGGCTCGGTGGTCTATGCCGGCGACGACGGCCAGCGCATGATCCAGGTCGACCAGAGCCGCCAGATGGCCGGCAGCGACGTGGTGGCCGACATCTTCGGCAAGGCCTCGAACGGCTCGATGGCCTACATCATCCAGGCCGACGCCGCCAATGCCGGCACCGGCCAGTTCGGTGCGGTGTCGTTCGGCGCGCCAGCGTCCGGCAACAACGTGGGCCGCGATTTCACCATCGCGTTCGCGGAAATCGACGGCGTGATGCACTACACGGCCGACACCGTGCCCGGCGCGGCGCCGCCGCCCGCGCCGGTGCCGTATGTCGAGGGGCAGGCCATCGACATGGGCGGAGTCAGCGTGAAGCTGTCGGGCCAGCCGGCCGACGGCGACCGCTATACCGTCGAGACGCCGAAGACGTCGAACATGGACATGTTCCAGACACTGGGCGACCTGATCGACACATTGGGCCGCTCGGCCATGAACGACCCGGCGGCCTCGGCCGCCATCAACAACATGCTGGCCACCGCCAACAAGAAGTTGTCGCTGACGCTGGACAACGTGCTGACCGTGCAGGCGTCGGTCGGGGCGCGCCTGAACGAGATCGAGGCGCTGGACGCCATCGGCACGCAGCGCGACCTGTCCTATACCAAGCAGCTTTCCAACCTGGAGGACGTGGACATTTACTCGGTGACCTCGGAACTGCTGCTGCGCAAGGTGGCGCTGGACGCCGCGGCATCGTCGTTCTCGACCATCCAGGGTTCCAGCCTGTTCAGCCGGGGCCGCTAGGCACGCGGCGTTCTTAGCGCTTTTTTCACCACTCTCTCAGATCATGTTGTCCAATTTGAAAGTCCGAACCGGTTTGTTGCTCGTGCTGGGAAGCTTCCTGCTGGCCTTGCTGGTGTCCAACGGGGCAGCGTGGCTGGCCATGTATTCCAGCAACGACAAGCTCGACCGGGTCAACTCGGTGTATTCGTACCAGGCGACGCCGGTGTACCAGGCGTACACGTTGCTGCAGCGCTCGCGCCTGAATCGGGCCGCTGCCGTGATCGAGCTGCAGGAAGGCCGCCTGCGCGAGTCGGGCGAATTCCTGGCGCGCGCGCGCACCGCGGGCGCGGCCGCCAGGCAAGCGATGGCCGCCTTCATGAAAATGGAGAAGAGCGGCGCCCTGGCCGACCAGGCTAACGCGCTGAATGCCGCCTACGAGCGTTACGCGGGGCAGGCTGCGCGCCAGGGCGAGGCGCTGGATCGGCAGGATATCCGCGGCTTCATCGACCAGAACGCCAATACCCAGGCGGCCGCCTCGCATTTCGAGGAAACGGTGGCGGGCTACCTGAAGTATGTCGATGAAGGCACCAACCAGTTGGTGGTCGATGCGCAGGCCGACTACAACCTGTCGCGCATGGTGTCGATCGCCTTGGTGGCGATCTCGCTGCTGTTGTCGATCTTGTGCTGGGCCTTCATGCAGCGCAGCGTGCTGCGGCCGTTGCGCAACGCCGGGCAGCACTTCGACAAGATCGCGGCGGGCGACCTGACGACGCGAGTGGAGGTTCGCAACAGCAACGAGATCGGCCAGCTGTTCGGGGCGCTGAAGCGGATGCAGGAGAACCTGGCGCGCACGGTGTCGCAG
>Ga0182736_1001539_pt1 | contig 21868 bp, 18 predicted proteins | sample eDN5th30CKraftBY_FD_128882 | JGI IMG/M metagenome (GOLD analysis project Ga0182736, IMG submission 128882) | Enriched backyard soil microbial communities from Emeryville, California, USA - eDNA 5th pass 30_C Kraft BY (version 2) (version 2) | ecosystem: Environmental > Terrestrial > Soil >... | reverse complement strand
GTATAAAGAGACGTTTAAACAGCTTATACAGAAGTGGGGTTAATTTTCATTAACGCCAGAACATGCCACCATCGCTGGCTTCCGGTCTGCTTTCTCCGTTAGCAATAACCGAAACAACACGTTGGTCTGCTCCTTCATTCACATTGTATTGCTGGCCGTCGGCTGGAATGATAGTTAGATACCAAAGGTGCCCAAATGGGCCCGTACTATGGTAGTTTGCTCCAATAAGTAGGTACTTGCCATCGGGAGAAAAAACGGGATAGTTCTCCTGATTGTCGCTGATGGTAATTTGCTTCAGATCGCTACCGTCACTTTGCATCATCCAGATATGGTTGCCTCCACGAAAAGCAATCTTGGTACCATCTGGATTTACTTCCATATCGCTCCATTCATTAAAGGTAAGCTGCTTAATAAGATTTGCCTGGGTAAAAGTGGTATTGGTACGGTAAATTGTGTTGTCCATTCTGAAAAGAAGGGTATTGTCGGGCATCCAGAGAATTTGTCCTGTTATCTTTTTCTCGGCAAAAGCGCTAAGATGATGTAAGATTTTTCCCTCCATATTCAGAATTACGATACCATCTTCGTAGGTAGGCGGAACGGCAATCATCTTTTCATCTGGTGAAATCAGCGGAGAAGTTAGGTCGCCATCTGTTGGGTAATACTTGAATTTGGCAATTATATTTCCGTTGGCAATGCTCATATAAGTGTAGACATTTGCATCATAATCCTGATCATCGGCATGAGAAGCGGTCAATATTTTAGCTCCATCTTTACTAATATCGATACTGTACCTACTGTTATTGCCGGGTAACACAGTTGACCTTACGCCGTTTTCGAGATTGATTTTTAATAGACCGTCGGTTGCCCAATCATAATAAATAGTTCCGGTGCCCAATTTTGTTTCTTCGGGCGTAGAGATGTCATTGTCGGTCTTACTGCATGCATATAGCAGCAATGAAAAAAAAACTCCTGAAATCATATAAGCTATTACCTTTTTCATATGTTCATATTAATAAAAGTGAAAAATCTTATCGGCATCTCTACCGATTGTCATTTTAACAAAGAAATTTCATTAAAATTATCCCATATCGTTTTAAGGAACAATACTCCTAAGGGAGTATTTTCTATACGTTAACATATAGGGTAAGTCGAAAATTTATTAATAAATGCTATGAGAAGAAACTACTTTTGGTATGATGGGGCTATAATAGATTTAAATCATACCCAAACAATAATCAGGCTTTATATTTGGAAATTCCTGTTGGCGATTTGTATAAGGAAACGTTTAAACAATCTGGCTTTGTAGCAAAATCTACAGCGGGAGTTTTTTTCTCCTTTTTTTCCGGAAAAAAAGGAGACGAAATTAAACCTTCCTTTATAACCAATAACCCCTCCCAATTTACACTAAAAAGAAAATTAAGGGACTATAGCCCCCTAATTTTCATATTCCTCTTTACGGTGCTAGTTCCGCAGATCTTGCCCATAAATTAATGGCCGAATCAACCGCATGACGATCGATATGCTGCAATTCCTCGTCTGTAAAATCTAATCTTTCAATGGCTTTAGCACAGTCTATCACCTGTTCTGGTTTACTGGCTCCAATAAGTGCAGAAGTTACCCGCTTTTTTCTAAGTACCCAGGCAATTGCCATTTGTGCCAATGTTTGTCCACGTTGCGTGGCAATTTCATTCAATGCTTTTATATTAGCTAAATTCTTTTCGTTTAAAAAATTCGGATTAAGCGATTTATGTTGTGTTGCCCTGCTGTCCTTTGGTATTTCACCCAGATATTTGGTGGTAAGCATACCCTGGGCAAGCGGCGAAAATACAATTGAGCCGATACCTAGATCATCCAGTGTATCCAGTAATCCGTCATCTTCTACCCAACGGTTAAGTAAAGAGTAACTTGGTTGATGAATTAAACAAGGTGTACCTAAATCTTTCAGTATCGCGGCCGCTTCACGCGTTCTTTTGGAATTGTAAGAAGAGATACCTACATAAAGTGCTTTTCCCGATCGCACAATATGATCTAATGCTCCCATCGTTTCTTCTAAGGGAGTATTCGAATCAAATCGATGCGAATAGAAGATATCCACATAATCCAGGCCCAACCGCTTTAAGCTTTGATCGCAACTGGCTATAAGGTATTTTCTACTGCCCCATTCGCCATACGGACCTGGCCACATATCGTAACCGGCTTTAGACGAGATAAGCAATTCATCGCGCAAACCGCCAAAATCTTCCTTCAATATTCTCCCAAAGGCAATTTCGGCACTACCTGCGGGCGGACCGTAATTGTTGGCCAGGTCGAAGTGATTTATGCCGAGGTCAAATGCTGTACGGCAAATTGCTTGCTTAGTTTGATGAGGGGTATCATCGCCAAAGTTATGCCATAATCCTAAAGATATAGCGGGTAATTTTAAACCGCTTTTGCCACAGGTGTTATACACCATATTTTTATAACGGTCTTGGTTAGGAGTCCAGTTCATTTTTTTAAATAGTTTCCTTTTTTTAGTTTATTGGGTTTTAAATTAGCTCAATTGCTTTTTCCATTCAAGCGTTTTTGTGGGGGAAATATACAGAGAATCTCTTATTAATTCCCAAAACGAAAGTACTTTCTTTTTTCGAAGTGTTCGTTATATCGAATCTTTTTGTGTGGCTACTACCTGCTCTCGCTTATGCTGTTCTGCTGCTATTTTTGCTAGATTAGGTTCCAGCTCATTGGATATGTCGTTTAATTCCGCTTTATCGGCATTTGGATCTTGTGCTAACTTTAACCATGGTTTTTCACCATCAAAGTCATAAGCTCCAAAAACGATAACTGGTGTACCTTCCGCCAATACGTGCTGATCTTTTTCTACAATCCATTCGTCGGCCCAATCATATAGCCATTTTGCATCATTTTCCAATAGGCGTAAACATGAATGTGATGCAGGATGTCCAGGCATGGAATATTGATGCCACCCTATCCCCTCTTTGTTGTGGATATTAAAATTCCATTTCAAGATCCACTCATCATCCGCAGTACTTATATGTTCTTCCGCTTTCCAGTTTGTAAATGCCAAGCCTGTTTTGGTGGGATGCGCTTTACTGCCCATGCTGCTTGGACCCCAGCGTACAAGATTCCCGTGTTCATAGGCCGCAAATGCTTGAATGGGATAGGCAAAGAATACCATTTTAGGTACTGAATCCAATTCCTTTATTTTTAATGGAAAGGGGGTATAACTATTGATATCTCCCCATATTGAATCAGGAATAACCAAGGAATCTACTTGATTAAAATTGTTAAAGTCTACCCGGTTTAAAGCTAAAATAATATGTTGTTGTGCAGCAGTATATTCGTTTTTAAACGTTTTAAAGGCTGTGTCATTGCCTTTTACCGCCATGATTTTGTAGTTATCCTTATAAAGGTCGATCTTTGGAATTTTGTTAATTGCCGAATCTGCGCCATTAGTTGATGATTGCGTGTTACGATTTCCATTACAGGCTATAATAGCCACTGCCAATAGCGCTATTAAGCCGCAGTACGTGCATTTCTTTACCATATTGATTTGTTTGTTTTCTATAATAACATTGAATAGATCTATTTGTTGGTGATGATCTATTTTATCTGGGCAGGCTTACTATTGGCTTATGGGGTAAAATTGTAAATCGCTTTTTTTTAAGCTGTTTTTGTACATTGCGTTCAAAAGTACTTATTATGATTTCTGAAACTACTTATCTTGCTGCAAGGATGATTTCCGGAACCTTGGAAAAATATTTCGCCGAGCATGCGTATAATCAAAAGGGACAATTGGAAAAAAATTGTCTATTACAGGCAAATATTATTGAAGCGGTTATTGATTCGGCTTTTTGGGCAAGTTTAAGGAAAGAAGAAGGACATTCACCTAAAATTTCTATCGCCCTGGTAGCGCCGGATATTGTTAGCCATCCCTTACGTTTTGCTACAGCAATCAGATTTACGCCCCATAATTTGGTCAAACTATCGCCCGCCGTTATACAACCAAGTATTCATTTGGGTGTCTGGTATGATAACGATAATCTTTTTATTTGGGGTACTATTCATGATATACCAGATTCCTGCTTCGTACTTGAGGTTGTTGAGCCTGGATTACTGGTAGTAAAACATAAGCGGCACGAAGGGTATGGTAAATTTATAAACATTGCAGTATTGAAAGGAGATCAGGTGAAGTTAGTGGATGACAGAAGTTTGGGTTTAACGGAGTGCCCGGATTTACTGGCTTCACTATTGGGTATGTCGGTAGCTGTAACGGCTGATGAAACGATTAATATTTTGGTTGAACTGGCTGTAGCTATGCGACGTCATGCCAGGGGCGGTTTATTATTGGTTGTACCTTCGGGTCAAAACCAGTGGGAAGAATCTATTGTACATCCGATTAGTTATGTAATAGATCCTGTGTATCGCGCGCTGGCCGATCTAATTGACTCCTCGCAGGATCGTTCTCCCAATTGGAAAATGCATCTTTTAAAAATAATTGATATTATCGGTGGATTTACGGCGATAGACGGGGCTACGATCATAACCAAAAACTATGAACTCTTAGCTTTCGGAGCCAAAGTGGGAAGAGATACGAAAAATGCCCAAGTGCCTAAGGTGCGTATTGCCGAACCGGTTGCCGGCTATGAATCGGAGGTTATAGATCCAGTAAAAATGGGCGGGACCCGACATTTAGCGGCAGCTCAGTTTGTACACGATCAACGGGAAGCTATGGCTTTAGTGGCCTCGCAGGATGGGGTATTTACGGTTTTTGCCTGGTCTGATACTTGGCAGATGGTACAAGCCCATAGAATTGATACCTTGCTGATTTAGTTTTAGATATTAGATGTGAGAAGATCTTGAGTAGTGAATTAGCCAATGAATGGTGCAACTGTTAGTGCCACTGCTACTAAGTTATGAGATAATGGCGATAAGTTTTGAGCATACTTAAAACGTAAAACTTATGACGTGGTGGATTTGAGCGCACTCACAACTCATCACTCACAACTTTAAAGTCTACCCTAAGCTTGCTTTCAGTTGCTCCAGCAGGTCGTTGGTGCGGGTTGCCTTCACTTTAAGCTTACGTACTTTAGGACGCTTACCTTTTGCGCGTTCTTTAATGATTTTCATCAGTTGATCGCTGTACTCATCTCTGTAATTACCAACATTAAATGCAGTACTATGATGCTTTACCAATTCGAGTGCCATATCCATCTCTGCCTTTGTAAGTTTGACGTCTCCAGGAATATTAAGCTCTTCTGGGGATCGTACTTCCTCTTCGAATCTAAGCTTGTTTAAAATAAGCATATTATCTTTAGCCCGAATCATGCATAGGTTTTCTCCTGCCCGCATAACAAAGGTTGCTAAGCCAACCATTCCGGCTTTTTCGAGCGCTTTTACCAGCAGGTGGTAGGCTTTCTGCCCGCCTTTTTGCGGTTCAATATAATATGGCATTTCAAAATACATGCTATCCACTTCTTTTTCTTTTACAAAAGATTGGATGTTTATCATTTTATTTTTTTCCGGGCTTGCCTCTTCGAAATCAGTATCTTCCAAAACAACATAGTTGTCATTAAGCATATATCCTTTTACAATATTATCCCAATCAACTTCTTTACCGGTGTTTTCATTAATGCGCTGATAACGTATCCTAGAATGGTCTTTACGATCTAGCATATCGAAATCTAAGCGACTTTGTTGTGTAGCACTAAATAATTTTATCGGAATATTTACCAATCCGAAGCCAATTGCGCCAGTCCAAATTGCTCTCATTTTAGTTTTTTTGTTATAGAAGCAATAACAGTTAAAGAACAGTTAAGTTTGTGCTTTCAAAATTGTTTACAATATCTTATATTCGGCCAAATATTTATGGAGCTAAAAAAAAACGCAAAGAAGACGTGGGTTTGGTTCAGTTTTTGTTTATTGCGTTTTGATTTTAAGACAAATTTTGTTTATAAAAGTATTAAAGGATAATTATGTATTGGACATTAGAATTGGCTTCGCATCTAGAAGATGCTCCTTGGCCAGCAACAAAGGATGAATTGATTGATTATGCTATCCGTTCGGGTGCGCCAGAAGGGGTATTGGAAAATCTGAATGAAATGGAAGATGATGGTGAGGCATACGAAAGTATAGAAGAAGTATGGCCTGATTATCCTACTAAAGACGATTTTCTTTTTAATGAAGATGAATATTAAGATTTTATAAGGCGTCGCGATTTATAGTTAAATACACGACGCCTCTTTCTTTTCCGGTCATTCTGTCAGTTATACCAAACCTTGCGCTAGCATGGCATCGGCAATTTTTACAAAGCCACCAATATTAGCACCCTTTTCGTAGTTTATGTGACCATCTTCTTCTTTGCCATATTTTACACACAATTTGTGGATATCTTGCATGATCTGTTGTAGCTTTTTGTCTACCTCTTCCCTTGTCCAGGCATAACGCAAAGAATTTTGCGACATTTCCAGGCCAGATACAGCAACACCTCCAGCATTAGCTGCCTTGCCAGGAGCATAAGAAATTTTGTTTTTGTTGAATACAGCAATAGCTTCAGGGGTACAAGGCATATTGGCGCCTTCTGCAACACAGAAACATCCGTTCTTCACCAATATTGTAGCATCTTTTTCGTCTAATTCATTTTGAGTAGCATTTGGCAGCGCTATGTCGCAAGGAACTTCCCAGGGTGTTTTGCCCTCAAAGTATTCGCAACTATATTTCTTCGCATATTCGCTAATTCTTCCTCTTTCTGTATTCTTCAATTTCTTTATATAGGCTAGTCCTTCTAAGTCTATCCCCGCTGGATTATAGATATAACCATTAGAATCTGATAAGGTAAGCACCTTTGCACCTTCATGTATACATTTCTCTGCCGCAAATTGCGCCACATTTCCAGAACCAGAAATGACAATTTTTTTGTCCTGTAGCGTGTCTTTTCTGCGCTTCAGTATTTCGAGAACAAAATAAACCAGTCCATAACCTGTGGCTTCAGGTCGGATTTGGCTTCCGCCAAATTCAAAACCTTTTCCCGTAAGTACACCTGTAAATTCTCCTCTGATTCGCTTGTATTGACCAAACAGATAACCAATCTCTCTGTTTCCAACGCCTATATCGCCAGCTGGAACATCGATGTCTGGCCCAACATGCCGATAGAGCTCTGTCATAAAGCTTTGACAAAATTTCATGACTTCATTGTCTGATTTTCCCTTTGGGTTAAAATCTGAGCCACCTTTTCCTCCCCCCATTGGCAATCCTGTTAAGCTATTCTTAAAAATCTGCTCGAATGCCAAGAATTTAAGTACACTTAAATTAACTGATTCGTGAAAACGTAAACCTCCTTTATAGGGGCCTATGGCACTGTTCATCTGTACTCTAAATCCTCTGTTTACCTCGACTTGTCCTTTATCATTTAACCAAGGTACCCTAAATATGATGACCCGCTCAGGCTCAACCATTCTGTCTAACACTTTAGCTTCCCTATATTTTTTATGTTCTTGAATAAAGGGAATAATGGTTTCTGCCACCTCTGTTACAGCTTGTAAAAATTCCTGTTCTCCTGCATTCCTCCTTTGGACAAGCTCAATAAAGTCATCTTTTGATAAATCCATATATAAAATCAGTTTAATATATTATTGTAATAATAATAGGTGGCGTAAAATACGTAAATTTCATCAATTCTCCGTATTTTTTTGAATTTTCCAACTTCAAACACCTAATATGCGAACCTTGGCGTAACCTGTGAGAATTTTTTCTGTCCGGATAAATTCGAACCTAAAACCGATCTATTTGCTTTATTTACAAAGCGCTATCAAAAATGTGAAAATTTATTGCTTTGGCCTATTTAAGCATTTTTACCTTTTCCGGATGTTTTTCCACATAACCCATAATCAAGTGCATCATATAGTCATTGGAAGGATAAGGTATAAGGTGTTCCTTGAGATCTTCAGCATAAACAATAATGGTTTCCTGCGCGATATAGCCCATCCCATAAAATCTACCCTTTTCAATCAAAATGCAACCTTGTTCTTCAGGCGTTCTTCCTTTATCAATTAAAAAGAAAGAAGGAAGATCATCGGCTAAATTCTGCAAAGCCTCTTCTGCCCTTTTATTATAGCTGCCAGGATCTTCTATGCCTACACAGGCACCCGAGCAAGTATTGTCATGAACATGCATACAAGGGCCGCTTGCTTTATGTATATTGCATAATTTGGCACATAAAAGGTGTTTGCGTATTAATTTGTTCAGTAGATTATAAGCTTCGCTTATGCTACCGAAAGTATAAAAAGCTCGCTGATACTTCTGGTGCTTATTCACCGCTAATCTTAAATAACCTTTTTGGTCTTCATAAGTATAAAGCCCATATTTAGGCTCAAAGCGCTTTAATGCCCGGTTGTTTTCCGGCCAGAGCCTTTTTATTTCAACCGCTTCCAGTAAAAGCGCCATTAACTCGGTGCCACAATCTATAAAATCAATGGCATGAATACTGCGCATAAAGCTTTGGCGCTGCGGGTTAGGGTTCTGTCCCGAAAAATGAGCCGATACTCTGTTTTTTATATTCTTAGCCTTCCCGATATAAACCGTTTTACCCTTTTCATTCTTAAAGTAGTAAACGCCCGGAGTGTGCGGAAGTGTTTCAAAATGTTCTTTTGGTAAATTAGGAGGTAATGCCTGATCTTTAGATGTTTTTTTTAACATCGCTGAAATGGTACCGTTATCTTTTTCCAGTAGCCTGGAGAAGAGGATACAGGTAGCGGCTGCGTCGCCCCCAGCCCGATGCCTGTTGTTGATTGCAATATCTAACTGTCTACATAATTTACCAAGGCTATACGACGTATAACCTGGCAATAGTTTCCTGCTAAGCCTTACCGTGCATAATTTAGGCGCACTCCAATTATAGCCACAAGCTGCTAAATGGTGTTTTATAAAAGAATAATCGAAATTAACGTTATGGGCAACAAATATCCTTCCGCTTAATAATTCATGAATTTTATCGGCCACTTCTCTAAACGTAGGAGAATCTTGCACGAGCTGATTATCAATACCAGTTAAGGCAGTAATATGTAAAGGAATATTGACCTGCGGATTAATTAGCGTTTCGTAAGCGACTTGTACAGCTTTACCATCATGAATGTGTATGGCAATTTCAGTAATGCCGTTACCAGCAGCATAGCCTCCGGTGGTTTCAATATCAACAATCGCATATTCCATAGAGAACAAAAGTACTAAAAAAGTTAGTATATAGCTTTTTTAGTTAATGATTTAGGAGCCTTTCTGTAGGTTGAAAAAAAGCTTATGTTTCGTTGAATAGCTCAAATATGTTGTTTCATCTATCGAATACTGGATTCCATGCATGATTAAGCTGAGTAGAAAGAAGAAAATTACGATTGATCTTTAAGGCTTAAATCTTCGCAAAGAAACTCAAACATTTCTCCAGGATTGGCGCCAATAGCAAGTGCAATAAGGTAAAGCTCGTCTACTCTTAGGTGAGATTTTGGATTATTAGAAAGCTGGCTTAACCGATAGGTGCTCAGTCCGGTTTTTCTAGATACCTCCGCTTTATTAATGGAACGTTTTGCTAAGTATAGTCCTAATGCTGTCAAGTCCTGTGTTTCCTGTTTGTTGCTATAAAAATACTTCAAGAACAATTAGCTATCCCGATTAATTGCAAATGGTTGTTTTTTAATTATATTTGTAGAGAAAAAACAAATATTTACATTCATATATTAACCCTAAACTTATATGGAGCTATTTGAAAAGTTAAAATTACTACGGCATTCGTATGATTATAGTAAGGCGTACGTGGCCTATAAACTTAATATAAACTTGAATGACTATATTAAGATAGAAGCCGGAGAAAAACCGTTAACGCTGGCACAACTGAACATAGTAACTGAGCTATATCAATTAGAAGCGGCGGAATTGATAGCAGAGAGCGAGGACTGTGAAGATGCGGATTGGGAGGTGTTATTGACAGAAAAAGACGGTGCAGCCCAAAAAGAATCGTGCGAAGAAACTATCGCCAATCTGAAGACAGAGCTAAACAGTATTAAATCAATATTGTACGCACTGGCAGATAAACTGGGGGTGTCATAATACAAGTACAGTTTATTGTAGCACCTCCATGAGCAGGCGATTGTCGCCATCAATTTTTTGCTTATAATGCAAGCCCAATATATGGGTTAACAACGGGTAAAGGTGTACATTTTCGAAGGCAGGAATACGTATTCCTTTTTTAAATGCAGGCCCCCATGCTACAAAGGTGGCTTTCATTTCTGGCGTTTCATCAGGAGCATAACCATGACTGCCAGGATGTGGCTTATTATTGGAAAAATAATAAGGTGCATTAGCTATTAATATGATATCCCCTATCCTATTGTATTGATCACCATTTTTACCAAAATGGTATTTTGTAGGCATTTTATTCTTAAGATAGGTGCGATAATGCAGCGCATCTGTTTTGATGCTTTTAAAGATTGCTGGTATGTCTTGCTTATCTTTTACATGAATATTAACTATTGAACCGTTGTTAACGATTACTACTTTAGCAGTATCAACGGTTAAGGGAAGTTTTAGTGGATGACTGGTGTCAATCAACGTCATTCCATGGTCTGAAACAAAAATAAAATTTATAGGTAAGCCTGTTTTGGCAACTGCCTGATTAAGCGCATTAACTGCTGAGTCTACAGCATGTACGGCTTTTTCCGTTTCGGCAGCATCGGGACCAAAAAGATGGCCTGCATGGTCTACTTCTGGTAAGTAGAAAGTAATGAGATGGGGGCGTTTTTCTTCAGGTAGTGAAAGCCATTCGACAACGGTTTGTATTCGTTGAGCTATTGGTATTTTTTCATTATAAGCATAATAATAGCTAGGCAATATTCCACCAATGGGTGCTTCGGAGCCTGGCCAATAAAAGCAAGCGCTCAGCATACCTTGCTGTTCAGCTAATGTCCAAATGGGTGTTCCTCCATACCACGCGGGGCTCCTTACTGCTTTGGCATTGCCCAAGCTATACCGACTTTGTGTTTTTACATCATAGATATTGTTGCCAACTAAGCCATGGTGTGAAGGATATAAGCCCGTAACGATGGTGTAGTGGTTGGGAAAGGTAATGGAGGGAAATGACGGGATCAAGGCTGCTGCCTGTACACCACTTGTGGCTAATTGATGAAGTTTTTCGGCATGATATTTTTCGATAAAATCGTACCGAAAACCATCCGCAGAAATAAGAATTACATAAGGTTTTTCCTGTTGCTGTGGTGCATTGATACGATTAGGATTAATTTTCTGTGTGGTGTCTTGGGCTTGTGTCAAGCTGGTTAATAGGCTTAATCCCAGCAGTCCTATTAAGAAAAATCCTTTATTCATATGATAAGTCATCATAGCCAATTTCTAATATAGCTACGCAATTGTAAAAATACGAAAAACAAAATTTGTTTTTAACAATTTGTCCCGGTATAGAACAAAGCTCCGTTATAGCATGCTATAACGGAGCTTTAGTATAAGCTAAGCTTAATTAAAGATATACCTTAAACCCAACTGGATTTGGTATCTCGAGTCGATCGACGTATTATTTCTGAATGTCGTTGTACTTAAGTTTTGATTAACAGTATAGGTAGGCGTATTGTTAACTGCTCCTTTATATTGCAGGAAATTGGTCATAGAAGGAACTTTGGTTACACCCCATTTGCTGTTTAGAAGATTGCCTAAATTGATAATATCGATAGAAGCTTGCAGTCTATGGCTGTTGTTTCCTTTGATTAAACCCGTAAGCTCCTGCATAAAACGCAGATCAAAACGGTTCATCCAAGGATACTCACTGCCATTACGTTCCGCATATTGGCCTCTTCTCTTGCTAAGATATTTATCCTGGTTGATGTAAGCGTCTAAACGTGACCATTGTTGGTCAGCCGTTTCTGCATGATCGCCAGTGATATCTACCAATACAATATCACTCCTGTCTTTCGGCACATATATTAGGCTATTAGAGAACCTACCACCGGTATTGGTGATATCTCCCGACACAACATAATTAAATCGTGTATCGCCATAAGTATCGCCATACGGCCGACCTTCATAATATAGTCCCACCTTAGAAGGAAGGTTTTTAGTAATGTTAAAATTAATGTTTATAGCCGCTACAATTCTATTGCGAACCACAAATGAGGAATAAGCAATGACCGGGTTATTAGGGTCGTTTACAATTGCGTTGCCCGAATAAGCTGAGTTAGCCTGTGAACCTGGACTTGAAGTGATGTCTTTCGCATCACTGTGGGTATAAGCTACCATTGCATCACCAAATTTACCAAATTGTTTCTGCAATTGTAGGGTGATATTATAAGCATGCCCCTTTCCGGTATTGTCTAATACAATAGCATTGGTAATATTTTTATTTACCCTTGATGCATCACCACCGCCTGGGAAGTAATCCCGATTGTCTCCCGTTCCAGAATATTGGCCTGCAGGGTTTTGAAGATTGGCATCCCGATGGTAAACCTCATTAATGGATTTGGTGTACATCCCTTCCAAAGTAGCCAAAATGCCGTAAGGCAATACATAATCAACTCCTAAGCTGGAACGCCATATTTGCGGCATTTTGAAATCCCTCGACGTTGCGTTAATGGCAAATGAAGAAGGTGTCGTAGGGTTGGCAGGTATATAGGCTGATGGATCTGGATTAAACGGCCTATCTACTATTGTTCCTTTATCAAGATTTTCTGTTAAATAGTCGTTTCCAAACATTAAGCCGGTGTTTCCTGCCTGGTTGGTTAACCACACGCCTGGTACACCGCCAGTGAATATACCAGTTCCACCACGTATTACAACCGATTTATCTTCCGTAACATCCCAGTTAAAACCAATTCTTGGAGACACAAGTATTGTTGTTTTTGGTAGTTGACCTACATCTAGTTTTTCACCATTGCGAAAACTCATTGCACTTACGAGAGGGTTCGATGGGATATTGGATGTATAAATAGGCACATCTGCCCGCACACCGTAACTCAATTTAAAATTTGGTTTTACAAACCACTCGTCTTGCGCATATACCGCTATAGGCACCATACTGAAATCTGCATATGGTCGTGCTACGCCTGGTACCGCTGAATAGGTGAGCTGATATAGCGATGGATGAACTGAATTATCGCCATTCGAAGCAGCAATAAAATCGTCAACAGATTTGTAACGGAATTGACCACTATAGAATTGCGCAAAGGCATTACTGAATTTCTGATAACCCACGGATCCACCGAAAGTCAGGGTATGGTCGCCCTTAAAGAGATTAAAATTATCAGTCAAGGTAACAATATCCTGATTTAAGGCATTCAGACCACTAAAAGGTTCAGCACCGAAGGAAATGTAATTACTATTGCCATTATCAATATCTACTACAGGGAAATTAGAGCCCATTATAGCGCGATAATCACGGAAAGATGAATAAACTACCTGCAGGTTATTGGCCATCTCACTGTTAAAGCTTGAATTCAGTTCTGCAGTGATGGAGTTAATATTGTTATACTGCCGATACCGCATATTCGAGAAAAATAAGGAAGTTGTACCAGGCCCCCTAAAGTTACCGCTTGAATTTGATCCACTCGGGTTAATATCCCGATAAGAATTTAGGTAATTGTAACGGAGGGTTAACTTGTGTTTCGTGTTTATGTTCCAGTCGATTCTTGCCGTGATATTATCGGCATGCTGATCATTATCAAAGCCTTCATATACTCCCGGATCGTAATTATATTTACTGATCAACACTTCTTTGACCCGATCGAGATCACTTGCTAGCACATTGGAAATATTGTCGCCGGTAGTTCCACGGTTTGCGAGGTAATTGCTTCCCGGCGTTGCTCTCCGGGTAATCTCGCCGTTTACAAAGAAGAATAGTTTATCTTTAATAATAGGCCCCCCTAAACGAATACCGAATTGTTTGTTAGAATAGGTTTCATTTTTAGGAAGCTCAACACCATCCACTTTATAACCCTGCAGGTCTTGATTTTTGTAGTAGGTATAAACAGAACCGGAGAATGTATTGGTACCACTCTTTGTAATGGCATTAACGCCTGCTCCGGTGAAACCACCTTGCTTCACATCGTATGGGGAAAGGTTGATCTGTATTGTTTCGATAGCGTCTAATGAGAAAGGCTGTGCACCGGTTTGTCCGCCAGGCAAAGCCGACAAGCCAAATACATTGTTCATTTGTGCACCATCCAAAGTTAAAGAGTTGAAAAGACTATTTCTACCGGCAAAAGAAAAGCCATCTCCTTGCGAGTTGGCTTGCGGCGTCATTCGGGTAAGGTCTGTAATACTTCTGGAGATGGCCGGCATCTCCTCAATTTTCTTTCTCGAAATAGCGGTTGATACGCCCGTCTTTTTTGAATTCAGCGCTCCTTCTGCTGTAATAGTAACTTCATCCAGCTCAACTCCGCTGGTTAAGGTGACGTTAAGTACATAGGGTTGCCCCAACTGCAAAAAGATATTTTCATATTTTGCGGGTTTACTGCCAATATAAGTTACCTCCACGGTATACGGCCCACCTACCCGCATATTGGCTAAGTTGAAGCGCCCATTTTCATTAGTTGATCCACCATAAACGGTTCCACTGGGAACATGCGTTGCTTTTATTGAAGCACCAATGGACGCTTGCCCTGTAGCCTCTAGTACGGTACCGCTCATGCTACTAGTAGTTACCTGTGCATGCACCAGCATTGCTCCGAGTAACAGACTAAAAAAAAGTAAAAAATTCTTCATGTGTGTTGAATTAATTGATGATCGTTTTGTTTTTCGAAGCAAAATTAAAGACACAGTATTAATAAAAAGCAGTTCTGATATTAAGTTCATGTTAAGTAAACATCGGCTCTCTTCAATTACAATAGAAAAGAGCATTTTTTTTAGAAAATATAAGACGAATTGTAAATTTTAAGAAAAAAAGAACACCTGTAATCTTTGTGTTTACGTATGAATTAAAGTATTTTCCTTAGGATAAATGTTAATTGTGGATAACTTTTTGGGGTTAAATTATAAAAAGACAAGAAAATGAACTTTTTTTTCTACTTTGTAACAAAAGCCCAAGTAAGGTTGCTATTCCATAGATTTTTGATTTTTATTGGTTAGAAGTAAAAAAAGATGGGTAAACTACGAGAATCTTCCAATTCTAAGAATTTTTATTAGGTTTGCGGAAGTAATACCCATTATACCAGATACTGACACGCTGCTTGATGGGGAAACTACTCATTAATACTATCGAAACGAATTAATTATTATAGGAATGAATTACGACATCATTGTAATTGGAAGTGGCCCAGGGGGCTACGTTGCAGCAATTAGAGCCTCACAATTAGGTTTTAAAACAGCCATTGTTGAACGGGAATCCCTTGGCGGAATCTGCCTGAACTGGGGTTGTATTCCAACGAAAGCGTTACTTAAAAGTGCGCAGGTTTTTGAATACTTAAATCATGCTGCCGATTACGGTATTAAAGTTGACGGTGGTGAAGCAGATTTTACCGCTATTATCAAGCGTAGTCGTGGTGTTGCCGACGGTATGAGCAAGGGTATCCAATTTTTGATGAAAAAAAATAAAATTGATGTAATCATGGGAACCGCTAAAATTAAGAAAGGCGGTAAAATTGAAGTGAAGGGTGGTGATGGCTCGACGAAAGAATATACGGCTAAACACACTATTCTAGCAACTGGTGCTCGCTCACGTGAATTACCTAATTTAAAACAAGACGGAAAAAAGATTATTGGCTATCGTCAAGCGATGAACCTAGAGAAACAACCAAAATCATTGGTGGTTGTGGGTTCTGGCGCTATTGGCGTTGAGTTTGCTTACTTTTATAATGCCATTGGCACAAAAGTTACCATTGTTGAATATTTAGATCGTATCGTTCCGGTTGAAGATGAAGAGATATCTAAGCAATTAGAACGTAGTCTAAAAAAGAGCGGCATTAACATTTTAACCGGCGCAGAAGTGACGGCGGTTGATACCTCATCTAATCCTAGCAAGGTAAAAATAAAAACAGCAAAGGGAGAAGAAACAATAGAAGCCGAAGTGGTTTTATCCGCTGTCGGCATTACTCCAAATATCGAAAATTTAGGCCTAGAGGAAGTTGGTGTTAAGACCGAAAAAGGCCGTGTACTAGTTGATGATTTCTATAAAACCAATATAGACGGCGTATATGCCATTGGCGATATCGTAAAGGGTCAGGCGCTGGCACATGTAGCGTCTGCAGAGGGGATTACCTGTGTGGAGAAAATAAAAGGTTTACATGTAGAGCCAATAGACTACAACAATATTCCGGGTTGTACTTATTGCTCGCCAGAAGTAGCATCAGTAGGTTATACAGAAAAAGCTGCCAAAGACGCAGGTTATGAAATTAAAGTAGGTAAATTTCCCTTTTCTGCTTCGGGTAAAGCCAGTGCAGCAGGGGCTAAAGATGGCTTCGTAAAAGTTATATTTGATGCTAAATACGGCGAGTTTCTTGGTGCCCATATGATCGGGGCCAATGTAACAGAAATGATTGCAGAGGTTGTAGCAGCCCGTAAATTAGAAACTACCGGACATGAAATCATCAAAACGATACACCCTCACCCCACTATGAGCGAAGCGGTAATGGAAGCTGCTGCCGACGCTTATGGCGAGGTTATTCACCTGTAGTAGTTGAGTAGTCAAAAAGTTAAATAGTTAAGTAGGTAACAAACTACGTCGTTCCTACTTAACTACTTGACGATTCAACGACCCAACAATTCAAAAACCTTTATGAAAAAGATCTTATCAATTGATGGTGGTGGCATACGGGGCATTATACCCGGTATGATATTGGTTGCGCTGGAAGAAAAATTAAAACAGAAAACAGAGAATCAAAATGCCGCTATTGTAGATTTTTTTGACTTTTTTGCTGGTACAAGTACTGGTGGGATACTCACCTGCCTATTGTTATGTCCTGATAAAGAAAATCCGAAGCGACCGCGTTTTTCTGCCAAAGAAGCGCTTGGTATGTATTTAAAATATGGACATGATATCTTTAAAATGAGTTTTTTTAAACGGATTGTGTCTGGTCTTGGTTTAACGAGCGAACGTTATAATAGTATTACATTAGAAAGTGTATTGCAGAAATATTTTGGCAATACAAAACTGAGCGAACTCATTAAACCGTGTATTATTTCTGCTTATAATATTGAGCTTCGGAAAACACACTTTTTTAGGCAGCAAACAGCTATCGAACGTGGTGATGTCAGGGACTTTTATTTAAAAGATGTTTGCCGGGCTACTTCTGCTGCTCCAACTTATTTTAGCGTAGCTGAAATTTATTCTATAGCCGGCACAAGGTACCCGCTGTTAGACGGCGGCGTCTTTGCAACAAACCCCGCGCTTAGTGGTTTAGTTGAAGTAACAAGGGCTTTCAATCAAACCAAGATTAATGACATCCATATCTTTTCATTAGGCACGGGTAGATCAAGAAAGTCTTATAATTTAGAGCATTTTAAAAAAAGCAGAGCAATAGCCATGGTGCCCGCTTTGATCGATATTATGATGAGTGGCGTTGCCGAAAGCAGCGATTTCTTTTTGCACCAATTATTTAAATCTTCTAATAAAGAACAAGATTATTTGCGGATTGAGCCTGCCAACTTAGACAGCATCCAGGAAAGCCTTGATGCAGCAGGTGAGGCTAATATGAAACGGTTAATAGCTCTAGGCGATCGTACCATTAGCGAGCACGATGCCACTTTGGAGGCCATGGCGGATTTTTTAATTGAAGAACAAAAAAAGAATGGTTCGCATGGTAAACCCTGGAGCTTTTTAAACCGTGGATGAGATTAGACTTTAGAGGTTAGATATGAGATATTAGATATTAGATATGAGACGTTAGAAAGTCTCGATACTTAATACTAAATAAAGTAGTGATAGTTGTAATAATAGTTGAATCGTTGATAAGTGATGAACGATGAGTCTATAATAATGAGTGGTAGTAATTATACAGGTATTCACAACTCATAACTCACAACTTTAAAACGTCTTGCTGCTCGATATTAAATAATTAATAATAGTTGTAATAGTAGTAGAGTCGTTGGTAAGTGAGTATGTAAATAACGAGTGATTGTAACTATATAGTCACTCATAACTTATCACTTATCACTCATAACTTTTGATACTTAACATATGGCTTTAAATTACGTTTGGATTGCCTTTTTCTTAATTGCTTTTGCTGTCGCTTTATTTAAGCTTATTTTTTTGGGCGACCAGCAGATTTTCCAGGCTATCATTAACGGAACGTTTGATACCGCTAAAGCGGGTGCTGAAATATCTTTGGGTTTAATTGGTTTGATGTCTTTTTGGTTAGGCATTATGAAAATCGGGGAAAAGGGTGGCATGATTAATATCTTTGCCAAGATGGTGGGGCCATTCTTCAACAAACTCTTCCCGGAAATTCCAAAAAACCATCCGGCATTAGGGTCTATACTGATGAACTTTTCTGCTAACATGTTAGGCTTAGACAATGCGGCTACACCAGTGGGACTGAAAGCTATGAAGGAATTGCAGGAGTTGAATCCAAATAAAGATACTGCGACAAATGCGCAGATTATGTTTTTGGTGCTTAATGCTTCCAGCTTAACCTTATTGCCTATTACCATTATGGCTTACCGTAAAGAAGCTGGAGCGGCCGATCCTTCAGATGTGTTCATACCGATTTTATTGGCTACCTTCTTTTCTACTTTAGTTGGATTAGTGATAACAGCTATTTATCAGCGTATTAATTTACTGAATAGGGTTGTGCTAGCCTATATTGGAGGCTTAACTATTTTTATCGGAACACTACTTTATTATTTTTCTACATTAAAGCAGGAAGAGATTAATGCTATTTCGCAGGTGGCCAGTAATGTTATCTTGTTTACGGTAATTATCTCCTTTATTACCTTGGCACTTTATCATAAGGTAAATGTTTTCGAATCTTTTATTGAAGGAGCAAAAGAAGGTTTTGATGTAGCCGTTAAAATTATCCCCTATTTAGTAGGCATTTTAGTAGCTGTTGGTGTTTTCCGTGCTTCAGGGGCAATGGACTACTTGGTTCAAGGGGTAAGTATAGTAGTAAAATGGATGGGTTTCGATACTCGATTTGTTGAGGCATTACCGGTTGCTTTTATGAAGCCTATGAGTGGAAGCGGCGCAAGAGGGTTGATGATCGATCTCATGCACCTGAAGGGGGCCGATAATTTTGCATCCCGTGTTGCTTGTGTTATTCAGGGCAGTACGGAAACAACATTCTACGTGCTGGCGGTTTATTTTGGCTCGGTGGCTATTAAGAAGACCCGACATGCATTGCCTGCCGCATTGCTGGCAGAATTAGCGGGAGTAATTGCCGCAATTATCATTGCCTATATCTTTTTTGGTTAGGAAAGCATAAAGCGGAAAGCATAGAGACATTTATAAAGTAAAACGAACAACGAACAACGAATCAAATATGTCAGCATTAAGTGTTACCATAACCATCGGAAAAGAGAAATACAAAACAGAAGTTAGTAACGGTAGAAATATATTGATAGCAGATGAGCCGAAATCTTTGGGGGGCGCAGATTTGGGTTTAGGCCCAAAAGAATTGTTACTTTCGAGCCTAGGTTCTTGTACGGCCATGACTTTGCGTATGTATGCGGATAGAAAGGGTTGGGATTTAGAAGAAGTGTTGATTACGGTAAAAATGGAGGTTGTTCCCAGTACGCATCAACAAACAACGTATATAAAAAACCATATCAGCTTAGTAGGCAATCTTAATGAAGAACAACGCCAACGCTTATTACAAATAGCAGAGCTATGTCCGGTGCACAAAATTCTTTCTAACCCTATTGTGGTAGACAGTAATTTGCTGCCATAATCATGCTGTTGGCACTTTTATTTAGATCCTTTGTTCTGAGTAATTTATTTTGCAACACGTTTCCTTCAGGTGCTATGCTATACCCCTTCACACATCCCACGCACTATAGGAACGCAGGGAAATACGGGGATAATAGAATGGCAGTAAAAGGGTATGTGGACTTAACGTGGATAAAAGGTGGACTTGAGGTGGATTTAACGTGGGCTATAGGCATGATTTTAAAAGCGAGATGTCTTAAGTTTTTTGGTTTACGATATGGGGGAATCGGATATACAAAATTACGAAAAATTAACCTAAAATGAGACTTTATCTTTATAATGCTAAGTCTTTAAAACGATTTGAATGAACTTTTCTGTTTTCATATTTAATGAAATATACTTAGGTTTGCCAGCTAAAACCCTGATTTAAGGCTTATGACCGATATAGAAAAGAAGGAACAATATTCTCCGTACATCAGTATCAGCAGGGATGAATGGAAGAAGCTAAACGGTGTATTGGACTTTCCTTTGTCAAATGAGGATATCAGTAAACTTAATGCCTTAAATGAGCCATTAAATTTAGAGGAAATCCAAGAGGTTTATTTTCCACTCTCCCACTTATTGAATATTCACATTGATTTTGCCAACAGATTATATGAAGCGGAGAATGGATATTTAAATAGCGGACGCAAGCGCTCACCATTTATTATTGGTATTGCAGGCAGTGTAGCGGCAGGCAAAAGCACTACCGCACGGGTATTACAGAAAGTGCTATCCTTATGGCCAAACAAACCTAATATTGCTCTGGTTACAACTGATGGATTTTTATATCCCAATAAGATATTGGAGCAAAGAGGTATCATGAATAGAAAGGGTTTTCCAGAAAGTTATGATACTAAACGATTGATAAATTTCCTGGCAGATGTTAAAGCTGGTAAAGAAAATCTGCGTGTTCCGCTTTATTCTCATCTTGAATATGATATTATTCCCAATCAGGCACAGGAGATTTATAATCCTGACGTAGTATTGGTGGAGGGAATTAATGTATTACAGGTAAATTTAAGCGAAAAACATACAGGTCCACAAGTATTTGTCTCCGACTTTTTTGACTATTCTATCTATGTGCACGCTAATGAAAAGAATTTACTAGAATGGTATATCTCCCGATTTAAACAGTTACAAAAGACCGCATTTCAAAATCCTGACTCTTACTTTCATCGCTATGCTGCTTTGTCAGAAAACGAGGCGATAGATCTTGCCGGTAATATTTGGGATCTCATTAATAAACCAAATCTGATAAAAAATATTTTACCTACGCGATTTCGTGCCAACTTAATACTTGAAAAAGGAAGCCATCATTTTGTAAGGGGGGTGAAACTTAGAAAGGTCTGATAGTGGTTTAACGCTACATCTTTACAAATTCTACTCTTCTGTTATTGGCTTTACCTTCGGCTGTGTCGTTCGTGTCAAGCGGTTTTGTTTCTCCAAAACCTTTAGTGGTTAACCTACCTTTATCCACCCCCATACCTTCCAATTTTTCTTTAACGGCTTCCGCACGTGCCTGAGAAAGTTTCATATTGGCCTCCTCAGCACCGTCGCTATCAGTGTATCCCTGTATCTCGAATTTTAAATCGGCATGATCGCTCATTAGCTTCGCAATCTCGTTGAGTGTGCCGGAAGATTCTGGTTTAATCGTGGATTCGTTGACATCAAATAAAATACCATGGGTGATGAATTTGCCATCGCTTACAATCTTGTTGTATTTATCATCACCTCCCGCAGCCAAGCGGAAATTCTTGATTTTGAAGCCGTATTTACCATTCGTTCTGATAGCCAGCTTAGCTGCACCTATTGGCATATTGTTAGAAGCCGCTACACGGTATTCGTTGATATAGGCTTTTGCAATATTTTTGCGGGCATAAAAGGCTACATGGTGCCATAAGTCGGTAGTGTTCAGCGCATTTTTTAAGGATTCGTTAACAACAGCCCGGTTTGAACCGTGTTTACCTAGGTAGATGTCGGTGTTAGAGT
>Ga0182736_1001537_pt1 | contig 21889 bp, 28 predicted proteins | sample eDN5th30CKraftBY_FD_128882 | JGI IMG/M metagenome (GOLD analysis project Ga0182736, IMG submission 128882) | Enriched backyard soil microbial communities from Emeryville, California, USA - eDNA 5th pass 30_C Kraft BY (version 2) (version 2) | ecosystem: Environmental > Terrestrial > Soil >... | reverse complement strand
ATCAGCAGTACCATCACCGGGATAATGGGCCCGCCTGCCGTTACCGCTAGTGAAAGACACACGAGCGCGGACACGATGCACGTTGCAATGATAGCGGGCGCCCGCCCCCACTTCGCGGCCAGTTCAGAAACGAGGATGCCAGCCGGTACACCGGATAGGGCTGCTATTCCGGCGAGGATCGCGGGATTGAGAAAGGGCAGCTCATTACCTGGTAGCTGCGAGGTCCACGTAAGGCACGCAACGAACCAGACGCGGATAGCGAACACCTCCCACGCGTTGCCGGCAAAGCCGATCGCATAGCCCATGAAACGCTTGTTGCGGAGAGAGTTGATGAACCCGCCCTCACTTCTCCCCGCGTCCGCATGGCGAGCAGCCTTTGGCAGGAAAGCAATCGCGGAGGCGGCGAGGAACGGCCCAATCGCGCCCGCCATAAAGGCCGCGCGCCACCCGAAGATCGCGCTAACGATGCCCGCCATCAGAAACGATCCCGCACTGCCGAGCGCATAACTCGCCGAGTAGATGGAGGCGCATCGAGACTGCTGGGGACCTTGCACCAGATGGGTCAGCAAGACGAACGCTGGCATTACGACGCCCGCGAGTGCAACCCCGGCGACGAATTGGATGATCAATGCTGACCAGAACCCCTCTGCGACAAACGCGAGGGCAAAACTACACACGGCTCCCACCAGGGACGACGCCAGGACGATCCACCGGCTATCTAGTCGATCCGCTCCGCCAGAGAGAACCGGTACCGCGGTCGCGTAACCTGCAAAAAGACTGCCTCCGATCAAGCCCGCTTCCGCGCTGCTCAACTGCCATGCCGCCGCCGCGCTCGGCAAAACAGACGGAAATGTCATCGCCGAGACGAGGTTGGCGACTTGGCTGAACGACAGAACCGCAGTGACAAATGCGGCTGACGCCCGAACGGAAGGCAATTGCACGGCTTTCTCCGCTAGCAGATGATCTCGGCCAATCGGAGCCGGTTGCCATGTAGGTGAGGCGGCCGAACACATCTCCGATGATGCGGCCTGCACACTGGTACGAGCCGAGGGATGGATGCTTCGATTGAAACCGAAGCATTCCGCTGGCACCGCACTATTTCTCGATATTGAAGACCTGCCCCAGGGCCATTGGCTCGGTTGCGCTCCCGGCCATCCAATCGGCCGGGAGAGCGAACACTCCAACTAGACCCTTTTGCCCTTCGACCGTTACATCCAGCGCACGACTACCTAGCTTACGACGAACCCAGCGACGTTCGACCATCCGATCGAAAATCGCAGCTCCCAATCGTCCTGCCAAATGCGGTCGCCGCTCGCTCCAGTCGAGGCATGTCCGGCACAGAGGCCTCTTGGACTTGCCGTCCAGCACCAACCCGAACTTCTCGAAGAACTTTTCGCCATCTTCGGTAATAATCGCCGCGTCGTCACTGAGCGCGACCAGACCACCTGCTTGCAATGCATCGACCATCGCAATCGCAAGCCTTCCGGCAATATGATCGTAGCATGTTCGCGCGACGCGAAGGGCTTCGTCTCGTGGCCCGATCGGGTGATGCCGGGCTGGTCCAGAGACAGAAACGACCATGAGAGATTGCATTGCATGTGCGACTTGCGGAGACGCCAGCCTGAAGTACCGATGGCGACCCTGCTTCTCGACCGCAACGAGATTGGCGTCCGTCATTCTCGCGAGATGGCCACTGGCTGTTTGGGGTGTCACGCCCCCAGCGCGTGCAAGTTCTCCGGCGGTCAACGCCTGTCCGCCCATGAGTGCCAACACGATGTTGGCGCGCGCGGGATCACCAATCAGAGCGGCAATTTCAGCGATGGCATTGCCTGAAGCAATTTTTCTCATGAGCTGGAGACTAGCTTGCTCGCGTCCGCGAGGCACTAATCGATCCTTCGGCAATGTCCGAAGGATTGCTCCGTGGCAACGGCGACAAGCTGTAGATGGTCCAAACGGAGTCGGACAAAAGCGATTTGCTGGTCAAGCCTTCGCGCGCACCCGTGGACAAGCTGTGCAAACGCGTGTACGCACGTACACATGGCCCGAGTCGCAAACCGCATAGCCGTCACCGCTCGATTGTCGCCCGAAGTTCTCGCGGCGCTCGAACGTGTGTCGGTCTCGGATGGTGAGCCAGTCTCTCGGACAATCAATCGGCTGTTGCGCATCAAGCTCGAAGAACTTGGAGCTTTGCAAAAGAAGCCGGTGGTGTCTGACCAGTAGAGCAGTCGCGTCCGTCGCATCGCGTTCCAAGCCCTGAAACACGAAGCCCCGCCGCGAAGGCAGGGCTCGGTTCCAATGAGCGCGAAAGCTCTGGAGGAAGGTGTAGCAACCCCTCTCTGAGCTGCGTCGCGCCGAAAGTCAACGAGAAAGGACATTTCTCGTTGCGGCGGAGCCGTGCCCGCTCCCGGCTGACGGAGAGCGACACATGCAGCCCCTCGCTGCTGTGGCCGGAGATGTATTGCCCGGCCTACAGGCCCCTCGTGAGCGCCGCACAGCGGCCCGCAACAGCCGACGTGCATTGGCATGGCGGGAACAGCTTGAACGGGTCGCGGGCTTTGCCCTGTCGCAGGCCCGCACGTCCGCCCAGCGCGACGCTGTCGAGAACGCACACCGGGAAGCCGTCGCCCATGGCCCGGATTGGGCACGCATCCGTCATGGCAGCGACTACGCTCGGCCGGTGGCGGTGAAGGATCGCAACCAGCTCGACAGGCTGCTACGGTGGTTCTCACGCGTTGAGCGCGAAACATGGGCGGCCGATAGAGCGTGGGCGCGCCATGAGCAGCGGACAATCCGCCGGACGATCCCGCGCACCGTCAGGGCCGTTCTGATGGCCATCGTGGCCCTGGCCCGCAAGTATGACCACGTGCACCCGTCGATAGAGCGCCTCGCCAGCATGGCCCAAGCCAGCCGGCGCACGGTGGTTGCCTGCCTCGATGTGCTTGAAGGCCTCGGCCTCGTGACAAGGCACCGGAGGCGCAAGCGGGAGCGCACAGAGCTTGGCCAGATCCGGGAGGTTCAGGACTGCTCGGCCTACGTCCTTACCGTGCCCGGGGAGGCCGGCACCGTGCCCGGGGAGGCCGGTCGTCGTCCAGAGTGCAAAAGATACCCAGCAATTAGCCCTATATACGCAGCCAGTAAAAGAAGTGCGAGTTGCAGAGACGCCGCGACCAACGGCGGGAGGTCCGACACGGGCTCACGACTGGCGAGCACGATCTCGGGAGGCACTCAATCGCGCAACGAGGCAGTGGCGTGATGCATAGTTCGGCTCGAGCGAAGGGAATCGGGACTGCGGCCGTTGCCGGTCACCTGGACCTGCGCCGCAGCTGAGACGGCGGGATGGGAACTGAACGAGAATTCACGGCATTGTCCCCGAGCCAATGTGTATCGACACCTGCGGCCAGGGAAAGAAACCGATGTTCACCCAGCTCAACCCGCCCATTCCCGTCGAGATCGTGGATCGCGGCAAAGGCTTTGCTATCGCGGTAATCGACTACGGTCCCGAGCATAATTTGATCTGGGTCACGGCTTTGGATCGCAACGGCGAGATCTGGTGCGCACCAAACCCTCTGGTTCGACTTCAGCCCAATTGGACCATGGGACGGGTGCGCAACAACACGGCATGGGGAGTGCCCGAGAGCCAACCCGAACTGAAGTGCCATCGCGGCGTCGCTGCCGAAAGCAAGACGTAGCGGCCCGCTATGTGGTTGAAACTCGCTCTCGGCCTTGCGGCTTTGGCATTGGTCGTACTCGTTTGGGCCGAGTTGGCGGTCGGAATATTCGACTGAGACTCGGCCGCAGACTGCATTTCGGGACGCCTTAACGCGCGCGTCAGAACGGTATCTCCTGGTCCATCCCGCGCGGTGGTTCACGATCGAGCGGCCGTTGCCAGTCATCCGAGGCGCGCTTTGCGTTGCCGCTCGATGCCTGCTTGGGCTTCCGGTGGCCGATCTGCCGGAGCGGTTGCACAGTGTTCGCGATCAGCTTGAGTTGGGTCACTTCCACGCCGTTCTGGCGCGTGAACGTGTTCAGGGCGATACGCCCCTCGAGATAGACCCGCGTCCCCTTCAGGAGCGCGCCCAGCGCCTCCGCTTTCTCGCCGAACGCCACGACAGAGACCCAAAGCGGTTCTTCGTCCTTGCCCTGATCCACGGCGACAGAGCACGTGCAATAGGTCTTACCGCTGTTGCTTTGACGGAGATCGGGGCCTTGTCCGATGCGCCCCTCAAGAGCGGCTTCGATTCCGATCATTGCGGAGATCCTTTCCCGTTGGCGGGCTGAAACGCGCCCCACGAGGTGAGAATGTTCAGAGCCTCATCGAGTCCCTTGGCGACGGCGATAACGGCGCCGGCCGACACCATCTCGGCGTGCATGGCCTTCTGATCGGAGCTCACATGGCCACCGCGGGCGCGCTTCAGCTCCAAGCCACACAAGCGACCGTCGATCAGCAAGAAGAAGTCCGGAAGGCCGGGCTTCACGCCCATGCGCTTGAGCTTCTGAGCCGTGCCGGGGTCTCGCAGCTCACCGGTGGCAGGGTGATGCCAGTGAATATCGGACCGGCAGCGCATCCGCAGATGATCCGCAACGGCCTCGTGAATTTCGGCCTCACTAGGCGCCAAGACTACTTTCGGGACGCCTCTACGCGCGCCAGCGTGAGGAAGGACCGCTTGCGGTGAGCGGCGCTCGAGGTGCTTGGCGAGCTGTGCTTCCGTCCAGCGCATCAGGCGGCCTCGCGGTTGATCAGCACGGGGCTTTCCCACCACGAAACAACCTCGGTCAGATCCGCAGCGTTCAGGCTCGGCCGGCGGAAGGTTATCGAGCGGCCGTCAGGATCTCGAAGAGTTGCATCGATCGCAGTTACAGCTTCGATCTTACGGCCTCGCTTCGGAGACAACGCCAACGTCGGCACCAGGCCGAGCACGTCGCGGCGTTGCTGCGGCGTCCACTCGGCGACGCCGAAAACGTCGGACAGCGGCCAGCCGTTCTCGATCGCCGCAACCCATGACGCCGTGCCGAGGAACCAGCGCGTGAGGTCGAGCAGCCGCTTGCCGATCGCGTCACACGGCGCTGGAATCTGATCGAGAGCCGCCTTGATCCGTTCTGCATGAGCCGAGGCCAGGGCATCCCAGGACGCGAAACCGAACGTCGAAATAGCGGTCAGGTCGGATTGCGGGTGGTCGAGACGATTGCCCTCGGAGATTGCAGCGGATGCCTCGAAAACGATGGCCGGACACGGTATCAAGTTGCCGTGTTGCGGGCCAACAAAGGGGGTAGACCGACCTAGGGATGGTCTACGGTCATCATATTGAAATGGAACAGAAAAGAGCGGATTTTGGGGTGTAGGACAACCTATGTCGCAAACTTTTCTATTCCCCATATCGCCCTGTACAAACTCTTGCTGAATAGGTTGGTCTGTTGTCCTACTCTGTAAGCAAGTAGTTGAAACATAATCACTATAGGTAGGACAACGGGGTAGGTCATCAGTGCGGACGACAGTAGGACAACCCCCTTTCATGGCTCGCTCCCTGCGCTATGGAAGTCGCCGTTCTCGATGGCGCACGCGACGATGATGGCCTGCTCGGCCCGTCCGCGAAGCCACCCCCTCGCGCGGGCATGGCCGATGCGGCAAGGCTGGAAGCCAAGCCGCTGCATTATCGTAGCCGTCCGCATCTGTGTCTGACGATCTTGCCGATCCAGTTTGACGCCGATCGACAGCATGATGTCGCCGGTGCGGACCTTGATGGCGTGGTTCCGGAACAGGTCGAGCTTGTGAGAAATGGCGTCTTCCCAGGTGTCCGCGACAAGCCGGGCGCGCTGCACCTCGCTAGCCGCTGTCCAGAGCTTGGGGTCGAGCATCAGCGGGTGTCCGTTCGCTTCGAGAACGGCCGCTTCCGCCCAGAGCTGGTCGCAATCCGCCTTGGCTTGATCAAGGTCAAACCTGCCGACCTTCAGCGGCCAGAACCGTCGGTTGCCTGTGGGGTCGCTCAGGTACTCGTGATCGTTCGTCGTGCCCCAGATGGTGAACTGCCGGGGGGTCTCGATGGCGAAACGCGCGTAAGCGAGCCGGGCGCGGTCTGATTGCCGGGATGCAAAGGCCTTTACATTGTTGAGGTCGCGCTTGCTGATGCCGGCGAGCTCGCCCAACTCCACAATCAGCTTCCCGTGCGCGATCTCGATGGTTTCCCGATCGTCAGCGCCGATACCCAAGGCGTCAGTGAACAAGTCGTCATGGCGAGAGAGGATTCGGAGGAAGGTGGACTTGCCGCCGCCCTGGCTGCCCTCGAGCACGGGGATTTGATCGAACTTCGTGCCGGGATGCCGAAGGCGGCGCACCATGGCGATGCAGCAGAGCTTGAAGGCCTGCCGATCGTATTCGGTGTCGCGGCCCTGAGCGTGCCGCACAAGCCACCCGTCGAGCCGAGGCGTTCCGTCCCATGCGAGGGCGTCAATCTCGTCCCGGACCGCATTGCGCCGGTCACTGTTGGCGATGTTGCTGAGGCAGTCTTGAAACCAAGGCTTCGGCGGCTTGAGACCCATCTCGTCGGCTTCAAAGAACAGCTTGAGGACCGCTGCATCGTCTATGGCCGAGGTCACGCCGTCGCGAACGATCATTGGCCGCGACGAGAAGGTGTCGAGGTAGATCTCGCAGTCGATCAATCGAAGGAAGCGACCGACGTTCGCCTGTGACTTGTGAACGATTGCGCCGGTCTCTTTGTTGGTGGCCGGCCAAGTGTTCGAGTTGGGAAAGGGCGTCACTGTCATCGGCGCCCCCCGAGGTCCGGCAGCGCGTCATGCTGCGATTTCAGAAGTCCGCTTGCGATCGTCGCGACAACCGCATGCCGACCGCTTTCGGCCATCAGGCCATTCGACTGGCATGCGGTAATGACGCCGGTTGCGACGTCGGGCTGCGAGAGAATCCCGTGGTGCACCCATCGGCCGAGACGGCAGACCAGGCGGAACGCGCGTTGATTGCGACCACTCGCCGGCGCCATGGCCGCTAGGGCTTCGCATTCCGTTTCGAGGATGCGACGCGCATAGGTCTCATGCCGGCGTCGATCCTGCTCGGAAAGGTCCGCGCTGCGGACGCTGGGCCGGATCGGGACCGGCTCCCGCGGTGGCGGAAGGAACGGCGCAAGGGCCTCCCCCACGGCCAGCACGTCGTCAGGCGTGAGCTGGGGTAGTTCGTCCGGCCGAGTGTCGAGCAGCGTGCGCGGCGTGACCCATTGGTACGGTTCGCCGGTTTTGGGATGGATCGATGGCGGCACGAGGGTCGCGCGCCCAGCGCCAGAAAGCTCGAGGATCACAACGCCGTCGACGTCGGAGAGGCTGCGATTGCGAAAGGCGTCACCGTCCCATCGGAAAAACGCGGTGCAACCTTTGGATCCAAACTTCGCGACCGGAGTGCCGCCGCGGGCATAGATCGCCGTAAAGACGGGCCGCAGAGCGTCGCGCACGGCGGGGTCGTCTGTGTCGCGATCCACGATGACCAGGCCATTGTAGCCCAGCGCCAGCGCGACGTTGTAGGGCGTGGACGATCGGGCAAATCGCTCGATCTCATCACGGGTGTGGGGCGTCTGTGCGCGTTGCGGCCAGCCTTTGCCTGCGCAGGCTTGGCCATTCGCCGGTATCGGGGAATAGCCGTTGTCGAGCAGGATCGGCGCGGCGTCCGCGAAGGGCGTCGGGGGCGCCGGAAGCTTGTGTGCAGCGTTTGTCATCGGCCGACCCTCCCCTGCTTTGCCGCAGACGGGGCGCGTGTGACGTGGCGAATGAGAAGCTCGATTGGAGCGTGAAGGCCTCGACTTGCGAGGTCAGCAGCGAGCGCGCGAAGTCGGGCTGCTGCGAGGTCTGAACTTGATTGCGGCTCGGTGTGCATATTTATCGGAGCCGTCAGTAGGCCATAGAAGTTACGCGCGACGTCGGCTATACTGCCGGTCGTTCCGTCCCTGCTTTGCGGAATGTGAGATCATGCGAAGAGCTGCTTGCCGGGCGGCTCTTTCGCTTTTTAGGCGGCTTCTTGCGAAGTAGTGCGAGGTTGCGCTGCGATCCAAGCGCGGATTTCTGCTGGTATGAATGCTGTCTTGCGCTTCCCGATCCGGATAGGCCTAGGGAATGTGCCCTGGCGGATCTCACGATAAAGCTGGCTGCGCGACTTGTTGGTGATCTCCATCGTCTTCTTTGGCGGGAAGAGTGGCTCGATCGACGCGTCGGCGGCGACCGGAACAGGAGCGGTCTTCATGGATGCTATCCTGTGTTGCGGTGGTGGAAACGCAAGCCGGCCGCCGGTCCGAAGACGGGCAGCTTGGGCTCGAACAGAAAGGGCTGAAACGGAGAATGGCCTCGGCGCAGATGCGCGAGGCGTTCGATAAGTCAGAGCGATGTCTCGATGGCGCTAGTCTGGGCGCATTCTTGGAATAGAGTGGCTTCTTCTCCCGACCCCTTTAGGGTCGCCCGAATCTCGAACCGCGCATTGGTGGCGGCGTCGGCGGGCTGGGTACACGTCTCAAGGCATCCCGGAACTACGCCATAGTTCACGCACGCTGGGGATGCGGAGACCTCTCCGTCGCCCCGATCTATATGCGCGTGCGCGAGAGGGGGCAACGATCTTGGCACTGTTGGGTACACTTGTGCACCGAAAACGGTGGCGGGTTGGATTGCGCAAAGCGGGCGGGATCAAAATCCACTGCCTTACCACTTGGCTACGCCCCAGCCAGGAAGCATCGGAGGCACAGATTGACTGCCGATTTGATGTCGGCCCGCTTGATGCTCGGGCCGGGTGGCGCCAACGCTGTATGCGTAGAAAGATGGCGCCTGGTCGTGGCGTGTCTGTCAGGTTCAACGCTAGGGGGGTAAATCGGGCTGCTGGCGCCCATATGCGGGTGGATGCCACCCAACCCTGCCCTCAGAGTGGAGCGGGCCTGCGGGCCGCAAAAAACGCCCTACTCGCTAAGCCACTTTAAGCGGCTCGAACGAGTTGCCCGGTTCGGCGCTCAATCCCCCGGACGATGCCATCGCGTCCCTGTCCCTCGAGGCGAAGCCCCACACGGAAGAACAGATCGTTCAGTGCTCCACCAATCTGCATGTCCGGCAACGGCTCAGTCCCGCGCTGCTCGCACCACCGTATGTAATCGTCGCGGAGATCGATCAGGGCCACGAAACCCGAGGGCGACGGTTGTAGCGCCGATCTGGCGAATAAATCGGCCTCTTGCTGGGCGTCGCGGGGGGCATGGGTTTCCATTAGCGCTGGCAGAGCCTCAAATTCGCGCGCTGACGCCGAAATCACTATCGGCTGGTAGGTATGGTGCCTGTGAGTGGCGAAGGCCAGCAGGAACGCTCCTAGGCCGTTTGCGGCGAGACTGGCGAGGCCGGCGGCGGCAAGGTCGAGCGTCCATGCGGGCACGCCAAGCCGATCCGCCAAAGGATTCGGCGACGCCGGCGCCTTCATCGTGGCCAAGGCCTCGCGTGCGGCGGTGAGCTCGGCCTTGGCCGCATTGTGCTCGCGCTGGCGATCCGCGCGTGCCGCCTCGATGTCGCGGTTTGCTTGATCAGCCTGCTGCTGCAGGAGCTCGCGGCAGTTTTTCAGGCAATGACGCTCTGCCGACTTGGCGACAACCGCAGCGTCGGCAGCGGCTTTGGCCGCAAGGGCAGCGGTTACGCGGGGGCCATCGGCCTTTGCCGCGGTAATGGCTTCCTCGGCACGCTGGATTCTCGCCTCAGCCTTGGCTCGCTCGGTTGCGGCTTCACGCAAAGGGGCCTGCATTGTTTCACGATGGGCGAGCGTGCGCTCTGCCGTCATCAGCAAGGCATACGCCTCCCCTGCCATGAGGCCGAGCGCTAGCATGAGGGCAAGTGTTCGGCGCTTCTGGCCCCAAGCAATGCCGATGCAGCCGGAACCGACGCCGAGGCCTGCAGCAAGGGCGATGAGCATAGGGGCGCTCGTGGTGCCATAGCCGCCAGTTGCCATCACAGCCGCGTGGGCGACGCATCCGAGAATGCCGACGCCGACGACGCCGGCGAGCGTGCGGGCAATCGGGTTCATGACTGGTCTCCGATCGCTTTGGCGTGTTCCTCGGAAGCGGCATAGAGCTCAAGCGCTCGCTCGAGCACGTCGGCCATAGCCGAGCCTTCCAGATCAACAATGTCCTTCAGGCGATCTTTGAAGGCCGGACTGCACCGGAAGTTGATTTGCGCGGTGCGCTCGGCCTTCCGCCGGTTGAGTTGCGCACGGCTCTTGGAAGCGTCCTTCTCGCGATCGTGTCGGCGTTCGAGGCGCTGTCGTGGATCGGGCTTGCGCGTGAACATCGAAAGGAAGCTGTCGACATTCTCACCGCTCATGACCGCGCCCTCGCCTTAGCGAGCTTCTTGGTGGCCTTTTTGATCTCGGCCCAAAGTCCGTTGATTTCGTCGGCCGCCTTGGCGTCCTTCTCAGGTCCGGTGCGGCCGCTCGTCATTGCGTTGATATACTGGACCCGATGGCCGATGGCGGTATCCGCGACCGGAACACCCCAGTTCGACAGAAGCTCCCGGGCGTTCTCGAGCAGTCGCTTGTCGTGCGTGCCGACGTCGTTGAGCACGAGCATGAATGGCCGATCGAGATCCCGGCAGAGTTGGATGGCATCTTGCGCGGCCTCGAGGTCAAGGCCACTGGCGCGGATCGGCAGCACGACGAAATGCGCCGTCTCGATTGCATCCTCGGTTACTCGCAGAGCACCTGGCGGCCCGTCGATAAACACAAAGTCGTAAGTCCCGTCTTCGAGTCCATCGATTGCCGAGCTGGCACGTTTTGCGCCCTTCAGAAGATCAGGATTGTCCGGTGATCCGCGCCGTTCGTGCCAAGATGAAAGTGAAAGCTGTGGGTCGAGATCGCAAAGAGCAGTCGTTCCGTCGCCGGCGGCGCGCACTGCGAGGCACGTCGTCAGGGTCGTCTTGCCGACCCCGCCTTTTGTGTTCAGGACAGCGATAACCAGCATTGCCTAGGCTCCATTAAAATGCCTAGGCAATATCGCGTGCTAGGCATTATCTAAGATAAGTCTGCCTAGGCAATCAGTCAATGCCTAGGCAATTCAATATGCCTAGGCAATAAAAATTTGTCTAGGCAGAAAGTCAATGCCTAGGCAAAAATGTGGTGCCTAGGCATTTGGACAATGCCTAGATGTGGCGCTTAGAGATTGCGGGACGTCGCAAAAGAAATGGTTTGGGAGGGTCTGGAGGTGGGTGCGCCTACTCATCGTTCCTGACTATTCCCGTGAGCGAGAAGCGTCGATCTGGGTCTTGCGCGGTTGCCCCGCCCTAGCGCCGGAAACAGAGATCAGGCGATCCATAGCCAACGTGACGATGCTGCGTCGTGCTTCGAGATCATTCATCGCGTCAATCAGTAGAGTCGCTATTTCGTTTGCAGTGTCCGGGTCCGCATCGAGGTTCGCAGCAATGGTGTCGAGCTCGGTCGACGTGTTGCAGACTAGGCTCGCAGCCAGGCGTTCACCTGTCGACGTGGGGCTTGTGAGCGCTTGAGACTGCGAGAGCCGCGCAGCTAGTGTCGCAAAATCACCGAGGGGCTCTATGGCACTCGCCGCAGCGGACTTAGATGCTTGCTCCGTCATGGGGCGAGCTCCGGCGGCAGTCGTGGTGGATTTGGCTCGAGAGCGCTTCTTCGGCTGATTGAGGGGAAGACCTGTCATCGCGCCACACCTTTCCTGGCGAGTTCGCGGGCGTCGCCGAACAGCGTCGTCTGCAAGGCTTCGCAGTGCTCCTCCAGGCGGTTCGCAACGTACTGAAGAGCGCTCGTTGTAGATGTGTCTAAGGAATCGACACCGTCGGCGAGAACCCAGAGGACATCCTTGAGCGCTTTGATCTTGATGAGTTCGTATTCCGACTCTGTAATGCGCCAATGATCATCGGGGCCTTCGCCCCGGCGGCGCGCGCGACGCTCGTCGGCCATGTCCTGTAGGACTGCTCTTGAGAAAAGGCGATTGTCATGGCGAATAGGAACGTCATCGTGGCCGACCAAGGATAGGACGTCCAAGGCGGTGCGGACCGATGCGGTCAGATCCAGATCCGACAGCGCAAGGTCAATCGGTGTTCCATCCTTCCATCGGGGGCAATATTCCCGGGCGACAAGGGCCTTCTCAACTAGGTTGCTCAAATCGCGGACCGGCGCTTTAATGATCTGCTCGGCGATGCCGCGCGTGGCGCTTTGCGCCTTCATGGCCGCTTGAGTTGCCTTGTCATAAGCGTCTTTGCCCTCGCACGCCTTGATCGTCAGTGCGCGATCGTTGGCCGTGCGCTCTTCGGCGGCGAGATCGAGAAACTGACGCGCAAGGTCGGAGAGTTCGATCGTCGGCGCGGGGGCGAGTTTCGGCTTTGCCATGGTCAGCATCCTCCCTTGAGGGCGTTGATGGCCGCCTCGAGGAAGGCGCGGTCTTGCTCGCCCCACGTGAGCTCCTGCCCGAGGTCGAGGCGTTCGATCTCACCGAAAAATCCCCGCTCGACGCCTGCCAGCGCGCCGTACATCCGGAAATGGCAGATTGTGAGGAGGATCAGGGCCTCGGCCACGCCATGGGCCGGGGTGCGTAGCAGGTCCTTTGCGGCATCCTCGAGGAGATCCAGATCGGTGTCGAGGATGTCGTCAGGAAGCGCGCACCCCTGATGGTGCCGCATGCGCTCGCAGACCTGCTGATAGCGCACCACGGCCGCAGCGAACTCTCGATTGTCATGCATGGGGAGAGGGGAGACCGCAGCGTTGCGGAGTGCCGCGAAGGCCATGAAGCCGGGTGCTGTCGCCTGTCTTGGCAAAGGACTCTGATGCATTACGTTTACCATGTGACTGTTAATGACTCTCATTGACAGTCAAAGACAACCATGACTGCGCTTGCGCGTCAACATTCATTGACAGACATTGAATGTCATGAAGAAGGATGTGCAAATTTCTGTCCGGATCTCGTCGACTCTTCGAGATGCACTTCAAGAGTGCGCGGAAGCGGACAACAGATCCCTTGCTGGATACATCACGATCCTGCTGCAGCAGCACGTCGATGAGCGACAGGCGAAGAGGAAGAGATAGCGCGAGCCGTCTGCGGCGGGTGGACCGGGCGTCCGGCGACGCGGCGCCTGATTGATACCGCCACCATGTGGCGGAACCCCCCTCTGAATTTCTATGCCTAGCGAGCCCTCGCGGTCGCGCGTCACCCTCGCGTTTGGCGCCGGGAAGAACCTAGGGGTCGCCCTCACGTCGTGAATCGGCCGCGATCTGTGCAAAATCATCGGCTGGCAACGTGACCGCCGGGCAACGCTTTTAGTGCCACCGAGTACCATGCAGTCCGGTCGTGTGGTCACGATGTGCTTGACGTACGTTCTCCATTGCTGCGGTCGCCGGCGGGACTCATGGTCCCGGCATGATCACATCCGGAACACAGATCCGCGCTGCCCGTGCCATGCTCGGAATGCGCCTCGATGACCTGGCGGCCGAAGCGCAGCTGCACCGTAACTCCGTGACCAAATGGGAGCATCGCGAGACGATCCCAACGGGGCGCTATCGGGAGCCGTGGGCGGTAGAGCGCATCCGTGAAGCGTTCGCCCGGCGCGGTGTGGAGTTCGTCAGCGATGCCGCCCTCGGCGTGCAGATCCGCAGCAGCACCCCGAAATTGGCGCCTGAGGGGAGGGCTGTTTGATGGCGAGCAATCCCTATGTCCTGGACTTCTCGCCGGTCACGAACGCGCTCGCGGCCTACCAGAAGCAGAAGAACACCGATCGGGAGTTCGCCGAGAGCGGTCGACGCTGGGAAGCGCAGAATTATCTGGCTCAGAGATCAGCCGACCGCGCGGACCAGATGGCGCCGCTGCAAATGGAGCATGTCCGGGCCCAGATCGAAAGCGCGCGGCGTCAGGGCGCCACGGAAGCGCAGCTCGCGCCGCTCAAAATCCAGATGATGAAGGCGCAGAGGGATCTATACGGCGCCCAGGCGGCAGCCGCGCGACAGAAGGACGAAAGCAGCAGCAGGATCATGACGGAGTTGTTCGGCACGCCGCCATATGCCGGAACGGCATCGCCGCCGCTATTGGCCCCCGGCGCTGGCCCAGCGCCGATGAATGGTAATGCGGGCGAAACGGGCCCGGTGCGACGGCAGAGTTTTAATGGCCCGCCTCCGTTGAACTATCTGGCGCCAACACGAGGCGAAGACGCCGGCCCTCAGCCGCAATTGATCCAGACCGGTGGCGGTGCGGGTTTGCAGCGGAATGTGCTTCGCGACGGCCTAGGGGGCAATGTGCCGGTCGGGCCGGTAGATCCGAACGTCATCCTGACACAAGGCTCTCCAAGCCCGGTTTTGCCGTCGAACGCGCAGCCGAGCGCGGCGGAGCTCATTCGCGGCATGTCGCCGGCGCGCAAGGCTCAATTCGGCCTGTCGTGGATGGGCAAGGGCGATGCGGCCAAGATTCTCGGGGAGGAAGCCGACCGGGAACGCCTCTCGAAAGAGGCCCGGAATAAGATTGATGAGCAAGAGCTGGTCGCGGTGAATTCGATCGGCCGCTTGAAGCAGATTGCCAGCGGCTACAAGGATGAGTTCCTGACGATCGAGGGCAAGCTGAAGCAATACGGAGTGTCGTGGCTCGACAGCTTCGAATCGTTGCGGGGTAAGCTCAAGCCCGAAGAGCTGGCGAAGCATGCTGAGTTTGTGGCCTTCCAACGCGACGCTTTCGAGAACCTGACGCAGGGCATCAAGGACGCGACCGGCGCGGCGATGGGCATCCAGGAAGAGGCGCGCATCCGCAAGGGGTTGCCGGATCCTCAGAAGGATGGCCCGACCGCATTCAAGTCGAAGCTGTTCAGTTCGATAAACTCGCTCGAGCTTGCCGTTCAGCGCACCCGGTTTCTTCGTCAGAACGGCTTCATCGGCGATGCCAATGCCGCTGCGGCTCGCATGCCGCTGCATCGTTTCGAGGGGCTCCTGAAGGACAGTCGCGCCCTTTATCAGCGGATGAAATCTACAAATCCGAACGCGGATGATGGTGCAATTCGTGATGCGGTGCGTCGTCAGATCCGCGCGAAGTACAGGATCGACGCATGAGCGACTGGCTTGACTACGCCCTGCACGGCGACAGTGCATCTCGCTCGGCGGCTGCGCCGCCGTCTGTGCAACTGGCCCGGCAGCCCGCGCAATCGTCCGGTGATGACTTCCTGTTCGAAGATCCGAGCCCGGCGGCGTCCGCGTTACCGCAGACGGTACAGCCAAGCCCAGCGCCCGCGTCGACCGTCGATCCGAACGCGGAGCCGGACGCATCATCGTGGCTCGGGCGCCGTGCCCAGGACGTGCTTGGCAAGCGTGATGCTCGCTATCGCGATACGCCGACGATTGCCGCAGCCATGCAGAAGGACAAGAGTCTCAGCGTTCCCCGTGAGATGTGGGGCTGGTTGACCGGTGCCTCAGACAAGGACATGGGCGGAGTCTATGCCCGGCAGCTCGGCGAGCGGTTCATTCGGCAGGAGACCGACGCGAACGGCTATCCGATCATTATTTATCGCGGTGCCGATGGAAAGGAAGCGAGGGCTTATGTCAATCAGCCCGGCCTCGACATGCAGGACGTGATGCGCGGAGCGGTCGGGATTGCGCCCTACGTTGCGACGGGAATGGGGGCGGGAGCCCTTCTGCGAGGGGCATCTGTGGTGCCGCGTATGGTGGGACAGGCCTTGGGACAGGGCGCCACGTCCGTCGCCCAGGATGGCGCTGGCGTCGTGTCCGGCGTCTCTGACCTCGACATAGAGGGAACGGCGGGAAAGGCGGCCCTGGCCGCGGCCGGCGGCGCTGCTGGCGAGGCGATCGGGCACGGGCTCGGGTACGCCTGGCGGCGGCTCGTGACTGAGCCACGGCTATTCAATCGTGCGACAGGGCGCCTGACGCCAGAGGGCGAGGAAGCGGCGCGCGCTGGCGGCCTCGATCCGACCGAGCTTCCCGAACAGCTGGCGCGTGAGTTCGGGCGCAGCATGGCGAACACGGCTGATGCAACCGCAGCGGCGGCTCCCGTGCTCCAAAACGAGTTTCGGATTCCGATGACTCGGGGCGAGGTGTCCGGCAGTACGCACCAGCTCTTGCGCGAACAGCAGATGACAGGTGGCGCCTACGGCGATGCGGCGGCCCGGCATATGGACGTGTTTCGCCGCTCACAAACCGACGCGATAAACGGCGCCACGCGCGGAATGTTGAGCCCGACCGAGCCGGGTATCGCGGGGCAACTCGCACCTGGCCGTGGTGGCGCTCGCCTCGGCAAGGATGAGCTCGGAGCGAACATCCGGGCGAACACGCAGGCGGCTCGTGACGCAGCTCGTGAGACCGAGCGACGGGCATGGGCGGATGTGCCCGAAGAATTCCGTGCAACTGATGAAGCCCTTGGCGCGATCGAGGGCGTCATGCGGCAGTCGCTCGCGGCGAACAACGTGCGCATCATCGAGGAGGGCATCACGCCGACCGCGGCGCGTATGAGCCGGATGATCGAGCAGTTTCAGGCCGGGGGGCTGCCTGAGAGCGCATCGAGATACGTCGATCGGAGCCTTTCCGGTCACGTCGACACCATGCGCCGGCGGTTACTGGCGACGATGGAAGACGCAGCCACGAACACGGATCGGCGTGCGGCGGGCGCCCTCTATGATGGCTTCAACGACTGGATTGTGGAGGCGGCCCGTTTGAGCGGCGATCCGACCATCGCGGCCCGTCTCGTCGCGGCGCGGGGGATCTCTCGCGAAGTGCGGCAGTCCTTCAATGGCGAGCGTGGCACTGCCGGCGCCCGGATCATGTCGAGCATTCTCGATCGGGCCGACAGCGCCGAGGGCATCGTCAATGCGATCTTCTCCGCTCCGAGTCGCAGCGAGATCAAGAATGGCGCCGTCACGGCTCTTCAAAGCCTTCGGCAGTCCTATCAGCGATATTTGCCACCGGCAGAGGCAGCGGCAGCCTGGAATGACATTCGCCTCGCGTTCTGGATGCGAACCATTGAAACGCACACCGGGCAAATCGCAGGTCCGCAAGCTCTGGCAACTTCCATCCGCTCATCTCTCAACTCTCAGGCGAGCATCGCGAACATGCTCTACTCGCAGGCCGAGCGCGCCCAGATGCGACGCCTGACGAGTGTGCTCGAGCGAGTTGCACGTCGGAACCCGAACACGTCATGGTCGGGTGTGTCGATGGGGGCGCTGATGAAAGACGTCGGCATGACGATCATGACCATGCTCGGCGCGAACAATATCTTCGTTCGCACGGCCGCCGGCACCGCCATGCGACCGCTCACGCGCTCCTATGGCAACATCCGGGCGGGTCAGGCGACTGGCAATCTCGGCGGGGCGGCGCCGTCGAGGGCCTATGTGCCCCCTGTCGCAGGCATCGGCGGCGCGATCGGGAGGGACTGGGAATGAGCACGAGACCCAACAGGCCAGGGGCGCTGTATGTCCTCCAACTCACGGAAGACGAGATGTCGAATCTGATGTTTTGCGTTGATACAACCGTGAAGGCGGCAGGAAACCTTTTCGTGCGGCAGGCGGCGGCCATTCTGGCGGAATGCGATCACGCTTGCGCAGCGGTGGAGCAGGTCAGGGCCGCCTATGAAGCGGCGCACGGGGACACGACCGAAGAGAAGATCGAGGCGGCCAGGGAAGCCCTCGCGGCCGCTGGCAAGCTGCATTGAGGGCAACACATGAGCGGCACGATTGGGCGCCCGCCGAAATGGACACCGGAGGCCAAGGCTAGCGCCCAGGCCCATATCTGCGATCAACTCGTGATCGGCCGTTCCTTGAGGGCGATCTGCAGAGATGCGGCAATGCCGAACCGGTCAGTGGTCATGGAGTGGATACGAGAGGATGAGCGCTTTGCCGACCAGTACGCGCGTGCGCGCGAGCTGCAGGCCGACTACCTCGCCGATGAGATCATCGAGATTGCTGACACCGCCACCGACGCGAACCTGGCGCGGGTTCAGATCGATGCGCGGAAGTGGACGGCAGGCAAGCTGAAGCCCAAGGTCTATGGAGACCGCCTTAACCTGGACGCCACTATGGCTATGACAATCACGGACGAGCAACGCGAAGCGAGAATCGGGCAATTGCTTCGCAAGGCGGGAATGCGGGCAACAACGCATGACGAGTGAGCGGGCGCGTCCCGCCCACGCCGCTCCCTCCACCGGGTGGAAGGAGCTGTGGTCGTTATCGCGGCCTCATCAGAAGCCGAAGGTCCGGCGCAAAAAGCCGTTCTTGCCCACCAGATCGTTGCTGTCGCCGGGGCCCTGAAGCACGTCCTTGATCGCGTTCCTACCGTGTTTCATGATCTCCCCGCCCGGCCCGAAGCAACCACCGGGGACGCCAACGCCATTCTGGCATTTCGCGAACTCGTTGGCGGCCTCTGCCGCCCCGCATGCCATGTAGTTCCCGCCGGTGCTCTGGAGGCACGCCGCAATCCGCTGGCCGTCTGGCGTCAGCAACTGCGGCATCTGCGCACCATAGGGAGCGGCTGGGTATTGCTGCGGCACGGGCAAACCGATGGGACCACCCGCAAACGGCTGAGCGACCGGGCCGCTAAAAAACGGCATGGGCTGAACCATCGGCCCACCTACGTGGAGCGTGCGCGGGGGCAGCATCATCGGCGGCGGGGGCAGCATCACGGGACCACGAAAAACCGGCCCGTGGAACGCAGGCCGCGGCTGCATCGGGTAGTATTGAGCCTCCGCGGCCGCTGATGCTGTCACGGCCGCGACTACTGCGATGAAGGCGGATTTCACCATCGAATTGGCGCGCATCTGAACTCTCCCAGCTTGAAACTTGTTGCCTCCAGCTCGTTCGTTGGTGCGGCTGTCGGTGAACTCAAAATGGAGGAGAGGTGATCCATTAGCCAGATCACGGAACAACATATGTCATCATGCGAATTTCGCCTCTTGATGATTCGTGATCATCAGTTGCGACTTGTCAGTTCTCATCACGTCTGATTACGTTTCATCATCTTTGCCTACGAAGTGACGGGCGATCGTATGATTCCAGTAATTGATAGATCTCAGTTGGATGTTGTTGCGCGAAGTGTTCGTATGGCAATGGCCAAGGGGCATTGGACCCGCCGAAAGCTAGCCGACGACGCCATCGTCAGCGATGGCGTTATTGGCAAGATTCTGTCGGGAAAACCGGTGCATAATGCCACCCTAATGAAGGTCCTCGATACGCTCCAGGTGGATATTGAGAGCATAGTTGGGGACAGTGGGGTGATTACTCACGCGCCAGATCGCTCCCCAGATCATCTAGGAGCTTACGAGTTTTCGGAAGTCGAACATTTAGTTGGAAGCTATTTTGGATACCGGCGTAGGTACGATCGTGGGCATGGGATCTATAGAAGCTTCTTCTCGATTACTTGGGATGACAAGGATGCCCATCTTACCTTTATCGAGACGCAGATCGTCCGCCGCCGCGGCGCCAATAAGGTGACGGCGACCCATTCTGGCCCCGTCAGCATTAGTCGTCAGCACCGCACGGTGCATCTGATAACTCAAACGCACGGCTCTGTGAGGCTGATCACGCTCGTACAGCCGGCGATGGGAGATACGGACTTTCGAGGAGTGGTTTTGACTCAGCACGAAGTGATGCCCCAGCCAGGGCTTTCATACTTCGTGCCTGGCATATCGCCCTTGTACCTACGCAAACTGTCGACTCCGCTGACCCATGTCGACGCCGTTTCGAGATGTGGCACCATCAATGCGGCCGACACAGAGTATGAATCCGTGGATGAAGAGCTTTGCCTGATTGAGCGAGGGTATGTTTCGCTTGCGTTTCATGGGCGCGACGGCAACTAGCACCGTTTCTCCCCGACCCGGCCGACGCCGCAGCGATGGAAGAGGTTCCAGGGTGAGCAAGGGCTCAACTCAGGTGTCAATCTCCCACCATCCGCTTGATGCTCGCTGCTGGGAAGACTGTGCCCTTCGTGGTCGTGTAGCCATCAGCCGCCAGTAAGGCCGCGATCTCCCGGAAGCTCCGGCGCTCGCCCGTCTTCGGTGACTTACGATAGAGGCGCTTTGCGAGGGCGACCATTTTGGGGTTGCGCTCGGCGTATGCCTTCCGGCCTTCGACCTTCACGCCGGTGGCCTTCTTCCGATCGCGCGCAACCTTGAGCTTCTTCACGAGGCGGGTTTTCTCGAGCTGTGAGAAGACGCCGACGATCTGGCGCATGGCGACGCGCATTTCGTCATCGCTGTCGGTGAGGTCGTCGCCCCTCGAGGTGAGCACCCGGACGCCGAGACCGACCAGCATGGCGATGCCTGCCTCTTGCGTCATGAGCGTGCGGGCGAAACGGCTGGCGTCCTCTACAACTACGGTGCGCACGCCGTTGCCGAGGATGCGTTCGAGCAGGGCCTTGAAGCCGGGGCGACCCTCGATGGGGTCAGCGCCGCTCACAGCCTGATCATAGAACTCGGCCACGATCTCGATGCCGGCTTGGCGGGCATAGGCCTCGATCGCTTCCCGCTGGCGCTTGTCGCTGTCCTTATCGGCGCCGACGTTTGCGGCCGAGCTGGTCCGAAGATAGGCGAAGGCCTTGATCGGTTCTCTGCGCTGTGTGCTGCTTGTTTTCATGGGTTGCGTCCGAATATCGTATCAATTTCCTGAGAAAATGATACAAAACAGGCAATGTGTCAAGGGGTGCCATGGGGTGTCATGGGTTCCTTACGGCCCGATGCACCTTGTAAGGTGTCCGCAAATTGCGTACATGATCCCATGACATGGAGACGGGATGAAATCGCTGTCGACTTCGTAGGGGATGCTGATCTCAGCGAAGGCGATGTTGTCACCGTCCGCTTCACGATCCCCGGCGGGGTCGTCGAGCTCATGGGCGAAGTGGATCTCGACGAGACCAATTCCGTCCTGACCGTGCGAGGAGCGCATGTACAAGCGACTGGCATCGCGCCCAACGATTTGGGGCCTGCGAAGCTGCGCATGCTCGCTCAAGTCCTGTTGGAAGGGATCGCCTGCGATGAAGTCAGAATTGAAGGCGAGGTTCGAACGACTGGGGCCAATCCGGGACGTCGACCGCGTCCACTCCGGTTCCGCCGTCGACCTGATCATCCGGCCGGCGAAGGACCTGGCCAGCATTCGCACGATTGACGCCGTGAACGCCCTTGCGCGCCGTGGCATGTCGCTACTGCAAGCGAAGCGCGCGGTCGAGCGAATGATTGAGTCGGGCGAAGCGTCCATCCATCTCTCTACCGTCGAGGGTGAACGTGAGCTTGCGCGCGAGCTGGGGGCGGCTGGCGTCAGCGCTGCCAAGGTCGAGGCGCGGCCCGTAGACGTGCAAGCGCTGCGGAAGCGCCTCCATATGACCCAGGAGGCGTTCGCCAGAACCTATGCGGTGCCGCTGGCCGTGCTTCAGAACTGGGAGCAGGGCCGATCCGAACCAGATGCAGCAGCGGTCGCGTATCTGAACGTGATCGCCTCGAGGCCTGATGAGGCGGCGCGCGCTCTGGAGGCACCGCTGCACTGAGGACGTGAGGTGAAGGCAATGTCGAACAAGCCGCGTATCCGCACGCACCCGGGCGAGGTGCTTCGCGAGGAATTTATGCTCCCCCTGGGGAGCGGCGCCCGTCAGCTAGCTCATGCCGTTGCATGAGGCGCGGGCGGGATGTTGTCCCGATCGGGGATCGGCTTTGCGTGCTCGCCAAACAGCTATCGAGGTCACAACCGGTCCAAGTATCAGCATCGCGAAAGCCGCCGACCATGCGCTTGTCGTACGAGCTCCCCCGAACCAGCCGAGAAAAAGTCCGAACGCCACCGAGCCTGCAAACCCGGCGACATAGCCCAGCAGGGAATAGATCGCCATTGCGGCTCCTCGCTGCTGTGCCGGAACGGATGTGACTGCGCCCACCGAAAGCGTCGCCACATCGGCGAAGCTGGT
>Ga0182736_1001536_pt1 | contig 21905 bp, 17 predicted proteins | sample eDN5th30CKraftBY_FD_128882 | JGI IMG/M metagenome (GOLD analysis project Ga0182736, IMG submission 128882) | Enriched backyard soil microbial communities from Emeryville, California, USA - eDNA 5th pass 30_C Kraft BY (version 2) (version 2) | ecosystem: Environmental > Terrestrial > Soil >... | reverse complement strand
TCGGTGATCCCCAGGGCCGTGGCGTGCTGCACCAGTCGATCGCCCCACCAGCCGCCGCCGATGACGTCCAGACGCAGGCCGGGCACCCGGCTGCGCAGTGCGGCGACCGCCTCCAGGGCGTCCTCGATCTGCTTGTGCGGCACCAGCCGGGACAGCACCACCACCCGGGGTGTCTCGGCTCGCGGGCCGGACAGCGTCGCCGGCGGCGCCTCGTCGAGGCCGTTGCGCACCACCGCGATGCGTTCGGCGCCCACGCCCAATTCGATCAGGTCGCGCGCTGAGGGCAGCGACACCGTCAGATACTGGTTACGCCGGTTGAGCCACGGCGACAGTCTCGACTCCACCAGCCAGCCGATCCGGCTCAACACCGGTCCGGCCACCGGCCATTGCTCACGGTGGCAGTGGTGCACCAGCATCGCGACCCGGCGTCCGTAGATCAGCCGCGCCAAAAACGGCAGCCCGTTCTGGGTGTCGATCACCGCGTCCGGCCGCACCCGCCGCAGCGGGCCGAGCCCGACGCGCGCCGCCGCCATCACCGCCAGTGCCCAGAGGTACACCGTGTAGCGGCCACCGCGGCGACTTATCCGCACCCCGTCGATGACTTCGCGTTTGGGCGCACCCGGGTAGCGGGCGGTGCGCAGCGTGACCGCGACTCCGGCGGAAGCCAACTCCGCCCCGATGCGCTGCAGGTAGGTCTCACTGCCACCGCCCTGCGGATGCCCGGTATCGCGCCAGCACAGCAGCAGGACGGAGCGCACACCGGACACAGGACAACAGGGTAGTCCCGCAGGCTGGGCCTAGGCTTGGCCCGGTGGCCGCCACCGACCTGTTCGCCCGACGCGCGACGCTGGCCCGCTCGGTGTACCTGCTGCGCCAGTTCCGCTACGAACAGACCGATCCGGCGCGGTTCTACGGCGCACTGGCCCTCGACACCGCGGCCCTGGTCACCGACCTGTGGAAGGGCGTGCACGGGGACGAGCCGACCGGCGGCACCGTGCTCGACGTCGGCGGAGGGCCGGGTTACTTCGCGACCGCATTCGCCGAGGCAGGCCTGCGCTACATCGGTGTGGAACCCGACCCCGGGGAAGTGCACGCAATGCATGCGGCCGGCTCCGCATCGTCCCCGGGTACTTTCGTGCGGGCGTCGGGGATGGCGTTGCCGTTCGCCGACGACAGCGTGGACATCTGCCTGTCGTCCAACGTCGCCGAACACGTGCGGCGACCCTGGCGGCTCGGCAACGAGATGCTGCGGGTCACCAGGCCTGGCGGGCTGGTGGTGCTGTCCTACACGGTGTGGCTGGGCCCGTTCGGCGGCCATGAGATGGGCCTGACCCACTATCTGGGCGGGCGCAGAGCCGCGGCGCGCTACACTCGCCGGCACGGCCACCCGCCCAAGAACAACTACGGTTCGTCACTGTTTGCGGTATCGGCGGCCGAGGGGCTGGACTGGGCCCGTCACACCGGTGCGCTCGTCGCGGCTTTCCCCCGCTATCACCCGCGATGGGCGTGGTGGATGACCTCGGCACCGGGCCTTCGCGAGTTCCTGGTGAGCAATCTGGTGCTGGTTCTGCAACCCGACTGAGTCCATTGACTGCAACGTGTTCTAATCCGCGCGTCGGCTAGGTAGGGTTGCGCCATGACCGTCAGCACCGCGACCGAATACGACACCCTTTTCATCGGCGGCAAGTGGTCCGCCCCGTCCACCGACCAGGTGATCGAAGTCCGCTCTCCGGCCACCGGCGAGTACGTCGGGAAGGTACCGCTGGCGACCAAGGCAGATGTGGATGCGGCGGTGGCGGCCGCGCGCGCCGCTTTCGACTCCGGGCCGTGGCCGTCGACCCCGCCGGCCGAGCGGGCCGCCGTCATCGCCGCCGCGATCAAGCTGATGGAGGAGCGCAAGGAGCTGTTCACCTCGCTGCTGGCCGCCGAGACCGGCCAGCCGCCGATGGGCGTCGAGACCATGCACTGGCTGAGCTCGATCGGCGCCCTGAACTTCTTCGCCGGCCCCGCCGTCGACGAGGTCAGTTGGGAAGAGGTCCGCACCGGCGCCTACGGGCAGACGCTCGTGCGGCGCGAACCGCTGGGTGTGGTCGGCGCGATCGTGGCGTGGAACGTGCCGCTGTTCCTGGCGGTCAACAAGCTGGGCCCGGCGCTGCTGGCCGGCTGCACGGTGGTGCTCAAGCCGGCCGCCGAGACCCCGTTGACCGCCAACGCCCTGGCGCAGGTGTTCGCCGACGCCGGTCTGCCCGAGGGCGTGCTGTCGGTGGTGCCCGGGGGTGCGGAGACCGGTCAGGCGCTGACCTCCAACGCCGACGTGGACGTCTTCTCCTTCACCGGCAGCTCGGCCGTGGGCAAGGAGATCGGCAAGCGCGCCGCGGAGTTGCTCAAGCCCTGCACCCTGGAGCTAGGTGGCAAGTCGGCGGCCATCGTGCTCGAGGACGTCGACCTGGCGTCGGCCGTTCCGATGCTGGTGTTCTCCGGGATCATGAACACCGGGCAGGCCTGCGTAGCCCAGACCCGCATCCTGGCGCCGCGCTCGCGTTACGAGGAGATCGTGGAAGCGATCAAGAACTTCGTCACCGCTATGCCGGTCGGCGTGCCCAGTGACCCGGCCGCCCAAGTCGGTGCGCTGATCAGCGAGAAGCAGCGCGAGCGGGTCGAGGGCTACATCAAAAAGGGCATCGAGGAGGGCGCCCGCCTGGTGTGCGGCGGCGACCGTCCCGAGGGTCTGGACGGCGGCTTCTTCGTGGAGCCGACGGTCTTCGCCGACGTGAACAACTCCATGACCATCGCCCAGGAGGAGATCTTCGGGCCGGTGCTGTCCATCATCGCCTACGACACCGAGGACGACGCGATCAAGATCGCCAACGACTCGGTGTACGGACTGGCCGGCAGCGTCTGGACCAGCGACGTCCCGCGTGGCATCGAGATCTCCAAGAAGATCCGGACCGGCACCTACGCGATCAACTGGTATGCCTTCGACCCGTGCTGCCCGTTCGGCGGCTATAAGAACTCCGGCATCGGCCGGGAGAACGGCAAGGAAGGCGTCGAGCACTTCACCCAGCAGAAGAGCGTGCTGATGCCGATGGGCTACACGCTGGACGCCTGAGCGCGTTGCCGTTGCAGCAACGGTAAGCCCATATACTGCGGCCGTGGGCGTGCTGCTGTGGTTTGCACCGTGGGCGGTGTACTGGGTGCTGGTGGGACATGCGCCGCTGCTGATCGCGGCGACGGTGGCGCTGGCCGTCGCGGTCGCCGTCCTGCTCAGCAGCCGTGAGCCCGCGGCCCGGATCCCGGCGATCGGTGCGGTCGCGACGTTCGCGGTGCTGGCGCTGGCACCGACGATCGGTGGCGCGCAGCGGTGGGTGCTGCCGCTGAGTTTCGCCGGACTGTTCGCGGTGGTGCTGATCAGCCGGCTGCTCGGCAATCCCGTGGCGGCGGCCGTCGCCCGGGCGGATCTGCCCGCGGCAGTGGAGCAAAGCGAGCTGTTCGCGCCCGTCGTCGACCGGCTGACATGGCTGTGGCTGGGTGCGCTGGCGGCGATGTCCGCGTCGGCGCTGATCCCGCCGATCGCCTTGCCCGACGCCACCCTGCACGACACCGGCTCGGCGCTGACCTACCTGTGCTACTGGGTGATTCCGTTCGCCATCCTGGCCGCGGTGGCGATCGGGGCGCGTCTTGTGACCTCCCGGATGACGGCCGGCTTCGGCGACGCGGTGCGCAAGACCAGCTTCGTCGCGTTCGTCGACATGGAGATCGATCAGTTGTATTACCTGGCGCAGGAACACGCCAACCGCGAAGTCGGTCCGGGCCAGGAGGCCTACAACGTCACCGTCGGCGCCAAAGGGACAGCCTTGGTGGGCGACGACACCCGGGTCTCGTGGCCGTCCACCTACAAGGTCCGGCAACTCAGCCGTTGATCTGCCGGCGGCGGTGTTCGATGCAGCGGCCCACCTCGGCGCGGTAGTAGTCCTCGTCGAATCCGCCGGCGCTGTACATCCGCGCCCCCAGCCGGTCCCGCAGCTCGCCGATGTCCACCTCGGCGGTGGCGTTCGCCAGCACCCAGTCAACGGCGGCTTCGCTGCCCTGCTCCCGGCAGATCCGGTCGACCCGCCGGCCCGCGGCTCCCTTGTGGAAGCGCGCGAATCCGGCCTTGCTCCAGGACCGGATCTCTCGGGCCTCCAGATCGAGCAGTTCGCGCAGCACCGCCGCCGGACCATCGGCCACCGTTTTGAACAGCGCGGCGTCGACGAAAGCCAGTGCGCCGTCGGGGCGCCGGATGCCCTCGACGTCGGGCTCCACCGCCACCGCCCCGCGCCCTTTGGCCAGCTCGTGCGCCCACCGGACGATGGTGTAGCCGTGGTCGGGTAGTCGGTATTTCCGGGTGTGGGTGTCCACAACGGTGAGCGTAACGACCACGGCCCGGTGCACGCACCGGGCCGTGACCGTGTTCTGCCGTTACGGGTTGTTCTGACCTGCGCCGCCCGCCGTACCGGGGGTGCCGTCGGCCTGGCCCGCGGTACCGGCTTCGCCGTCGCCACCGGTGCCACCGTCGGTGCCGGTGCCACCGGTGCCGCCGGTGCCTCCCGTCCCGTCGCCGTTCGGGCCGATGAGTCCGCCGGCACCACCCGCGCCGCCGGTGCCGCCGGTGCCGACCTCGTCGATCGCGACGCCGACGCCGCCGGTCCCGCCGGTGCCACCGATCACGCCAATGCCATCGGCATCGCCGCCGGCACCACCGGCGCCGCCGGTGCCACCGTTGCCGAAGTAGTTGGTGGGGTTCGACGTCGCACCGTGGTCACTAGCACCGCCACCGCCACCGCCACCGCCGCCACCACCGCCACCGCCACCGCCCTGGCCGCCGTTGGTACCCGTTCCGCCGGAGCCGCCGGCACCGCCGGCGCCGCCGATTCCGTCAGAGCCGGCGCCCGGGAAAGTGCCGCCGGTGCCCCCGCTGCCGCCGTCACCGCCGACGCCGTTGACGCCGCCGGTTCCGCCGGCGCCGCCGGCACCGCCGTTGCCCACCAAGGTGTCCCGGTTGTTCGCACTGCTAGATGTACCGCCGCCGTTGCCGCCATTGCCGCCGGCCCCGCCGTTTCCGCCCTCGCCGGCACCGTTTCCGCCAGTGCCACCGATGCCGCCGTCCTTTCCGGTGATGTTGGGAAGGCTATTTCCGCCAATGCCGATGCTGCCGCCCTTGCCGCCGTCACCGCCGTGCCCGCCATCGCCGAGGGTGGTGGCATTACCGCCTGCGCCGCCGGCGCCGCCTTCCTGCGGAATGGACGCCAGCGTGTACACCGGTTGCCCGTCGACGATCCTGACTTGGATTCGGCTGGACGCACCGTCACCGCCCTTGCCACCGTCGCCGCCGTTGGCGCGGTCGCTGCCCGCGCTGCCGGCCTGACCGTCGGCGGCCTGCTGGCCGTTCTCTCCGGTTCCACCGTGCCCGGCGGTGCCGGCCGCACCGCCGTGCTGCCCGGCATCGCCGCCATTGCCGCCGTTACCGGCGGGGCCGTCGAACAGGTTGGTGGACGACGGACCGCCGGCACCGTTGCCGCCGTTACCACCATCACCGGCGCCGCCACCGTTACCGGCGTTGCCGCCGAGGCCGCCGGCGCCGTGGGCGGCGTTGCCGCCGTTACCGCCGTTACCGCCGTTGGTGCCGGCCACCCCGTCGCCGCCGCTGCCGCCGGGCGCGGTGCCCGCCGTGCCATTGGTGCCTGTCCAGCCCGCGCCGCCGACACCGCCGTCACCACCGTTGCCGATGGCGCCCATGCCGAAGAAGTCCTGGGCCTGCCCTGAGCTGCCGCCGATACCGCCGTTGCCTGCGGCCAAGGTGGCCGTGGCGGCCCCGCCGGCGCCACCGTCACCGCCGTCGCCGATGCCACCGGCGTGACCACCGTTACCGCCGGCCACGCCCTCGAGGTTCGACGACCAGCCGTCGCCGCCGTCACCGAACCACAGACCACCGGCCTGGCCGTCGACACTCTCCGCGGTGCCGTCGGCGCCGTTGCAGATCATCCCGCAGAAGCCCTCGGTCAACGGCGCGAACAGCTGGTTGATCACACCGTTGACACTCGAACCGAAGTCAGAGTTGATCCAGTCCTGCAGCCCGTCATGCAACGGGGCGTAGAAGTAGGTGTCCCACATCTGGGCCCACTCGGCGCCGCTGGCATCGGCACCACCGGCCAGATCCCAGTCCGAGGTGAACAGGCTGTTGAAGTCCGTCGAGAGGTTGCCCCATCCAGCCGGATCGAACAGATCGGTGAACAGATCCTCGAAGTCGGCGCTTGCTATCGGCGCCGAGGCCAACGGCGCCAGACCGAATGACAGGAAGGCCCCCACCGACGCCGCGGATCCGATCACCCGCCTCCCGGCCTGCCACTTGCGCTTGCTTCCACGACGGTGACGGCGACTCTCAGACATTTCGCGGGCTCTCCCTCATAATTGACGCCCCGTAACTCAGGGAATTGTTCCGTTAGCGTCAATAATGTGGGTTGTCCCAAGAATGGGACATTCCCAACACGGGGTGCCTCGGGTTGTGAAAATGGCGTATCGCGGGCGGGGGTCAACCCCCGGGCGCAACGCTCGCAGCGCCGACGACGGGCCGCGGCTGCCGAAGCCTAGAAGGCGTCCTCGCTCAGCTCCATCACCGCCAGGTCGTCGTTTTCGACGATTCGTCGCTCTGCGCCGAGCCGCGGCAACATGACGCCAGCGAAAAACGTTGCCGCGGTGACCTTTCCAGCGTAGAAATCCCGGTCGGCGTCGGACGGGTCGCGGTCCAGGGAGCCCAGCGCGATCTCGGCCTGCCGCAACAGCAACCAGCCGATCACCAGGTCACCCGCGGCCAGCAGAAACCTCACCGACTCCAGGCCCACCCGGTAGAGCTCGCGGGCATCCTGCTGCGAGCCGAGCAGGTATCCGGTCATCGTGGTGGCCATCGCCCGCACATCGTCGAGAGCGGTGGCCAGCAGTTTGCGGGAGTCCGCCAGCTCGGAACGCGCGTCGCCGCTGTCGAGGAACTCTTCGATCTGGGCGACCAGATGCCCCAATGCCACGCCGCGGTCGCGGGCGATCTTGCGGAAGAAGAAGTCCTGCGCCTGAATGGCAGTGGTGCCCTCGTAGAGGCTGTCGATCTTGGCGTCGCGGATGTACTGCTCGATCGGATAGTCCTGCAGGAACCCGGACCCGCCGAACGTCTGCAGCGATTCGGTCAGGTATTGATACGCCCGTTCCGACCCGACCCCTTTGACGATGGGCAGCAGCAAGTCGTTGACCCGCTCGGCGAGCTCGGCGTCGGCACCGGAGACCAGCATGGCCACCTGCGGGTTCTGGTGGGCCGCGGTGTAGAGGTACAGCGCCCGCATCCCCTCGGCGTAGACCTTCTGCATCATCAGGGCACGACGCACGTCCGGATGGTGGATGATCGTCACCCGCGGCGCAGTCTTGTCGGTCATCTGGGTCATGTCGGCGCCCTGAATACGGGTCTTGGCGTATTCCAGCGCATTGAGATATCCGGTGGACAGGGTGGCGATCGCCTTGGTGCCCACCATCATTCGGGCGTACTCGATGACGTGGAACATCTGCGCGATGCCGTTGCGGGAGTCGCCGACAAGCCAGCCCTTCGCCGGGGTGCCGTGCTGGCCGAAGGTCAGCTCGCAGGTGGTCGAAACCTTCAGCCCCATCTTGTGTTCCAGCCCGGTGACGAACACCCCGTTGCGTTCACCGGGCTCGCCGGTCTCGGGATCCGGCAGATACTTGGGCACCAGAAACAGGCTGAGCCCCTTGGTTCCCGGCCCGGCGCCCTCGGGACGAGCCAGGGTCATGTGCATGATGTTCTCGAACAGGTCGTCACTGTCGCCGTTGGTGATGAACCGCTTGACGCCGTCGATGTGCCAGCTGCCGTCGGGCTGCTCGATCGCCTTGGTCCGGCCGGCGCCGACGTCGGAACCCGCATCGGGTTCGGTGAGGACCATGGTGGCGCCCCAGTTCCGTTCGATCGCCATGGCCGCCCAGTGCTTCTGTTGTTCGTTGCCTAGGTCGTAGAGGATGTTGGCGAAGACCGGCCCGGCCATGAACATGAACACCGCGGGATTGGCGCCCAGCACGAGTTCGTTGATCGCCCAGGAGACCATCGCCGGCGCGGGTACGCCACCGACGTCCTCGGTCAGGCCGATGCGGAACCACTCCCCCTCCTGCCACGCCCGCAGCGACGCCTTGAACGGCTCGGGCAGGGACACGGTATGGGTGGCCGGGTCGAACACCGGCGGATGGCGGTCGCTCTCGGCGAACGACTCGGCCACCGGGCCCTCGGCGAGCCGGGCGGCTTCGGCCAGCATCTGGCGCACGGTGTCGCCGTCGAGATCGCCGAAGGCGCCGTCAGCCAGGCACTGTTCCAACCCCAGCAGCTCGAACAGATTGAATTCCAGGTCGCGGACATTGCTCTTGTAATGACCCATGGGTCAAGCATGCGCCGGACCCGCGGCGGCTACCGGGGTTTCGGCACATCCCCCAGCCGTGAGAGCCGGGCGCGCTCCGCTGCTCAGGCCCGGATCCTGGAAGCTCATCTCGCCGATGCTGTCGGCCACCCCCGTCGGACCGGTAGCATGGGCAAAACTAGAACACGTTTCAATTGGAGGGGCCGCGGTGGACACGCCGGACAACGACTGGTCAGACGACGTGGCCAGGCCCATCACCAAGTGGGATCCGGGCCTGACCGAGCGGGTGATGGGCTTGCTGCGTCCGCTGATCAAGGGCTACCACCGGGCCGAGGTGCGCGGCCTGGATTCGTTCCCCAACGGCGGCGCCCTGGTGGTGTCCAACCATTCCGGCGGCCTGTTCGCGATGGACGTCCCGGTGTTCGCCACCGGCTTCTACGACACGTTCGGCTACCAGCGTCCGGTCTACACGTTGAGCCACGACCTGATCTTCACCGGCTTCACCGCCGACTTCTTCCGCAAGACCGGTTTCATCCCGGCCAACCACGCCAACGCCGACGAGGCGCTGCGCTCCGGCGGCGTGGTGGTGGTCTTTCCCGGCGGGGACTACGACGTTTACCGACCGACCCTGCAGGAGAACAAGATAGACTTCGGCGGTCGCAAGGGCTACATCCGCGCCGCGATCAACGCTGGTGTGCCGCTGGTCCCGACGGTCGCCATCGGCGGTCAGGAAAGCCAGCTCTACCTTTCGCGTGGCACCGGGCTGGCCAAGGCGCTGCGGTTGGACAAGCTGCTGCGCGCCAAGATCTTGCCGATCTCCTTCGGCTTCCCTTTCGGCCTGTCCGCGGTGCTGCCGGTCAACCTGCCGCTGCCCACCAAGATCGTCATGCAGGTGTGCGAGCCGATCGACATCGCCGCCGAATTCGGTGAGGATCCCGATATCGACCTCGTCGACGCACACGTGCGGGCCGTGATGCAGGAAGCGCTGGACAAGCTGGCGCGCGAGCGCCGCCTGCCGATCCTGGGCTGAGCGGAATGGCCCCCGGACCGTTCGACCGGCTGACCCGGATCGGATCGATGCTGCAAACCTTCACCCGCGCCGGACTGCTGGCGCCGATGCGGCCCGACAAGTACCTGCGGATCGCTGCCGCCGCGGCACGGGAGGGCGGCACCACCACCACCGGTATCGCCATGGCGGCGCAGCGTTGCGGGGAGCGGACGGCGATCATCGACGAACGCGGCACATGCAGCTACGCGCAGCTCGACCGGCGCTGCGATGCGCTGGCCGCCGCCCTGCAACGGCTGCCGGGCCGGACGCCACGCGCCGTGGCACTGATGTGCCGCAATCACCGCGGCTTCATCGAGGCGCTGGCCGCCGCGAACCGGATCGGCGCCGACGTACTGTTGCTCAACACCAGCTTCGCCGGGCCGGCGCTGGCCGAGGTCGTGGCCCGCGAAGGTGTCGACCTGATCTTCTACGACGAGGAGTTCACCGCGGCGGTCGATCTGGCCGTAACGGCCGAGTCCCGGTGCATCCGGGTGGTGAGCTGGGCCGACTCCGAGAGCCCCGGGCTGACGGTGGACGACCTGATCGACGCCAACACCGGGCGGCGCCCGGCCAAACCGACCCGCACCGGCAGCCTGGTCATGCTCACCTCCGGAACCACCGGCACCCCGAAGGGCGCACGCCGGTCGGGCCGCGGCGGCGGCGGCGTCGCCGATCTTGCGGCCATCTTCGACCGAATCCCTTGGCACACCGAGGAAACCGTCGTCATCGCCGCACCGATGTTTCACGCCTGGGGGTTCTCCCAGCTGGCACTGGCCTTGACGATGGCCTGCACCATCGCCACCCGGCGCAAGTTCGACCCGGAGGCCACCCTGGCGCTGGTGGAGGACAACGACGCGACCGGATTGTGCGTGGTACCGGTCATGTTCGACCGGATCATGGGTTTGCCCGATGAAATCCGCGCCAAGTACCCGTGCCGCTCACTACGGTTCGCAACTGCATCCGGATCGCGGATGCGCCCGGACGTGGTGACGGCGTTCATGGACGCCTACGGTGATGTGGTCTACAACAACTACAACGCGACCGAGGCCGGCATGATCGCGCTGGCCACACCGGAGGACCTGCGCTACTCCCCCGATACGGCCGGGCGTCCGGCCCCGGGAACCGAGATCCGGATCCTCGACGCCGATTGCGCCGAAGTGCCGCCCGGGCAGACCGGGCAGATCTTCGTGCGGAACTCGTCCCAGTTCGACGGCTACACCGGCGGCGACTCGAAGCGGTTCCACGACGGCTTCATGGCGTCCGGCGATCTGGGCTACTTCGATGACACCGGAAGGCTTTTCGTGGTGGGCCGCGACGACGAGATGATCGTCTCCGGCGGCGAGAACGTCTACCCGATCGAGACGGAGAAGGCGCTGACCAAGCATGCCGCTGTCGCCGAGGCCGCCGTGATCGGTGTCGACGACGCCGACTACGGGCAGCGCCTGGTGGCCTTCGTCGTGTTGGAGCCGGGAACCACAGCGACCCCCGAGGAACTCAAGCAGCACGTCCGGGACAACCTGGCCGGTTACAAGGTACCCCGTCAGATCACCATCCTGGACTCCTTGCCGCGCAACAACACCGGCAAGGTGCTGCGCCGTGAACTTCAGGCGCTGGCAGCGGCCGACTGAGACCTAGGCGGGCGCCATCGCGGTGTCGACGGTCGTCAGCTGCTCGGGAAGCCCCGCGGCACGGCGGATGTCGATGAACTCGTTCACCAGTGCGGTGGTCACCTCGTGCGGGTCCTCCACGGTGGCGCCGTCGGTCAGCACCGAGATGTTGAGCTGGTCCACGTAACTCCACACGGTGATGTTCAATCCGCTGCCGGCGGTCAACGGTCCCACCGAGTAGATCTCGGTGACCAACGCGCCCCCGACCCGGCCCCGCTCCCGCGGCCCGGGCACGTTGGAGATGTTGAGGTTGAGCACCTTGTTCTGCCCGTCGCGGCTGGACAGCCACCGGAACAGTGACTCCGCCGGCGCCTGCGGGAGGTACGCCGACCATCTGCTGACCAACTCCGGCCCGACCAGGTGGTGGGCCTCCTTAGCCAGAGTTGCTGCCTCCCTGGCCTTTTCGACCCGTTCCAGCACATCTTCGACGTCGACGGGCAACGCCACCAGCACCCCGGAGAACCGGTTGCCGGAGATCCGGTCCGGGGAGAAGTCGAAGCTCATCGGCACCGACGCCAAAAGCGGATGGCCCGCCGTTCCGTCGTAGCGCAGCAGCAGCGTGCGCAAAGCACCCGCCGAGATGGCCAGTACCAGATCGTTGATGGTGGCACCCAAACACTTGCTGGTCGCCTTGATGTCGGCCAGCGCGAGGGTGGCGGTGGCGAACCGGCGCTCGGGGGTGAGCATATGGTTGATGAAGCTCGGTGGCGGAGTGAACGGCCGGGTCAGTTCGGCGGACAGTTTCCGGGTGCTGCGCCGGACCCGCCCGACGCCGGCCGCGGTATAGCGGATCGTCGCCGGGATCCTGCCTATCTGCCGGAAGTGGTCGCGGAACGCCGAGCGCACCAACTGCCCGCTGGTGGGGGCGGGATCGGTTTCGTAGGAATCCCGTTCGAACTGGGGCCCGGTCAGCAGATCCATGCCGCGGGCCATCAGATTCGCCGAGGCTATCCCGTCGGCGAGGGCGTGGTGGATCTTGCCGACCACCGCGATCCGGTTGTTCGCCAGGCCGTCGATGAAGTACATCTCCCACAGCGGGCGGCTACGGTCCAGTGGTGTGCTGGCGATCTGACCGATGGCCTCGTCGAGCTCGCGCCGGCCGCCCGGAGCGGGTAGCGACCACGGCCGGATGTGATAGGCCAGGTCGACTTCGCAGTTCTCCCGCCACATCGGATGGTGGAACTTGCCGGGGATGTCCACCAGTTGGTAGCGGAACGGGTCCAGCTTGTAGAGCCGGCTGTGGATCACCCGGCGGAAGGCCTCTACGTCGAAGCCGCGCCGGTCGGGGTCCAGCTCGATCACCGCGACCTTGAGGGTGTGCATGTGCACGTTCGGTGTCTCGCTGTAAAGCAGCACCGCGTCCCAGCCGCTGAGCCGTTTCACCGTCGAACCATCCCCATGCAGGGACCTTACCGCGGCGGGCGGTGTTCAGATGACCTGTTTACTGCCGATCGTGGTGTGGTCCCGGTGAATCTGATTGAGGAACAACCCGATTGCCGTGCTCACCGCACCGGTGCGGGCTCCGTCGGTCATGTCGAAGCCATGTCCTGCCCCCGGTAGCTCCAGGTACCCGACCTTGGAGTGCGACACGGCCCGTAACCGGTCGGCGAAGTCCCTGGCCTGCGCGACCGGGATGACGGTGTCGGCACTGCCGTGCACCACCAGGAACGGGGGCGCCCCGGAATGCACCCGCGCGATCGGCGAGGCCTTGCGGTAGAGGTCCCGGTGCCGCCGGATCGACCTGCCCACCACCACCCGTTCCAGGAAGTCGACGAACGCGACCCGCTCCGGAGTGGACCGGTCCTGCCAGTCGTAGCGTCCGTAGATGCCGACGACGGCGTCCACCGAGGTGTCGGCGCCGTCGGGGAGTTGGTCGGCGTAGTCCCGATCGCCCCGGTCGCTTCCGGTCAGTCCGGCCAGCGCCGCCAGATGCCCGCCGGCCGAGGCGCCCGCCACGGCGACGAAGTTGCGGTCGCCGCCGAACTTGTCGACGTTGGCGTGCGCCCAGGCGATCGCGGTCTTGACGTCGACGATGTGGCGCGGCCAGCGGTTGTGCGGCGCCACCCGGTAGTCGATGGACAGGCAGACCCAGCCCCGCTCGGCCAGGTGCGACAGCAGCGCATAGCCCTGCAGCGTCCGGCTGCCGTGCACCCAGGCGCCGCCGGGGACATAGATCAGCACCGGAGCGGGCGTCGTCGGCAGCTCACGGGGGGCCCACACGTCGAGCACCTGGGCGGGGTCGTGGCCGTACCGCACGCCGGAACGGTGGATGTGGCGCCGGTGCTGCCATGCCTTCCACACCGGCGGTGCCTGCTCCGGTTGGGGCCAGTCGATGTCCAGGTCGGCGGCGGCGACGACGCCACGCAAGGCGGCCTCGGAGACCGCCCGGGTCTGCTCGCGCTCCCGCTTGCGGACGGTCGCGGCCCCGGGCGTCAGCCAGGACTTGGCCGCGCTGGATACGAACTCCGGCATGTGGCGGGTGCCCCACACCCCCATCGCGGTCATTCCGCCCAGGGGTTCCAGCCGCTTGCCGACCACCGGCAGGGAAGCTGAAGCGACGCTGAACGCCAGCAGGTAGTCCGCAGGTCGGGCGCGCCTCAGCCAGCGCAGGCGGCCGGTCAGGTTCCAGCCGGTCTCCCGGGTCTGCGGTGCTGCGGTCATGGGGGGAGAGTACCGCGCTGACGCGAGAGTAAACGGCAATCGGGTGGGTAGTCGGCAGTGGCCATCCGCGCACCGGCAATACTGAGCCGATGGTAAGCAGCGCGTTCCATCCAGATCTGCGCCGAGCCGCCCGATTCCTGCCGCGCGGCGGCATCGGGCCCCGGACATTACCGGTGCTGCGGGCGCTCGCGGGCCTGCAGGGCCGTCGCAAACCCAGCGGCATCGACGTGCTGCCGCTGCCGTCGGGCGGCAACGTCCGGGTTTTTCGGCCGCGCCACGGTTCCACCGAGCCCGCTCCGGCCCTGCTGTGGATCCACGGTGGCGGCTATGTGCTCGGCCAGGCCGCCCAGGATGACCGGCTGTGCCGGCGCTTCAGCGACGAACTCGGTATCACCGTTGCGTCAGTGGATTACCGGCTGGCGCCCCAGCACCCCCACCCCGCCGGGCTGGAGGACTGCTGGGAAGGGCTGACGCTGCTGGCCGGGCTGCCCGGAGTAGATCCGGCGCGGGTGGCGATCGGCGGGGCCAGCGCGGGTGGCGGGCTGGCCGCCGCGCTGGCGCAACTGGCCGTCGACCGTGGTGGAATTCAGCCGGTGCTGCAGCTACTGGTCTACCCGATGCTCGACGACCGCAGCGCGCAGTTGCCGGCCGATCCGGGCTACCGGCTGTGGAGCCCGCGGAGCAATCGTTTCGGCTGGACGTCGTATCTGGGCGATGCGGATCCGCAGGTCGCGGTCCCGGCTCGGCGTGCCGATCTGAGCGGGCTGGCACCGGCCTGGATCGGGGTGGGCACCCTGGACCTGTTCCACGACGAGGATCTGGCCTATGCGGACCGGCTTCGGCAGGCCGGCGTGCCGTGCGAGGTCGAAACCATCCCGGGTGCCTTCCATGGTTTCGATCTGCTGCTGGCCAAGGCGCCGGTTTCGCGGGCGTTCTTCGCCAGCCAGTGCGCAAGCCTGCGAAACGCCTTCACACGGGAGAACTGAGCAGATGGCGGGTTTCGAGGAGCTGCGTGCGCTGCGCGGCGCCGTCGCCGAGTTGATGGCCAAAATCGACGGCCTCGACGACGGTGGCTGGACGGAGTTGGCCGCGATGGGCCTGCTCGGGCTGCTGGTGCCCGAACGGTACGGCGGTGCCGGCGCCGGACCCGTCGAAGTGGGCGTGGTGGCCGAGGAGCTGGGGCGGGTCCTGTTCGCCGGTCCGTACCTGTCGACAGCCGTCCTGGCAGTGAATCTTCTTGTCGCCCTCGATGATTCGGAGCAAAACGAGACCGTGCTGCCGGCGATCGCCGCCGGGCGGACCCGGGTCGCGGTCGCCTTCGCCGAGGGCGCCTCGACCCGCCCGCCGGCCGAACCGGCGACGTCGGTGCGCGGCGACGGGACGGCGCTGGTGACCGGTGAGAAGCGGTTCGTGCTCGACGCCGGCTCCGCCGACCTGCTCTATGTCCTGGCCGCCGCCGAGGCCGGGCCGGGCGTTTTCGCCGTCGACCCCGCCGGACCGGGTGTCACCGTGGAGTCGTTGACGACGGTCGATGCGTCCCGCCGGCTCAGTGTCGTCCGCTTCGCCGACGCCCCGGCCACCGCGGTCGGCGCGCCGGGATGCGGCGTCGAAGCTTTGACGTCGGCACTGGACCGCTCCGCGGTGGCGCTGCTCGGCGAGCAGGCCGGTGCGGCCCGGTGCGCGATGGAGATGGCCCGCGATTACGCCAAGACCCGCTACCAGTTCGGCCGGGCGATCGGCAGTTTTCAGGCCGTCAAGCACATGTGCGCCGACATGCTGTTGGAGGCCGAGTCGGCGGTGTCGGCCGCGCGCCACGTCGCCGCGGCCGTCGCCGACGGTTCCTCGGGCTGGCTCGCCGATCTCGCACTGGCCCAGGCCTACTGTTCGGACGCCTTCGTCTTCGTGGGCGCCACCAACATTCAGGTGCACGGCGGTATCGGATTCACCTGGGAGCACCCGGCCCACCGCTATCTGCGCCGGGCGCGCGGCGACGCCCAACTGTTCGGCAGCCCGTCCTGGCACCGCGAGCGCTACCTGCGTGAGATCGGAGCGTGAGATGACCTACACCGACGACGACGCTCTGCGCGCCGAAGTCCGGGACTGGCTGGCGGCCAACTGGTCACCGGGTACCGACCGGGCGACCTTCGCGACGGCTGTCCTGGAGGCGGGATGGACCGCACCCAGCTGGGAGCCGACCTGCTACGGCCGCGGCCTCACCGACCGTCAATCTCGTTTGGTGGCAGCCGAGTTCGCGGCGGTGGGGGCGCCGGGGGCCGGACACGACCGGGCCGACCTGTTCGCCTGCACGGTGCACGACTGCGGCACCGAAGAACAGAAGCGCAGGCTGCTGCCCCCGGCGTTGCGCGGGGAGAGCAAGTGGTGCCTGCTCTACAGCGAGCCCGGCGCGGGATCGGACCTGGCCGGCCTGCGCACCCGCGCCGAACGCGACGGATCCGAATGGATCGTCAACGGGCAGAAGGTGTGGACGTCGTTCGCGACCACGGCCGACTACGGCCTGCTGGTGGCACGGACCGACCCGGATGTTCCCAAGCACGAAGGCATCACGTTCTTCATGCTGCCGATGCGCCAGCCCGGCGTGGAGATCCGCCCGATCCACCAGATCACCGGCGAATCGGAGTTCAACGAGGTGTTCCTGACCGACGCCCGGGTGCCTGACGCGAACCGGATCGGCGAGCCGGGGGCCGGCTGGTCGGTGCTGCAGGTCGCATTGGGCTACGAGCGCCGGCTGATGGGCGATATGGCGCGCACCACCCGCGGACGTAGGGAGAAGTCCGGCGACCTGGTCGAATTGGCGCGTGAGGCCGGTTGTCTCGAGGACTCCCACATCCGCCAGCAGATCGCCCGCGCGCACGCGCTGTCGACGGTGAACCGGTGGAACACCCAGCGTGCGAAGACCAGCGCCGATCGCGCCGAGGCGGCGACCCTGCTGGCACTGGGCAAGATCGCGATGTCCCGAATCCTGCACGACACCGCCCGGGTGGCCACCGAGATCGTCGGCGCCGAATCGATGTTGAGCGGACCGGAGAATCCCGTCGGTGACGCGGTGACGTTCCGGGCGCTCAACGCCTACTTCACCTCCATCGGGGGTGGCACCGATCAGATTCAGCGCAACATCATCGGTGAGCGGGTGCTCGGTTTGCCCAAGGAGCCGGACCCTTACCGTGATGCCCCGTTCCGCGAACTGCCGCACTAGAACTGCAGGGCGGTGAATCGCCAGTCCAGCACCTGGCGATCCGCTTCACCGGCGGAACCGGCCGCATAGACCAGCGATCGCAGGCCCAGGACGTTGTCGGCACCCGATTCGACGTGCAGCTCGCTGTAGAGGGTGTCGCCTTCGTGGACCGGCCCGGTGTGGTCGCAGGACTTCCAGCCCAGCACCGTGACGAGGTTCGGCAGTAGCCGGCTGGCCTGCGCCAGCGCCAGCCCGATGGTGTGCCCGCCGTAGACCAGACGCTGACCGGATACCCTCGAATCGTGGTGGGTGGCAGCGATATTGAGGGTCAGACGGGCCAATTCCGGCGCGGAGCTGACCACGTCACCACTGCTGGTCAGCACGGCACCCGCTAAGCCCGGGTCGAAGTGCGGGCCGGGCACCCGCCGTCGGAATTCGTCGGCGTCCCAATGGGCGGTGACATCCGGCGGCGCCGCGAGTCCGGTGCCGACGGTGGACAGGTCATCGAAGTGCCCGGTCTCGGGAGCATCCGGTGACAGCGGCAGCATCGCGCAGCGGTAGAAGTCGAGCACCAGCCGGTCGACCTGGTCGATAGTGGTCACCCGCAACGCCACCAGCCCCGTGGGCTCCCGGCCGGGCTTGGTCGAATTCTGTTTCAAGCCCACGATTTCGGTGCGGGTGAACAGCGTGTCACCGATCACCGGGAATCGGAAGAAGGCCAGGCCCCGGTAGAACAGGTTGGCCTTGACCCGCCGGGTGACCAACGTGGACTGCCCGATCGCGACGTCGCACACCAGGCCCGGGTGGGCCAGCGGCGTCGTCGCCCCGGTGACCACCCGGGACAGCTCGGCGTCCAGCGGTAGCCGCAACCGGTCGCCGAGGATCGCCTGATGCACCGCCGCGGTCCCGGCGGTCAGCGTCATCGCCGGAGCCGCATCGAACACCTGACCGACCTGGAGTTCGTCGAAGTAGGGGCCGCTCGTCATCAGGAAATCCTGACATACGGTGAACCCATGACGTCCCCACTGACCGACGAAGAGTCGATCCTGGTCGAGACCGTCCGTTTGTTCATCGACCGGGAGGTGAAGCCGAGCGTTCGCGACGTCGAACACGCCAACAGCTACCCCGAAGCCTGGATCGAGCAGATGAAGCACCTCGGCATTTACGGGCTTGCCGTCCCTGAGGAATACGGCGGCACACCGGTGTCGATGCCGTGCTACGTGCTGGTCACCCAGGAACTGGCGCGGGGCTGGATGAGCCTGGCCGGCGCGATGGGCGGGCACACCGTCGTGGCCAAGCTGCTGACGCTGTTCGGCACCGAGGAGCAGAAGCAGCGGTACCTGCCTGCCATGGCCACCGGTGCGCTGCGGGCCACCATGGCCCTGACCGAACCGGGAGGCGGCAGCGACCTGCAGAACATGACCACCACCGCGGCGCCCGCGACGGAACCGGACACGCTGGTGATCAACGGCGCCAAGACCTGGATCTCCAATGCCCGCTATTCGGGTTTGATTGCGCTGCTGGCCAAAACCGACCCGAAGGCCACCCCGCGGCACAGCGGGATCTCGGTGTTGCTGGTGGACAACCCGATTGACGGACTGACGATCTCTCGAGACCTGCCCAAGTTGGGCTACAAGGGCGTGGAGAGCTGTGAGCTGAGTTTCGACGGTTGCCAGGTGCCGGCCACGTCGGTGCTGGGCGGAGTACCGGGCCACGGCTTCGCCCAGATGATGAAGGGCCTGGAGACCGGTCGCATCCAGGTGGCCGCACGAGCTTTGGGGGTGGCGACCGCCGCGCTGGAGGACGCGCTGGCCTACGCCCAGCAACGAGAAAGTTTCGGCCAGCCGATCTGGAAGCATCAAAGCGTCGGCAACTACCTGGCCGACATGGCCACCAAACTGACCGCCGCCCGCCAGCTCACCCGCTACGCCGCCGAACGCTACGACAGCGGGCAGCGCTGCGACATGGAAGCCGGCATGGCCAAACTGTTCGCCTCCGAGACGGCGATGGAGATCGCGCTGAACGCGGTGCGCATCCACGGCGGTTACGGCTACTCCACCGAGTACGACGTGGAACGCTACTTCCGGGATGCACCGCTGATGATCGTCGGCGAGGGCACAAACGAGATCCAGCGCAATGTGATCGCCGCGCAGTTGGTGGCCCGCGGCGGGATCTAGGCCTTGCCGCCGGCGCTCACCCGAGAACAGCGGTGCACCGCTGCGGCCCAGGTAGACTGGGGTGCAAAGCCCGCCGCGGCGAGCAGCAATTGGTGCGGCAGTCGCCGGTAGGGACACCGCAAGAAGAGGCGGGCAAAGCGGGCGAGCCAACGAGGTGACGGCCGGTTCGGGTATACGACACCTGCGTTGGGGCCGACGGCCGCAGGGGAAGAAATGCAGCACATCGCCGGATACAAGCTGGTTAATTTCGCCAGTGAGATCGATGAACAGACGGTCGAGCAGGCCAAGCAGACCGCCAGCATGCCGTTCATCTACCCGCACGTCGCGCTGATGCCGGATGCGCATTTCGGCAAGGGTTCGGCGGTCGGCACCGTGATCCCTACCGTCGGGGCGGTGATCCCGGCCGCGGTCGGCGTCGACATCGGCTGCGGCATGACCGCGGTCCTGACCGCCGCCACGCGCGCCGAGATCGCCGGCCGCGATCTTCGTGAGCTGCGCGAGTCGATCGAGTCGAGCATTCCGCTGTCCCCCGGCCGATACAATCGCCGCCCAGACCGGTTCTCCTTCACCGCGCCTCGGCTGGAGACGCTGGAGCGCTCGGCTACAGATCAAGGTGTCGACCTAACCCACAGCCGGAACTGGCGGCTGCAGCTGGGCTCGCTCGGCGGCGGCAACCACTTCATCGAGCTATGCGTCGACGACCGCGACCGGGTCTGGCTTTTTCTGCACAGCGGTAGCCGCGGCGTCGGCTACAAGATCGCGGAGCGCCACATCAGGACCGCACAGCGACTTGCCCGCGACCGGCGCATCAGTCTGCCGAACCGCGACCTTGCCTACCTGGAGGAGGGCACCGACGAATTCGACGCCTACTTTCGCGAGCTGACCTGGGCGCAGTCTTTCGCTTTCGAGAACCGCGCCGAGATGACCGACCGATTCCGGCAGGCCTTCGCCTACTGGATGGGGATCGACGTTGACGAAGCACGGCACACCGAAAAGGAACGGGTGTTCTCGCACCACAACTACACCCGCCGGGAAAAGCACGCCGACAAGGAGGTTTGGCTGACCCGTAAGGGCGCGATCGACGCCCACGACGGTGTTCCGGGCCTGATCCCCGGGTCGATGGGCACCCCTTCCTACGTTGTGCGGGGCAAGGGCAACCCGACCGCCTTGTGCTCGGCACCACACGGTGCGGGCCGGCGGCATTCCCGGACGCGGGCACGAAAATTGTTCACCGCCAACGACTTGGCCGTCGCCATGCAGGGTGTCGAATACCGGCACGGCGATGCGTGGGTCGACGAGATCCCGCAGGCGTATAAGGACATCGACGTTGTGATGGCCGACGCCGCCGACCTGGTCGAGGTGACGGCGGAATTGCGCCAGGTTCTCAACGTGAAGGGCACCTAGAAACGGAGGAAGACGATGAATCCAACGGTACAGCTGGGCCGGATCGCCGGGGTCAGGGTCGGTGTGCACTGGAGCGTGCTGGTCATCGTGGTGCTGTTGGTAGCCGGGCTGGCGACATCGTTTCCCCGCATGGTCGCCGGCTACCCGTGGGGGGCACACCTGCTGGCCGCCGTTGTAGCGGCCGCGCTGTTCGTGCTGTCACTGCTCGCCCACGAGCTGGCGCACGCGATCGTGGCGCTGCGCAACGGGGTCCAGGTGGAGGGGATAACGCTGTGGCTGTTGGGCGGGGTGGCCCGGTTGCGTAGTGAAGCGCCCAGCCCCGGAGCCGATTTCCGGATCTCCGCGGTCGGACCGTTAACCAGTCTGTTGATGGCCGGGCTGTTCGCCGCGGCGGCGCGGCTGGCGGACATAGCCGATGCGGGTGCTTTGGTGGTGGCGGTCGCCAGCTATTTGGCGGTTATCAATGTGGTTTTGGCCGCGTTCAACACCATCCCGGCCGCACCGCTGGACGGTGGACGCATCTTGCGAGCCGCGATATGGGCGTGGCGCGGCGACCGGTTGACCGCAGCGGTGGTGGCCGCCCGGGCTGGTCGTATTTTCGGGTTCACCTTGATCGCTTTGGGCGTCTTGCAAGCCGTCGGCGGCCTGGGCGGTGGCCTGTGGTGGATGCTGCTGGGACTGTTCGTGGTGACCATGGCCAGCGCCGAAGAACACCATGCCCGCACCAGCACGGCGTTGGCCGGCGTCCGGGTTCGCGACGTCATGACCGCAGAGCCCGAGACGGTGGACGGCAGCACCACCGTCGCCGAGTTCTTGCAGAATGTCGCGCTGCTCCGCCGGCATTCCGCATTTCCGCTGCTCGATCAGGTCGGGCGGCTGCAGGGATTGGTCACTTTCAGCCGGATCCGGTCGCTACCGGCTGACCAGCGAGCTACCACGCTGCTGCGCGAGGTCGCGTGCCCGCCGTCCGAAATTCCGCTGGCCCAGCCCGACGAACCGCTGTCGGCGTTGCTCACCCGCCTGCGGGGGTGTACCGACGGGCGCGCACTGGTATTCAGCGGCGATACCCTCGTCGGCATCGTTTCACCCAGCGACATCAGCCGCGCGGCGGCCCTGCACGGGCTGGGAGTCCAGTCCGCTGCGGCCGGTGCCGACATCGCCTAATCTTCCAGCCGGCATCGCCGCGGTAAGCCGGCTAGTGTCCTGAGTCATTAATTTTGGTGCAGTAGTTTCCGATGCTGGTCAGGATTTGGTCGGCGGTTTTGGTCCAGACGTAGGGGCGGGGGTTGTCGTTCCAGGTTGCGATCCAGGCGCGGA
>Ga0182736_1001534_pt1 | contig 21946 bp, 29 predicted proteins | sample eDN5th30CKraftBY_FD_128882 | JGI IMG/M metagenome (GOLD analysis project Ga0182736, IMG submission 128882) | Enriched backyard soil microbial communities from Emeryville, California, USA - eDNA 5th pass 30_C Kraft BY (version 2) (version 2) | ecosystem: Environmental > Terrestrial > Soil >... | reverse complement strand
GGGACAGGTTCGGCTGTAGTGTGGGTTCCCCGCCAGTGACAACCAGCCCCATGAAAAGTGCGCGCTGTTCGCCGCTCACTTTATCCTTTCGGAAATCCGAGTACATGCGGGCCAGTTGCGCGGCTAGATCATCCTCTTTGATCCAGTCTCCATCATCAAACGCGGTATCGCAAAATGTGCAGGCCAGATTGCAGTGTGTCAGACGCAGGAAAATAGCCGCTCTGCCAGCGAAAGGCCCCTCGCCTTGCAGCGTCGGGAAGATGCTGGTGACTTTCAGGCCCTTTGCGTCAACAAATTCTTTGCGACCGGTGATGACATTTTTTCCGAACATCTTTGCTATTCCTCAGACTTGATGACCATATGAAGCATTCCGTTTTCAGCGTACCCCGGAAATGCCGTGTTGATGACAGACGGGATGCGGTGAGCATGCGCCAGCATCAGTCTAGATGATACAGGCAAGCTCATCGCGAGAAGGTTATCATAGAGCAATCCGACAGACAACCGCATGAGCGCCCTTGTGCGCACTCGATTATTTCCCATCGCCTTATGAAAGTAATCATGCATGCCATCCTCAACCACCTTCTGGCGAAAGGATGAGTACTGCGGTGTCTTGCGCAATACAAAAGAGCTAGTGAAGTCTGCGCCCGCATTCTTCATGAAGGTGGCGATCATGTCACAAAGCATGAACGCGGTGTGATCCGCAGTCGCTTCCTTAGCGCCAGACGCAGACGCACCGACAGCGCCGCCGCCCAAGGCGAGCAAGGCGGAAATGGCGTTGCGTAAGTCCACAAGCTCGGCTTTTGAGAAGTGCTTGAGATTGGCCTTGACATCGGCGGCGCGCATTAGATTTCCCTCCTATCTATCCATACTGCGGATTTAGCGCCCCGCTGGCACCCATCTTACTTGCCGCTTTTCAGACCAGCGCCATTCATCCTCAGCAACTGCGTTTGAAGACTTGAGCCGATAGCCCATGCGTTCTTTGAACCAAGCGAAGGCTGCGTGTTCGGCAAGCAGCGTGACGCGGACATGCATCCCGGTCGCGCGGATATCCTGCGGGGTTCCTAACTGCCAGCGAAGGAAGCGGTCTAGATCATCCCACTCATCCGCAACAATCTGGCACCATCGATCAAACTTGCGATCCGACACAATGGTTTCGGAATGGCGGTAGTAGATGTAGCTGGCCATAATCACACGCCGCGCCAGAAAAGCAGTACTGCGCATCAATCCCCCTCCAAAAGCTCATGACTATAGCTGCCGTGCACATTGCGGGAGTTCATTGAGTGTGTAGCCCACCGCAAATTGCCTCTGGTGCATATCAGTGTGTTGCTGTTGCGATGGTCAACAATGCAATGAAGCGGGGAAGGCGGGGTAGGCTGCGCCCGCTTCATGATTTCGACATGCAGATAGATGGAGCGGGCAGAGACGCGCCCCACACCGCGCTGATAGATCGAAGTGGAGCGGCGAGCGTAAAGCTTGCCCCTCCAACTGTTCAATTTCCATCGATAGCGGATGGCCCATAGGTAATCGATCTCATCAACAACAACCCACCGCTGCGCGTTGTCGTCAACATAGAGCCGGTACTCATAAGGGACATCCACCCAAGTGTTCGGATCAAAGGTGGCGTCTGGGTCGATCATTTCTTGAATTTCTCGGCTTCCTTAAAGCGCTTCTTTCGCGCCTCTTCTTCCAGAGCCTTTACGCAGTCCGGGCAGTGGTGTTGCCACTCGCCCATGACCTGTATCGGTTTCCATTCCTCTTGCCGCAAGTACTCGATGGCCTGACTGAAATCGACATGCCCAGTCTCCAAAAAGTCCTCACACCCATCGCAGATGAAAATCAGCTTGCCTTGCTGGCGCTCGATGCTCATGACTTCTTCCCCACAAGGCCAGTGCGTTCTGCGGCGGGTACGAAATGGGCCGCGTCAGATGTCATGGGGCGGCGGCGCTGCGCCCGGAACTTGGCTTCCGCTTCGCTTTCCAGAACGCAGTCTGGCAATTCGCAGCCATAGTATTCGCTGCCGCCAGCGCCGCAGAGCTTGCAGTAGTAGGGCTGGCCATCGTACGGGTCGCGATTATCAGTCATGTGCTTTCCTCTCATTCAGCAAAGCGCGGCCTTGCTTTGTTAAGACAACACGGTTGCCGCGCGTCACCGTGCCATCTTCCGTTGTGCTGATATGGTGCGGGTCTGTGATAAGCCGCACCCAGCCTGCGTCTAACAATGCCTCAATCTCTTTCCGGGAAGGATTGCGGAAAGCCTGATTGCGGTAGAATGCGTGCGGTCTGGATATCCAGAAAGAGCCGCGCGCGCTCCCCCTAATGAGCATGCGACCCGCATAGCTCATGATGTAAAGCTGCCGCGTGGTGGCGCGAAGTTTCATCTGTTGTTGGGCTTCTTGCGACCGGGGATTGTCTCCAGTACGCCCGCCGCTTCCAGACGTTCCTTAGTGCTGTCATCGAGCGCAGCCCCCAAGGAAATCAGTTCCGCCAGCTTATCGCGAACCGCCCCCTGAATGTGCTTGACTATGGCGCTTACCAGCGCCACCTCCAGTTCGTAGTTTTGAAAAGGCAAAGCCGGAAGCTGCACACCGCCGTAGTCGATAGCTCTACAAGTGGAGCAGCCATCATAACGCAAAGTTCGCCACTCTTCTAAGAGCGCCAATGATTTCATCAGCGCATCGTACTTGACCGTGGCATCCTTGATATCGGATAGAAGCATGTTCACAACCCTCCGTAAATATAGCCAAACTTGTTGCGGTCGAAATTGCGGAAATCGACACCGGCATATTCCAAGCGCTTATGCAGGATGAGTGCGGCCCGGATCGCGTCTTGCGCGCGCACTTCTTCGAGGCGATCTCTTGGGTAGGTCATCAATTGGATTGCGCGCTCTTCCATTTGCTCCACCCATGGCAGATGTTCCCATGGGGCATGCTTCGCAGTCATGTCCGCGATGAAGAGCACGACAGCCATACACTGGATTGCCACTGGCTGGTGTGAAAGAATGATGTTGTTTCCTGCCCGCATGTCACTCACCTTTGTCTCTGTAATGAAAAAAGCGCGGCTGCTTTGGCACATACCGCACTTGCCTTTTGATTTCGATGTAGCCGCTCGGGTGTTCGGTGGATATGACCCGCCATCCGAAAGCCTTTGCCTTGTGAGCTTGGCGCGCTGTCACATAGACGATGCCCATGGTTATCACATGCGTCTCTGATATGATGATGTCGCCAAACTCGTTAGCGATGTCGCCGTTCTTGCCTACTGATGTTCTATCAGGTCCCATACTGCCCTTCCGGCTAGTTCGTCGCACACTTCGTTTAGGCGCGTACCTCTGTGACCCCGAACCCATTTGATTTTTGCCCCTATCTCGTCATGGAAGAGCGGGTAGAGCTTTTTCCACAAGTCGTCATTGCTGATCGGCTGCCACTTGCGGTGGTAGTCTAGACGTTTCCAGCCAAACCGCTGCCACTTCTCACCCCACAGATTGAGGCCATTGACGACATACTGGCTGTCCGAGTAGACTGTGATGGCGGGCAGCTTGGGCCATTCGCGCTTGAAATGCCGCAGCGCTTCCAGCACCGCGCGCATTTCCATGCGATTGTTTGTTGTGTCCGGGACGGCACCGGATCGGGTGACTAGACCACCCTCAAGCTCGTAGGCGAAGGCCCAACCACCTGGTCGCGCCCCCGCCTTCGAGTTCCTTGGACAAGACCCGTCTGTGTAGACGTCAATCATCGTCCGCTTCTTCTTCTTCCGCAGGCTTGGCCTTGTGCTGCACCGGCCTTTGCACAAGCATAAGCTCGGTGTAGTCAAAGCCATCCTCTTGCAGGTGCTTGTCGCGATCAAACCAGCGGCACACGCAGTCGGCTGTTTTGCCGAAGTAGGCTTTGTCTTGTTCGCCCCATTCGCGCACCACATACATCTTTTGAAATGTCGATGTTTTGTGCGTGACGATAGCGCCTACCGGAATGGGCTTGGCCTTCAACTCTTTTTCGCGCTTCTCGCGGCGGTCGATTGTGTCTTGAGCCACTTGGAGTTGGGTGAACAGCCACAGAATGATGTCGGTGGGCTTGCTGATCATGTTCTTGTATTCGCCAAGCAGGTCCGCGCGTCGATCATCTTGAATGATCGCCATCGCATTCCAGAAATCGGCTTGCAGTTTGACAGCCTCCACAATCTTCTCGTTGGTGCGGGTGGAAAGCAGATATTCCAAACGCGACCATTCGCTCGGCTTGAACATATAGGAGGTGAGGTAGCCGGGGCTGGGGTCGCGGCTGTCCATCTGGTAGACAGGGTGGGAAGCATCAAGAATTCCCTTCCAGATTTCAGCACCCACATTCTTCTCGTCGGCGGCGGGGGTCGTCGAAAGTGCTTTAAGCACATTCTCGATGCAGGTGAGCGCCTGCAAAGAGGTTTCGGTGTCGGCGGTGACGCTATGCTCCCCATCCTTGAATTTCTGCGCGAAGTATTCGCCGAATTGCCGAACATGCTCAAGGGCAAGCGGCAAACCATGGGGTACCATCGCCTCCGGTACCTTTTCGGATTTCAAGCTGCCCGCCTTGCGCGCTAGATCGGCGCAGCGGGACAGCATTTCGTTGTCAATGGTGATCATAGTGATTACTTCTCCCCCTTCTTCTTCTCGACAGGCTCCATGACGAGCTTGCCAATCGGCTGGTACACCAAAGAGACAAGCTCGTAGATGCCGACAAAGCCGCCGCCGCTGTTCTCGGCTTTGCGACAGGCGCGGGCCTCGGCGGATAGCAGGCTTGAAAATCCCTCAGGATCGCCGTCGCCATCGCTGCCGATTGTCGGATAGCCATCCGGTGTGATGACAAGATAGCGGCGCTGCTTCTTGTAGTCTTTGGCGAGCTTGCCTTGGTCGCCCTTCTTTCGCTTCTTAGACATTGCCTTGCTTCCTTTTCCAATACAGGCCGGGCCTAATCGCCCCTCCTATCCATTCATACTGCACAATTACCGGGCCAAAGAGAAGACCTCAAAAAGGCTCATTTCATTAGGATAAGGCTGGTGTTTTCAGACCAGATATCGCCATCGGCAAGCCTGATCCTGCGGATTTTCACACTGGAATTTTTATGAAGCGATTGCAGGGGCTTGGGTGGCCTATCTTCAAAATTGGCTGATAATCATCAGGGACACACCTGCAATTCATGTCCCGTCTAAGCCTTTTCCTCAGTCTCAGGCTTTTCCCCAGTCTTTTGCCTGCTTTCATGCCCTCGCCATCGGCTTGAAGGATGCGGGGGCCTTTTAGACGCAATCCCCGTCATAGCTGATCTAATGCTTCATAAGACTGCTTGAAAGCTTCAAAATCCTTTTAGACTGCTAATTCTTTTCTGTACCTACACCTGTAAGCTATCCCCTATGAACTTTGTTGAATGTTCGGGTACGAACTCCTATCCCCCGACAGTCTAGAACATGCGTCTAGAATGCCGTGGGATAGTGCGTACCAGAGACAATGGCATGAACCCCGCCGAACGTCCCGGGTGACGTGTCTGAATTTAACAGCCCAAGCGCCGAAGCCTTGGGTCCCGCCTTTTCGGGGCCTCAAACTTTCAACTCCACCCCGTGGACATCGGCGGGATTGCTCTGCATCCCCCCAGTCTTTCCATTCTTCATCTGTCCCGACTGCGTCGAATTGACCGCTAAAGACAGATTGCCTTGTGAGAGACAGGCCAGTTGTTGCGATTTGCGGCCCGATGGTGACGGGCATGTGCGATGTGCGAGGTTGCCTGTCCCTCATCAAAGCCATACTGCAAATTCTGGCGCTTGAGCGCGTCTAGCTGATCGGCTATGATGAGGCATCAGGATTTGATACCGGGTGATGAGAATTAGACAACTCCCGGCGCTCAAAAAGCCTAGATTTTACAGCACCTAAAAGAGCACATGCCTTTTAATCGGCCAGAGAAGCCCATAGGCGCAATTTGGCCCTTCCCCGCTATAGGGCATAGGGCAGGGCGAAAATAGCGCGGCCTGCCCCCAAATCCGGCGAGGCGCGGGGCCTTCCATTTTGGATCGAGCATGGCATAATTTGCCCCCTGCGGCTGGCGATCTCGCCGGGCCGGGCAAAGGGGGAAGCTGAATGAACAATATGCAGGCCAGATATCAGTACGAAAAGCTGTTGGGCGCATCGCCTGCGGTTGCTGCACTTCGCGCCATTCCGGGCTGGGTGTTCATCACCCTCCCGCTGGCGCTGATCCTGATCGCGCAAGCTGTCGCCCACCTCGATTGATCCGGCGGCGTACTGCAGAAACAAAAAAGGCCCGGCGAGTGACCGGGCCTTTTCTTTACTTCGCGTACTGGCGCTATTGGGCGACAGCAATTCGTCTTTTGCTGTTGTGCTTGTGGCGATGTGCGTACCGCTTGCGATGTCCGCTCCAAGCGCCGAAGCGCGCGCCGATCTGGCCAGTGTTGAAATGGACATGGCTCATGTCGCGGTACGTCATGACGAACACATCGCGTCTTGAGCGCAGATAGCGAATGGCGCTGGCCTTGCGGGGCGTCCAGAAATCGACAGCCGTACCATTCGAGTGATGCGACATATGCCGCGTACCCGCGATCCGCGCGCCGGGCCTGCATGTCGAGATAAGCTTGACCGGGCCGACGAAGGCTTCCAGGTCTTGCAAGACGCGATATGTTTCAGACTGCAGGCAATGCCGCGATGTTGTGGCAGTACGCATTCGCGCGTCTGCGCCGCTGGCCAGTGTGGTGATTATCATCAGACTGGCGAACAGCACCGCTAACACTAGGATGCAGTACCCGGCAAAGCGGCTCACGCAAGCCAAGGCGCTGCTCTTCCTGAATGGCTTTCCTCGCACTCCCTGCGGTCCAAGCGGACCTCGAACCCCCTCGTGCCTTCCCATGATGCGCTTCTCCCGGTCTGTGAAAGAAAAAATCAGGCCAGCCCATTGACTGGAGGTTGTCAAGATATCAGGGCTGGCCCGCCTAGCAGACTAGCTGCCAAGTGTGAAAACCAAGCTCCCGGCCGGAAACTTGATCGGCGTCCCGGCTTCCACATCAGCGAATGGACCGCCCGCCAAAGCCTTTGCGAAAAGCAGATTATCCGCGTCGTCGAAAACCGCGACGTGCGAGAAATCGACCTGCGCTTCCGCTTCCCCGAAATCGACATCCGCCGAATTCTGCACCGAGTTGTCAGTGCCTTCGGAAATGGCATCAAAGGTGATCGCCACTCGCCCGGCAGTGCGGATGGTGTCTGTCACCTCAGTGCCTGAGCCTTTCGGATCGCCATCGAAAAGGCCGACCTCGCATGATGCGGGCGCTGCGATCATCGTATTGCCTGTGAGCCATCGCAGTACTTTGTTGCCGAAGTAGGTGGACATATCGGAAGCCATTTGTCAGTCTCCTAGAATTGCGAGGGGATGATAGCCGATGATGCGGCCTTTGTTAAGCTGCGCCGTGCGGCCCGTGAGGTCCCAGCTTAGGTGGTGCGCCACCCGGTCCTTGGCTGAAGTTGAGCGGGAAGATAAACCCCTCGCCGTGGCGAAGCTCGTCAAGAGATTTCTCAAGCAGCGCCAGTCTTTGTTCCTGCAAAGCGATCTGCGTGAGAATTTCGTTCATCTTCTTGACCTCGAGTTTGAGGTCTTTGATTTCATTCGCGTGTTGCTTTTGCGCAGTCTCTTGAGCGCGGATGCTTTCTTTCATGGTGGTGATAGCCGCGCCTAGACGGAAGGCCACCAGATAACCGCCGCCGAGAATTGCTGCGATCTCGACGACCCGAAGGATGACGTCCACTTCAACGTTCATGATTTGCATTTCCTACATTCCCGGTAGAGCGGCCGTCATCCTCAGTCGGGCCGCGATGTGCGCTAAGAAGCGAGTTCCCGGCAAGCCCGCGTCTTTTGGCGAAGTTTGCCGTAATCTTTCAGAGCTTGACGGACAGCCGGGCCGGACTTCTCAGTCTCGTCCGCAAGCTGGTTCTGGAATGTGCGGGAGTACTCCGCCTCTTGCGGGCATAACCGCGAGTCAATACTTCCCGTTCCGCATGTCGTCAATAACAGACTTGTCATCGACAGGGCGAGCATCGATCTCACGGTACTTGTCCTGAATTTTGTTCGCAGCCGCGTCACGGCGTTCGCGATCCTTTCGCTTCGCATCGGCAGCACCCTTTCCATAAATGGCCAACACACCAAGGATGCCCGCACCAACCGCGATGGCCTGCTTACGGAAGGGCGGGAAGAAGTAGGCTACGGCAGCGGCAGCCAGTACGAGCGAACCGCCGATGCCGAACCAAGCGACGGAAGAATTCCAAAGTGTTTGGATCACAACACGATACCCCTGCGGTTCTTGATGAAGAAATAGAGGCCGACGCCGAATGCGACGACCATGATGCCTGCAAGCGCCCACTGGACAGGCCCCGACGTGACAGACGCCATGATTGACCCGCCGATGCCGGAAGCGAAAGTGATATTCTCTTTCGTCAACAGCGGCTCAGGCGGCGGCGCTTCCGAACGTGTGGCGCTCAAGCGCTGCTTGACAGATGCGCGAGTGGAGGGGCCGGGGTCGCCATCGACCTTAAGCCCGTTCATCTTTTGGAAAAGGCGGATTGCATCTTCCGTCTTTTTGCCGAACTTGCCATCCTCGACCAGCGGCGGGTCCGCCAATCCGAGGGTGTTAAGATTGCGCTGTAGCTCTTGCACCTCAGGATCACACTTGAGCGAAGCGACGACAGGCTGACCCGCCTTCATGATCGCCCATATTTTGTTGAAGTAGTCCCGGCGGTCAGCAAGGCCCGTGGTGCCGCCATTCACCTTGCGGGTGACAGCGCCGATGTCGTTCGCATCGGCAAGCGGATTGATGTTGCGCGTCTTCCAGAAATGGCAGGCGGGCTTGAGCGCATGTTGCGGCGCTGTCATCAGGGCGGGTTGGCTATAGAAATCCACACCGAGCACTTCGGTCAGTTCCTTGTGCAAGCCGCCGCCTGTAGACTGCAGCAAGCCATTGCCCCGGAAGAAATAGCCATCACCGGCGCGCGTGTTGCCAAGCTCCCGCGCTTTTCGCGGATTGCCTAGCCCGTACACGCGCTCTGCCAGCGCTTGCGGATTGCGCGCCAGCTTTTCCGCTTCCGCTGCGGTGACAGCCGCCGAGTGGCGACCTGCTCCGAAGATTTCAGTGATGCGCGATGCGGAATAGCTCATGTTCTCACGCAGGATGGTGAGGCCACCGCTTTCGTGCATCACCTGCGCTAGGAAATGCGCCAGACGCAAGTCGGTGTTGATGCCATAAGACATCAGAACAGCGTCACCATTCTCAAACGCAGAAACATAGGCGGCATTTGCGCGCGGGCAAACTTGGCGTACGACATCAACGGCTCGCATGATCTTCTCCCTTATCCCAGTGCGATGATGATAGTTTGAACTCGAGGCGGCATCCCGGCTCCAATCGAAATTGTAGCCGATAGCAGCGCTTCATCCTGAAGTGTCGCGGCGAGGTCGATTTGATCACCGACCTTGATGTTGGCGGTTAGCTCATTGTCGCCCGTGAACAGGGCGGACAGGTTTTCAAAAGGATTGATGAGCGGGCTTGGCGCTGTAAGCTCCGCTTCATCTGTGAAGCTGGCGTCAAGCTGGTCCAGATTGCGCTGCGGGGCATCAAGCAGGCGAATGAAATCTGTCTGATCACCACCCGGCAGCGTGGTAGCTGTCCATGATATGCCATCCGGGCTTTCGTCAACGTAGCCATTGGGATTGACTACATAGAATTTGCCCGCCGACTTCGACCAGACAATATCGCGCCAGTTTGTGCCGGTGGTGGCTGTAGCGTGCTCATTCCACACCAAGCCATCCTCGGACAGCTTGACAGCGCCCGAACTGGTGAGCGCGAACAGCGCCAATTCATCAGACCAGCAGACCGCACGACCACTGACAAGACTGATGTCGTGGTTTGTCCATGTGATGCCGTCGGGCGAGTGCAGCACCTTGCCGCTGTATTCATTCGTAATGATGAATGTCTGCAACAGCGGCGACCAAGCGATGCCTGACCAGTAGCCGGAAGATGGCAGCGTACCGGATGTCCAGTTGATGCCATCGGCCGAGTACATGAACACGTCACTATCGTAGGCGACAGCGACAAGCAGACCCAAGTCCGGCGACCAGCCAAGTGACCGCCAATCCTTGCTATCGTCGACTGTGCTTCGCTCTGTCCATGTGATGCCATCCGGCGATGTCAGCAGCCGATCAGTACCAGTGCGGCACAAGGCAACAAACAGACCCAGCGTGTCAGCCCAAACAGCGCAGGTGGCTTCGTATCCGGGGCCAGTCGCGAATGACCAGGTGACGCCGTCATTGGAGTAGCCATAGTACTTGTCAAGGTCGACGCCGAACATATTGCCGCCGATGATGACAAACCGGCCAAGCTCTTTCGAGTAGGCGCTGGCCGGGCGGGCGATCTGCCCGCCGCCGCCGCGCTGGCCAGTGTTCACATAGGCGAATGCGCCGCCATTGATCGACAACAACCCATTGTTGGGGGTGTTGGTCGCCACCTGGTCGGATGTGATGAGTACGCGTCCGGGCGGGCGCTTGGGAACCGGCGGCGGCTCAAGAGGATCGCCTTCTTGCTGCCCATCCCATGAGGTGTAGCCATCCGGCACGTCATAGAGGAAGGCGCTATCGCCATAGTTGGCTGTAAGCTCGACGCTGTCATACTTCGGCTTGCTGGCGCTGCTTGTGCCGATGGAAGAGGCGAATACCTTAAGCGCGGCTTCAACATCGCCTTTCGCCGGGAGGTTCTGCCAATTCCACACATTCGGAAGGTCGGAGTACGTATCGCGATCTCCGCTTGTCGCGCCAAGCTCAACAGACACGCTCGAATAGAAGAGCTTGCGATTGTCGAAGTCCACACAGAAACGCAGCGTGGCATCATGCACGCCATTGTAGAGCGCGATCGTACCCGGCTTGCCCGGCATGATGCTGAAGTACGCACCGCTCCATGGGATGCCGATGCCGTTGGTGTCTAGATCGGCGTCTTCGCGGATCACACCGATTGTGGTCCCCGCTGTTGACCCCTTAACGTTGACCTCAAAGTACAGCTTGCCCTCGGTACGCCCCGTGATGGAGCGCACACCCTGCACTGTAGCTTCATCGTCAGCGACGTTGGCGGTCAGGTCGCTATCTGTCAGTGTGAGATTGGTGGTCTTGTCGGCGCTGTTCCAGAATTCGGGGGAAGGCGGCGCGACGCTATCCCAAGCAGCGAAGCCAGTCGGGATAGCATGATCAAAGTCCGCGTCAACAAAGCGGCCGGTGTAGCTATCGCCACTGGCGACCGGACCAACTCCGGGAAAGATATCCTCATCGCAGATAGCGGATATATCGATGCCGTTGGTGCCCGTCTCAGGGTCGGCGCTGCCGTCATTATTCCACAGACCAGTGTCAATCGCGAACCAAGCCCGCTGCGCGTCGAGGTCAACAGCGACACGCAACACTTTGCCGGAGGTGTCAGTGACGCCGGTGAGATTGATGCCAGTGCCTGAGCCATTGAAATTGATACTGCCATACCGGCGGCAGACCAAGGCATCAAGGCCGGACAGGGGGATTTGAATTGGGTCGCCGTCCGCATTGCAGAGACCGCAGCAGCTATCACTATCCCCTAGGGTACCGATCAAAATCTCATAGTACAGCTTGCCGGTGTTCTTTCCGGCAACTGTCTTTGTGAATTTGTAAGCGTACGAAGTGGCGGTCGCTGTCAAATCGCCATTCGACAGCGCGATACCACTTGCCGCTGCAAATGTGGTGGCCATGGCTTAGGCGGCTCCGAACAGAGCGGTCATTGTGACCATGAGGTCTTCGGCGTCAGCGTCGATGCTGTCGGGGCGGATGATCTTGATGATGTCGCCCGGCGCAAGATCGACAGCGGCGGACACAGTGAAGGTGCCGTCTGTGCTGTACTCTGTGAAATCGATCGTACCAACCTCAGTACTATTCTTGAGGATTGGGAAAGACAGCGCCGCGATAGGAGCGGTGCCAAGCTTGGCCAGCGAACCCGCCGCATTGATCGGGATGTGAATGGTCCGGCGCACCAGATGCGCGAATAGCGGCTTTGAAGCGGCGATGCCAGTGCCCGGCGCTCCCGGAACAAAGCAGCCGAAGTCGTAGCCGGTTTGATACGGGAAGATGAGCGCATAGAAAGGCCCGTTGATATCGCTATCATCCGGGTCAAATGTCACGTCTGAGGTGTGATCACGCAGGACAAGGTACGCGCCGGAATTTGCGGTGAACACATCCGCCGCCTTGTAAGCATGTTCTGCTTGCCAAGCTTCGGTCCAGCGAAAGGCGGCGGTCGGAATGGTGACTGTGAATTCAGTCTCCAAGTCCGACAGTGTGATGGTCATCTGATTTCCAGTGACCGTGATATCGTGGATTTGAAGAGGCTCCGTTGGATCGCTCTGCAAAGCCTCGATGGCCTGCTTCACAGACCAGAAGTTATTGTCCACCTCTTCCTTGGTGAGCGGGGAACCCTTACCTGTCCCCCACTTCGCGCCGTCTGTAGTACGGAATGTGATTTCGACCATGGCTATTGTTCCTCGCGAGATACGGCTACCTGCCAGTTTGTCAGGTTCACTGTATAGGTGACCTGTTGTGGCGGTTTGATTGTTTCAGGAAGGTCGTGGGAATTCTCAAGAGCAAATCCAACCGGCACCCCCGACCAGATTGGATTGTTGTTCGCATCGACTGGGAACTGATTACGACCAAGCCACACTGAGAAGGATGTGTCCCAGTGCAGGAATTCTCTGCGTGGCGCGCCGTTGGTGCTTATACGCACTATCAGATTGTTGACAGGCGCGATCCAGTCTTTGATTTTCTTGAGATTGTAAAAGACGATCGCAGAGCCAGTCTTGGTCCAATTCGTGACAGACCCGGTGACGATGTGGCTGGAAATGACTTCGATCTCATTGGGAATGGCGACTGTGATGCCGTCATGTCCCACGATGTTCAAGGCGGCTTCAATCTGGTCCTCAATCTGATCGGGGCCGATGATCGGAATTCCATCAGCGTCACCGCCGATGCCAGTGCCCGTATAATCGACAATGAAGGGTACGATGGTACCGAATATTGTGTCCACAACGGATGTGATCGTTCCGCGATTAGTACGAATGTTGTACTTCGCCCGATCAATCACAACGTAAGACGTATCTTCGACCTCGTGTTCGCTGGTCTTCTTAGCCGGGTAATTCCAGCCCCACCATTCCTTGAACATGAGCGGTGTGACATTCGGCGGGGCGACTTCATGCCCGATCGTACCGAACAATTCGCCAGTCAAGCTCACCGGGCTGTCAATCAGGTACGCATGAAAGTCCTTCTCTTCATCCGCTGTCCATGCGTACGTATAGGTGAAGCGCAGTACGCCGATTGGCTTCACTGTGCTCCACCCAACATTGATGACCCGCTGCAAGGGGCCTATGTCGTAACTCGGTGCCATGGTCAGGGATTATTGAAGTACCATTTGCTCTCTTGACCGCGTTCATCCTTGAGCCGCAATTCATCGATGCGCTCGACATCAACAAACTGATCCGGGTCTGTTGGATTTGTGATGCGAACGGTCGAGGTCTTGCGCGACACCTCGTGCAGATTGCCGCTGTTCAAATCCCGAATGCCGATGGCCTTAGCCAACAGGGGCGAGGCATCGCCCCACTCGACTTCGATATCTTCCGGGTCCAGTGTTGTCTGAACCGGATCGAGTACGCGAGCGGTAAAGACGTCGCCTTCTTGAAATGGGCGTACGATGCCCTCGAAATTGTTTCCGCTCATGCTGCGGCCTCAAGGTCAATGAGTTTCGGGATTTTCAAGTCTGTGACATTGACAGCGTACTCAGTCACCCAAGGGCCGCTGTTCGGATCGATGAGCTTGAGGTGCACGATGGGGTACGTTCCCGTATCGCTTTTCACAAGCGCGCCTGTATCATCGACGACGATATCGTACATATCGATAGCGTCTTGCTGGGTGCCCTTGAAATTGCCGGACACCGTGACCTGCTTGACAGCCTTTTGTGGGTCGATGCTGCCATTGGGTGTGGTCAAGCCATCATCATTGACCGCCGCCCCTTCAATCGTCTCGTAGGCGATGTCTGAGGGGAAGGGTAGCAAGTACTGCCCGATATACTGCTGGTAGCCTTGGCCAGTATATGCCGCTTCCACGTAGTCCGGCTCACCTTCAACAGCAGTCACCGTGCCACCCTTGCCGATGGTGCTGCCCATGGTGATCTGACAAATTGGCTTGCCATCCTGCATTTGCAGCCGGTAGGCGATGATCTTGCCGGTTGCAGTACCGCCCGGCAGGCGGCTATCTTCCAGCACCACATTCTTGCGCAGCGTCACATCAACAGCGACAGCAAGCGGGAATGGGATTTCAAACGAGCACTCCACCGCCCTTGACCGCATCAACAGATTGGCGCGGGCAACAGCAATCAAAAATTCAATGGCCTGAGCGCCGCGTGCTGTTGAGAAGAAGGCACGGCCATTAGCGGGAATAGCGCCTTGGGCCACCATTTCCGATGTGTTGATTTTCATTTCCAGTACGGAGTTGTCGTCCGGCTCTGAAAGTGTGTCTTGCACGTCGGAGTTCAATTCGATGGTGAGATTTTCCTGCTTGCGGCGCTTGCCGCTGACTGTGAGGATCGAGGTGAACTTGGCTTCAATCATCGGGATAGCGACATGATAGGCCCAGCCGATACCACCACCGACGCCGAAGTTGCCCAGTGAGGTGTCAAAGCCTCCGTCGAGGTAGGCGGTGTTGTCGGGGGTACCCAGTCCGATGATAGCCGGATCAATGAGGCCAGTGAGCACGTTCATTGTGCTCTGCGCCCACACCCAGCCATTGCCCGCACCGTCGCCAGTCTTAGGCCAGTTCTCAATAAGCGCGCGGCCATTGCGGGTGCGGATCACACCGAACGGTTCGCCAAAGCCATCGGATATGCGCTTTGTGATGTTGATGGTGCCGCCGATGGCCTGATCCCATTGGGCGCTCGCAATGACGCGCACCTTGCGTACCGGGTTCTGCTTGTAGCCGATGTTAACGCTGTCCCGCGGTACGATGCTTTCCCCGAAAGACAACACGCCATCTTCCGCGTTGATGATATTCGACAGGCTGACAATGTGGGTCACCCGGTCGATGTGCCAAAGCTGCGAGCGGGCCTCCAGAATGAGGTCGGGGTTGTCCTGATCCTCAGGCGCGAAAAACACTGGGTCCCAGTAGGGCCGCACCTTGGCAGCTTCCGCGATGGCCTGCTTTTGCTCGTCATAGTCCACGGGCTTGGCAACAAAGCTGATCTCGACGACCTCGTCCTGAATGTTGTCCGGCACACCGACAACCCGCCCATAGAACAGCGGGACAATCTTGCTCCCATCAAACCATGACAGGAAGGCCCAGCGCTTCCGACCCGGCGCTAGAAGGCCGATGCGCGGGTTTTCAATCTGCAGTGTGAGGGATGCGAAGTCGCCTTCTTGATGCTCGATGGTGAAGTTCAGAATATCATCATCCCATTGTGCATGCACCGCAGGATCAAACTCTTCGCCATCATCGGCCCATGAAAAGAAGAATGGACCAGTCGCGCCAAGCTCAGGCAAGAATGCCGTAAGCTGCGCTCCGTCTGTGAATGTAGCTTCCAGGTCCATGGCCTACTTCTCTTCCAGTGTCATGGTCCATTGAACGTTCGCCTGCCACTCGTCCCGCTGCACATTGAAGCCAGTGACAAGCATGACAAGACGCGGGCGATAGAACACAAAGCCCGCCTCTTCGTAGTCGCTATCGGGCACCATGGGCCGCGCCGGTGTGCCATATTCGGCGTGGCAAAGCTCCGCGATGCAATCGACTGTGACTTCGCGACCCGGCCATAGGCCATCGCAGGCGGGCGGGCGCTGATCGCTGCCGGTGATCTGCGAGCGGTACTTGCGCATCTGCGGCGCTGACAAGTCAATCAGCGTGCCATTGATCGTACGCCGCAGATTGGCAGATGCGTCAATCGGCTCAAGCGACTGCTGCAATCCGCGCGCCGAATAGAGCGGCACGCCGATGCCGGATAGCGTCAGTACTGTGTTTTCGTTGGCCATTATTTAAACCATGCCGGTTTGCGCCCGCCAGAGCGGACTTGTTGTTTGACCGAGAAGCGCTGCAGTCTGTCCATGGTCTCATCGGTGGCGGACAGACCCGGAAACTTCTCACCACCGATTGTGAGATTGAGCACATTCTTGCTACCAGTGTTGATCGCCCCACCTTCGGCATAGGCAAAGCGCGGCTGCGGGGCAGCGAAGGAAATCAGACCACCCAGCGCGAATTCGGGCGGGCTAAGGCGCATGCTGTTGATCGCGTGCATGAAGCCCATACCGTACTTCTTGACGGCAGCCGCCCGCATCATGAACTCGCCATTAGACGCCCATATTGGCACGCTGTCCGATGTGCCAGTGCCCGGACCCCATATCCGACCACCGCCAGCGCGTCCTTGAGCGCCAGCGAAGGCGGCGTTATCCTCACCGAAGATTTTGGAGTACTTGGACTGGATTTGCTGCCACACTGCATTGACGAAATCGCGGACAGCGGTAAAGGCGGCAATGACCTTGTCTTTCAGACCAGTGAAAGCACCTACCATCGTGTCAACAGCGTTGTTAGCGCCGTTGACGATGAAGCCCCACACATTCTGAGCCACACCCTGAATGGCCGTCCAAAGACCGGCGAGGGATGTGCCGAAGTCGGTGAACAATTGCCCGATGGAAGCAAGCCCGGCTTGAGCGCCCGCCGCGATGGACACCCACACCGCATTCGCACCATCAATGATTGCCTGCCAGATACCCGACAGGAAAGCGGTGATGTTTTGGAAGGTCTTGATAACGGTCTCAGAAATGCGCTTCCACACCGCAGGCCAATCTTGCGCAAGCAAGAATTTGGTGATGAGGTAGCCGAGCGCCACACCGATGGCGAGCAATGCAATCTGCCAGCCGCCAAACAGCGTCATTCCCAAGCGCAGCGCATTGAAGAAGAGACCCACACCGCCCGTCAGGATTTTGAGCGATCCTGTAACCAGCCCTAGAATTTGCGGGAAGCCTGTCAGGATGCCTGCGATGGTCGACAGGCCGGGAATGAGCGTCAACAGCGCCTTGGCCAATGTGACAGCGGCGACGGCGAGGCCCCCGAACACCCCAACCACGATGATGCCTTGCGCCGATATCTGCGTACCGAAGGCGTTGTTGAATGCGGTGGCCAGTTTCTGCAGTGCCGCATAGACTTGCTTCGCCACGGGAAGCGCAACATCCTTGAGCGCGTTGAAGGTCGCTAGGAAGCTGGCGCGAATGAATGTCAGAATGGAAACAATCGTACCCCTGTTTGCGGCGATGACATCCGCAACAGCATTGAAGGCATCAGCGAAGTCATCAGCGAAAAGCTTGCTGATCGCAATGACCACACCCTGCACCGAAGCATGGAAGCGATTGAGCGCGTCCCCGAACTTGTCGCCAAGCTCACCGCCCGCCTTGTCAAAGACGATGCCAAGCTTTTCAGCATCGTCACCCAGCGCAGCAATGCCCTTCCGCCCCTCATTCAACAGCGGGATAAGCTGCGGACCGGCGCGCTGTCCGAAAAGCTGAATTGCGAGCGCAGTCTTTTCCGCGCCGTCGTCCATATCCTTGAAGGTCTCGGCAATGTCGCCAAGTACTTCTGCGGAATTGCGGGCGCTGCCATTCAGACCGCGTACGTTGATGCCGAGCTTGCGGAAAAGCTCAGTCGCTTCTTTGTTGCCTTCGTTCGCGTTGTTGACGCTTTCAGCAAGGCGATTGAGCGCGACGCGGGCAGTTTGAATGTTGCCGCCGCTCTGCGAAAGAGCGAAAGACAAGCGGCCGTATTCCTTGATGCTGATACCAAGAGCGGATGCAGCGTCACGGGCGCTGTCCGCAGCTTCCGCACCAGCCTTGGTAACGGCAAAGAGGCCAGTGACTGCAACACCTGTTGCCTTCACAAGCCCCGAAAGACCGCCAGCCACATCCTTGACGCCTTCAAAGACGTTGCGCATAGACTTGCCAAGGGAATTGGCCTGTGACTCAACACGGGCTAATCCCTCTTCGGTCTTTGCGCTGGACTGGACAAGCCCACCCGCCGCTTTGTCAATGCGGTCAAAGGCATCCGCCCCCGCATCCGCGATCCGCTTAAGGATGGCGAGTATCTCACCCTCACCCTCAATTGTGATCTTGTTATTTACGTTTTCGCCGTCGGCCATTTCGCAGCGCCTTTCGGTACCAGCCCGGAACCCGTCGCCCGGCTTCTCGGACTATTTGCCTCAAATGGAAACGCTTTTTGAGCTTCACACTCTCGACGCCGACATACAGCGGCGTCTTTGAATTGTAACCAAGCAAGAGGGGATTTTTCCCCTCGCGATCCACACGGAAGAGCTTTTCTTTCTGTCGCGCGTAGTCGCGAGCGCGCAGTCTGGTGTTAGCCCATGGCAGCGGTATCCAAAGCAGCGGCTTGCCCCGGATGATCGCGCCTTTCTCATGCACCCATGCATAGGGAATGAGGTGAAACACGTTCAAAGCAATGTTGATGGTGCGGCCGCGCGATGGATCGATGACAGTCTGCAAGCTCTTGAACCACCGCTTGCTGAAGTTGCCAGCTTGAGCGATATCCGCCTCACCGCGCTGCCGCACGAAGTCCCGCGCTTCCCCTATAGCAGAGCGGGACGCATCCGCCATGAGGCCGTACTGAGCCTCAAGGTTCTGGCGAAGCTGCGCCCCGACCTGTTTGCCATTCATGTTGAGCTTGATCGGCATCAGTCTGCTTTCTTCAAAGCTTCTCTGATCTTCTTCACGTACCGGCTATCACCTTGTGCCGCTGCGTGAGCCAGTGTGAAGCTAGAAAGAGCTTCACGCTTTTTGCGAGCCGCCACCAACTTGCCCATGAAGTACATTTGACGCGGCGTATACTTCCATGGGTTTGGGTGGCCCGCTGCGATCAATTCTTCTAGGTAGGCTGCGATGATGCCGCTGACGGAGTTTGCTCTTCCGCCTTTTGCACGCGCATGAGGATGCCGAGCCGTTCCAGCCGCTCCACGAAAGGGCCGATGCCCCTCGGGAACGTCAGACGCAAAATCTCGTCGAGCAAGGCAAGCTGGTCATCGATGCCGAGACGAGCCGCCGCGCGCTCATGTTTCTCTTCGCCGGGATGTCCGGTACCAGCCGCGATGACAGCGGCAACAGCTTCCGGGGCCATCTTCGCCAGAGCGGCGGTGTCGATGTTGGAAGCGCCGCCCGAAAGCATCTTGCCGATCTCAGGGAAGCGCAGCATCAGACTGGTCAGCCCTTCGGCGCTGATACCGATCACTTCGATGTCATGACCCTGCACTGGCACAGTGCGCGGGTTGTTCGCAATGTCGAGAAGCGTACTCATGGTGAGGTCTCTTTCCTGTCTTTCCTGTTATGAGAAATCCCCAGCCCGTCTAAGCAGGCTGGGGATTGTTGCCTTATCAGCTTGCCGAGAAGTCGCCGGTCGCCACACCGAAGCGGTCATTGACCTCGTCGTAGAGGACTTCGCCGGTGATTTCGATCTGCCCCCACTCATCACTGATGGGATTGAGCGCCGCCGAGGGGCTGAATTCGACCGCCGGGAATTCCAGCGACCACTTCGGGCCGATCTCGTTGGTACCCTCGAATTTGACAGCGCAGGTCACCGAGGTTTCCGACATGATATCGATCGTGACGGCAGCCGGGTCACTCTCGTCGGGGGTACCCAGCAAGGCGAGTGCGAGATTGCGCGGTGTGAATTCTTCCAGCACCATGCGAAGGCTGCCGGATTTCTCCAGTACGACGCTCTTGTCCTTGGACCGGATGCCCGCGCGGCTGGAGAAGTGATCCAGCTTTTCGATGTTCGGGGTGAACTCGAATTCCGGTACGTTGCCGACATCGATAAAGACCGCGTCGCCGGGCCGCTTGATCGAGACTTTGCCTTTGCCGACGATGTAGTTATCGACGTTGGGCGAGGTGGTGGTAGGTGCCATTTTAGGTTCTCCTAGTTGGCGTAAGGATTGAGCGTGGTGGTCAGTGCGAAGTCAAGGCGCATTTGCCCCTCAAGACTGCCCCCACTCTTGAGGTCAGTCTCGCATCCTTCATAGGCGATGCCTCCGTTTGGTCCGAGAAGTGTTATCAGCGCTGCATCATCTGCAATGGCACTGATAATCACACCGCGTCTAGTGTTCAGGTCGGTTCCAACATCTTCATTTTGAGGCCGAGTTGTCTTAAGCAGAATGAACACCTGCGGCCTCATCGTTACGATGGCAGGCGACATCTTCACGCGACCGCGACCCGATCCATTGAGGTTGGACGTCTCATCGCCGTCCAGCAACACAAGAGCGGGGCGTCTGTTCTGATCCATATCGCCGCGATTGCGAGCGACAGCCGAATACCCTTGGACGGCCTCAAGGATTTCCATGAGGCGTACCAAGATATCTTCGCGTCTTCCGAGCGCCATTGTTGTTACCCTCTAGTAGAGATAGCGCCAACTCATTTCGGTCAGCGATAGGCTTGAGCCAGTACCGGTACCGGTGTCCATGGTGGCAGTCGCGTCATTGTAGCTAATCGATGGGCCGGGTGATGCAAAGCCGCTGCTTGTGTAGTCATTCGCGGAGTAGAATTCGCGAACCCGGCGGTACTGGTTGCCGGTGTAGGTTGAGTATCCCATACCGGGACTGTCAACAGCCAGTGACTGGATATTGCCCGAACCAATGCTGAATGTGCCGAAAGACAGCGCCATTGCATACAGACCGGCTGGGAAGGCTGCATCAACAGTTCTGTTCTTTTGACCAGCTACAGTCAAGCTATCGTTGGCTCCCGCATCCCATAGATTATTCTGCACATAGAAAGCGACGTCCGACCGTCGCATTGCCCTATACAATCCGAGACGGCCGTTGCCGGAAGAGAAGGCCGTACCAACAGCGAACTTCATCTGGTTGATATAGATCGGGCGATCAACCTCGAAGAAGCTGAAGTAGGTGCGCTGTTGTGTCAGTGTGGTGTTGCCGCCAGCCGCGTAGATAATGCGGTTCGGAATGCCGTTCATCCACGACAGCGCTTGATTGAGCGTGGTCGGGGGCGGTGGCGAATTGAACAGCGACAACTTCAATGTCGTACCGTTCCCGGCCATGCTGAAGTGAGGGAACAGGTCGAAGTAGTAGCTGAACTGCATCCAGCTTCCATTATCGATTGCGCCAGTGAGCACAATGCGCGCGTACGAGGTCAGGGTCGGAGAACTGACATTGACTGCAAGTCGACAGATATTGGAAGAGGAATGACCGAGCATCCTTTGCCAGTACGCCGACAGGTCATTACCATTCTTGTCCGTTTTGGACACAACCAGTGTGCCACCTGTGACGCTGGTCCACGCCTGCGACATTCCGAAATTGCCAGCGCCGGGGTCGGCAGCGCCGGGGTACGTGATATAAACGTACTCCCGGTCAACGAGCGCGACAATCGGATTAGGATCGCCGCCAGCCGCGACATCTGACCAGACTGTGTCGTAATTTGTGGCGCTGTTCTTGGTCAGCACTTGTCCAGTCAAGCCGCCAGTCGGAACACCCTGACCGGGGTCGCCCTGATCACCCTTATCACCCTTTGCACCCGGAGCGCCATCCGCTCCATCGGCTCCATCCGCACCCGGTGCACCATCGGCTCCCGGATCACCCTGAGGCCCTTTCAGATTGAGTTGGTAGGTGTACGTACCGGCAATCTTCTTGAAGAAATCGCCAGTCGTGGTGTTCACATAGAGGGTGCCATCAGGCTTGCCATCCGCGTCACTGGGATTGGTCGAGCCGCTTTCGATCGTACCAGCCGGACCGGGGTCTCCCGGATCGCCGGGGTCGCCCTTGTCGCCCTTCGGCCCTTGGGGGCCTTCCGCTCCATCAGCGCCGGGGGCACCATCAGCGCCCGGTGCGCCGTCTGCGCCATCGGCTCCCGGATCGCC